>Ga0233434_1000008_pt1 | contig 351707 bp, 324 predicted proteins | sample SI_122_August201_4_FD_182738 | JGI IMG/M metagenome (GOLD analysis project Ga0233434, IMG submission 182738) | Seawater microbial communities from Saanich Inlet, British Columbia, Canada - SI_122_August2016_120_MG | ecosystem: Environmental > Aquatic > Marine > Inlet | place: Canada: British...
GGAGTTTTTTGATATCAGAATATTTCCGGGCCGTAGGTTTGGCAGGGGGAGATTTATCGATGCGGACCTCCGCTTTAGTGCCCGAGATGAGCCCGCGCTTAACCTGCTTGGTTTTAAGTTTATATCCCTTGAGGTTTATAGTATTAAGGGCTTTGCGAATTTTTCCGGGGTCTACTCCGAGATCAAACAAGGCTCCCAGAATCATGTCACCGCTGATACCAGAGTAACAATCAAAATAAGCAGCACGGATGGGCTTCACAGTATTTTATTTTGCAAAGGAATTTTCAAATAATTCCTTTATAGCTTTTTTACCCTTTGGGTTTAAGAAACGCGTTCCGGTACCGGCAAAGTTTTTACATTTGATTTTCGGGGCCTTTTCATTTTTCCAGGAGTCCCCACTCCATTTGAACCAAGAGTCCTGTTCCTGATCAAAAACATGCAGGGGTTTGTTACACAGCTTGCTAAACTCTGCTCCCCAGCCGGTTCCCCCTTTAACGGTATTATCATCCAAAATTTTTCCAACCACGAACACTTCTTCAGCGCAATTGATCTGATGCCAAATGCTTTGCATAACTTTTTTGAACAATTTGCCGGTGTTAAATTTACGATTCATCATTTTTGCAATATAGGCAAGACTGACATCCCCTTTAAGCAATTCATCGGTAGTTAGCACCCTCACACCTCTGGAGCGAGCCGTTTTATGACCTTCAAAAGTAAAGTTTACTTCTTGCGCCCCCACCTTTTCTGCCTGCTTACCAAACTCTGCTTCAGAACCCTGTGCACCACCACTGTATAAAATAAAATTTTCAGGCTTCATTTGATTTGAGGATTAGAGATTTATAAGAATATTGAAATTTCAAGTTATCAAAAGGATTTGGATTTGGAAAGAAGAATTAACCAGTATGAGGCTGGACTCACTGATGAAATGGCTGGGTGGGAACGGCCTGTAACAACGAGACTAAGGAATTTACAGCCTGGCTCTTCTAAAGTTTCTCTGGCTAGTCCCTGCGGAATTAATATTTTTTAAAAAATCGACTCAAAATACCCTTCTTTTTAACCTTTTGGGCATGGTTGTGGACTAAATCTTCCATGGCGGTTGATTTTCCTTCATGTTCATCAATAAAAAACTGAATGAGAATATGGCAGGAATGGCAACCACCCCCTGCGTCGCAGGCTTCTGTAACAGATTCAATTTCTGTTAGATCTTTTTCTGCAATGGCCCTACGAATGGTGCCTTCTGTGACCTGATAGCATTGACAGATGATCTCATCTGTTTCAATTATTGGCGGAAGGTTCATAGATTCAAAGAATTAAGTTCTAAGCAATTAAGGATGAGAACGATTCTCATTATTCTAACCTAACCCGCTTAAGATGTCCATGATGATATCCCTGTGATTTACATCCCTATCCTTTATTGATTTCTACGAGACAAAAATTCAATAATAGGTCTCAACGCATGTATTTTGATGTATCGTGAAATTTTCAATCACAATATTTCGTAAAAACTATGGTTTAAAATGGCTATTTTATGAAATTTATCGGATAAATGGCTTTAAACACCCGTTATTTAATTTATTTTTAAATAATACCAATTTATTTTTTAGTTTTAGAAACATCATTCGATAAGAAGATAAGGTTAGGTCTATACTGTGGAGGGAGTATTAATATGATTGGGGTTTTAACAGCATGAAGCAAATTGTTCTAGCGCTTTTAATGGCGACTTTTTTAATTTCCCCAGATTCTTTGAGAGCAGACAATTTTTCCCTCGGAGGTATGGCAATAAGCCGACCGCTTTATGAAGGCTCCGATGAAAGCGAGATCGATCTCCTTCCTATAATTGATATTTCTATAGGAAAATGGGGGTTTCTAAATGTCGATAGGGGACTAGGAGTCTATTTCCTAAAAGATAGGGAATTGGAACTCGGGGGAGGAATAGGATATTACGAGAGTCGCAAAGAAGAAGACTCGGCAAAATTAAATGGCTTTGACGATATTGATGGCGGGTTTGATGGCCGCATGTTTGCAAAGTATAATATGGGGCGGTACTCGCTTTCCTTTCAAATCAGAAGTGATCTTTCAGATAACCACAAAGGAACTTTATTTGATATTGGAGCTGCCTATTCCATCAAACCAAATAGACGTATAAATTGGACATTGAAAGCGGCAACAACTTTCGCAGACAAGAACTACATGCAAACCTATTTTGGAGTTTCGCAAGCCCAAGCTAACCAAGCTATATTTTCATCTACCTCCGTAGCCTTTGTCCCAAGAGGGGGATGGAAAGATATCTCAGTAAGCTCCAAATTTTCTATAGAATTTACCCGGCGTTGGAACGCAAAGTGGGTTATGGGTTACAAACGCCTGACTAGAGATGCCGCATATAGCCCATTAGTCAGGGGAGTAGGTTCCGACAACCAATTCTACTTTGGTATGGGCCTGGCGTATAAGTTTTCCGACCGGGTTTTTAGATTCTGAAGAATGCTAGCGAAGTAATCTAAGTATTTCTAGGAGGAGATTGGAAACTAAAAATGGTAGCGGTGGACGGAGTTGAACCGCCGACACTACGGATATGAGCCGTATGCTCTAACCACCTGAGCTACACCGCCGTGCATTTTTATAACTACTTGTAATTTTGAAGATTAGAATTCTACCCCCTGCCCCTGACCCTGTCAATGGCTATTCTTACTGCAGTATGCTTAAACCTTCGGATTGCCTTTCCAACGTTTAACATCCCGCATGAATTTTGCTCGGTCCATATCCTGTCCGGCAGGGAAAACTTCTGTTAAAGGCTGAGGGAATTTATTATCTGTCTTGGTCCAGTGTTCAAACTCCCCATTTCGAACCCTATAGATATCTTTAAATGTGCGATATTGCCCATTGATTCCTACATAATCCCAACTCGTGTCATTTTGAATTAGCCGATACAGTTCCGAACAGGCTATCCCCTCATAGAGATTGATTTTACAAATTCGTCCCTTGATAATACTCGCATCCTCACCGGCAAAATCCAGGCACCAAATTTCGGAGCCCTCCTGTCCGAAAACTTCTAGTTGGTAGGCCACCTTCCAATCCACCCAACTTTGGACTCCCTTTTTCTCGACCAATATATCGACAAAACGGTTCTCTACAAAATCAACAACTTTCTCCCACTCCTTCTCATGCTCGGCTTTATCTAGCGTCTGTGTACGTATAGGCGGAACTTGCGCTACAGGCTTGAACTCCACCTCATGCCCATCATCAACTTTGATTTTTACAAAATCCGCAGCCGCTTTCTGGATCTCGACACCCTCTCTAGAAATACTTGCTCTATCACCCGGATAAAACACGTTACTGTTTATATCTGGACAAAAATCTTTTAAATCCCTTAAAAACTGTTCCTGAGTGGTTGGGAAGGAGTATTGATTAAGAAAACCAAACTCATCCCTGTATTTAAACCCCGCCGAACCCGGAACTGCAAATTTGGGTCGAGTGGCTGTAGCAACCTTGAGGAAGGAGCTGTATTCTTCCATCGGCAACGACAACGGATTATGAAACGAAAAGTTTCCTTCTAAAAGAGGCAGATAACGAACGTGAGCGAAATCCAACTGCCCATACAATCGATGCATATACTTAATGATATCCGGTGAAACGATGGTATCGACCTGGTTCCAGAGTGTCACCTCTCCATCATGAACCAACAGGCCGTGTTCCGGAAAATAATCCTGCTTATTCAAGGAAGGTGTTGGTGTCAGAGTCAGTCCCTTGATTTCCAAGGTTTTGAAATCTTCCATTACGGTAACATTTTTGAATTCTAATTCACTCAGTACTTCCAACAGAATCTCATCACGCGGAGCCAGGACCACAGCATCTGGTGCCAAAATATCAGTACTTCCCGCAATGTAGGCAAGGGTTCGGATATCAAAGTGATCCTGATGCCTATGCGAGATATTTAAGATATCCACCTTGGGGAGTTTCTCAAGGGCAAGATCTATGCTCGGGCACTGAACATTACATTCTTCCCATAAATAATCAAAAAACACTGGGTCTGTGAGCAATGTGGTGTCCCGCGACTGTATCAGCAGGCTGGCATGGGAAATCAGAGTGGAAATCATTTTTTTATAATAAGGACTATACGTTAAATGTATTTGAGCCGGTAAGATTAACCGAACCAAAACGAGAACTCAACTGGTATAATGAATGGAGGGAGACAGAACCCTTTTTATTCCCTATGCATCCTAAATGCTTGAGGTTGAAAAAGCTGTCCAATTTCAACGAAACAATCATTATTTAAATCTAAAATATAAAAATTATTATGAATGAAATGGATCAAACAATAAGTTTTGAGGAAGGCAAGCTTTGCCCTTTACCAATTGAGGGCCATGGGGGCGGCCTTTCCTTTTCCCCTAATGGCGATATGCTACTGGTTGCTTCTGTAGCAAATCCCTCAGAAGCACAAATTAAGGCATTTAGCGGAAAATGGAGAGCTAAATTGATAACGGAATCTGAGTTTCCCTCCATCCCCATTTTTGCTATAGACAGTGAAGACTGGCTATTGGAAACCCCCTGCAATCCAGCTCAGCAGGAAAAAGAGGCCCCCGGCTTCATTGAAGCCCTGTATGCGAAGGAAGACTACGATATGGTCGCGATTCTGGTCGACTCCGAATCCGGCATTATTCAGAAAATCACTCACGTTGAACTTGAAGAAATGTTCATCGAAAGATTAGCCATGTCATGGAACCCTTATAAAACTTCCGGAGATGAATACACGAAAACTTTCACCAACGAAAGTTTCATCAGTAAGATCAACGAAATCTTCAAAATGAAATCTTCACAGGAACTCTGGCGCACTTCCTGGTAGGCAGAAAAAATTCAATCTAACGACGAAGAAATATAGGGGAGAAAGCCAAACCTTAATAATTAATACTTGATGAGATTCATTTTCCCGGAAATTTCTTTCAAAATCTCCCTGTCAGAGTCGACCAGTTGCTGACGAATATTCAAATAGCACCCTGTTTTCCAGTGGGTGTAATACGTTAAAAATTCTCTGAAAAGAGGATCCAAACTCTTGTCATTAACGATTCCCTGCAAAGAACCTGTAAGGCTATTTAGGGATAAATGCTCAAACAAACCTGGATCCAGCTCTAATTTACTAGCAAGCTCTTCCACCAAAAAAATGAGAGTTAATTTTGCGGCCTTCTTTTTTTCTACCCCAAGAAACCAATCCCTCAAAATAAATAGCACTAAACCAAAAAAAAAACCCGCAAAAGATCCTATCAATGTGGTTAGAATTTTTCCACAATCGAATTGAGTCAGACAACTCATGAAATTTTATCTCCAGATTTGTAATGTTCTCTAAAGAAATTTTCATATTCATTATCTGAGGTCAATTCTTTCCACAGCTTCTCAATCTTGGGATAGTGGTCCTCAAGTTTTAGTTTAAAACATAATTGCCTGATTTCTTCCTTAATTGAAGCCGCTACATGGTCAATATTTGGCAAAATATTCTCTTTCTCAAGGTAATCAAATAATTCCTTCCTGCGCTCATTTTCCACATTGAAAGAAGCTGTCAAAACCCTCAGAAAATATAAAACAGCCGCAGATTTAGTTTTAACCATTTCCCCAGCCAACTTCCCGTAATTTGTTTCATCCATATATAAATAGGAATAGTTTTTATTGGTAAATATTTTGCTGTAAAAATTGGTGGGAACAGAAAGTATTTGATCATCAATCACTAGCTGCAAATATATAAAACTGAAGCAAAAATCCACTTCATGTTTATGTCGAGGAAAAAGTTTGCTGTCAAAGTTCACCAGATACCTTCCCCTATCTGTGGGTATGATGGAACGTTGCATAAAGTTGTTCTCCCCAAGGGAATAATCAACCTCCGCGCAACGAAATTCATTTGAGGTGCAAAGGCTACCGATGACATGACGAACCAAGTGATCTTCAAACCCACCCTTCACATGAAATAGTTCATATATTTCTCCGAAGGTTGTACTTTCACTTTCCTTATGCACCATATATTTCAATATCAAATATTTTAACCAATAGGTATGTTGATGAGGCTGATGAGCATTGGGGAATTCGGGGTTATCTAAAATAACGCAGTCGTTCAGGTACATGTTGGGAATGTGATCGTTTTTTTGGGTGTATCTTTTTCTAAGATTATTAATATAAATAATTAACAAAATGATGGTTTGCTTGGATATTAGTCTTTCAAATATACCAACTTCCTTATAATTCAATTTAAGGGATGATAAAAAACTTACGAAAGTTCGATGACCATGATGACTCAGTTGGCTAATTGCCTCTAGTGCAGACTCGGAAAACTTGTCAGTTCCCCAACCTTTATATTTTTGCTCTAAACCTTCCAACCTTAAAATGTCCTCTAAATGGACCAACGCATCTTTCCAGTCGGAGCCTTTCTGAGGTTTAGATTTTTCAATTTGCGCTATGGATTTTGCTAACAATTCCACTCTAGAGGAAACGACACTTTGAACGGCGGCCGGGGTAAGTTGAAACACTGATGAAAAATCCTCATCGGGAGTGATGGCATTTGTTGAAAATCTGAAATGTTGATACACATATTTTCGGCACACAATCAATACGCAAAGCCCCGTAGAGCCCAGTTCTGAACGGGAGGAAAACGTATTAATCAATCCGCCTAAGTTTCTTTTAATACTTTCAGATTGCTCTTGACTATATTCTTTAAAAAATGAGTACCGGGAAAAATAAAAGTGGTATCTATCAAGGTTATCCAGAATAAATAAAAGGCGAACCCCTCGGTCGGCCAAATGTTTTGCTAGCCGTTTGATGCGAAATATAGGGTCCTGATTATTTGGATTTGGACAAAAATCATTAATATCGGAGAGCTCTGCAAAATTGGGATTTAAACAGATCTCATTGTAGGTTTTTTGATATAAATCGGAATAGAACTCTGTGTCAATTTCCTTGAGCCTGTTATTTGAGAGAATGTATTCATCAGCCGTTATATATATGGGAATGAGAGACCCATTCTTTTCCTGGAATTCGGTTTTTTTAATTTCCTTTAATAATTTGGCGATTAATGTGGTTTTACCCTCCCCGATATTCCCGATTAAATAGGACCTTCTGTTTTTACCTAAATCATGCGTGGCTTTATCGCTGGTTGTAATAGGATTTGCCGTAACCATTTCCACAAAATCATCGAACGATACCTCATTATTATTTTTTTCAGTCTCATCATGACTATCGGTCATATGAACTTTTGGAATCACATAAAGGTTTTCCAAAAAATAGGAAGTCAGATTATCGCTTGAAATAACTCTATGAGGATCGCCCTTTATTACTTCAAGGCTACTATCATTTGCACTTGAATGCATTTCGGCATGATGGTTAAAGCAATCCGAAAACAAATACTGAAATTCTCTAACATCCTTGGTTGAGCCCATTGAATTGATCTCTTCTTTGTATTCGGCTTTATCATTTGGATGGAGGATGCTAACAGGGCGAGAAAATAAATCTTTAAAGGATGCCATAGTTCAACCTTTCTCAATAGAAAAGCGTTCCATAAATATTAAGAACAAAAATAAATATCTGGGCAAAAGCAGAGTGAAAATATATGCTTAAACCAAAATTATTGCAATAGCTAATTTTTTATCTGGATATACCCATATCCAAGGTGGTTGAACGGGTGTGCAGGTAAGAAAGCCTGGAGGGCTTACGGAGGGCCAATGAAAAAGCTTATTACTCCTTTTCATACTCGGTTTCATCACCGAGGTCTTCTTCTTCCTCTATTTCTTCAATATCTTCGACATCTTCGAACTCTTCTTCTTCCTCTTCCTCTTCTTCTATTTCTTCTTCACGATCAAACTCAGGATACTCAAGCTGTTGCAAATGCTCAGGTTCGGCGAGCAGTTCCAGGCCTTCTTCAGTGGTATCATTTTCTTCGATATACAACCGGAGCAGACTTTTCATACACTCTTCTTCACAAATAGCATTGATGCCTTTATCTGTGATGCCAGCATTTTCGACCATCAGTACCTGAATATTCTGTAAGGATTCTGATTTTACGATATGAATAAAACCCTCATCCCCAATTTTGTTGCGGTCGAGAGACAGGAGAGTAACGTTTTTCAAGTATTCACTGGATGCAAGGTGAGCAATGCCTTTATCTGTGATTTTATTCAGCTCCAGGTATAGATGGGTCAAGTCTTTTAAATCTTCGCATTCTGCAATACATTTGCACTCAACATCTCCTATGCCCAGGTTGCTGAGATCCAGTTTATTCCCATCTTCACTGAGTCGAGCCCGAATAAGATTAAAAACTTTAAATTCGGCCAGAGCGTCCCTTCCCTTTACCGTTAAAGCGTTATCAGTAAGGTCGATGGTTTGCAGTTTTGGCAGGCATTTACTTTTGGACAATGCAACAGCCCCTACATCGGTAATCTTGTTTTTCCTAAGGTCCATAATCTCCAGGCTAGTCAGAGACTTGGCTTCAGCTAGATATTTCAACCCCTCATCTCCAATCTGATTCTCTGATAGTGCCAGAGAAGTCAAATTTTCCATATGAGAGGATTCAGCCAGGTTACGAGCCCCTTCTGGACCTATCTCATTCCATGCCAATCGAAGGGATTTGAGATTTGGAAATTGATCGGATTCAGCTAAGTATTTAATCCCTTCATCACCAATTTTATTTTTATATAGTTTTAAGGATTCCAAATTAGGTAGCTTGTTAGACCTCGCCAATGCCTGCGCCGATAATGCGGTTAGTTTTTTCCCATTGATGGTCAGTCTTCGGACCTGTTTGATGGAGCGTGATTTGGCCATTTCCTGCACTGCATCATCGCCGAATTTGGCGAAAGTAAAATCGAGGGTTTCATAGTCGCGGCTCAATTTGAACCCGTTGCGAATCAAACCTTCGATATTGTAAAATTTTTTCACAATTAACTCCCTGTCACAAAGAATCAAAATATTGTTTTAAGGTAGAAAAATAGGCAGGATTCATCATCATATCGTTGTGCCCTACCCCTTCTAGTATTTCAAGATGTTTCAATTTGGACCCGGCATTATCATAATTCAACTTGGCTTCAGCCGGAGATATCAAAAAATCATCGGAGCCATGCATGATAAGAAGTGGGCAATTCACAGAGCGAATCTTCTGGCTATTATTAAAAACCGCATCTTCTTCCGGTGTGGTTTTATCAATTTTCAAGCCCCGTCTTTCTACCAGCGGGATTGGGTCTGCATAACCGCTTTCTAGAACACAACCTGCGACATCAGAACGTTTGGCGCAAAGCTCCAGAGTCGGCGCACTGCCTAGAGAACGACCCATGATACAGACTTTTTCTTTTAACTTACTATTTGATTTGAGTTGGTCATAGATTTTATGTGCATCTTCCAGTGCTGCCCTGAGAGTGGGGGACCCCGTGCTCCTGCCATAGCCACGAAAATCAGCTATGATTAATTCTGCTCCCATTGAATTAAAAATTTCTGCGAAATTATCGTAGTCCGACACAATCTCCCCATTACCGTGAAAGAATAATAAACTAAACCGGGCTTTGGGCGATGGATGGCGGCGAACATGGATGAAAGTTTCCGGCCCTACTTGTACTTGAATTTCATCGGAATTTCCGGGTGTGGCCCCTGTATCGCCTCTTGGAAAAAAGAGATTCGCGTTAAAAGCCTGAGAATCAAAAATTGAAGACATAAACCTAGACCTGACAAAATGTTAGATAAACCTGAAAATAGCTGAAATATTGAACTAAAAGCTCTCAAAAAGGCGTTTTGAAAAACATTGAAATCCGTTAGGATTCATGCCAGAATATCCGCCTCGAAAAGTGGCATTCGTAATTTAAAAGTGTCTCGAATAATTTGATTGTTTGCTTTGCAATTTGTCATCCCGTTGAAACATCGGGATAACTCATGGCAATTATTATATTAGTGTCTTTGAAGTTTTGACCGGGTATATGGATTGCCGGGTCTTTTATTTGAAACCCCATTTAAATATAAGGTGAAGTCTAATGTTAATGGAATTAGCTCCAATTGAAAAGCTGTTTAAGTCCTACGCAAGTATTTGTGATGCCGCCCGTAAAAATCTAGGCCGGGACCTGACCATCGTTGAAAAAATCCTTTTTACCCATATGGATCCCAGCACCGACTATTCTAAACTAGAGCGTGGTGTTTCCAATATTTTTCTTAGTCCTGACCGTGTGGCCATGCAGGACGCAACCGCACAGATGGCAATCCTTCAGTTTATGTCCGCAGGAATGCCCAAAGTAGCTGCGCCCACCACTGTTCATTGTGATCATTTGATCCAGGCTTATACAGGCGCTATGGCCGATCTTAAAGCCGCCGAAGAGACAAATAAAGAAGTGTATGACTTCCTGCGTTCCGCCGCAATGAAATACGGCATGGGATTCTGGAAACCGGGTTCAGGAATTATTCATCAGGTGGTTTATGAGAACTATGCCTGCCCCGGAACCATGATGATTGGTACAGACTCCCACACCCCTAACGCTGGCGGTATGGGCACCATTGCTATAGGCGTAGGCGGTGCAGATGCGGTTGATGTAATGACCAATCAACCTTTCATGACCAAAATGCCTAAACTCGTGGGTATCAAGTTAACCGGAAAAATGAGCGGCTGGACAGCATCGAAAGATGTCATCCTCAAAGTAGCAACCATGCTGACGGTAAAGGGTGGCACAGGCAAAATTGTAGAATATTTCGGTGAAGGAGCTCGCAATATGAGCGCCACAGGTAAAGGCACCATTACAAATATGGGTGCAGAAATTGGTGCAACCACCTCCACCTTCGGTTATGACGATATGATGGACCCTTATCTGCGTGCCACCGATCGTGGACCCATTGCAGACCTGTGCAAACAATATGCTGATGATTTGAGGTCTGATCCATCGGTAGAAGCCGATCCTAAAAAATACTACGATGAATTTTATGAGATTGATCTGAGTACCCTCGAGCCTCACATTGTTGGACCGCATACACCGGATCTCGGCAGACCTGTATCTGCAATGAGCGCAGAGGTCGATGAAAAGGATTATCCGGAAAAACTTTCCGCAGCATTGATCGGTTCGTGCACCAACTCAAGTTATGAAGACATGACCCGCGCGGTCAGCCTGGTTCGACAAGCCAAAGAAGCCGGATTGAAAGCCCAGTCCAACCTGATGGTCACTCCAGGTTCGGAAACCATTTACCAGACCATCAAGCGTGATGGCATTCTTCAAGAATTTGAAGATGTTGGAGGCACCGTTCTAGCTAATGCCTGCGGTCCCTGTATCGGACAATGGAAACGCGACGACATGAAGAAAGGTGATAAAAATAGCATCCTTACTTCTTACAATCGCAACTTTGCTAAACGTAACGATGGCAACCCTGAAACCCTGGGCTTTATCAGTAGTCCCGAGTTGGTTGTAGCCATGGCATTTGGAGGGTCCATGAAATTCAACCCCTTGACCGACACCTTGAAAGACAAGGACGGTAAAGACTTCAAATTCCAGCCGCCTGAGGGAGAAGTTCTTCCGCCTAATGGTTATACCCCGCAGGATGCGGGTTATGAATCGCCGACCATGTCAGGGGAAGTCGTTATCGACCCAACCAGCGAGCGACTGGCGTTTCTGGATCCATTTCCAAAACAAGATCCCGTCGCCGACTATCAGGACTTGCCGGTTTTATTTAAGGCCAGCGGGAAGTGTACCACCGACCATATCTCACAGGCAGGCCCTTGGCTCAAGTTCCGCGGACATCTGGACAATATCAGTAACAATATGTTCCTGGGCGCGACCAACGCCTTCCATCCTGATACTGGGGCTGGAAATAATCCGGTAACTGGAGAAGAAAATCAGGAGCTCAATAAAATCGCCCGTAACCTGAAAGATTCAGGATTAGGTTGGGTTGCGTTTGCTGGGGAAAATGTAGGCGAAGGCTCCAGCCGTGAACATGCCGCCATGGAACCCCGTCATATGGGATGCATGGCGTTTGTGGCTCACTCCTACGCACGCATTTTTGAAGCTAACTTGAAGAAGCAGGCCGTCCTGCCCTTCACGTTTGTGGATAAAGCGGACTACGATAAGATTCAGGCCAAAGATCGCATCAGTTTTGACGGCCTGGATCAATTGGCTCCTGGCAAAAACGTTACGTTGAATGTCAAACACGAAGATGGGTCCACCGACTCGATTCAGGTAGCCCACACACTCAACGAAAAAGAGATGACCTGGTTCAAAGCTGGATCGGCGCTCAACTCTTTGACTGCCTAAAAAGCCTGGACTTAAACGTAATAAATAAAACCCCCGGATGGTTTAACCGTCCGGGGGTTTTTATGTTTGATTTTATACCAGTAAGGGATGGGGGTTATTTACCCACCCTTTCTTTAGTTACTTAAAACAAATTCCTTGTTTAACCTGTTTAGCCCTGCAAATAAACGAAAAATTTGAGAAGCATGCTTTCTACTCTCCATCAGAATTCAATCGTTCAAATATTCTCTGGGCTATATTTGCATTAAGTTTCGAATTGTAATGAGTTAAGTCTACGTAGCATCTATGACACCCCTTGTCAGCATCAGAAATGTCGTAAAACTGCGGAAGTGGCTGGTCGATTAAACGCTCCTGAAAAAGCGGCACAATAGCATTATAGATTTTATACCTCCACCACTTTTGATACATCTGGGAGTTTTTTATGTGAGGATTTTCCAGGTGAAGAAGACCTATTGGTTGGAAAAAAATATGAGTGCTAAAACCATAAGAGTTTCCTAAATGTTCAAGAAAATCAATATTCATACGGTAAAATAAGTACAGTTTTTTCACATATTGTTCCTGATTACTTAAAACCTTATTAGCATTCCCATGTCTTCGGTAATAATAGTCAAAAAAAGCAACGGGATATTTTTGATATGGAGATTCCGCTTCATAAACATTTTCATAGAAATCTTTTGGGACAAGTTGTTCAGGCTTAGCTGGAAACCGATGCTGAATAGCTACCTTAATAGAATCCAAAACTCTATCGAAGTTTTGGACCGAAAAATTGAATCCAAAAGGATTACGAGCAGGGGTTTCTAAGGGATGAAAACGGGTTTGGGTTAGGTAGCTAATATCATTAAGCCCAGCAATGAAAATAACCCGTTTTGGCCTCCAACCTTTCTTCAGTAACAATAAAAGTTTTTCGATTTCTGTGTTGAGAAAATATGATCTAACTCCAAAATTTATAAAAATATTTTCTCTCCCCCCTAATCGGTTTAAATAGGCTGGGATTGTGTCGTCATCACTCACAAGAGCTCCAAATGTTGTAGAGCCACCAAAAACCCAAGTTGAGCCATTTATCGATGAAGCTGCATTATTAGCATTAACGGCAGAGTCGTAGCGCATATTCTCAAAACCAACGTTGTAATGCTTGGAATGCCTTGGTTTTTCCATCAGTTCTAATACTGGGTGGGAAGCGAGGTCTGAATTTTCTTGGATTTCCCTGATCTCTTCAAAGGTTCGATCTGGATAAATTTCCTTCATAACTTCTGGTTGTTCTTGAAGGAGCTGATGATTTGAAATGATAGGGCCAAATGACCTCATTTCGTATAGTTTATCCTTAAAAATAACCCCACCCAAAAGTAACACCACCAACAGAATGGCGTTAAATAGGAACAATGACATATCTCTGTAAACACCCAAAAACCAAGTCAGAGATCTACCTTTTAAAATCTGCCATCCAACGAAGATAAAAAATACCTGTGAGGTGAGAATGCATAAACGTAAAAGCCAATTAACTTTGTCAAACCCATACCAACCCTTAAATATCAAGGCTAAGGTAATTTCATTAAATACAAAGCCAATCAGAATAAAAATACAACCGATGAGTTTATTAATTTTCATAAAAACTGCGCTATTAAATAAAAAATGGGACACTTAAGGTGGGTTATACTTGAGCGTACAAATGGGTAACTAGTTTACCTTTGTGAAGAATAACTTATAGACTGATATTAAGACAAGCGTTTTCTAAATGTTGATTGTGTCGGCTTAAGTTTAGTTTCTGCAATTAATTATATTGGATGATTTATCCACCCTTTCTTTTTACCACCGCGCCAGGTGATGTGAATCCAGTCACCTTTTCTTTTGATGGTCTTTACGCGCGTTCCCTGTTTGAGTCGATTGCAGATTTCGCCTTCTGGCTTGAGGTGAACGGTATGTGTTTTATTGAGGAGGAAGTCTTCCAACCGGCTAATTATTCTGCAATGGAGGCAAACCCAGAGCGGGGTCACTGCCAAAATCTGGATTGAGTTGGAGGATTTTATTTTTTTTGAACTTACCTTTTCGCACTATCTTTAATAAACTACCAGGCTCTGGCTGGCTGGATTCCCTTCGCCCATTGAGAACAGAAATATCCAGATCTTTTCTCTTATCCCCCAACTCTTTTGCTGCAATGCTCTGAAAGGTATCTCCTTCCCGAACCTCATAATAGTCAATATACTGAGGTTGGTAGCGTTTTCTGTCCCCCGCGTGTTTTTGCCCTTCATATTTCAGGCCACGGATTCTATTTAAATATCTATCTCGAAAACTCTTGGCATTTTCTGGTGCATGAGTCATACGTCCGGCCAAAAGGTGAGCCTTGACGATTCGATCACGAGTATCAGGATGGGATGCTTGAAAAGCATGATATGACTGTCCCGACATAATTTCCTTTCGTCTCAGGCTTTTTAAAAAATTGGACATCCCAAAGGGACTGTATCCAGCTTCCTTGCTATTCAAAATTCCTTGTTGGTCCGACTCGATTTCAGCTTCCCGGCCATATCCCAGTAGGATTTGCTGAGACATTGCACTACTCACGACAAGCCATTGACCTGCATTTTTTGGACTCGCAATCGCCCCACCCAAGGCTAATACCTGCGAACCTATACTGCGCACCATTTGTTTGGCACCATGATGAAATATTATATGCCCAATTTCGTGACCTAAGACCCCAGCCAGTTCTGCCTCACTATTTACCATTGCCAGCAAGCCCAAGGTCACATATACATAGCCCCCCGGTAAAGCAAAGGCATTGATTTCCGAACTGTCCACAATACGAAAATAGTAATTTGGAAAAACTTTATCAGACAACTGAGACACAAGTTTCTGCCCAATTCTATTGACGTAAATCTGTAGTTCTTTATCCTGATAAATTCCATATTGTTGAGAAATTTGCCTGTCGGCGCCTTTGCCCATGGCTATTTCTGCTTCCTGGTCAATAAAAGGCACGGAATGGCTATCCAGAGGGAGGAATAAAACCAGTAGAGCCAGGAAAAGCGAAAGGTGAGTTTTTAGATTTTTAGATATTTTCGGCATATAAATAGCCGCCAGGTTATTAGACAGAAAGCTGTTTAATGCGGAGTTCTACTTTTTCCATCTGTGGGTTAGCAGCAAACTTTATCTGCATTTCCCTTAAAATCAGCAATGCATTAGAACTATCGCTGTTCAACTCGTAGCACCTTGAAAGACTCCAATATACCTCGAACAGGGGAAAATCGGTATTCGCATCGATAACCGTTTTGAACAAATCTATGGCCCTTTGATATTGCTTATTGGATTCAGAATTGTATGCAAGCCCCACTTGAGCCAATTGGTAGTTGACCTGCCCAGCAGAAGATGTGCTCATTACCTTAGTATAAAGGGCATCCGCCTTATCATAATCTTGATTTTGGAAGTGGAGGTCAGCCAATAATAGTGAAGCTCGTTCTTTTTGGAAGCCATCCCCTATTTTTCCCAGGATTAATTCCACTTCAGAAGTAGGTTTACCGTCCGCGGCATTATCAACAATTTTCTCTATTTCAAAATAGAAGGCTTCGTTCGCTAGTGTCTGAGTTTCCTTAAAATATTTAAAGCCAAAAAAAGACGAAACACCAATAAGGAAGATCGCAATACCACCAAGAACAGTAGCCCGATTATCCATAAAATAAAGCATGGCTTTTTCGGATGTGGATAAAAACTGATCGGGCTCCTTCAATAAATCTTTTCTGCTAACTTTAATGCGTTTTGCCATGAGATAAACCCTACTTGAATGAAGAAATGTTCAGAAATAAACGGTAAAATTATGTTATAGGTTGGTGACATCATTTAATCATAAAGGCAAACCCCAAGCAATACCTATTTGAATTCGTTATAATGCCTGAATCTTTTAGCTAAAAGGCCAGAATATGCTTGAAACAATTTCTATCATTGGCGCGGGTAGCTGGGGAACCGCATTGGCGATTCATTTGGCTGGAAAATTCCGCCAAATTTCTCTTTGGGTCTATGAAAATGACTTGTGCGACACCCTGACCCAATCTCGGGAAAATAAATGGTTTTTACCCGGACATCCTTTGCCATGCAATATCCAGCCCACCTCTTCATTAAAAACGGCCATAAAAGGGCAAACCATAATCCTGCTGGTAGTCCCTACTCATGTAATAAGAGAGACGCTTAAGCAAATCAAACCATTTCTAGAAAAGGATTGCCTGTTAATTTGCGCCAGCAAGGGAATTGAGAATGATACCCTTTTTACTACTCATCAGATCTTTCAAGATGTTTTGCATGTTAATTGCTCTATAGCTTCCATTTCCGGCCCAACATTTGCTAAGGAGGTTGCATCAGGTGTTCCTTCTGCGCTGGTAGCTTCAGCAGAAACCCAGAGCATAGCCAACCAGGTTCAAAAGCTTTTTACGACAGATAAAATGAAAGTATTCACCAGTACCGATTTGATAGGGGTGGAAATAGGTGGAGCCTTAAAAAACGTCATCGCTATTGCCACAGGAATTTGTGACGGACTGGGTTTGGGTTTTAATACCCGCGCCGCTCTGATCACCCGCGGACTTGTTGAGATAAGCCGGATCGGAACAAAACTGGGGGCTCGTCCAGAAACTTTCTATGGCCTTACCGGTTTGGGCGATCTGGTGCTCACCTGCACGGGTGACTTGAGTCGAAATCGGCAATTGGGAATTGAACTCGGCAAGGGAAAATCTCTAGAAGAAATAACCGAAAATATGAAAATGGTAGCCGAAGGTGTTTTGACTGTAAAGTCAGCTTATTCCCTGATAAAGAAATTTAATGTGCAGGCGGCAATCATGGAAGAAACCTACCGGGTCCTTTATGAAAAAAAATCCCCTGGGAAAGCGTTGGAGGACTTGATGAAAATGGAAATATCCTCTGAGTTTGCGGGCATCGAAGGTTTGCAATGAATCTTCAGAATTTAAAAAAATTATTGGATGACTTGCACAGCCAAAAGCTAACTCCAAAACAAGCCATGAAAAAGCTTGAAACCCTGCCTTACGAAAATCTTGAATTTGCCAAAATTGACCACCATCGCAGCCTTAGAAATGGTATGCCCGAAGTCATTTATTGTCAGGGGAAAACGGTAGCTCAAATCAAAAAAATTGTTCAGAGCATGAATCGTGCTGGAAATTCCATTCTGGCAACCAAACTATCTAAAGACAACTTCCGCAAGCTAAAACCTTCCCTGCCTAAAACCTCCAGTTACAATGAGGCGGCACAAACTCTGGTCATTGATAAAAATAAATCTCAGAAAAAAAGCGGTTTGATCACCATCATCACTGCTGGAACTTCAGATATTCCCATCGCTGAAGAAGCTTCTGTAACCGCACAATTACTGGGAAGCCAGACAGAAACTCTATTTGATGTGGGGGTTGCGGGCATTCACCGGCTATTCAATAACCTTGAACAGATCCGTAAGGCTCGAGTGATTATTGTTGTGGCAGGAATGGAAGGAGCCCTCGCCAGTGTAGTTGGAGGTTTGGTGGATAAGCCTCTCATAGCGGTGCCTACCAGTATCGGTTATGGAACATCTTTTGGAGGTGTTTCCGCACTTCTAACCATGTTGAACAGTTGTTCACCTGGAATAGCTGTGGTCAATATTGATAACGGATTTGGTGCAGGAAGTATGGCACACCGCATCAATATTCTTGGGGATCAGATAGAGACTGAATGAGCCGGTTCATTCCTTCCTCTGGGCCTACAACAGGCTCATACCCTAAATCTATTTTGGCTCGAGAAATATCAAAATAATGCGAGGTTGCTAACTGAGAAGCTAAGAATCGTGTCATAGGAGGTTCTTTTTTAATATTCCAAAAATTATAAACTCCTTCTAACAGCCTCCCTAAACAGGATGCAGTTGGGTAAGAAATACTACGCGTAATTGAGGGTCGGTTAGTTTTTTCCAACACCTTATTGATCCAACCCCAAAGATTAACAGGGTCTCCATCGCTGACAAAATATACCTTGCCTGCAGAAGGCTTACCAACCCCAATAGAATCACAGGCTTTAAGATGGGCGTGCACAGCGTTATCAATATAAATAATATCGACCTTGTTGTCCCCATCTCCTATACGCACTAATCTTCCTTTATCCGCTTTTGCCAAAAGCCTGGGGATTAAATGTGGATCACCCGGTCCCCATATTAAATGGGGCCTGAGGGATACCGTTGACAAATCCTGACTATTAGCCTCTGTTACAAGTTTTTCAGCAATTGCCTTAGTACGAGGGTACTCACATAGATAGTCTTCCGGATAGGAAATGGACTCATCCACCCCTTCAAGACTCGAGCTTCCAAATATGACACTGGGAGAACTGGTATAAACAAGTTTTGGAACACCAGTAAGCAGGCAGGCTTTAATAATATTGCGGGTTCCATCGACGTTGATACTATAAAAATCTTCTGCCTGTCCCCAGATAGCGGGAAAAGCTGCCGTATGAAAAACCGCGTCTATACCGGCATGTGTTTTTCGGAGGAAATCTAAGTCCCGGATATCTCCTTGAAATTGCTTTATGGATTTTGGAAGATGGGAATAGAAGTTTCGACCAATAACAGTAACGTCATGTTGCTTATCATGGAGAGATTTAGCTATTCCACTGCCAAGAAATCCGCCACCGCCTGTAACCAGAGCCCGCATTTCATTTTCCTATATGAGGGGAATTATTCTAATGCAAGATTTGCTTTGGCATCCAAGCCTCTAAGGTTTGCTGACAAACTTTGATCTCGGGTATATTTATGATAACCGGCACAGGCTATCATGGCGGCATTGTCGGTACAAAAAATAGGATCTGGAACAGAAGCCTCAAAACCACAGACTTGAGCCGCTTTTTGTACTGCCTCACGCAGGGCCCCATTTGAGGCTACCCCACCCGTCACAACAATTCTTGTTAGTTGCTCATTTTTGCAGGCACTGATCAGCTTATCCACCAGAACATCGATTACCGCTTCCTGAAACGCGGCTGAAATATCTTCATCCGTCAAATTAATGCTAGTGTTCTGCTCTCTGCGTTGCAAGAAAGTGCGGACCGAGGTTTTCAATCCGCTGAAACTAAAATCCAAAGAACCTTTCTCCAAATACGCTCGGGGGAATTTATGTAACTTTCCATTTCCTTGTCGTGCTAATTTTTCGATGCCCGGTCCCCCTGGATAAGGAAGTCCCAGCATTTTTCCTACCTTATCAAATGACTCTCCCGCCGCATCATCCCGGGTACGCCCCAATAATTTATAATGTCCAAAATCAGTCACTCTATAAAGGTCCGTATGGCCTCCGGAAACGATTAGAGCTATAAAGGGGAACTCAACTTTTTTCTGTAGAAATATAGCAAAAAGATGTCCTTCCAAATGATTCACGCCGATCATGGGTGTATTGAGTCCATAGGCAAGCCCTTTAGCGGTGTTCAAACCTACCAGCAATGACCCGATCAATCCCGGGCCCATCGTAACGGCAATGAGGTCAATATCACTTAATTGGACATCAGCTATTTGTACAGCCTCTTCAATAACACGGTGTACCCGTTCAATATGAGACCGACCTGCCAGTTCAGGAACAATTCCCCCATATTTAGAATGAATACCAATTTGGTCATTGATCACATTAGACAAAAGATTACCGCCGTCTTTCAAGACAGCGGCGGCAGTTTCATCGCAGGATGTTTCTAGACCTAGAACAAGCATGGGTGGGATGAAAATCTTTAAAAATTGTTTTTCAATAATCGAAGAAAGAAGTCAGCATCAATGCATGCTGACGCGACTATCCGGATTGGTAACGGGTATTTGCAAATTCTTAAATACCTTTTTCATGACCTCCCATCCTGAAAGGAGTGAAACGGCATGTTGCAGCTGATTGTCCTTAATCAGGTCTTCGTTGAGAAGGGGTTCTTCCGCTTCTTCTTTAACAGAAGTTTCTTCATTACCTTCTTCTTCAACATCACCAATACTACTTTTACCTTTCAAATGTTTTTTCAAATCTTTTTCCCGCAAAAATCTCCGCAGACGGGTTTTTTCTTCCGATTCTTTTTCTTTTTCCTTGTCATCTTCTAATTCTTCAGGAATTTCACGTTCAATGATGATGTCAGGCTCAATGCCATTTTCCTGAATCACCCTGCCACTGGGGGTGTAATACCGAGCTGTGGTCAGCCTCAGGGCGGATCCGTCACTAAGCGGTATAATGGTCTGGACCGATCCCTTGCCGAAAGTAGGAGTTCCTAAAATAATGGCACGATTTAAATCCTGCAAGGCGCCCGCAACAATTTCAGATGCGCTGGCACTTCCACTATTAACTAAAATAATCAGAGGATAAGCTACACCCGCTACTTTATCGTGGCTGGTGAATCGCATATTCTGTTCGTCTGAACGTCCTTTAGTGTAAACAATAAGATTTTCCCGATTCAAAAAGCGATCTGTCACTTCAACAGCCTGGTTCAACAGTCCCCCAGGATTGTTCCGTAAGTCCAGGATCAGCTTGGATATTTCTTTTTTCTCGAGTTCACCGAGAGCTTTATCCAGATCTACACTGGTGTTTTTTGAAAAACTGCGGATTTTGATATAGCCAATATCCTTCTTATAGAGTTTATGGATAACGCTCCGAACTTTGATAATAGCCCTGACGATAGTAAATTCTTTAGGGGCCTTAAAAGTTTCCCTGAAAATTGTGATATTAATTGGAGACCCGGTTTCCCCTCTTAGCCGGGAAACCGCATCTTGAAGAGTCATATCAAGGGTTGATTCATCTTCTATTTTAATGATTTTATCACCTGCTTTTATTCCCACTTTAAAAGCCGGAGTATCATCAATCGGCGAAACAACGGTAAGGACACCATCTCTAATACTTATCTCGATGCCTAATCCCCCAAACTTTCCGGTTGTTTCAACCTGCATTTCTTTATAAGACGTAGGAGGCAAATAGGATGTGTGAGGATCAAGAGATTTAACCATCCCTTTTATAGCACCATCGATCATGGTGTCACTTCCAACAGATTCAACATAATTTGATTCAATCAGAGAAAGTATTTCGGAGAATACCTTTAGTTTATTATAAGTATCCGGTTTAGGATCTCCAGCGGCTTCTTCAGCAAAAAGATTCTGCGCTGGCAACACCAGCAACAGGATGACGAGCAGACACCGAGTCAATCCAGCTTTAATTGCATTATTCAGCAATGACAATTTCAAAATATTATCTCCTTGATATAAAATTTGGTAACACGATTATATATTAATTAGAGAAGCCACGCACCCAATACCTGACTTCATGCCACTAAAAGCGGCAAGACAATCAGCCTATTTGCGGCGAGCCACCTTAAACCAGCGAACAGGTTCAATGGGCTTGCCACTCTTGCGCATTTCGAAATAGAGCGTTTCTCCAATCAGCGACCCCGTATCTCCACTGAGGCCAATAATATCACCGGTCTGAACAATCTGGTTTTGTTTGACTTTAATTCGATCTAAATGACCATATAAAGTGTGATAATCTTTTCCGTGCCCAATAATTACCAGGTTTCCATAACCACCCAGTTCACCAGTATAAAGAACTTTCCCATCAAAAACCGCATGGACGGATGACCCCGTTTTCGACCTAATATTAATTCCATTATGGACAATAAACGAACCGAACTGCTTATCTTTTTGTCTGCCAAATCTATTAAGAATCTTGCCCCTTAAAGGCAAATTCAATCTACCCTTTTTATCGGAAATATCCAGGCCTGCACCAGATACTAATTTACTCAGTATTTTTGTTATTAGATCATTTAGATTGTTGGAAGCCTTTAAAAGTTCTTTGCGGGTTTGAATCCCCAGTTTTTTCTTCTTCTTGATCTTTTTTAAAAAATTCTTTTTGTCCTTTTTGGCATTTTCATATTCACCTTGCTTACTCAAGGCTTCTTTTTCCAGCCGCACCAATTTAGCCCGCACAGCAAGAAGAGAATGTTTCTCTTTCTTCAAACCAGTAAGACGACCTTCAAAACTTGTCATCAAATTGGCATCGTAATCCGCAATCAACTCCAAATATTTGAGACGCTGCAATAGTTCGTTTACACCTTCAGAGGAAAAAGCCACTTTCAGAGGAAAAACCGGGCCCTCCTTATAAATATGGCGAAAACGCTTTCCCAAAGATATCTTCTGCGCATCTAATTCCTTCTGATTTTCATTCAAAACTTTCTCAAGTTTCTTAATTTTTTTTATGTTTATCAAAGAATTCCATTGGTAAATCTTGAGTTCTCTTTCTTTCACTTTCATCTGATTACCAATTTTCTTAAGCTTGCCGAGAACCTGGCCTTCTTTTTTTCCTACTGAAGAAATGTACTGCTCCTGTTTAGCGATTTTATTCTTTAAAATTTTTAGTTCTTTTTGCTCATCCTTTAATAGGATTTTAATTTCCGCAGAGCTTTTACTTGCAGACCATGAATTGGAAGAAAAAATAGCAATAATGCCGCAAATAACAAAAATTGGGAAAATCGAAACTCTACAAATCATCTTTTATTAAGAACCTGCATGTATTGATAGGTTGAAATATAACTGGCAACAAAGCCAATCAGTATGCTCAATCCAACAAGCATCAGCAAAAAAGGTTGAGAGATAAACTGTAACTCCATCCCTCTTGCAAGTGAGTCAATAGAAGGTCGAAACTCTGTTTTTAAATAACTATAAACAGCCCCCATAAAGCCCAGAGAAACAAACGAACCGGCCAAACCCTGCAATATCCCCTCAAAAATAAATGGGATTTTGACAAAACTCGGAGTCGCCCCAATTAATAACATCAATTCAATTTCATCTTGCCTGGAATAAATAGATAACCGAATGGTATTAGAAATTATCAAGATCAATCCTAAACTCAATAAAACACCAACTCCCAAAAGAAAAAGCTGGCAAAAAATCATAAACTTTTCAAAACGATCAATCCATTTTTCTCCATACTCAACCGATTCAACGCCCCGATTTTTCTGGAGCTGGCCAGCAAATTCACTTATATGCCGTGATCGGTTTTCTGAGGCTTTAAAGCGGATTTTGTAGGAATCAGGCAAAGGGTTAAAACCCAAGTCCAGTTCTAATCCCACACTATTTTTTTGAGTTAATTTAAATTCTTCCCAAGCCTTTTCTTTACTTACTTCTTCCATAGATTGAATTTTTGAATTGGATTTAAATATATCTTTCAAATCGCTCTTTTCAGATGGAGAAATATCATTCTTCAAATAAACGACCAATTGGACTTGCTGGTTCCAACTTGTTAAGAGCGCATTCAAATTAAAAAATATAATGAGAAAAAGCCCTAAAATACCCACCGAAATGGCAATGGTCATGACAGAAATCAGGAAGGTTTGCTTATTAGCTCGAATGTTTGAAACCGTTGTTCTCAGACTGGTCAACAATGTTTGAGTGGCCGAATTCACGATGAAACAACCTTTCCACGGTTTAAAACTATCACTCGATGCTTTCCAGGTTTTAGTATTTCCTGACTATGCGTCGCAAAAACAATAGTTGCCCCATTGCGATTTATTTCTTCAAAAAGCTTTAAAATCTCGCTGGAGATTTCCTGATCCAGGTTTCCCGTTGGCTCATCTGCCAAAATAATAGGAGGGGTATTTACCATCGCTCGGGCTATAGCGACACGTTGTTGCTCACCGCCGGAAAGTTGGGCGGGAAAAGAATCTTTTTTTGGGGTCAGCCCTACATTTTTCAAGGCTTCCCATGTTTTAAATTTTATTTTTTTTCGATCACGGTTTGTTACTTCCTGTGCAAATGCAACGTTTTCAAAAACTGTTTTATTCGGAAGCAATTTATAGTCTTGAAAAATCACCCCCATTGAACGCCTTAATGTGTGGATATTTCCTGCATCCAAGCGCCCAACATTGATACCCTGCACCAAAACCTGGCCTTCTTCATAATGTTCCCATCCAAAAAGGATTTTGAGAATCGTGGTCTTACCGGCACCACTCGGACCTGTTAAAAACACAAACTCGCCCTTTTCAATTTTGATCGAGACGTCATCCAGCGCTGGCTTGCCGCTACCATAATTTTTAATTACATTAAATAATTGGATCATACTCAGATTAATTTACGAACTCAGGTGGAGAAGAAAATGGAGAAACAAAAAGTCGCGGCGTTCGAATGCAGATTTTTATTTATTTATTAAAAAATTCTTCATGCTCGTCAGCTAAAATAAAATCTGTGCCGGATATAATATCTTTAGTAGCGTATTCCCTGGGAAGCATTGAAATCATACCCAAACCATAAAATTGCTTTATCTGATCATCCGATAAAAGATCAAAATTAATATAGGTTTTTACAATCAGGCGGCCTTCAATCAAATCAAAAGCAAAAACCCCATCAGGACAAGTCAGGAATCCGTCATTTTCGCCATAAGTAGAAAGTGCATCACTGAAAAATGCATCCAACTTAATAATACAATTTTCCTGAGATTCCATTCTTTCGCTAAAACGTTCAACACAGTGGGAGGTATAAAATACCTGAGGATGAGAAAAGGATTTAACCAGTTTGCCTTTATCCGTAGATTCAGTCTCAGCCGGGGAAACCACAGAACAAAAACCATTACGAGCAAAATCTATCAGCACCAGCACATCTTTCCCAAATCGTTTAGCGATTTTTTGAGTCACCTCACTGATAAATTTCTGTCTTTTTCGGAGGGAAATTTTACCGTTGCTCTTAAATTTTTTCTTAAATTCCGCTTTTAAATAATTTTCTATCTGAACTTTTTTAAAATCAAAATGTCTATCTTTACCCATTTTTCGTTTTTTTAATCTATAATTCTAGTAAATAATTATACAATATAGCACATAGCATTAAAAGCTAAGCTTTTCTCAACTAATTGTATTTCTTATAAATAGCCCTTTTATGCTCACAAAAATCATCAAACTGCATTGTCCTTACCCTCTCCAAGTTTTGTCAGGAGCACCAAAAAGAGGCTATGCTAAAATAAGCTTATGAACCCGACACCACGTATATTTTTAATGCTTCTCGCGGCTACCCTCTTGTTCCATACCACCTTGAACTTTATGGAGGAAAATATAGAAGATTTTGAAACGGTTCCCCTTCCCCCAAAAAAAATTAAGAAGATCAGCACAAAAAATCCAATCATCAAAGTTAATGCCAAGGAAAGGAATACCTGGACGCTGGTGGATTTTTCCACTGGGAAAACCCAGAAAATTCCTGAGTCAGAATCTAGTAAATTCAGCCAAATTTCATGGGACCTTGGATTCAGCCGGACAAAAATCATCTCAAATGGTGGAAAAACTAATCCCTTAGGAAAAACTGGAGTTATTAACCTGGGGCCTATCAACTTTGATGATATTAAAACCGCTCCGAACATTGGCTATGCCCAGGACCATCGCTCGCTGGGCAATTTAATCAATAAAGAGTTGGCTGGTTGGTACAATTATCGTACCCGGACACATAATATAGAATCCAGGAGAAATGTTTATGCCTTAAAATTAAAAGATGGCATCTTCATGAAAATGAGAATCTTGAACTACTATTGTTCCCAAGAAGCGAACGAATGCCGTTCCATGATGTGCACACGTGAAGAAGCGGCGTGTCTCACAATTGAATACATATTGACGGAACCGGGCTCAAGTATATTTGTGATTCCTGACACCCATTTAGCCAAAAACATCCCAGCTCCTGCTGAAAAAGTTGAATAGAATATTCCTGATTGCACTCTTATTAATATTTTTTGTTTCCTGCGAAGCCCAGAAACATACAGGGATGGTACTCATTCCTGAAGGCGAGTTCACATTAGGCCTTAATCCAAAGAGTAAAATCCTGCAATTCATGTCGGAAAAAACATCTGCTCTCAATGCACAACCAGAACAACAATATTTTTTGAAGGCCTTTTATATGGATCAATTCGAGGTCACCTATGAAGAATTCATGCGGTTCAAACCTCAGGCCCAATATCCTGTACAGCAAATGAATTTGCCGGTCAGCGGAATTAGTTGGTACGAAGCCGATGCCTATTGCCATTGGCTTGGCAAGCGTCTGCCAATGGAGTATGAATGGGAAAAAGCAGCCCGAGGAAGTGACAACAGGCTTTTCGTATGGGGCAACGACTTTGAAAAAGGCACCGCCAATTTCGGTAAACAAGTACAACCGGTAAACGCCCTTGAGGGAGATGTCAGCACATATCGCATATGGGGATTGAACGGAAATGTTTCGGAGTGGACCGCAAGCTGGTATAAACCCTACCCTAACTCCATCATGCAAGATAACAACTTTGGGGAGAAGTTTAAGGTGACCCGTGGTGGTTCAATTAATAAGCGTGAACACGGGTTTTTAAAACAGTTCACAATGTTACCTTACCGGAATTTTTCCCCTCCTCAAATGCGGTATTGGGACACCGGTTTCCGTTGCGCTAAATATGCCTGAAGGTTTTCAGTCGCCCGCTCCATCTTTTGCCGGCTCATTCGATACAGGTGGTTCGCCACCTAGTTTCGTGCTCTCCCGTACATAAGGCATGGGCATGGGAGGTAGCGGTAAGCTAAGGTCTGGTGGATTATTATCTTTAGATGATTCAGGCTTCCCTGCTTGCGGCTCAATTATAGGGTCTGAAGTAGCGTTTTGGCTCGGTGCTCCCTCTTCCGCGGGCTTTGATGCCTGATTCGGACGCCGATATCTACCTCTTGGAGGTCCCTTACGGGCAGCTGGTTTTCGGCGGGTATATCTTCTTTTAGCATTGGGCTTGGCATTTCCGGGCTCCTTCTTTTCTGCATTCTCCTGATTTCCATTTACAGTTTTATCTGCGCCCTCCTGCCCACTTGCACTTTTCTGAGTCCGATTTCCCGATTCTTTAGGCTCAATAGCTGCTTCAGGTTTTTCAGGTGATTTCGCCTCTGGAACAGTCTCAACTTCCCATACTTCCGACACATTATATTTGAAGTTTTCATAAGACAATCCATGTGTAATCTGGAAGCGAAAATCAACCAAATGCTTGGTTTTTAAATCCGCCAAAACACTTAATTTATGATTTAAAAAGTAATTAGAGACTTCTGGAGAAACTTCCAGAGAAAGTACTTTCACTCTATCTTTCGCAATTATTTCATGAATTTTTCTTAGAACATTTAGAATTATGGAGTCCATGGATCGAACCAATCCAGTCCCCTCACATAGTCCACACTGTGTAAAAACTCCTTCTTTAACAGGTGGGGAGATTCGTTGTCTGGACATCTCCAGCAAACCAAACTTTGAAATCCGAGCTAAATTAATTCGAGCCTTATCTGTTTTACAGGATTGCTTGACCTCTTTCTCTACAGCAGCCTTATTCCTTTTTTGGAACATATCGATAAAATCAATAACGATTAAGCCCCCTAGATCCCTCAATCTGAGTTGACGTGCGACTTCTTTAGCGGCTTCAAGATTAGTTGTTACAGCCGTTTCTTCCAGATCCAGCCCCCCTTTGGTTTTACCTGAGTTGACATCAATAGAAACCATGGCTTCACCAATATCAATCACAATAGATCCACCTGAAGGCAATAAGACCTTGCGCTGGTAAATGGATTCAATCTGATCTTCTACGTTGTATTCAGAGAATAAAGGCTTTGTTTCCTTATAGAATTTGACCAGGTTTCGGTTACGGGGCATAACCAATTTCACAAAATCTTTTAAATCTTTATAAGAATCAGAATTGTCGACGATGATTTGAGAGGTATCGCTGCTAAAATGATCCCGAACTGTCCTAACAACCAACCCGGGTTCCTGGTAAATTAAAAATGGAGCAGATGTAGTTTCATTTTGTCGCCCGGCTTCAATTTTATCCCAAATTTTCAGGAGCATCTGCACATCTTTTTGCAATTCGACTTTAGTCTGCCCTAATCCGGCTGTACGAATTATAATTCCCAGATTTTCTGGCAAATTAAAATCCGCGACAATATCTTTAAGTTTTTTTCTCTCACTTTCATCCTCAATTTTTCTCGAAACTGCACTCCCATGTCCCTGCATTAAAACCAGGAACCTCCCTGCCAAACTCATCGCATTGGTCAGTGAAGGACCCTTGGCATCCCGGCTCTCTTTTGCCACCTGAACCAAAATGCGCTGGCCGCGAATTAGAACATCTTGAATCCTTACTTTTGCCTTTTTTTCACCGGTATGAACATAGGATTCTTTCAAAACATCCTTGAAAGGTAAAAAACCGAACTTTTTCCCACCAAAATCGACAAAAGCCGCTTCAATAGAAGGTTCAACTCGATTTATCACTCCTAAATAAACATTCCCTTTAATTTGCTCTCGCGAGGAATGTTCCACGATGTAATCCTGGATAACATTATTGTCCAAGACGACCGCCCGGCATTCTTCAGGATGCTGAGCATTGATTAACATTACTTTTTTGTTTGATTTACTTTTTCTCATTAGAAATTCTTCCTGACTCTTCTTTGCAGGTAATCACCAAAGGTGGGTTTCAAGGCCGGCCAGTTACTCAAAAGGTTGATATATGCAAAATTAACCTTTATAATTCAAATAATTAAATACTAATTTAATTTTTGTGGCGGTCGGGATCACAATTTAACGGTTTTGGTGAGGAAAGAAGAAATCTGTGTTTTAGGGTTGGTTTTTCCTGTCGGAAAGCCTATAAAAATGTTATTTAATTTTTAAAATATCAATAAAAACTATATTTTTCGAGATACTACAAACTCTTTCACAATTAAAATAATTTCAACTCATCTATAAATAAAGCCAGCTTAATCTGGCACTAATTCTTATATTCAGACTAGACTCAAGAACTATTCGCCCTTAATCATACCATTCTTATCAAAAAGAAGGAAAACTTTATTATTGAATTGACGAATAATCCCGTTAAATACTTATAGCCGGATTGTCAGCATAAATTGGTAAAAACAGCCGATTTTTGTTAATCGACGATTCAATACAATAGGAAATCACGATGGCAAACACAAACTCAAGCAATTCAATTGGAATGAACCAGTTAGCGGAAATGAAATCCGATGACTTGAGAGGCAAAACTATATTTATCCGGTGTGATTTTAACGTTCCTTTGCGGTCCACCGCAAAAGGGTTATATCGAGTGGCGGATGACACCCGAATCCGGCGTTTTCTGGATCTCACGTTCAGAAAAATTCATGAGTTAACAGAAGGTGACTGTCGAATTATTATCGGATCGCACTTGGGTCGACCCCATAAAACCAAAGACCATTCTGGATGGGACGGTATCTTCAATATACAATTCGTCTCCTCTCATTTTGACACTTTGATCCGAAGAATTTATGGGGATACTTACACAATCTTTCCGCCAGAAACGATTGACTCCCATATGCAACATTCTTTGGAGATTGTAGCCCATAAACGTCTACCTCCAGGAGGAATCAAATTTCTTCCTAATTTGCGCTATCTTTTAGACCCAAAGAACACAGACATCTACCGCACAGAAATTATCACCCAGTTGGCGGAAATAGCTGATGTCTATGTCAACTGCGCCTTTGGCTGTAGTCACCGGGTGACCAAGAGCATTAAACTTTTACCGCAATTAATGCGGCAAAAAGGCAAACCGGTTGTATCGGGTGTTCTTCTTTACGAAGAAATTCATAGTCTTGGAAGATTTGCCAGTAAAGTTTTAGCCCAACCCAGAAAAACCCTGGTCGTAGCGGGGGGAGCTAAAGTATCGGATAAAATTGAGATTTTAAAACAGTTTGTCTCTACCGGGGTCAAATCCATTTTGATCGGTGGAAAAATGGCTACCGCTTTCCTTCTAGCTCAACAACAAAAAGAACTATTAAAACCATTCCAAAAGGATACGTTGCCCGCAAAATTACAAAGCCAAACCGACAATGAAAACATAGAGCTTCTCAACGAAATCAACTTGGCTGAGAAAATTATTGAGCTTGCAGAGGTCAACAAAGTAAACCTGTGCCTCCCAGATGATTATAAAGTTGTTACCGATTTTCAAAGCACCATTTTTGAAAATAAAAGCTTGCCTGATTTCTCGAAAGAGCTTCAGCTCGATTTAGGAGAAAAAACAATTGCTCAATTCGAAGACCTTTTCAAGGATGTCGAAAATGTGTTCTGGAACGGCCCCTTAGGTGCCTACGACCACCCTGCTTGCAGTTATTATGCAGAAGGGTCCTTGGAGCTTGCAAAGCTGCTTTTTCAATTAGCTCTGTCAAACCCTAAAATGTTTGTAGTTATAGGGGGAGGAGATTCTGCAGCTATTCTCAACAAAATAGGAATTACCGAATTAAAAAAAATGATCAAGGTTCAAATTGAAAAACAGTTTCACCCGACCATTAATCGCAATCAAATATCCATCGATTTCCTCGAAAATGATGCTTATCAATTATGGAATTATTTTGCCCAGAATTTTTTCGTCTCTACAGGTGGAGGCGCCTCTCTAGAATTCCTGAATGGTTTTTTGAAAGAGAAAGCAAAGGGGGATATGGCTTCCTATCTACCGGGAACCGCCACATTAATGGAATCGTGCGAAATATAACTAGGGCCAGCCAACCTTATCAGGCAACTTTTTAAAATTTTATTCAGCTTTTCACATTCGTCCATCAAATCTATGTATCCCTTCCGTGATTCAATGGCCAAAAGACACACATTATTACCTACAAGGTTTTCTTTTCTCTTACTGAACATATCAGTTAGAGGACGCAATTCAGGGTTTGTGAATCCCAATTCTTCAATCTTCTCATCTATGCATGAAATATCAGCACTAGACTGAGTAATTTTATCAGTTTTGCCTCTCACGCCAGAAGCTTCTCTGATAAGGGTCCCACACAGCTTTCTCCCTTTACTGCCGAGTTTGACAATCTCCTCCAAACCTAAATATTTTTTCCCTAATTGTTCATTCACCGAATCAATATCAGTACAATCATAATCACGAATCAAGTTATCGCAAACTCCGTTTATCAAGAAATTAAAATCATTTTCATTTTGTTTTTCTTCAAGTCTCTCCCTCCACAAAAGTGCGTAAGCCGTCCGGAACATATCATCCATTCCTAGCGCATGCTTTACAAGAGGCCTTAATTTAAAATTATTATCAAAATCAAAGACGGTTTCAAAAATATTTAACTCTGAGTCCTTACTAATTTGCTCAGGAAGAATCCATGATTTAGTTTTCATATGGTTTTCTATCACTGATGTAAGGTGTTGCGGGTGTACTTTTTCAATACAAACTATGTTATTGCAATGGACACCATAGCTGCAGGGTGCACAAGAAATTCTTGCCTGAAAAATCAAATGTCCAGGGGAAAATGGTGCCGTTTCATAAGGATGCGCATGAGCAAAAAAGAGCCCTACGATTTTTGTTCCCAAAGCCGCGGCCAAATGCATCGTTCCCGTATCATTAGTGACCAAATATTGGCATTTCTCCAGCAGCCCAGATAATTGACTGAGGTTAGTTTTGCCGGCAAGGTTCACAACCTTATCCTTATTTTTAACCAAGCTTATTACATCCTCAGCCACATCATTTTCGGACTCCACACCAAATAGCAATATCCGCGCATTAATATTTTCGACCAACCTGTCAGCCAATGCTGCAAATGATTGCACTGGCCATCGCCGGCCCTCTAGGCTGGATCCAGCCTGAATGCCTATCAAGACTTCACCTTCATTAAATTCAGGAGGAATTAAGGTACCCAATGAAAAATCATTTTGGGGATGCGTCACTGCAATAGAGCGACCCTTTACATCAACACCACCACTTCTGGAAAATATCTCAGCAAGGTTAAATTCATTAAAATTACGATTGAATATTTTTACACTAAAATACTGCATCCAAGGGTGCCCCGTCATGCGATTCCCAAAGTTGTCACAGTAAAATCCAACGACATTTTTAACTCCCAAATAGCGAACCATGAGAGCACTAAACTTTGAATGGCTCAAGTTGACAAGCAAATCAAATTTTCTATCCTTAATTTCTCTCAAGGTGTTTTCAAGGTAGCGGTATATTTTAATCCAGGAAAGGTCTTCCCAATTGGCTTGATTATCAAACTGCCTAAAATTAACAACTATAGAATCATCAACTTCAGGTATCAGAGGCACAGCACTGGCAAAATCACTGGTGACCAGAAGAGTGATTTTTGCTGTGGGGTATTTTTCTTTCAACCCCTTGATCAGAGGAGTGGTCTGAATCATATCTCCCATTCGGGTCATACTGAGAATTAGTATATTTTTAGCCACCATCAAAATTTCTCCTTTACAATCTGATCCATCATCAAAAACAGAGTTTCTTTTTGATCTAAGGCTCCCTCTCCTTGATGTATGTGATCTACCACTGTCTTTAAAGAAAATGGATTCTGGCCATTAAACTGCTTCAAGTATCTGCCCAAGTCTGTGTTTTCACCGGCTTGTTTGATGCAATATTCTAAGGGATCCCTATGATTTTCCCCGATTGAATCGAGAGCTGATTTGCGATCCAGAAAAACATGGAGCAATAACTCCTGCATACGATGCTCCATAGTATGCTCACTCAGGACTCGGTGGTAAGCTTTCAAAGCAATCGAATTTCTTTCCTCAGGCCTGGAAAGATAATAATCGATTTGGTCCCGCATTTGATCAAGGGTATCAAACGTGATTATCTCCTCACCAATCTTAAACATTCGCGATAAATCATTACGTGAATCCACCAGTTGGAAGCCCTGACAGGCTGCAATTTCAAAAGTGCGTGGATTTACAAAATCCCCATCGGGGTTAATACCATAATGATAGGTGGAAGAATGCAGGTTCAGGTTTATTTTTGCTCGATTATAAATTTTAACTATTTCATCTGAAGACAGCCGTTCATTATTGTTTTGAACCAGACGCCCCAATGGTGCCTCTAAATTCCAACCTGTTCCCCAAATTTTAAAGTCAAAATTCATCAGACGTGGGAAAGACTGAACTCGATTATGATAGGCTGCCCCCATAAAAGACAAATCGGCCTCATATCTATCCGTATCCTTACCCATCCCCTCTATAGGTTTATGAATATCCGGAAAGCAAGCTTGTGGTAGATAGTAGTAATCCCGCACCCCTTTAGACCTTAATGAATCGTGAAATTCACCAGCCTGTAATGTGAAGAGATGGTCATAGGAATTTGCTATTTCATCCCAATAAGTCAAAGTCCTAAAATCTTCCACGAACCAGAAAACGACTGGAACCCCCAACGCCTTCAGCTTTTGAATTGCTTCTGGAGCAAGAGGCGCCTGCGCGAGTGCCAAAATAATATCCGGTTTAAACTCGGCGGCCTTTGCGGCAGCTATTTCCCCCATAAAATTCATAAAATTACGGGAAAGAATCTCAGAATTATCGGGATTCCGGGTCACGCTTTTTAGAGAGAAAAATCCTTGGGCAAATTCTTCACAATCAACAGTGGCAACCTCATGCCCCAAATTTCTAAAAGCACCAGCGCAGTGATGTGCCGTTGGCAAAGAACCTCCATAAATGGGGTTAACAATCATCACTCGGAGTGAGCGTAGTTGAAGAAGATTTTTTACCTCAATTCCTTGATCCAGCCTGTTGTAGTAGGTTTCCCCAATTCTTATAGAGGGAAGATGCTTGAAAATATTCCAACACTCCGGTTCAAGACGAGAAATCAGGCATGCGGGGGTTTCTCCTATTCTAAAGCGTACCCGTGATAAAAAAGGCTGTATGTCCATGGATGTCATGAAAGCCCTGAATAGGGTCATCAATGGTTCTACAACTATCAGCTTCCCTGGGCACTTTAGCAGCAAAGCCTGAATATGATATCCAAACCCCAATCCGTAAACGACTGTATTGCGCTCCAGGTCAAAGTCATAATTCTCAATGGCCTTTTTCCCTTCTTCAATAGGACGGTATTGGCTATGCAATAAAACTCCGGCAATTCTGGGAACGGGAAATCCATCTTTTGATTGGATAACGCTTACATTCTCAGGAAATGGCTGCAGAGCTACCCGTTCTGCCAGATCAGGGTCGTAGCCACGCAAGTGCTTTAAATTTTGCTCAAAGAAATCCATAAATATATTTATTTACTGGGAACTAAATCAGATTTGGCAGTATCTAGCAATTTCAACCCAGATTCATGTTGCGGATCCAGAGCAAGAATGCACTCAAGGTTAGTAATCGATTCTTCAAGTTTTCCAAGTTTGTACTGAACCCCTGCCAAAGCAAAAAGCATATTGATGTTTCCGGGATGGAGCTCCATAAATTGACTTAAATACTTTTCAATTTCCTCAAATCTCTCCAGCTTATAGGATATTTCTAAAAGAAATTTGTAAGCGGAAATATTATCAGGATTGACCTCCAAAGCCCGGCAGAAGTATTCAACAGCCCCTTCAAGATCTTCTCTATTAATCCTTAGCATTCCCAGGCCACATAATGCCTTATCGTTTTCGGGGTCGCTTTCCAGGGACTTGTTAAAACTAATGTCTGCCTTCTTAATATCACTCTTATGAAGAGCCAGTAATCCCAACCCTTGCCACGCTTTAGAATTATTAGGGTCTTTCAAACAAACTAATTCAAAATAGGACTCAGCCTTTTCAGGAAGTTGAAGCTTCATGTAGGTGTTCCCCATTCCAATCATTGCCTGAGCATTGCCAGGAGATAACTGAATAACTTCCTCATAAAGTTTTCGAGCAGTTTCGTGCTCTCCCGTATCAGACGCTTTAGAGGCCTCTAATAATATACTATCAATTTTAAACAAAGTTTCTCCACGTTGAGACATACCGTTCACCTCATTCTCATTAACGTTAATTGGTTTTGCGCTTATTAAGTATTGGAATACAAAAAACCGCTTAATTTCTTCCTGAGACAAATCTTTTATTTGCGTCCTGCCAAAATTAAGGGCACTCGTATTATTCAAAGAAATTTTTTCATATTGAGGATCCATGACTTCCTCAACAGCATGAATGCCGTAACCCGCTTTAACAAACATTTTCTCTATTTCTTTATAGGTAAAAAATCGAAGATGAGTTTCATCAAGAATCCCCTCTTTTTCATAAGTCCAATTCCCCTCAATCAATTGATGGATTACCCCATGGAATTGGACATTAGGAATACTGGTTACCACTGTTCCTTGATTTTTCAATAAAGGTCGAACTTTCATCAATACGGAAAGTGGATCCACTAAATGCTCCAGAACGTCCGCAAATATAATGCAGTCAAAGGACCCAGCAGTATAAGGAAGATCGATTGTGGCAATATCCCCCTGTATCACATCATCTAAAACATCTTTAGCAAGGTTCGCGGCAATAGGGTTCAATTCTATCCCTGCAACAAAAGCCCCATTGCGCTTTTTGAGCTCCTGGCCTGTCCTTCCTGTCCCACAACCAATTTCTAAAATGCATCTCGCATCATTTGGTATTAGAGGAATCAAATCGTTCCGAACATTTTCATAATAGGAAATAGGTTTTTCGTTCATTGGGCCCAGGATTTCCTTTTCAGCATTGAGTATCGTATCGTTCAGAAAACTGATCATAGCTTCCGTTCGATGCTCATAGGTATGTCGAGCCAAAACCTCTTTCCTGCCCTCGTTTGATATACGCTCCCGATCCTCATTATTTTGCAAATAATGAGAAACTGTTTCTTCGAGATCCTCGTCTTTATAAATAATTAAATGTTTCTTATTCTGAAAGAGTTCATCCAAACCACTTCCCAGTGCAGAATCGGTGACCAGCAGGCTGCCGCTACATAAAGCCTCGAATACCCGCATATTTAGATCATTGTTTATGGCATTGTTAAAAATGATATGGGCTTTACTATAATGCTCCGCCATTTCATTCATGAACTTTCGTTGAGGTTTCAGGTCAAACTGCTTCCGCAATCTCTCTAGAAGATTTCTTCGACGATCTGGTGTTGAAGTAATAGAACCGACAAAACCCACATCAAATTCCTTATCAGCTTCAACCTTGCCATGAATTTCCGGGTCACACGCTAAAGGCAACCACATGACATTTTCAATTCCCGCCTTTAACATTTGCTGCACATATGCCTTTTGAGCTAAAAAGACAAAATCAAAATTTTGTGCAATTTCAAGGTGTCGCTCAAAATGGATATGAGTGTCTATCAAATAGCAAGCCTTGGGCATATCAAAATCGCCCAGATCTTTTGGGATATCACTCAACCCCGTTTCAACCCAAAGATAAAAATCAGGTTTCCACCCCTCGGGAAGATCTTCCATAACTTTCTGTAACAGAGTCGTGTTTGATCTGTAAATATCTTGTGGAGTGATTTCCCAGTTAAGGTCTTCAAGATTCCATAACTTAATAATTTGATCGTTTAGTTGAGACCCGCAAGTTATTACATTGTGTTTTTGTCTGAAAGCCCTTTCCAGAAAATATGCGGTGGTCGCAGGATAAGATACAAAATCCATTAAAATATTTTTGCGGATTTTTTCCTTAAAGGGTTTGTGGGTATTATTTAAATTAATGCCGGTTCGCTCTAAGTAATCTAAAGCTGATTTTTCGATTACATTACGCCATGACTGAAGAAATCGTGTTAATGGGAATTTCTCCTGAACTGTTTCTTTTGCTTTTTCACCCAACTTCCTAGCCTCCTCTGGGTTGCTCAATAGAAAATCAATACGCTGATTTAAATATTCAAGATCATTGGAGATATAACCATTCTTTCCGTCTTCTATTGGAGAAGATTTATTCCCTGAACTGATCACTGGCATTCCAGTAGCCATCGCCTCAAGCATGCTTAAATTGTAACCGTCCTCAAACTCTTCAACCGTGGTATTGATAAAAACTCTGGAACTTCTAAAATGTTCTATCAAATCTTGAAATCCCTTTGATAGCCGTGATTCAGGAAGGTTTCGGTTTAGACCAAGGGTTGTTAAGGGGTGATCTCCGACGATTTTTTTACTGACCGAATAGCCCATCATCAAATCACGCTCTTGCAACATATTCCCTACCTGCAATACCCTTTCTCTCTCGCCTCTGTAGCCACCATAATCTGCGATATCCAGACCTGGCAAAATCACCTCTCCGTTTGCCCCCCAGTCCTGACGCTTTTTTTCAGAAATAAATACTTTTTGGACGCCTTCTAAAAGAAAATCAATTTTTTCCAGATACTCATTCCGGTTGACCTTGGCTTTCCCCAGCTCAATTTCTGTTGTTAAGCAATTGTGGAACACAATAATTTTTGGCAGAGAGTAATCCTTAACGGTTATCAAATCTTTTATATTGTGTGCAATAATAAGATCAAATTCGCCGAGTTCCAGCATTTCTTGAGCAGTTGTCATTGTAATGAGGCGCACGTTTTCTGGAACCGGACGCATATTTTCATCCCATCGCCGGTAATGGCCAGGAGCAACTTCAGGTTCTACAATTTGGAATTCATAACCGAGTTGTGCGAGTAAGCAAAGATATGGCTCGTGCCAATTAAAGGAAAGAATTTTGAAATTCATGGATCTGGAGGCTCCGGTAAAAAATAGGTTGTCATTTACTTTTTCGGTGAAACAGAAAAAGGACTTAACCTTTATTATTTAGAGCTTTGGGATGGGTGGCTAAAATGTAGGAATTGGTTGAAACCATCGCGCAGGACCTTCTCAAATAAATCTGTAACCAACGGGCTGGATCTTCATCTAATTATCGAGCTGACCTAAAAAAAACCGGCACGGACACCTAAGGTGTTTTTAAATATTAGTGTTTTATTTATTAACTTACGAGTATTTTTCTAGATTTCATGTCATACGACCCCAACTCTAAAAAAATAAAGGGCCGAGAACGGCTGATCGAATATCGCAAGGCTTTTCAAGAGAAACAAGCCTTGAAGGGTGAGATTCCTCAAGGTGAAGGGGAATTGAATCGGGATGGTAACCCGACAATCCCTCCCGGCCAAAGAGTGGTAGAAAACTGGCCTGTGCTGGATTTGGGGGTCACCCCTGAACTGGACGAATACACTTGGAACCTTACCGTTTCAGGTCTAGTTAAAACGGTTAAAACCTTTAATTGGGAGGAGTTCCTTCAGTTACCTCAAACCGTTGACATTTCTGACTTTCATTGCGTCACCACCTGGAGCAGGTTGAATAACACCTGGAAAGGGGTGAAATTCTCTGATATCGCAAAATATTGTGAGGTTCTCCCCAGCGCCAAGTTTGTCTATATCAAAGCCTGGGATGGGTACTCAACGAATTTACCATTGGAAGAAGCCATGAAATATGATGTGTTACTGGTTCACCAATGGGAAAATAACCCCTTACCCCTTGAACATGGCGGACCAGTAAGGATGATCACTCCACAACTCTATGCTTGGAAGGGAGCTAAGTGGATCGGCGAGATAATTTTTCGCGATCAAGATGAACTTGGATTTTGGGAAAAAAGAGGCTATTCCAACACGGCGGAACCCTGGCTGAATGATCGGCATGCTTGAAGAAGGGCTCCATTCAGCCTAAAGAAAATCAATAGAAGATTCTTACCTCATCTTGTTTAGCTCATTCTTAGCTTTTAGGTCATTAGGTTCAAGCCGCAAGATCGCTTCAAACGCCTTCCTGGCTTTTTCCAATTGCCCTGTCTTAGCATATACAACCCCCAGGCTGTAGCGAGCATTTGTATCATCGGGGCTTAATTCTATAGCCCTACTTAGAGCGTTAACAGCCAGTTGATTTTTATTTAATTGGTTTAAAACATTTCCCATATTGATCAAGCTCAACAAATGATCGGGTTTAGAGACTAGCGCAATCTTATAAGATTCTACAGCTTCCTCCAACCTCCCTAAATCTCGATAAGTATTTCCAAGGTTAAAATGAGTCACATAAAAAACTGAATTTACCGCCCTAGCCTCCTCATATATTTCCATAGCCTCTTCCAACCGTCCTAAATCTCGATAAGCATTCCCAAGATTAAATTGGGCCTTAAAATATCCTGGGTTTATCGCTAAGGCTTTCTCATAGGATTCTATGGAATCCCCTAATTGACCTAAAGATTGATAGGCATAACCCAGATTAAAATGTGCTTGATAGTAATTTGGGTTTATTTCCAATGCTTTCCTATATGGACTCACCGAGTCTTTAAATTTACCCAGTTTTTTATAGATATTACCAAGGTTATAATGAGCCATATGAAAATCAGGTTTGTACTGTAAGGAAGTTTCAAAGGAACTGATTGCCAAACTCATCTTTCCTAAACTTTCATATTCCACACCTAAATTATTATGAGCCAACCAAGCACCCGGATTTTTTTTAATCGTATCCGTCCAAAGCGAAAAAACATTTTTGTATATATGACTTTGAAACCAAGTCAAACTTCCCAACAACATTAAAAGGCTTATTACAACTCCCCAATGCAAAAAAGGTTGCAACCGGTCCATCACTCTTACCAGACCACTAGAGAAAATCACAATCACCCCAATGCAAGCAATATATTGGAAATGATCGGCCACAAAGGAAAACAACATGGGATAAACATTAAAAAATCCCAGTGCAGGAAAAAGTGTGCCTGAAAAAAATAAAATTCCTGCTAGTGGGCCTCTCCCTATTCTATTTCTCAACAGCCAAAATAAACAAATTAATGCTAAAAATGCCAAAGGATAGACATATTGCCACCAAATGGAATCATCAATGATCCAGCGCGGATAAATAAAAATTAACGGAGAGGGGAAAATTAATTTACCGATATAAAACCATAAAGCTCTTCCTGCAATAAGAAACCTATCCAAAACAGAAAAATCCCAATCTGGCCCTAACGCACCAGCATGATATTTTTCCAGCCAAGCTGTTAAAAAGGCAAAACATAATCCCACAACGAAAAAGGGAATAGTCAGAAAAACTACTTCCTTGCAGATTCGGTTTTCTTTCCACCAAAAAATCAGAAGAATAATGGCAGGCAATGTACAAGTTACGGTTTTACTCAATAATGCACAAAGAAATAACAATATTGACAGTCCGTAAATAGACCAAATTTTGGTTTTTCTTATATTTGATTCCGAAGGTTGAACAGGTTTATAAAATCGCAAAAATGAATAAAGTGATAAGAAAAGAAAGAAACCGGAAAGAAGGTTTTTTCTTTCCGTAATCCATGCTACCGATTCAACCTGAACCGGGTGAATAGCAAATATGGCTGCCGCTAACCAACTTCCTTTAATTTCCAGAAAAACCAGGATGCGCCAAAGTAAAACAACATTCATACAATGGATCAAAACATTAGTTACGTGGTACCCGGCCGGATCCAACCCCCAAATTTTTTTCTCAATCCAAAAACTGGAAAATACCATTGGATAGTATTGGAGCATGGCTTCCACATCAAACCATAATCGCTTCAGACCATCAAAATCATTTAAGTATGGATTTTGCGTTAAATAGAGATCATCATCCCAAATATATAAATTTTGGAATGTGGAAAAATAGGCAGCAAAGGTGAGCAACGCCAGTGAACTGGCGCCCACATACCAGGAGGACTTACAAGGTTTAACGTCCATAACTAAACTGTTTTGGTATTAAGAGGATAAAAACTGATCAGGTTACTCTGAGAGTTTTTAGTTTGGAAAATGACTCAGATTCCATGATGGCCTTGACCCCGGCATCACCTATACCTGTGTCATACATGAGCAAGGTTTCAATATTGGTCAAGGTTTTAGTATTGCCCAGGAGACGGGCAGATTCCAAATGGAGATAATTTCTAGCAATGTTTAGTTGCTTAACCCTTTGTAACACCTTAGATTTGGCTAGAACTTTAATACCCTTCGGGGTTATATCCGTTCTGTAAAAATTCAATTTTCTCAAGTTTGCAAAAGTAGGAGCTTTTGCCAGAGTTATCAGGGTTTCATCCCCTACAGGGTTTTCCTGAAAAATCAAAACCTGAAGCTTCCTAAATTTCTCAGACTGGACCACTGCCAACCCCCCGGCAGGCCCAATATTGTTATAGCGTAAATCCAAGAGGGAAAGATTTTCTGCAAAATCAGCGGAGGGTAGTTCCTTTATACCTTTATCAGAAATATTATTTTCGCCAATATATAATCTTTTTAAATTTTTAAATAAGTTACAGTGAAAAAGATGATGGGCTCCGCGCCATGTCAGTTTATTACGAGACAGGTCCAGATTTTCTACGTCAAGAATACGATTTGTTTGTACCAGGGCCTCCACCCCTTCATCCCCGAGAAATTTGCCTTTCAATTCCAATGCGTCACCATCCAGGCATTCATCAATGACTCGGTTGATATAATCCAACTTAACCTGGGTTATCAAGTTTACTCCCCTAGAGTTTTCAAGTTAATGGCACAACGAAATCCGATATCATTAAACCCTCTGGATAACGGATAACTCCAGTCTCGATAACCCGAAGTCATAGCTATCACCGAGTCGGACCAGGACCCACCTCTTCTAACTTTCATTAGTCCTCTTATTGGCCCTCTGGGATTATGCAGGATATCGGCGTAATAAAACCTTATAGAAAACCAATCGCTAACCCATTCCCACACGTTTCCAGCTGTATCATGAAGTCCATTCTGGTTTGGCGGAAATGAACCCACAGGAGAGGCTTTATCATTTAATTTCAACCCACCTCTTGCAGGTGGGTTCACAATGTCGAACCCTTCACCCCATGGAAATTCACAACCCCTTCCACTTCCGGCTGCTTTTTCCCACTGCGCTTCACTGGGAAGCGATTTTCCGACCAAGTGACAATAGTCTGCCGCTTCATACCAACTTATCTTTGAAACGGGACAATTGTCACAATCCGAAAAAATACTACGACGCAGAAAATGTTCCGAAAAAATATTTTCAAAGTTCTCATTAGTGACCTCATATTTATCGATCCAAAAATTATCCAAGTGCACCTTCTGTTCCGGAGCGCCATGCTGTGGTCCGAAGCGGTCACAACCCCTCTTGAAGGTCCCTCCCTGAATCATAACCATATCTTCCGTGGTTCCGGATTCTAACTCCTGACCCAACACAGGCATCGTGATACATAACGACACCCACAGAAAAAATAGTATTGCTGACTTATAAGAAATTGCCGGGAAACTCACGCGAACTCTTTAAGTTCCTCTAATATGGACAAAGTTGCTTTGGATCGATTTAGAGTATAAAAATGAATGCCAGGAGCTTTGTTCTCCAATAATTCCTTGCACTGGGAAATGGCATGATTAATACCAATTTGCCGAACTTTTTCATTATCGTCCTGAACTCCTTCAAATTTGGACATTAACTGTTCAGAAAGATTTGTTCCGCACATTTTGGTAAACCGCTGAATCTGTTTGAGATTTAAAATGGGCATGATTCCTGGAATGACTGGAACATTAATATTTTTCTTTTGTGCCCTTTCCAGGAAATCAAAATAGTGCCTATTATCAAAAAACAACTGGGTGATGAGGAAATCTACTCCACTATCCACTTTGCGTTGCAAATTTTCTATATCACGGTCAAGATCCTTACATTCAACATGTCCTTCAGGGTAACAAGCAGCACCTATACAAAACGAAAAACTACTTTTAATAAAGGACACAAGCTCATCGGCATACTCAAAACCACCTTCCGTCTTTATGAATTTTTCCTCCCCCTGAGGAGGATCTCCCCGAAGTGCCAGAATATTCTCAATATTTTGCGCATCTAAACTTTCGAGCACTGAACGGATTTCCTGTTGGTCATGCCCCACACAGGTAAGGTGGGCCATACTTTCTATACCAATTGTATTCTTAATATTTCCTACTAAATTCACCGTTTTTTCACGCGTGCTGCCACCGGCCCCGTAAGTAACCGAAACAAAAGCCGGAGCAGAAGCTTTCAGTCGGGCAATCGTTTCAAATAATGTTGCAAAACCATCGGAATCTTTTGGAGGAAAAAATTCAAAAGAAAAAACAGGGGTCGAAGAATTTAATTTTTCGCTAATTTTCATTACTCGATAATAACACAGGCCCGGAGCCTAAATAAACCAATGAAAAGGCTTATTAACCCCTCCTATTTATTTTCAAGCATGATGGATAGCATCCTTGATGCATTAAAGAATGTTAGCCAGGAATGATAGTAATAAAAACTTTGGGGATTTTTCGATTCTAAGTATCAGACGGATGGGATGAGTTTTCGTAAAGGCCAAATTTTTTGAGGTAAGATATAAAAGAAACCACATTTACCAATTCAACAGGTTCATCTTCAATTGAATTGATAGCTTCATTGGTAAAATATCCTGTGGTGATTAAAATCCCTCGGGATGCGCCCTCCCCCTTCACCGTGTCAAGGAAGCCCCTGACCTTAATCGCATTGACCGTTTTTCCTGGTGGGTCGATAATACAAAGGGCCAGATAAGCACCACCGACTACCGGTGTCACATCATTCAGAGCAATTTCCAATTCATGGTCGTCCGCCCATACAGAGTGAACATACTCCAGGTGGAATTTTTCCAGAAATTCAACACATTTTGATTTAAAAGCTTCTCTATCGGAAAGATAGATAGGAACATCGGATGGCTTATCGAAGTGGATTTGCTCCTGGGGAGCGGGGGGAGACATTTTTTTCAAAGAAAAAATAAGGATGATGCCAATAAAAAATGCACCAAAGGAAATAACAAAAATAGCCACTTACTTTATCATTTCATCCCAAACTTTTTCTTTTTTACCTTCTTTTATCCATTTGTCATGTTTGATCATCTGGGCCACAGCAACCCAAAATACCCATCCCACAAAAATCAACATAGTACCAATTGGGATATTGTCTGGTTTTGTGGCAATTAAAAGAAAGTTTTCAAGCCCTGAATTTCCCATTTTATTTTCTCAATCAATAATTAATGATTAATAATAAGACTATTATGTAACCAGAGCAAGCCTATTCGTCTTCATCTTCCTCTTCGTCTTCATCATCTCCACCCTCTTCACCACCCTCATCGTCTTCATCCTCACCCAGGCTTACATCAAAATCCAGCTCAGCAGTATTATAGGCAACAATCAGGTCCTTTAAAGTATCTACCTGCGCATCAACATCGCCCACTACTTCAATCTCACTGTATTTGGTTGGCACAGTAAACTTGTCTCCCTTTTTAACCCAATGCGAAGGCATCGGAGTCCAAGGGATCATTTCCCGGGTATTTTTAAGCCATTTCGGAATCCAATCCTGCCGAAGTCTTTCGCTGGCCAATGAAAATTCAATACCTTTTTGACCATCATCGTGGCAACGACCGCAATCCATGTAGGTAACCATAGCAGCACCTTTTTGCGCTACAACACTATCTTTGGTTTTGTGGACACCCACTTCATATTCACTAGCAGGGGAAAAAGCCTCAAAATATGCCGTCAAATCTCTCACTTCTTTATCGGAGAAAAAGAAGGTGGGCATTTTCACCTTGATCCATGTCCTAACAGGAGTCGGTTCTTTCAAGAAAGAGAATAACCATGAGCTTCTTAGGCGCTCCCCTACATGATAACTTCCCATTTCCAATGGTGGGGGATATTGAGCTTTAGCTTTCAAATATTTCTGAATTCGTCCGCCTTCTCCTTCTACATTATGGCAAGCTCGACAATTATATTTGGTTATCAAACGACGACCTGTTTCAATCGTCTGCTCTTTTTCAGTAAGTATTTTGCGGTATTTTTCAGGAACTTTAGTTCCATTGAACCCCTTCAAGAGAACAACCAAAGCGTCAATTTCATCTTGCTCCAGATGAAAATTAGGCATTTTATCCAGCACCCGTTCTGTTCGAAAAGAATCTGGCTTTTTCAGTTTTGTTCGAGCCCAAGCCTCCCAAGTATGCGGAATATGTGAATCACCAAACTCTAATTCAGCAATCATTTTTCGACCAAAGGAGGATAATTCGGGTGCTATACGCCCCTCCTTTTCCATACCCTTGATATCATGGCAGGCAAAACAACCCCTGCGCCGAACCACAGTTTCACCATGGGCGATCAATTCAGGATCTTTTAATTTAGCTTCCAGCCCTGGAATCACCTCTTTTTTGCCAAACTGGATTAAGTAGGAGGCTATATCCGAAGCCTGGCTCACATTCAATCGAAGGTCAGGCATTCGGCTCTTAGCATTATAGTTGTGCGGACTGCTGATCCATGTCACCAGCCAATCTGCATTCACCTTATTACCAATACGGCTAAGATCTGGAGCGAAGGTTTCTCCCTTGCCATTCAACTGATGACAGCCCTGACAGCCCACAGACTCGAACAATTTCTTACCCTTGTCCGCATCACCTGATTCAAATTTTTCGGGTAATTCATAATTATTTTCTGAAGCCGCCAAAAGGTAAGCGGTTACCCCCAAGGCATCTTTCTCATCAAACTTGAATTCCGGCATTCTCGTTTTGGGGAGATAGTCTCTGGGTTTTTTGACCCAGCGATATAGCCAACTCGGGTCAGCCTTACTTTTAATTCTATTTAATCGGGGGCCTACTTTAGCTTCCTGGGCATAACCCTCGGCCAAATGACAACCATGACAACCCAACTCAACAAAAAGTCTCTTTCCCTTTGATAGGACTGGAGCCCCTTCCAGGTCGATAACCTCCGCATGACAATTTCGACATGTGGCTTGTTGAAGCTTGCCATGTAAGATTGGCTCATTGACTTCCACCGTCTGGTCTGTTTCATGGTGAGAACCGTGGGCATGTTCAGCCGGAGCTGTAACAGTGCCTTGACCCAAGTGGCACCATGTACAACCTGTACGCTCAGGCGGATGCTTCTTTATAAGGATGTCGAGATTGGGGTGTGATTTTAAAGGCTGTTCAAAATCTTTGTAGTGTTCATCCTGATAAGAAATATGGCATGTCATACACCGGTCTACCCGGTAAATAATTTCTTTAAAACTATTTACCCCAAACCCGGGAATTACTGTTTGCAGGATTTCAGCAGGCTTCCAGAAAAACGGAAACGGCTTATAAAAATCCATGGTCAACTCTAATTGACCTTTCTCACGGGTCATATCCGCAAGCTCTTTTTCTAAGTTTATTTGCTCTGCTTTTACCGTAAGAAGTCGATTCTCAGCTTCATTGAGAATTTTTTGTTTTTCGAGAATTATCGGATCATATGATTCGACTTCCTCCTGGAAAGAATGCAAAGTTGCTATTTGCACATCATAATTTTCCCCTTCATGCAGCGCCTTTTTATAATAGTAATAGGCTTCATCTACATGACTTCCCGCAAATTTCTTTTTTTCCTTTGCCTCATCCAATGTGATCTGCTTGAGACGAACCTCTTCAACTAAAGCTAAATAATTATCATCATCAGCGAGCTTGCTAATTTTTGCGCCAAGGTTATCGCCAATCTGTTTTTCTTTATCTTTAATTTCTGTATTATTTGCTTTCCATTGGGTTTCAGCGATCGCAAACTGTTCTTTAAAGTACTGCTCCTGATACACCTTGTACCCACGCCGCGAATACTCATCATCCCAAAACGCCCAAAGCGTAACAAAAAGTGTGATCGCTGATACCGTAAAAAAGAGAAAACTGTACGAGATATGCTCGTCAAATTCCCCTTCTTTATGTTTAGTTTCTTTTTCTTCTTCTTCGGCCAATTTATTTCTCTATCTTCAGTTATTAAACACTAATCCAGGGGGTAACCATTATATATTTAATATTAAAACCAATTCTAAGAACAATTTTAATGACTATTCCCATCATAATAAGAGCTAGTTGAATCTTCAAAAGCATGCGCAGAAATCCCACCGACTTAAGTGCTTTCCTTTCCATAAAAAAGTAAGCACCTGTCCCTATACCAAAGTAAGCCAAAAGCACACCTCCACCAAAAATAGCGGACCAGGTATAGTCTCTAAAGCCAAATGCATAAGGCAGGTCTACGCTGACCAGAGCTACTACCTTGTGCGGGTCCCAGTACTGCCACGGCATAAACAGGTTCCAACCCGGCCCCCTCAGAAACACGCCCATAATGATCAGAGCGATCCAGAGAACCAGAAAACCGAAGCAGTAAACCCAAATTGCCACTTTTCTTTCATGATAGGTGTAATACCCGTTCCCTTTGGGATTCACATCCAGATACGGAATAAGCATCAGACCAACAATTATAAGGACGGGAGCTACAACACCGGCAAACCAGGGATCAAAATAAACCAGAATGTCTTGAAGCCCCAGGAAATACCAAGGTGCTTTGGAAGGATTTGGGGTTTTCGTTGGGTTAGCCGCTTCTTCAAGCGGCGCATCGATAACGATGGACCATACGGTAAGTGCAATAATCGTAACAAGGGCACAAAGAAACTCCAAACGTACTAAATAAGGCCATACGTGGAGTTTTTCTGGAACTCCTTCTACCTTTTTCTTTGGTGCCGCCGCTGCTTGAGCCATTTTCTTTCTTGCCCCCTAAAAATATATCTGCCCTTAAAGAGGGCCGGAAATTCCACCGTCTTTGCGGATTCGCCAGAAATGCACAATCATCAAGGCCCCGGCTATTAAAGGTATAAATATGCAATGCAAAACATAAAATCTTAATAATGCCGGAGGTCCTACCAGGCTTCCTCCAATAAGTAAAGACCTGGCATCGTACCGAGGTGTAACACCTACATACTCTGCAAAAGGTCCCTCATTGCCCAAAAATGGAGTAGCCCTGGCCATGTTAGTTCCAACTGTAACCGCCCACATTGCCAATTGATCCCATGGTAGGAGATAACCCGTAAAGCTAAGGAGCAGGGTAAATGTTACCAGAAACACCCCTATGACCCAGTTAAACTCTCTTGGTGGCTTATATGAACCCGTTAAGAAGACCCGAAACATGTGTAACCATACTGTGATTACCATCGCATGTGCCGCCCAGCGATGCATATTTCTCATAAGCATGCCAAATGGAACATCATATTGCAGATATTTCATGTCGTAGTAGGCATATTCCCCAACCGGCCTATAGTAGAACATCAAGATCACGCCCGTCACAACGGTGGAAAGAAACAAAAGAAAAGTAATGCCCCCCATGCACCAGGTAAACTTAATCCGAAGGGCATGTCGGTGCATCTTTACAGGGTGAAGATGCAACCACACATTACTTGCTATCTGTAAAACACGGTTTCGAGGCGTATCGGCATAACCATGCCTAAATGCTGAGGTCCACAATTGCGACTCAGTGATTTCTTTAGCTATATCACTGAATATTTCTCCACTTTTAATCTTATGTATAAATTCCGCAATATTTGGAATTTGGGGTGCCTTGTTTGCCAAAAATCATTCCTCCATCAAAAAAATGGATATATTCATTCTACGTTGAGAAGAAAAAATGTCGATTACCCTTAAACTATCTAAACCAGAAGCTTGGACCCTGGGTCACCCCATTGGCCTTTTTCCCAAAGAAACTTTTTACTCTTATCAATAATAATCTGGCCATCAGGTCCTAGCGCAATTTTTAACCGCTCCAAAGGCCTTGGTGCCGGTCCTTCAAAATGCATTCCCTCTTTGGTGAAACCGCTACCATGGCAGGGGCACTTATATTTACTTTCAGTATTGAGCCATCTGGGCGTACACCCTAAATGGGTGCAAAGACCATAAATGACATAGATCCCTTCATCATCCCGAACAATCCAGACTCGCTGATCTTTGATATACTTTGTACTCACCGCACCAACCGTATAGTCGCTCGGGTAACCAGCCTTAAATATTGGGGAAGGTTCAAAGAGAACGCGGGGAAAAAGCAAACGGGCAAAATAGAGCGATGACAGACCTAAAGAGGCAACAAACGCTCCCCATCCCGCCAGCGAGAAAAACTCCCGGCGCGACCAGATTGTTTCCACCACCTCTTCTTTTTCCTTTGCACCCTTGGATGCAGATTTTTCTTTTATTTTCTCGTCAGCCATAAAATTCAGTAATCCCTAATTTTATAAGGACTCCGTGCCTGTTAAGGACCCGGTCGACAGACTAAAATAGACTGTCAAAGTGTTGGTTTTTAACATAATAAAAACAGCGAGTCAAGGCAAGAAGTAATTGGCCTAAACCCACCTTTTTTATGGAGCCTTCAGAGCCCGCGCACAATTTCGAGCCGCTTCACATAAGCCGCTTATTCCAGCCCCTTCAGGGCTGATAGAATTGGCCAGATTTCCTACTGTGACACCCTTTTTAATCAATAATAAAAACATCGAAATCCAATCTGAGGACCGCTTTGAAATGATCTGCACCCCTACAATTAACCGCGTTCTTTTATCAGCAACTATTTTATATTTTTCCTTTACCTGGGCTAAGTTTCCATCGGCATGAGGTTCCCTGTCGAACACACCCTCTACAGGATGGAACCCTTGATGCCCAGCTGTTTTCATATTACAACCGACATAAGCCACATCAGAAGAAAGGCGGGCAATTTGCGGAACCCATTCACGGTTCAATTTCTTTTTTTTACCCAGAGTATTTTCTGCGGCAACTTTACCTTCCTCCTGAGAAAGAGTATCAGAGGTTAATTCCCCAGCAACGCTTCCTACCGCATACACACCCGGCAAACTGGTCATCATGGCTTCATCCACAAAGATTTTTTGATGTTCTCCCAAGCGAATCCCAAGCTTTTCGATTTCAGAAATTCCTTCTACACCCCTTCTGTCTCCCGCAATGACAATCTGGTGAGCTGAAAATTTAATTCCTGTCTCCAGTGTAACCTCAAGTTCGCCTCCAGTCTTGTAAAAGGAAATTAATTTTTTTCCTGCAAGAATTTTAATTTTCCTTTCTTTTAACTGACGTTCGATTTCAATATTAAAGTCCTCGTCCATTTCTGAAAACAACTCTTTTTGCTCGGAGCAAAGAAAAACCTTACACCCTCTCTTCTGCAAGCCCAGAGCGGTCTCACAGGCAGATGAACCCCTGCCAATCACCATGACCTTTTCAGGGAGCGTTGGAAGTTGAGAAATTTCTTCAATGGATATTACAACCCCATCCTCATGGGGCAAAGTAGACGGAAATCGAGGAGCAGAACCGCAAGCAAGGATCACAGTCTTACCTTTTAACAGCAAATGTCCGCCATCATTCAATTGAACACTCATCTCCCCCTGATTCGCCAATTTCCCCTCACCCTCAACAATGGAAACATTCACAGCGTCCAATTTATCTCTAAGGGATTGGCAGTAGTCCTCTGCTTCCAAATTCAGCGCGGTCTTATATTCATCCCAACTTGAAGAAGGAGAAATGGTGCTCCGCCCCTCCATAAAAAGAGCATGTCTCCTTTGAAAACCCACCCGACCTATATCACCCTTTTCAATCAGGCTGACTTTAGCACCAAGTTCCGCCGCCCTTATAGCAGCGGAGACGCCTGCCAAACCTCCACCTAATACCAATACATCAAATTGTTCCATAGAAGCCTATCGGTTAAAAACACAAACGAGTTTTTACTTCCCACCCTAATTATAAATAGAAAAATTAGCCGGATTTAATCATATCAAGTTAAACACTGCAACAATGGTAATGAGAACCAAGCCTACAGAAGCAATAACAGCATGCAATGTCACATTGAGCCTTTTGCTGAAAGGTACAATGACAAGAAGATATCCAAAAACAATATCTGCAAAAATAGACATTCGCTCTATTTGATACAGGTGAAACAAAAACAAGGCATAGCTCATAATCACCGCCCCAAATAACAGGCGATGCATCCGATAGCCTTTTTCACGCTGATCATGTGGGAGAATGCTGACTCCCACCATTATATTCGCAATAGTAAAGAGTATGGCTAAAAATATAGCCAGGAAACCAGGTGACGAGAATAATTCTTCTAAAGTGGTGGGAGACATTTAGGTATGAAGAACTGCAAAAAAAGAATGCGTACTCAGGCAGGGACGTTATGCATCCATTACGACCTGATTTCTTCCGTTTTCCTTGGCTTGATACATGGCTTTGTCGGCCCTTTGAAATAGACTCAATTCCGTGTCATCTTCGGTGATAATTGTACCCCCAATACTGATCGTGACTTTAAGTTTATTATCACCATCGACAAAATAATCCTTTTCCACCTGCCGACAGATTTTCACAGCTAATTGAGTTGCAAAACTTACATCCACACGATTTAAGACAACCACAAACTCTTCACCACCATAACGAAAGATCTGATCCGAGATACGAATGGTATTGCGTACCGTTCCAGCAACTGACTTCAATACACGGTCACCTATTCGATGACCATAATCATCATTAAATTTTTTAAAATGATCTATATCCAGAACCAAAAGTGCCCATTCTTCTTTATAGCGTTTGAATTCATGAATCAACTGCACAATCTTCATATTGTAGGCAGCCCGGTTCAAAACATTGGTTAAGGAATCTACCAGAGCTTGAGCCTGGCTTTGCTCCAGCTTCTCTGCCAAAACTGTTGAAGCTTTTCTATGTTCTTCTAATTCATCATTCAAAGATTGAGAGTGATCACGGACTTTCTGCATCTCCCCAACAAAAGTATCCTTTAGTTTTAAAATATCCTGAATACTTTTGGCCTTCTCTATATTTTTCACGCATGCGCTGATGTTGGTCTCTAACCCACTAGAGCTAGATAGCATGGATCGAATGGTTTCAGCCACCTCAAGAACCATTGTTTTAACAATTTCTTTTTCCTCTTCTTGAAAATTTTGTTCGGTTTTCTGCCGGTCAAAATATTCCTCAATCTCTTTTCCCAGCCCGGAAGCAGGACTGATCCGAACTCCCTTTCGCACCACACCCTCTAAATTCTCCAGCTTTTTAGTTAACTCATTGTCTTTGGAAAGTGACTGCTTGAGGCCTCGAAAACAGGAAACCAGTAAATTGGCTACAAGTTCAGAAAATTCTTGCGGTGGGGTATTAGATTTTTTAGGGTTAGACTTAGTGCTCACTGTGATTTCTTAAAAGTAGGATAAACCAAGAATAGGAATTTTAAACTGGTGCCGATGGGGAGAGTCGAACTCCCACGGATTGCTCCATACGCCCCTCAAGCGCACGTGTCTACCAGTTCCACCACATCGGCTCTGAGAAGAAAAGTATCTAATTCGAAGGGTTATCTGGAGAGTCATTAGATCCCGTAGTAGCTTCAGGCACGGATTCCTCAACACTTGGAATTACAGAACTGGATTTATTTTTATTCGAAAATGTGGCGAGAGTTAAGGAAGTAACCATAAAGAGAATAGCGATTCCAGTTGTAAGTTTGGTTAAAAAATTTCCCGCGCCACTACTGCCAAACATAGTTTGGCTACTGCCACCACCAAGTCCCGAACCCATAGCAGCTCCCTTACCAGCCTGCAAGAGAACAGTAAGGATTAAACTAAAGGCCGCAATAACGTGCACTACTGTAATTAAAGTATCCATTCCCGTTTCTTAAAAAATAAACTGTTTTTATAAATCTACCGCGAACCGTTGATTATGACTAAAAATGCTTCAAGGTTCAATAGCAGAATTGATAATAGCACAAAAAGACTCCAAATTCAGACTTGCCCCGCCCACCAAAGCCCCGTCTATTTCCTTTTCTTTTAAAAGTTGTTTGCTGTTTTCCGGGTTTACGCTGCCCCCATAAAGAATCCTTACCCCAATTTCTTCTGAAAATCCTAAGCTCTCAATCAAGTATTTTCGAATAAATTTATGGACGTCAACCACCTGTTCCGGAGTTGCATTAACCCCGGTCCCTATAGCCCATACAGGCTCATAAGCAATGACCAGCCTGGTTTTTTCTTCTGGTGATAAACCTGTCAAGCCTATGGATAATTGAGATTCAATAGTAGTTAAAGTTTCCCCTGCATTTCTCTGCTCCAAAGTCTCTCCGACACAAACTATTGGTAGGATCCCCAAACCCATTGCATGATGAATCTTTTTATTAACTCCTTCGTCAGTCTCTCCAAATAAGCTTCGCCTTTCTGAATGACCAATCAGGGAAAAGTTACACCCTACATCCTTTAACATTTCCAGTGCGACCTCCCCGGTATAGGCTCCAGCACTTTTATAATGAAAGTTCTGCCCTGCAAGTCCAAGCGGGGAACCTTTTACTATCTGACTCACCGAATAAAGGGAAGTAAAGGGAGGTGCGATAACAACTTCAACACCTCTGGCATCAGACAACCGATCAACCAACGACTGAGCCAGTTCACAGGCCGGTGCCGTCAGAAGGTTCATTTTCCAGTTGCCAATGACAAGTGGGTTAGTCACTTAAGTCCTGTGTCTAAACGGAGGGTTTAAAAATGAACTGGATTTTCAAGGTTTCAACTGCGGGCTACAAATTTCAAAAGGTCTTTGACCCTATTCGAATAGCCCCACTCGTTATCATACCAAGCCAATACTTTAACCATATTACCTTCGATGACTTTGGTAGAAATCCCATCAATGATTGAAGAACACGCGTCCCCATTAAAGTCTATGGACACCAATGGTTTGTCCTCAAAGCGTATTATGTCTTTCATGGCCCCTTTGGAAGCACCTATGAATGCATCATTAACTTCATCTGCAGTTGTGTTTTTTTCGACTTCAACCACAAGATCAATCAGCGACACATTGGGTGTCGGGACACGGATGGCCATTCCATCTAGTTTCCCCTTAATTTCAGGCAAAACCAAAGCCACCGCTTTTGCCGCGCCAGTGGTAGTTGGAATCATAGAAAGATTCGCCGCTCTGGCCCTTCTATAGTCTGTATGAGGCAAATCTAGAATCTTCTGATCATTCGTATATGAATGGATGGTCGTCATCAGTCCTTTTACAATTACGAACTTTTCATGTAATACCTTCGCTACAGGAGCCAGGCAATTAGTGGTGCAGGATGCATTGGAAATAATCTGATGATCAGAGGAAACATACGTATCTTCATTCACCCCTAAAACAATGGTCACATCAGGGTCCTTAGCAGGAGCGGAAATAATAACTTTTTTAGCCCCTGCCTCGATATGCTTATTCGCTGCCGCACGCTTGGTAAATAAACCGGTAGACTCAATCACTAAATCCACGCCCAATTGTTTCCAAGGAAGTTTGCCTGGGTCGCGTTCAGAAATAATTTTTATATGTTTTCCATTTATAAGCAGACCCTCAGAATCGGATTGAACATCCTGAGGATTCACCCCTTGAACAGAATCATACTTATAAAGGTGCGCTAAGGTAGCAGGATCTGTTAAATCATTGATGGCTATGATTTCAAAATCAGAACATTCTGAATCACCCAATATGCACTTCAATGCCGCCCTGCCAATACGCCCAAAACCATTAATGCCGACCTTTGTTGTCATTTTTTTAAAACAGCCTTTCAGGAAAAAACATTGAAAATATGAGAGTTAAACTAATAAGGAATAGTATGAAAACAGGAAAGCCCAATAACTATAAAACTTAGGGGGAGTATGCAGAAATTACAAATTCAAGTCAATATAAACCTGAGGACATTTTCAGGATTTACAACCAGCACAAGTTAATCAACGGCGGGAACTTGGTTTTTTGATGCGATATTTTTTGATTCCGCAGCGGTAAGATAGGTAAACAAAATATGATCAATTTCATCACTGATTTCCAAAGTTTTTTCAGCCCCATTCACCAAACGTATAAACTCATTAATTAATAATTTTTCTTCACTATTGGATGATTCAAGCTCCATTTCCACCTTTTTGACATCTTCCAAAAGTCTGGCTCCATTTTCTTCCAGAAAATTAATTTTTTTCAGAGCATCATCCTTTTTAACCAAAATCTCACTCCGGGCTCTTGTGAGTTCCGAGCGCAATTTTTCAATAGAAAACAATTCACCATCCAGACGTTTAAAGCTTTTATCTAGGTTTTCCAAGTAATTCCGCCGCCGCTGTATCAGGTATTCGCGGGAACCAGCAGAATCAAGGTCGTCATTAGCTTTATCACCCTCTCCAGTCATTGGAACAGAATCCAAGGCTGTGGTTCCATTCAAAAGTTCTTCATAACGAGCTTTAATAGAGTTTTCTTCGGTTTGCAGCTGTCCCAGATTATTAGAAATTTTGTCTATATTCTGCGCATAAATATCTATGTTACGCATTAGAGTTTCCAAATTCTCGATGTTCTCTTTAACCTGGTTACCGATCTCGGCAAGCTTCCCCTCAATGGACAAGCGAAATTTTTCTTTATATTCCAAAACCCTGTTAAAAGTTTCCACAACTCGGGTGTATTCGCGCGCACTGGAAACTCCCCGCTCGCGAATTGAAAAATTATCCTGCGTCATCTGAGAAGAATTATTGGGTTCAAACATCACATCATCCATCAAGGTTTTGGCAAAATAAACTCCAAATATTATACCGCAATTTTCACACCAAACTCATTAAAAAATCACCAAAACTGCAATATTTTCAAATAGTTCTACAAAACACCCGGTCAGCTCTTTTGGGCTCGACCCATCTTTATGGTGCGAATCATCTCGATCACAGCATTTTCCATTCCTATATAAATAGCCTGCCCAACTATGAAGTGACCAATATTTAGTTCCTCAATTTCCGGGATCGCCGCTATGGGTTTTACATTGTCATAATTCAAACCATGTCCGGCAAATACTCGCAGGCCTTTTTCAGCGGCTCTTTTAGCAGCTATCTTTAACCGTTCTAACTCTGCTTCAATTTCTTCCGGTGTCTCAAGCTCCGTATATTTTCCGGTATTAAATTCTACGCTGTCCGCCCCGATTCTTTGTGAAGCATCGACCTGCGCTAAATCGGGATCAATAAATAAGCTGAATAAAATTCCCCCACCCTGCATTCTTTCCCGGATTAAGGACAACTCATTTTCCTGTGAGCAAACATCCAGCCCCCCTTCCGTTGTAATCTCCTGGCGTTTTTCCGGAACCAGGGAAACCTGATAAGGTCGTGTCTCCAAAGCCAAATCCACCATTTCCCGGGTAGGAGCCATTTCCAAATTCAATTTTGTGCGAATCGCTTTTTGAATGGCTTTTACATCACTATCCTGAATGTGGCGGCGATCCTCTCTTAAATGGATAGTGATTCCCTGTGCTCCGGACTTTTCGGCCAAAAGAGCAGCTTTTAGAGGGCTTGGCTCTATAGTCTTTCTCGCCTCACGGACCGTAGCCACATGGTCTACATTGACAAATAATCGGATCACAACGATCAACCCTTTTCGTTTATTATCGCTTCAGCGACTTTCACCGCCCTGCGAGTTGATTGCACATCGTGGGTGCGAATTATAGACGCCCCCTGCATAACTCCAAATACGGTGGCCGAGAGAGAGCCTTCCAATCTATCTTCCACATCCACATTTAGTATATTTCCAATCAGAGACTTTCTTGAAATCCCCAAAAGTACCGGCTTACCCAATTCTTTCAAGCGGCTTAATTTTTTCAATATTTGGAGATTATGAGAGTCTGTCTTGCCAAACCCTATGCCGGGATCAATAGCAATTTTATTTGGGTCAATTCCTGCAGAAATAGCAATCGAAATACTCTCGTTCAAACATTCAGAAATCTCAGTCATTAGATCCGCATATTGAGGATTATCCTGCATAGTTTTCGGTGTGCCCTGCATATGCATTACGATCACGCCTGCTTGAAAGCGGGAAATGGTTTTTGCCATTTCTGGATATCTTTGAAGACCGGTTATATCATTTATAATTGACGCCCCAGCTTTCAAAACTTCTTGGGCCACAGCAGGTTTGTAGGTATCCACCGAGATGGGAATATTAACGATATCCGCCAGTTTTTCCACCACTGGAAGCAACCGCTTTAACTCTTCCTGCTCGGAAAGGGGAACGGATCCTGGACGAGAGCTTTCCGCGCCAATATCCAGAACATTCGCTCCTTCCTCAATCATTTCATTGGCTAAAGAAAGAGCCTGCTGAAGAGTCTCGCATCGGCTAGCATCATAAAAGGACTCAGGAGAGAGGTTAATAATTCCCATTACTAACACTCCTTCACCTGGATGGGGGAACCGGAATGGAATCATAAGGAACGTACCTGAGGCGCCCATACTCTGGCCAGGATATCTAACCTTAACCATTATGAAAGGTGCTTAAAAATTAAAAACTCCACACCCTGGCTTAAAGCCGGAATGTGGAGTTCGTGAAATCTCTTATTACATAAAGATCATGCAGGGCTGGGATCAGGCATGCCACCGCCCCCAAGAAGCCCCTCTTCTGAGTCTGTTTTCGTTTTCCTTTTTTCAACAGGTGCCTCAGGTGTTATTTTTTGTTGTTCTCCATCTGAAGAATCAGGGTCTGAATCATCTTTTCCATCAATAATATTATTAACCTCTTTTCCGGTCAAAGTTTCCCTTTCCAGCAAGGCCTGAGATAAGTTTTCAAGGATATCGCGATTATTTTGCAATAATTCAGTAGCCTTGTTGTACCCTCCCATAACTAATGTTTTGACTTCCTGATCAATCAATTTAGCGGTTTGATCGCTGAAGTTCTTCTGGGAAGAAAAATCCTTACCCAAAAACACCTGTTCTTCTTTGGAACCATAGGAAAGTGGGCCCATTTTTTCGCTCATCCCCCATTCACACACCATTTTTCGAGCCATATCTGTGGCCCGCTCAATATCATTGCCGGCACCGGTAGTCATTTCTCCAAGACAGATTTCTTCCGCACACCGTCCACCCATCAGAATAGCGAGACTATTATAAAGATAATTTTTCTGATAAGTATGTTGTTCATCCATAGGCAACTGCATTGTCACTCCCAAGGCCCTTCCTCTAGGGATGATCGTAACCTTATGCAGGGGATCGGTCCCAGGCAATAAAGAGGCCACTAAGGCATGACCCGCTTCATGATAGGCTGTTGTCTTTTTTTCTTTCTCGGAAATAACCATACTCCTGCGTTCAACCCCCATCATGACTTTATCTTTAGCTTCCTCGAAGTCATCCATGGCTACGGCTTTTTTATCATCCCGGGCAGCTAACAAGGCGGCCTCATTGACAAGGTTTGCCAAATCTGCGCCGGTAAAGCCTGGGGTTCCTCTGGCAATTATTTTCAATTCTACTTCATCCGTTAGCGGGACAGTAGAAGTATGGACTTTCAATATCCCTTCCCGGCCCTTAACATCAGGACGGCCTACAACAACCTGCCGATCAAACCGTCCAGGCCTTAACAAAGCAGGGTCCAGAACATCAGGGCGGTTGGTTGCAGCGATTAGGATGACACCTTCGTTATTTTCAAACCCATCCATCTCAACTAAAAGCTGATTCAGAGTCTGCTCTCGCTCATCATGGCCGCCACCCAAACCTGCGCCACGGTGCCGCCCTACAGCGTCAATTTCATCAATAAATATCAAACATGGGCTATTCTTTTTTCCCTGTTCAAATAGATCGCGAACCCGCGATGCACCCACCCCGACAAACATTTCAACAAAGTCAGAGCCACTGATGCTAAAAAATGGGACATTCGCTTCGCCAGCAATTGCTCTAGCTAAAAGAGTTTTTCCTGTTCCAGGAGGACCAACAAGCAAAACGCCTTTGGGTATTTTGCCCCCCAACTTGCTAAACTTCTGAGGCTCTTTTAAGAACTCAATGATTTCATGGAGCTCCTCTTTTGCTTCATCAACTCCCGCGACATCCTTAAATGTCGTTTTATTTTTAGTGTCATTCAATAGTCGCGCACGGCTTTTCCCAAAAGACATGGCCTTGCCACCACCCGCTTGCATTTGGCGCATAAAAAATATCCAAATCCCCAAAAGTAAAAGCATGGGAAACCAGGAGATAAGAATGCTCATATACCAACTGGTCTGTTCTGGGGGCACCACGACAATCCGAACATTTTTCTCTCTGAGCGCTTTAATCAAATCCGGGTCTTTTGGAGGAGCTGTGGTCTGGAAAGCCTGGCCGTCCATATATTTACCAGAGATACTATCACCACGAATTACTACTTCAGTTATCTGCCCTTGCTCAATCTGATCCATAAAATCGCTGAAAACTACTTCAGATTGAGGAGTTAAAGGCTTATTAAATATATTGAACAAAGCAATCAGGACTACGCCGATCACCAACCAGAGAGCTAAATTTTTATAGAATTGATTCAAAACTATCTCCTTACAGAGTTCTTTTCTGCTGATTTTGGGTCTTTACCATAATAACACAAAAATAAATTTTGTCTTTGCTTTAATATCAATATTTTACGGCCCTTTTCCTTCAATAAACAATACTTTTTTTGTTTTTTCGGTAATACGGAAACGGTCAGAAATCCGTTCTCCATAAACCCAAATAATATCATCTTTGCCATTTGTCAATATCGGGATAAAAGATCTTTTAGCTCTAGGAATCTTTTGATCACTAAAATAGGATTTTAATTTTTTATTTCCGCTCATTCCTAGAGGTACAAAATGATCGCCAGGCTGAAAAAATCTAGCCTGGATGAAGTCTCCGGTTTTATCAAAATCCAGATAGGCCTGTTTTTCATCCATAGATTCTGGGAAAGCAACAGGTGGTTCCAGGATCCCGGCATGAAGTTGAACTCCTCCTTTGGACAAACTTGTTACTCCCGGAACCTTCAGCCTTATCAAGTTTTGGTCTATTTCAGAAGAGCCAACCCTATTTTCTTCCAATTCATCAGCTAAAGAAAAATTTACTGCCTCATAATCACAAAACACCCTCACATTCCCAGGAAGCTTGAGGCGACTCCCTACTCTGGCACGAGCAAACAAATCTAGAATCTGTCTAATATGCAAAGCAGTAATTCCACGCAAACTCCCGCTTAATTGATACAACGCTTCGCGAATTACCCTTCTTTTCATTGCCTGATGCTGTTTCTGGAAGTCAGGAATCTTAAAACTTAATTCGCGTTCCTCGTTCGATGTTCGAACAAGTTGAGCATAAAGATCGCGAGTTTCTCCAGAAATCCAATCATCTTCATCCCTTACAATTTCAGCTAAACTCAGTAAATTTTTCGAAATATCATTGTTAAAGGTTCTTAAGTAAGGAATTAAATCGTGCCGGATTTTATTTCTCAGGTATTTATTTTCGCTATTGGAGGAGTCCTTTCGGTAAGACATGTCCTGATTTTTCAAAAAAAATTCTAACTCATTTCGATTGCACCCCAAAAGAGGCCGAATCACTCGCCCTCGCTTTTTCGGCATCCCCGAAAGTCCTTTCAACCCTGCCCCTCTCAACAAATTCATCAAAACGGTCTCAATCTGGTCATCCGCGGTATGCCCTACAGCAATTTTGTCACCATTGATAGAACTTAGGGTTTTCTCCAAAAACTGGTATCTCAAAATCCGGGCAGACTCTTGAAAAGAAGTTTTTAAATGTTTTTTTTCCAGGCGGACATCTACCTGCTCGACAAAAACAGGCAGAGAAAGCTTACCGGCCTCTATCTCAACAAACCTTGCGTCCTCATCAGACTCCACCCCTCTGGCCAAATGATTCAAATGTGCAACAAACAATTCATAGCCTATTTCCTTGGAGAACTGCTCCAAAAGATACAACAAGGCCAGAGAGTCGACTCCGCCGGAAACAGCAACTAAAACCCTGTCCCCAGGAGCAATCAACTCTTGAATGGAGTCCCTTATTTTTTCAATAAAATCTGACATAGATAATTTTAAAAAATAACTAAATTCTAAAAATTTTTATGAACTTGCACTCAAATATTCTTTGAAAGAAAAATCAAAAAGGAAAACAGGGGGAGGGAAAAACACTTCAAATCAAAAACACAACTGGAAAGTTAGAGACCTTTCAAAAGCCTCCCTTTGCGCTTTTGATATTCCCGCTCAGATATCTTTTTTTGATCGCGCAAATTTTTGATTTTCACAAGCTTTTCTTCCAGAGATTCAAGTCCAGCATCATCCTCTAACTCAGGGTTCCTCTTCGACTTCTCTACAGACTTATACATTTCCTCCCATGTTTTCTGTAAATCGCTATTCCGGGTTCTGGTTTTAGATTTCAACTCTCTATTTCTGCCAGATTTAAGGTTTCTTTTACCTTTTTCATTTTCTCTGGAACCAATATCGACTTTACGGGAGCTGTCTTCAAACAAAGTCAATTCAATAAAAGCAGATTCTTTCAATTCTTTCATCCATTCCTTATAAGCTTGCTCTTGCTTTCGCATTGCCAGAATTTGATAAACACCTTCCTTGGCTTCTTGGAAATTTAATGTTTTTCCAGGCAAAACTTCTTCAACCTTAATTATATGGTAACCATATTGAGTCTCCACGACTCCGCTGACCTGACCCGCCTTCAAACTGAAGACCGAGTTTTCAAATTCAGGAACCATTTTACCTCTCGCCACATACCCCAAGTCTCCACCATTACTAGCCGAAACATCCTCCGAATATTCCATGGCAAGTTCGGTAAATTCTTCTCCGCCACGAATTTCCCGTAGAACATTATTCGCCAACTGCAATTTTTCTCGCCTAATCTTTTCAGGAGATCCACGCTCTGCTATAAAAAGTATATGTCGGGCTTTAACCTTGCCTTCCTGCCAAAACTCCTTCTGGTGCTCCTTATAATATCTCACTATACTTTTATCGCTGACTTTCACACGGTTACCAACTTCGAATCGAGAAATTTTTGAAACCATTATTTGATCGCGAATATGGTTTTTATAAGACTTCAGGCTTCTCCCTTCTCGCTCCAGCATTTCCTCCAACTGCCCATCCGCAATATTATTTTGTTTTTTAATTTCCTCAACTGCCTTATCTACAGAATCCTCATCTATTACAAAGCCGATTTTTTTTCCTTCCTGAATCTGAAGCTTTTCGTCAACAATCATATTCAAGGCTTCTTTCAACAATTTCTTTTCTGAGGGTATCTCAAGAGCGTTCGAGTATTTTTGTCTCAACAAAACAGCACGTTCTTCAACAGAGCTTAAGGTAACAATTTCACTATTCACCTTCGCTACCACCTTATCCAGAATCATTGCATGCACAGACAATGGCCCAAAAAATAATAGCGGCAATAAAAAGAAACAGGAACTAACTTTATTAAATCTTCTCAAACAAATCATATTTTATCTCAATTTCGGACTTTTCTTTTAGCTGAACCAACCACTTTTGGAACGCTGAACCTTGAAGTTCTTCAAGTAAAATCTTTTCAACCTGTTTTTTAGATTCTTCAAAACTCATTTTTCTTTCTTCAACTTTATCTTCGACCTTAAAAAGATGGAAACCATAAGGAGTCCTAATAATGTCGCTGACTCCGTTGATTTTCAGCTTAAAAACATTATCAAATTCTTCAGGCATCTGACCCGCCTCAAAATATCCCAAATCACCACCCCGAACACCTTCCGGCCCCAAAGAAAATTCTCTAGCAAGTGCAGAGAAGTCTTTTTGCTTCGATTGCAGTTCTTTTTGAATCGTACGGATTTCCTCTTCCGTCTCAACCATAATATGTAGGGCTTTTACCTGTTCGCTCTTATGAAATTTGGATTCATTATTTTCAAAGTAACGACGCATTTCAGAATCACTTACAGACACTTTACTATTGACCAAATTGCTAATCAATTTATTTATTAGCAAGTTGTTTTCTATGGAGTTTTCCCATTCTTTATAGGTTAGACCTTCGAATGCCAATTGCTTTTGAAATGAATCCTCTGAATAACCAGATTTCGTCTTTAATAATGCTTCATTCAACTCTTCCTGACTGACCCCGATTCCATTCCTTTTGACTTCTTGACTTAATAGGCTGTTATGAATAATTTGTTCTAAAACTCTATTTTTGAGCCAAGCCATTTCTTCCGATGTCGTTTCTTTGGAACCATGCACTCGAAATTTCTTCTTTTGCAATTTAAATTCAGTTTTAAACTGTTCCAAAGAAATTTCTTCATGATTGATAATTACGATGGCATCATTTCCATGCAATTCTTCAGAAGAAGAGGAACCATTTGAGCAAGAAATCAAACAAAGGCTCAATCCCAAAGCAATTCCTTTAAACCAATTAATCACTTAACGCTCCTTCCTTAGCGGGACGCAAAGAATTCGCCAATCTTTCCAGATAATTTTCTATAAGTTGCAAGTCCTTTTTCCATCCTTTGCGATCCAAGCGAATTTTAACCTTATATTCCGACTCCATGCTTAATCGATCATCGAATAAAGAAGTTAATGTTTGCGGGTTGATAGATGTTGACGGTAAAAGATGCAAGAAGACATCACTGTGTTTTAGCTCGGCTTTTGAAACATGGATTTTCTGACAAAGAATACGTATTTCTAAAAGTGCCAGGAGTTTTGCAACCGGTTCAGGATGTGGGCCATATCTATCGGCCAGTTCACTTGCTACCGCCATGGCTTCCTCATGCTCACTGGCTACCTGTATCCTCCGATAAAAATCCAGACGCTGGTTCAAATCAGAAACATAATCTTTGGGAATGAAGCCTTTAACCATCAAATCCAGTTCTGTCTCAATACGGGTGTCGGTTTTTTTGCCACGGATATCTTTAACCATATCCTCGACCAGCTTACAATAAAGGTCAAACCCTACTGATGCGATATGTCCAGATTGATTATGTCCGAGCATATTACCCACTCCGCGGATTTCCATATCCCGGGCCGAGAGCTGGAATCCTGCTCCAAGCTCGCTCATTTCCTCAATCGCACCGAGACGTTTGCGGGCTTCGTCTTTCAAACCACCTGTACCCGGTATCAGCATATAGGCATAAGCCTGGTGTTTGTACCGCCCCACCCTTCCACGCAATTGGTAAAGTTGAGCCAATCCAAATTGGTCAGCACGATTAATTATTATGGTATTGGCAGAAGGAATATCGAGCCCGGATTCAATGATGGACGTACAAAGCAAAAGATCTACTTCTTTATCCATGAATTTTTTCATTACACCTTCTAATTGGTGCTCCGGTAATTGGCCATGGGCAATGGCTATTTTCACATCGGGAACTACTTTCCGAATCATTTCTCCAATGGAGTGTATGCTATGAATTTTATTATGGACAAAAAACACCTGCCCCCCCCGATCAATTTCCCGCATAATTGCCTCACGGATCACTTTTTCATCAAACTTTCGAATAAAGGTTTTTACCGCAAGGCGGTCAACGGGTGGTGTTTCAATAACGCTTAAATCCCGCACTCCCATCAGGGAAAAATGGAGTGTCCGGGGTATAGGCGTTGCGGTAAGAGTGAGGATATCAACCGAGTTTCTAAGCTTCTTCAGCTTCTCCTTATGCTTGACGCCAAAACGTTGTTCCTCATCAATGACAATCAAACCCAATGAGGCAAATTCAACATCCTTTGACAATAATCGATGTGTTCCAATAATAATATCAACATTACCTTTTTTCAGTTGAGCCAGAGTCTCTTTTTGCTCTCGAGGGGTGCGAAACCGGTTAACCATATCAATATTTACCGGGTACTCATGGAAACGTTCCCGAAAAGTCTGTAAATGCTGTTGAGCGAGAATAGTAGTGGGTACAAGTACGGCCACCTGTTTTTTATCCAGAACAACCTTGAAAGCCGCTCTCATAGCAACCTCCGTTTTCCCATAGCCCACATCCCCGCAAATCAATCGATCGGTGGGCTTATCTTTTTCCAAATCAGCTTCAACCTCCTCAATAGCTTTCAATTGATCTTCGGTCTCTTCGTATTCGAACGCGTCCGCAAATTCCCGCATTAAAATAGTATTATGAGAAAAGGAGTGCCCTTTTGTTAATTCCCGAGAAGCATAAAGTTTCAGCAGATCCCCTGCCATTTCCTGAATCGCTTCTTTAACTTTTTTCTTTTGGCGTTTCCAAGCGGCTCCCCCCATTTTACTCAATGGAGGTGGAGCTTCTGTTGACCCTACAAATTTTTGAACTAGCCCAAGCGCCTCCATAGGCAGGTAAAGTTTTTCGTCATCGGCATAGAGGATTTCCAAAAATTCTCCGCCTCCTACCCCGGTTTGGAGTTCTTTGGTTCTCTGATACAAACCGATGCCATAATCAATATGCACCAGAAAATCACCTTCTTTTAAATCCTTTAGTCCTCTTTGAAAAGCTTGCGACCGAGGCTTTCTACGATGCCTGTGTTTGTGGGTGACCCCAAAAATTTCATGCTCTGCAATGAAAACCTGGCGAGAGGATGCTAATTGGAAACCTTCACTAACTCTTCCAAGGTCCACATCTATTTCCAGCCCCCAATCATAGAGTAACTCATGAATACGGCGGACCTGGCCCTTGGTGGGGGCAACCACCACCACTTTATTTTCATCCTTCTGCCATTTAATAACATGCTCACTAAAGGCTTCAAACACTCCTGCCAACGCAGGAATAGGTTTCACTTCCAGAGTCAGGGTCCGGCCCGCTTCATCTCCTGATACCTTCAAGGTGTTCAAGGAAACACAGCCCTTGAACCCTGACACATGTTTTTTAAACTCATCCTGAGTTAAATACAGGTCCTCAGGAAGAGCAGCGACTTCGCCATTTTCCAATACCGATTGATATTCAGTATCTATGAGGTCTTGAAACTGCTCAGATTTAACCTGAAGTTGGTCTTCCTCTTCAAGCACAATCAGAGAGTCTGGTTGTAAATAATCAAAAAGTGATTCGCAATTGGCGTAGAAAAAAGGGGCCAGGTATTCCATTCCTGAAAACACCCCGAGATGCTCAATTTTTTCCAAAAGTTCCTTAAGAGCAAGACGGTCGCAGGCATTTTTTTCGGCAAAGTCTTTGAGGGCCTCTATTCCCTGTTTCTTTTCAGCATCGCTCAGACAAAGCTCTCTTACAGGAAGAATATTCACCGCTTCCAGTTCATTGAAAGAGACCTGAGATAAAGCATCAAATTCGCGAATGGACTCTACTTCGTCACCAAAAAATTCGACTCGTAATGGATTCATTCCTCCTGGTTGAAAAAAATCCACAATATCACCACGAACGCTAAACTCTCCTCTGCTTTCCACCAGTGCGGAACGTGTAAAACCATTTTCTGAAAGGCACGCCTCCAAAAACTCCCGATCCAAACTCATCCCACGTTTTACCGGGAGAATCAGTTTCTCAAGCACCAAACGAGGCATTACCTTTTGCAAGCCTGCTTCCAACGGCACAACCAGAACCAGAGGCTCTTCCGTTCGAAGCCGGTTAAGAATATCCAGCCTTTCGCCAGATATCTCGTTTAATGGAGAAAGCGGTTCATAGGGAAGAAGTTCCCAAGCAGGGAAAAAGCACGGGTTAATTTTAATTTTTTCATGACGGAAAAAGTACTTGAGATCTTCCAGCAAAGCTTCGCCCCGGTTTTGATCTGCGGTAAAAATAACCACCGGGCGTTTTTGTGCTTTAATCAGCTTCGCCAGAAAAAAGGCGCGCGAGGAACCTCTCAAGCCTTCGACAACAACATGTTGGCCTGACTCTTCCGTCCATTTATGAACCAGTCGGGCCTGGGCTGAAAAATCTACACAATCAATAGAAGGGTCTATCACCGTCATATTTAAAACTCAATGATTCAGAATGGATCAGGCAGGTTTAGGATTCGAACCTACTTTTTCGGGGAGCAGAGGAACCCACTTGGGTTCACCCTTGGGTTTAAAGTTGACACAAACAATAAAAGAAGGACCTTCATAAAAGTTTAGCTTGAAATTCCCCCCGCCAAAACGTTCAAAGAGATATTCTTCAGGTCGGTCTCTGAAACCATCCAATTCCTCTTTAGTAATTTTTGCGATCTCATAAAAATAGATGGCGACCCCTTCCAATACTCCTGCCAACAGGACACAGTTCACCTGACTATAAATTTCCTCGAAACGCTCATCCATTTCTTTTGGACTCGGGTCCCTCTTCAACTCTCGCCTTAATTTTGGCTTATAGTAATCTCTAAATTCTCGCTTGATCCACATAGCTAACCATCAATAGTAGAGGTATTAATTTTAAAGCGGAGGCAGGGAGGAAAACCGCTATCATGTTATAATATCTTATTATACCAAATTCCGTGGGTCGAAATTACTATTATCTAATTGAGCATTCATGAAAAATAATGAAATTGACTTATCAACTATATCGGTGGGCCTCATTCAAATGGCCTGTTCCTCCGATGCGAACAACAATTTAAAAAGTGCAATAGATTCGATTCGAACCGCATCAAAAAAAGGGGCACAAATAATTTGTCTGCCCGAACTTTTCTTAACCCCCTACTTTTGCCAGACTGAAGATGCACAAAATTTTTCTTTGGCGGAATCCTTACCAAGCCCAACGAGTATAACACTTTCAAATTTGGCGAAAGAACTGGAAATTGTATTGATTGTTCCTGTTTTTGAAAAACGGGCACAGGGGATTTATCATAATACCGCCCTTGTAATCGATGCAGATGGAAGCATTGCAGGAACCTATCGTAAAATGCATATTCCTGATGATCCCTGTTTTTTTGAGAAATTTTATTTCACGCCTGGAGATACCGGGTTCAAAAGCTTTGCCACCCGTTACGGAAGGGTTGGAGTCCTCATATGCTGGGACCAGTGGTTCCCGGAAGCTGCGCGGTTAACCGCCCTCTCTGGAGCACAGTTTTTATTCTACCCAACTGCTATCGGCTATCAGGATGAAGATGCAGAAGAATCCAGGCAACAGATCGCCGCATGGGAAACAATACAAAAATCTCACGCCATTTCAAATGGTGTATTTTTAGGCTCAGCGAACCGAGTTGGCAGGGAAAAAGCTCTGACATTCTGGGGGCGATCCTTTATCTGCAATCCTTTTGGAACCGTTATTGGACAAGCTGAAAATGATCCACAGATCGTTATTGCTCAATGTTCCCTGCCAGAAATTGAATCAACACGGCAAAATTGGCCCTTCTTAAGAGACCGAAGGGTCGATGCCTATCAGGATATCTCTAAATTATATATTGATACCGATGAATGATATTCCTCACAACTATCGTATGCCAGCAGAATGGGAGCCTCACACAAGTACCTGGCTGACTTGGCCTCACAATCCGGAAACCTGGCCCGGCCAAAATATGGAACAAGTTGAGTCTGACTACCTTCAAATCATCCTAGCCATCACGCAAGGGGAACAGGCCCATATCCTGGTTCAGGATAAATCTGTGGAGGAAGACATTAAAACCAAACTCCTGTCCAGCGGCGTGAATATGAGTCAGGTATTCTTGTATGACATTCCCACTAATGATTCATGGATCCGAGACTACGGCCCAAATTTTCTGGTTCGAGATACAGAAGATTGCAGGGAGATAGCTATAAACGATTGGGACTTTGATTCCTGGGGACGAAAATATAAATGGGAGCTCGATGATCTAGTAACCAGCATCATTGCTGAACAGATGGATTTTCCGAAGTTCAAACCAGAAATCGTTTTGGAAGGGGGAGCGATAGAGGTAAATGGTCGTGGAACCTGCCTCACCACCGACTCGTGTATTCTAAATCCCAATCGTAATGACGGCATACGTCGGGAACGTATGGAAGAATTCTTAAAAAATTATCTGGGGGTATCAAAAATCATTTGGTTGAGTGGGGATTTAGAAGGCGATGACACCGATGGACATATCGACAATCTAGCCCGCTTTGTAAACCCTACTACCATTGCTTGTTCTTTAGAAGAAAATGAAAGAGATGTGAATTTTCTGGGACTACAACAAAACTATGAGCGCTTGCAAGCAGCTAAAGATCAGGATGGAAATCCACTCAAGATTATTCCTCTGCCCATGCCGGGCTATGTAGGTTCCGAAAATGAACGTCTTCCTGCCAGTTATGCAAACTTCTATATTACTAACAACGCAGTACTTGTACCCATATATGAACACTCTAATGACGAGAAGGCTCTGGATATTATTTCATCTTTATTTCCTAAACGAAATATCATATCTATTCCCTGCAAAACTCTTATCTGGGGACTGGGGGGTATCCATTGCCTCACTCAACAACAACCCCAAGATACTTACTCGTCGACCTCTATAGAGGCCGACCCATCTAAAGGTTAATCATGGTCCAAATAGTCAGTGACAAGCGATCCATCATCCTTGCCTTCAACACCATTGAACGATTGTTGAAAGGAGATTTTTTTCATTTCTCAAAAATTGAAGAATTAGTTCAAGAAACCTCACATTTTGACAAAGAGTGGCCCGTGATCGGTTTGGGAACCACCAACTGGTACAAACGTAATGGAGAAGCAATTGTCGAAGGCATTGCGGGAAGTCCAGAGTTTCTGTGGGCTGACCCGGAGAACAATGGAAAACTGATCAATCTTAATCACGAACACCCTGATCATGAAGAGAATTTAAAGAGTCCTGTGATCGGCCCAGAAGATGCCCTCCCTCAATTCCCCTTCATGGCCATTGCCATGTGTGATCCAAAAGAATCTCAGGAATACAGTTTGTCAGCCGGAGAAAATATCCACAAATGGATAGAAAACAAATTTCTTTTAGAAAACTTAGGCCTAGCGGCAATACATGTGCACGGAAAATTAGATGAAGTCAAATCTACCGCCGCATGCTACATCCCCATCGGTGGACTGGAATTGAGCGAGGGATATTCTCTTAAGGACAATTTCAAGTTTATTGAATACCAGACAGGTGACTGGAGCATGCAGGGTTTGTACGGCATTAATCCCACTATACAGCAGGTCTTGTCTGTACCGGGGCATCCTCTGCATATACATGGATATGAGATAAACGAAAAACGCGGTGGACATATCAATGAGGCTTTTTCCACTTCCAGCACTAGAGTTACTGTCTACCCCATAAAAGACATCAACATCCGCATCAAAGATCTGGACAAAGCCCTTTTACCCGTCAAACCCCTCCTATAAGTAAAACTCCACCTGTGCAAACATAATTTTACTCAGCTAATCTATCTGATGTAAAAATATTTTCTCACTTTATATACCCCTAAGCATCCTAGCGGGTTTTCTCATTCAATTCGATTTACCCATCTTGGAATACTATGTTTAAAAACATCTGTTTAATATAGTCTTCCTAACTCGCTTACTCTCTAACCCCACATTCAAGTATATATTTGGTACTTATATTGCTAATTGAAGGTCATTGATAAAGGGAACTTTAAGTTAACGGATCAAAACCCAAACGATCCGAAAACTAAAGTATCAAACCTTAATCGAATAAATTTTAAAATAAACTTAACCCAGTCTAAAATACTTATTGCTTTTATAGAAAAATAGCTGCCAACGGAAAATAATGAACTCTAATGAAGAACAAAAATTAGTTTGGCCAAAGATTCTTATTGTCGAAGACAATATAGTTAATGTTGACGTCTTAATTAAAGCCCTCAAATCCGAACACTATAATGTATCCGTCGTCACAAATGGCCAATTGGCCTTGGATAGAGTAAAGAAAGACCCTCCCGACCTGATCCTGTTGGACATTATGATGCCTGGAATTGATGGCATTGAAGTTTGCAAATCCATCAAAGAAAACGAGAACTCCAAAGATATTCCCATTATATTCATAACCGCGAAGACAGAGCCAAAAGATGTTGAAGCAGGGTTCCAGGCGGGATGTATAGAGTATATTTGCAAACCCTTTAATATCGATGAGGTTTGCTCCAGAGTTAAAACTCAGATTCTTGTGGCAAAATCGGACAAAATGGGAGTGGCGGAAGACGAATTAAAAATTTCCGGGATGAAGTTACTTCTGGTTGATGATAACCATGTTAATATTGATGTTCTCAGGCGCTCTTTAGAAGGAGAAGACTTTAGTTTCTCAATGGCCCCCAATGGAAAAGTTGCGGTAAAGCTAACGGCAAGCACCCTGCCAGATCTTATATTGATGGATGTGATGATGCCTGAAATGAACGGCTTTGAAGCCTGCAAACTCATAAAGGCCAATCCCTCCACTCGCGATATTCCCATTCTATTTATAACTGCCAAGAAAAATTCCGATGATATCGAACAAGGATTTAGATTAGGTTGTTCGGACTATATTACAAAACCTTTTCTTTATCCCGAAATCCGGGCGCGGGTAAAATCTCATCTACAATTAAGAAAACTAATACAGCAAAAGGATAACTGGATAAGCAAATTAAATACTATCAAAGCTGAACTGGAAGAAAAGGTATTAGAAAGAACAGCCGACTTGCAACATGCCAAAATAACGGCTGAACAGGCAAGCAATGCCAAGTCAGAATTCCTTGCAAGGATGAGCCATGAATTACGAACACCCATGAATGCAATTCTCGGGTTCTCCCAATTAATGGAACTTAATCCGACAGAACCACTTAGCCCCACCCAAGCTCAGAGCGTGACCCATATACGAAATGCGGGAGACCACCTTTTGTATCTTATCGATGAAGTCCTTGATTTAACGAAAATTGAATCTGGGGAAATCAAATTTTCTATTGAAAAAACCAACCTTTCCAACTTAGTGAAAGAAAGAGTGATCCCTCTTGTAACCGCTTTGGCAGAGGAACAAAATATTATTATAAAGACCCAGTTTGTAGAACAATCCGATTTAATGGTTTCCTGTGATCCGTCACGGACGGTCCAAATGCTCATAAACTTGATGACCAATGCCATTAAATATAACCGGGAAAATGGTTCCGTCATTCTGGACTATCAAAAATCTGATAATGAAAAAATGCGCATCACCGTCACCGACACGGGCCAAGGAATTCCTCAGGACAAGCTCCAAACTATTTTCGAACCTTTTTATCGTTTGGAACCCAACGATTCAAAAACAGATGGGGTCGGAATTGGGTTAACCATCACCAAACGATTTGCAGAAAAAATGGGTGCAAGATTATTAGTGGAAAGCACACTTGGTGAAGGAACGACTTTTAGCATTGAGTTTCCTATGCAATAGTGGTGTTTTTGACCCTCCCAACTCTTCTTCCCAATAAAAAACAGATTAATCCTGCCTTTAAACATTGAACCTTCTTTAAAAATCCAGGCATCCAATTGACAAGCAGGGTATCTAACCCTAGATTTCAATGAAAGCAACTAGATACTCAAACCCATTCCTGATTTCGAGGTTAATCAATGGTTACAAAACATTCCACCCACAAGTTTGCAAAAGACTCGACTACCCGGACAGAAATATCTGATTATATGAGCTCCACTGTAATCAGCGTAGGCTCGGATTCCACAGTTCAGGAAACCGCCAAGTTCATGCACGAAAAAAGTATAGGCTCGGTTCTGGTAAAGGATAAAGAGGAATATATCGGGATCGTTACAGAAACGGACTTAAGCCGCAAAGTTTTAGGTGGGGGCATGGACCCTAAAACCACAAAAGTCACTGAAGTCATGACCGCTCAACCCATAGTTACTTTGGATTGCCACGAGCCCGTAACAGAGGCCAATGCATATATGGCGAAAAAAAAGATTCGACATCTCCCTATAACAGAGAACGGCAAGATTGTAGGAATGATTTCAGTCAAGGACCTTGTAGCTTTTTATGCAAACCCGAGACTAAGATAGAAGCGTTGATTCTAGGAGTCGGTGGAGGACTCTGCCTGGACAGGAAGTTGAGGGGTGTTTTTGAGCCTTTCCAGTTCCTCTTCCATGGAGGAGATGGATTTGTTTTGTTTGCGAATAGTGGAATTTAATTTAAACCGATCAAACACGCCCATAAACCAGGCGATCAAAAAACCCAATATTAATGGGATCACGACCACCACCATCAGCGGCAGTTCTATAGAATGGAGCTGGAATTTAAAATCGTAATAACTGATCTCCACCGAGCCCATATTTTTCACGGCGAACGAAGCAATAACGATCAACAAAAGGATGGATAGAATAAATTTTATGGCTGGCATGGTGGCTTGAAGAAAACTAAAAGGTTGAAGAGAAAGAATGACCTCTTTTACTCGTCATCTTCCTCTTCATCATCATCTCCGCCTTCGGAACTTTCTTCAGAGCTTTCTTCAGAACTTTCTTCCGAAGCTTCTGGTTCTTCGGGCGCGGGCTCAGATGCTTCCTCAACGGCAGCCTCTTCGGCTGGAGCTTCTTCAGCATGAGCGGGTTCTTCTGCCACAGGTTCATCTGCAACAGGCTCTTCAGTATGAACCGGTTCGGCTATTGGTGCTTCTTCCAAGCTAACAATTCCCGCAGGCATTCCTGCTTGGGTTCCAACTCCCAATTCTGCCAATAGTGATTCAATGCCGGCAACCACCTCACCAGATTTCGCCTTAATATCGGGTGAATCGCCCAAAGACATTTCCTGAACCGTAACCAAAGTACGCTTGAGTTCCATAACCGCCATTGTGCGCTCATAGTTACCCAGCTTACTTTTCAAACCTGATATATCTTCATTGACTTTACTAAAGCTGTCATCCATGTGCTTTTTAAGAGGAACTATTTTTTCTTCGAGGCTGGTTACCGTACCATCCATACCCATCACCCGAGTGTCTAAATCGCGAACAAAAAACAGGATAAATATAATGGACAAGGCCGCCATTCCAAAACCCAGGAAGGCAACCGCCTTCAGCATATTCATCTCTTCCTGTTGCTCTTGAACTGGCGCAACGGGCTTATTGAACTCGGCAGCTTCGTTCACGTTACCTTTTGAATCTCCCTGGGTATAATAATCACTTGCGTCCTCTTTCTCTTCCTTTTTAATTTCATCCAACCGGTCTTTAGGAGTTTGAGAAGATTCGTCTTGCTTGCCTTGTTCATCCGTTGTCATAGTTCAACCTTTTATTAAAATAAAATTTCTTATCTGCTAAGCCGATTTCAATCCTCAACGGCCAATTTTTAAACAATCTAATAGCGCCTCTCAACATCTAAATCATATATAATCTTTAGAGTGACAGGGGAAGGAAATTAATCCTTTTTATTCAAGCCCTTTATCAGAGTCATTTTTTATAAAAATGCTCCGGTTTTAATCAAACGAAGAGAAAAAATGAAGCCTGATAGTACTAGCGGAGCCCGTATTTTGTCAAGAAAAATTAGGGTGCCTATCTTACTCATTTTGAGCTTATTTTTGGTCGGAGTTAATGCCCCCAAAAGCCCGGTCAAAGGGATTCTTATGACTCCAGAAGCTCTGAGTACCCTCCCCCAGAGCCAGAGAGTCATTGTGGATACCCGCCCAGCTTGGAAATTCCTATTAGGCCATATCCCCGGAGCCATAAATCTGGACGATTGGTGGGAATTTACCCATAAAGTAAAGGGCGTAAAAGGGTTACTGAAAGACGATAAAGGTTTTATTGCCGCAAAACTCGCTCCGCTGGGGTTTTCCTCTAATAAGCCCATCATAATTTATGGAGAACCGGACGACCCCTGGAGAACTGATGGCCGTTTTTTCTGGATGTTTGAATATTATGGGTTTCAAAATGTATCCCTACTCGATGGGGGATTTATTAGCTGGAAACAGGCTGGCAAGAAAATAGAAAGAGGCCGCCAGAACCCCACCCCTCAGCCCGAATCGGTCCTAAACAGTATTAATCTTAACCCTGATATAATTGCAGATAAATATTTGATAAATAAATATTTTTCATTAAACAATTCAGTCATTATTGATAACAGAACCCAAAAGGAATTCAAGGGGGCCACTCCCTATGGTTCGGCTAGATCCGGGCATATTCCTAATGCTATCCATATTCATTGGCCAGAGTTTTTTCAGGCAGATGGGACCCTGAAAACCCTGCCAGCACTAAACTCAATGTTAAGCCAAAATGGCATACGACCCGATCATAAAATTATTGTGTATTGTACCGGTGGGGTTCGGTCAGCCATGGCTTATTTTGTTTTTCGCTATTTGGGGTATAAGGTTAGAAATTATGATGGCTCCTGGTGGGACTGGAGCCAATCTTCTTTTCCTATAGAGGACGGATGACAAAGTTTACTGAAGTTGCCAATGTTGAAGAAATTCCCCCAGGAGAAAGAAAGCGCGTTGAAGTCGACAATGAACTCATCACCCTTTTCAACCTGGATGGGGAACTGTTTGCCATTTACGACAAATGCCCACACAAAAAAACCGCCCCCCTGGTACGGGGAACAATTAATGGCGTAGGCATAAAATGTCCCAACCACGGTTACCGCTTCGACCTTAAAACGGGAAAATGTGATCGCGGTGAAGAATGGGATACTCGTGTCTATCAGGTAAAAATAGATAATGGAAAAATTCTGGTGGGTCCCATTATAAACACAACCTGATCTCTTTAATGGGAACCTTCATCATGACTGTGAGAAGAACCTTCCTCCTGCTGACGCGGTGCCTCTCTATGACCACCCCCGCCAGAGCCTTCAGCCATCGGCATCTGCGCCCGCCGACCTAATGACTCCGAACCATGTTTCAGAGCTTCATTGTAATGTTTCAACGCTTCCTTGGCATGTTGCAAAGCCAAGGGACCATGAGTTTTCAATTCTTCACTAGCATCCGGCATTTGCAGACTGAACTCCAAATGCTTGACCATTTCTTCCAAGTGGAGGTATCCCTCTTCACCATGGCCCAACCCCACGCTGGCATGACCGCCCGATTGTGCCCAGACAGGATTTCCAGCCAGGAAAATTGCTACGAAGAAACATGTACCCACCGTAATTAACCGTTGTATCATTTTTAACCTCCCAAAAACTTTAATCCGCTTCAATATTCTTAATGAAACGTCTTGGCTGTTATCATAAAATTCTCTTAATAATATCTGCCAATAAAACTTGCTTGTCAACATTCATAAAAGACAAAAAAAAGCCCCTGGAATAAAATTTCCAAGGGTTACTAAACCGAAAGCATCATTGCTGGTATAAAAAGCTACTCCACAAGTAGTCACTACGGCTGGTAGTTAAACCTGGGTACGCATCACTTCCTGATAAGCTTCAACAATTTTGTTACGCACCTGCATGGTCAGTCGAAATGCCAGATCGGCTTTGCCTACAGCAATCATGGTTTCATGGATATTACGAGTGTCCCCCACAACGAAATCCTGAATGGCAACGTCCGCTTGTTTCTGCATAGTGTTGACCTTATCCAGCGAATCAGCAAGGGTATCAGCAAAAGAGGGTCCCCCTTCTGCGCCTACCTTGGACGCACCTAGCCCCTGGGAAGGCCCCGGACCTTGTAACGCCTGTAAATTGCTGGATACAGTAATATCTTTCATAAATATCTGATCGTCAAAATAGTAATTTTATCAACTTTATTATAACAATAATTTAACTAAATAACTAACCCTACTGTTGCGGCAACTCCGTCACGGCACTACGGATGGTGGAACCTCTTTTCATCATCAACTGGACGGATGCGTTGTAATAAATCTGATTTTCGGCCATTTTTGCCATTTCTTTATCGATATCAACATTATTTCCGTTGGATTTAGCAGCCGCTTCCTCTTCAAATGGATCCACTTCTAAACCCATAATATTAGAAGTAGAAGGCCCAAAATGCTTTGTATTGGTCGCCTTCAGGTTAAGACCCACTTCAGAACCCAAAGCGGCGCGCAATTGTCCCTGAAAATCAATGTCACTGGCCTTGAACCCAGGAGTATCGACGTTACTGATATTCGATGAAATCAGGTTTTGCCGGGCGGACATCATATTCAGTCCCTTTTTTAAGACTCCAGGGACCTTATCCGAAAATAATAATCTATCAATCAGTGGCATTTTGCTTCTCCTTGCCCTCTATAGAGCAAAACGTATGCCACAGAGCCAAAAAAGAGATATTTTTTTTTCTAATGCTGTAAACCACTATATTTAAATGGTCTTAATTACTTTCTAAAAATACTCGGCCTGCCCGCCATACGTCAAAGGAGCTGAGTTTCGGCTATTTTTGCCGGAATTTTGACAATATTTCCTACGATTTCATGCTCAAACTTTGCAAAACGCGGTGTGAGCCTCTTCAAAATAATCTAATATTCCACTTTTATCAGACAGAGACCATGTGAAGGAGCTGTGGGACCTGCAGCTTTGCGATCGCAGGCTTCGAGAATGGATTTCACATCTTTGGCGGGGATTTTTTTCTTGCCCACGTACACAAGGGTTCCTACAAAATTACGCACCATATGCTTCAGAAACCCCTTCCCCTCAAACTCAAATACTATATAACCATCCTGTTTTAAAATTTCAACACGATCCATGGTTCGAACAGGAGATTTTGCGTTGCAATTTCCTGCCCGAAATGATGTGAAGTCGTGCTCTCCTTGAAAATATTTAGCGGCTCTTCGCATTGCCGCAATATCCAACTTGTGGGGAATAAACCAGGAACGGCGAAAGTTAAGCGCAGAAGGATAATCCCTGTTTAGTATTTTATAGCGATAAAGTTTACTTTTGGCAGAACCCCTGGCATGAAATGACATGGGGACGTTGCGCACTTCTTTAATGGTTATATCGTGCGGGAGAAGACTGTTTAAGGCTAATTGAAATTCGCCGGGCTTCATTTTTGATTCGGTGAGAAAATGGGCCGGCATCGCTTCCGCATGCACTCCTGCATCCGTGCGACCAGAACTTAAAACAGTTGTTGGGGTATTGGTAATTTTACTCAGGACTTTTTCCAGAACTTCCTGGATGGTAATACCATTTAGCTGGATCTGCCAGCCATGGTAGGCAGTGCCTTCATATTCTACTAGAAGCAGGTATTTTTTCTTCATTCAACTCTGCGCAAATAAATGAAAAACGCGTTGAACCTTCCAACGCGTTTTTTCCTCTTTTTTTGGCCCGCTTTCTGTCCTACGCGGTACCGTTCACATTTATATGCGAACCTTGAATTATGTTCTACTTAGTATTTTAGGTGGACTCTCAGCTTCTATACCGACCTCCTTGTTAAAGGGTGGTCTCAAATCCCTTACTACAACAATATAGTCCCCCCACCCGGTTTCGCAACTTTTTATAAAAAAATTTGTTTTTACTCAACAACAATTAGTTATAAAAAAACACCTTAGAAAATGGTTTGATCGTTGTCAAAAGCAAATCATCCTGGGTCCGAGTGATACCCACATAAATCATATTGCGGCTCTCTTCTCTTCTAATAGGATAATTATCTTCATCGGGTTCGATCATAGCAACAGAATCAAACTCCAATCCTTTGACCTGATGGATATTTGTAACCATAACCCCGGGCTCAAAAGAAAACTGGTCACGGTGCCCCAGGCGAACTTCTCCATGTAAATACTCTTCCAGCTCTTCCTTTAATTCCATGGCCTGTTTCGGGTAGCGGCAAATTATGGCAATAAGTTTGTAGGGATCAGCCGCAACCAGACGATTGGTCCAATTGACCAAGTTTTCCAACAGGCTTTCCTTATCGTCGGCTTTGAACCATTCAGGATCAGAGCCCGCCCTGCCCTCAACTTTTTTCGGGTCTCCTGCTACCTTATGCGCCAAAGTCATGATGGGAACTGTACACCGGAAAGACACCTCAAGGCGGATGATGGAGTCCTCTTCCATCCCCAGATTACTCACTACCTTGTTCCAACCGATAAATTTTCTCGCTGATAAAATCTTCTGAGCCACATCGCCAACAATCGTCACTTGGCGTTTATCGCTGACAGAAGACATCATGATAGCGAACTCAACCGGACCAAAATCCTGCGCCTCATCAATCACCAAATGGTCCAGCAAAACCACGCCTCCCGATCCATCAGGCAGTCCGCCATTTTTAAGTTGGATGAGGCGAAGAATCAGGGACATGTCAAAATAGTCCAGGTTATTCTTAGCTTGGTTTTTTTCCGTCAACCTTTTCAGATAATCAAGGTGCGAATCGAGCTTGGTGTCAGGAGAAAGATAGTTTTTTAGATGCACTATGTCCGCTAACAGTTTGTAAATATCTTGAACATAGTCCTCCAGATCAAAAATTTTACGCTTCAAAAATTCCAGGCATTTATCTTTATCAAATTTGGGTAGGTTAGATTCTTTAATATCATGGGCAAAGTCCTTTAGACGCGGCAATATCGCCTTGTTCTCAGCCTTCTTCCATGATTTTATTTGCCCAGGCCATTTTTTAAATATCTCGACCACTTCAATATCCAACGCATGTTTTTGTTTCTCCACCCAGCCACCCAGAGCATTTAAAATTTCTTCTGAAAACTTTATCTCTTCTACAAATGTCGGAACATTGTGGAATTTAAAAAATGGTCGCCCACGAACCACTTTTCTAATTATAGACATGGCCCAACTATTGAAGGTTGCGGTTTCCACTCCCTCTATCCCCATTGAAGGCAAAGTGGCGCTAACATAAATCTGCAATGACCTGTTCATGACCAACACTTGGGTGTTTTTTGCCTGGGCAAACGAATTTTCTTCATGCAGGAGCCAGGCCAGCCGATGCAAAGCAACCGTAGTTTTGCCAGACCCCGCTGACCCCTGGATGATGACAGGTCGTTCCGGGTCACTGGTAATAAGTTCAAATTGGTCTTTGGTAATTAAGGAAAGAATACTTGGCAGACGTTTTTCACTGGACCCAATGCTTCTTGAACGATGTGCGGCGATTTCATCCTCGACATCCAGTTTATCCCAACCGGATTCGTTTTTACGAAACAGTCCTTCGGGAGTATCTATCTGAACCAGGTGCCCATTCTCAATTCGGTAAGATCGGCGTAATTGTATGTGACCGCTACGCTCCCTTTCGTTTATCACTTCAAAAAACTCTTCATCCTGCTTGTAATTGAAATATAACCCTGCGATGGGGCCATTTCTCCAGTCCACAACCCCAGCTTCAATATTGCTTTTTTTCCCTATCAGAAAAGACACCTCACTGCCGTCCTCCTCTTTCGTGCAAACCTTGCCGAAATAAGGTTCTTGAATTAGTTCGAGCAGAGCCTTGTCGCTGTTTTTTCGGATATCAAAAACCCGGTGAGCCACGGCCTCATCTGATACCAGAGGTTGTCTTTCTTCATCGTTCCATTCATTGACTACCTGACGCGTCAACTCGCGGGCTGCCAGATTTGCGCTGACTTTTGATGCCTGAGCTTGAGGAAGTTGTCGGCATAGCGACTCCAAGGTCCTTTCGAGGAGTTGTTCCTCTTCTTCAATCATCCTCTTTTCTTCTTCAGTTAAGGCCATGTTTCATCGTCCCAATATCAAGTCAATAAGTTTGCGCAAATGCTAAACTTATTAATGTAAAGGAGACAAACCTCAGGGGTCAACTAAAATCACTAAATCGGATAAAAATATCTTTAGGTCCGCCTATTTTCTCTCAGAAAACCCAAGAAAACCTTTAAAACGAGTGGTTTTTACTCTATTATGAGATATCGTAATACAACAATCATAAAGTCCCTTCAGGGGATATTTTAGGAGTTTTTCATGAAAACTTATGAGGATCTGGAAGGAGATGGCGGATCCAATATTATCGGGCAGGTGGTGGAACTCGGTGAAAAGTTACGCACCCGCCTCGATAAAATTAAATATAAAGTGGCATTAATGAGCGGTAAAGGCGGCGTCGGTAAAAGTTCCATCACTGCCAACATAGCTTCCTGTCTTGCCGATCGGGGTAACAAAGTCGGAATTTTGGATGCCGATCTAAACGGGCCCAGCATTGGTCACCTGTTAGGCGTTGGCAACGATGCTCAACTGGATATGAAAGATGATGGACTAGAGCCAGGTATCGGTCATCAGGGCATCCGTATCATGTCAATGGATATGCTTTTGAAAACCGCCGAAACACCCATCATGTGGACCGATGCAGACGATGCCACCGCATCCTGGGTCAGCGTCATGGAGTCCACCGCCATTCGAGAACTGCTGGCAGATACCAATTGGGGCGAGTTGGATTATCTCCTCATCGACATGCCACCGGGCAGTGACCGCATAGACAACATCCGTTCCCTCATTCCGGAACTTGCAGGCGTGGTAGAGATCACCATTCCATCTCCACTTTCTCAGCACATTGTGACCAAATCAATCACCAAGAATAATAAAATGGGAGTCCCCATCATTGGGTTGATTGAGAACATGGCTACCTATGTTTGCCCGCATTGCGACAAAGAAGGCAAGCTGTTCGACGGAGAGGACGTGCACAAACTAAGTGAAAGAAAGGATGTTCCCTATATTGGCAAGATTCCTTTTGATACCCGAGTATCCCGGAGCCAATCAGGAAACCTTTTTTATAAAGAGTTCAAAGATTCTGTTACAGGCCAGGCCATTGCCGAAGCCGTGGACAATATTGAAAAATTCACCACCAAATAATCAGGAGACGTAATGAAATTCCTTTGTATCCCTTGTGATGTCAAGATGGAAGTGCAGACCGATGGCATCATGCCAGAAGAAAAGCAAAATCTTGCCATGAAGTTTAAATGCAAAAAATGCGGGCATAGTATCGCCATGCTCACCAATAAATTTGAAACCGAATTTGTCAGCAAACTGGGTGTAGAGATGGGAGGCGCCACCGATGTCAGCAAGGCTCCTATGGCGGCAGTGAGTTCCTCTTTGGCACAAGCTAAAGAAGAACTGAAGGCAACCAATCCCGAAGACGATCTCATCTGGACAGAAGAGGCTGAACAACGAATCAAAAAAGTTCCCTTCTTTGTCCGCGGCATGGCAAAAAAGACCGTGATCAATTTCGCTATGGAAAAAGGCATCACAACCATAGATGCCAAAGTCATGGACGAGGTCCGCGAAAAAGTCGGCATGTAGCGGCGAGGCGCCGCAGCCTAGGGGTCACCACCCAAAAAGCGAACCACACCGGGAGTATGTCGTAGCTCGTTTGGCTAGAAAGACTATTGCCCCTTTGACTTGAGATTAAAAAAGAAAACCCCCGGATGGTCCAACCGTCCCGGGGGTTTTTATGTTTAATTTTAAATACTTAGATATAAATACTTAATTGAAAAAATAAACCTATGAACCGGACCTGTACGGTTAAGTTTTGGTCGCAAAAAAAAAGCGGGAACCCGGTTTTACCCAGATTCCCGCTTTAAATTAACTCAAAAATTCACTTACTGCTAGTGTCCCAAATGGCCATTCAAAATGGGAGAACTGAGAATGTTTTTGTTTCCACTTTTGGTAGCCAGCTTTTTGGCAACCCCAAAATGCATGGTGGCTGCGCCATGCTCTCCTAAAGCATCTAAGGCAACCGCTTCATTAAAATGTGTTTCTGCCAAAGAACCGTCAGCTGCCGAGGCTTCCTTGAAATGTTTTAAAGCTTCATCAGCATGACCCATTCCCCAATGCTTGATCCCGGCTTTGTTGTGCATATCGGCACCTTTATCGGATCCGGCGGGAAGCTCCATCGGTCCCTCTTTGGCTACCGCTGTGAGAGGCAAAGATATCAAAACCAAGGTAAATAAAACTGTAATTATTATGCGCATATCACGACTCCCTTAATATTATGATTACCTTAAGTATATTAATACTGCATGAATCCAATTTAGCATAATTGTGGATCTAAATTGAATAGCTAATTAATGTTGTTATATTTGACCCAGCCCAGCAATAAGCTTATGATAAATATTATTAGCAAAGTGTTGTATTTAATGATTTTTTTTAATTAAAAGCTTTTATATGTCAGAAGACCAAACCCTTGATTTAGATAAGCTGGTTTCCAGCAGAATTGAGAGAGGAGTTGCCACTGTCAGTCTGATTCTGGAAAATAAGAAATTGGGTGATGAAGAAATTATCCGGCTTGTAGAGATGGAAGTTTTGGCCGAAGTGACACATCTGGAGTTGGGGGAAAATCAAATCAGTGACAAAGGCGTATCGGTGCTCTGCAACTCCCCTTTCACAAAAAATCTTAAAGTTTTAAATTTAAAATCCAATAAAATTACTGAAATTGGGGCTCAGTTTATCGCTCAGGCAAAAAACCTGACCCAACTGGAAAATTTGATTTTAAAGTTTAACCGCATTGGAGAACAGGGGGCTACCTATTTGGCACAATCGGAAACCCTTGTGAATCTGACCACATTAGACCTTTTTCGCAACCATATTGGGGAGGCCGGTGCTAAGGCCATCAAAACTTCAAAAAACTTCAGGAGAGTGAGCCGTCTACGGCTCGACTAAACATAGAATGGACTTATCCAGAGCTTATCCACGCAGCCCTAAAGTAAAGATGGCAGGTTTGGTACAATTGGCACGCATGATCGATAAAGCACAAGCCTATAAAGAAAACCAAATTGCTGATTATGACTATCCCTGTCCGCTTGATAAAATCATCTTGAATTTCCTGCGTATTGACTCAGATGCATTCGCCAGTAAAGTTGTGGAAGGCGGGGATGAAGCAATCAGCACTTGGGCCGAGGAAACCCTTAAAAGCAAAAAACCCGAAGAGTTCCAGTTCATCAATGACCAGATTCTCGAACGAAAACCTGATTCTGAAGATCGACTGAGATATTTTTCTGAAACCCGTGACCGGATTGACCCTTCAAGAAAAGATGTCAACACCTGGGTAGATCTTCTGGATTTAGAAGAAGGCCGCCTACCCCCAAAATAATTTTATTCCTAACACTTTTCATTCAAGCATCTACTGCCTATTTTGCCCGTATTTTTCCTCCCTCGTCCTTAATTGAATAATTCATGAAAAAAGCCCTTAAAAACCAAAAACCCGTCAAAACTAAAAAAAGGAAAAAACGTTCCAAACTTGGAAAAATTTTAATTATCACGTTTTATTCCTTCACCTTATTTTGTTTGATCGCCGGATTTGCCGGAGCGGGTTTTATATATTTCCACTATTCTCAGGATTTGCCAGATGTCCGCGAGTTAAAGAATTACCACCCAAGCACCATTACTCAAGTATTTTCGCAAAGGGATGAAAAAATTGCCGAGTTTTATATAGAAAAACGCATCATGACACCGCTCGAAGATATTCCTATGTCTCTGAAGCAAGCGGCTCTGGCCGTTGAAGACTCCAACTTCTATTACCATTTTGGCATTGACCCTAAAGCAATCTTCAGGGCATTTATCACTAACTTAAAAGCCGGTCGTGTGGTGGAAGGGGGCAGCACCATCACTCAACAGTTATCTAAAACACTGTTTTTATCTCGTGAGCGTACTTTACCCAGGAAAATCAAGGAGGCCATTCTGGCCATCCGGTTGGAACTGGTTTTCACCAAGGATGATATTCTTGAAATGTACCTCAACCAAATTTATTACGGTCATGGTAGTTATGGCGTGGAGGCCGCCGCCCGCACCTATTTCGGCAAAGGTGTAGCAGACCTTACTATAGCGGAATGCGCATTGATTGCCAGCCTTCCCAAAGCTCCCAACCACTATTCCCCCTACAAGGACCCGAAGCGAGCGAGAAAAAGAAGGAACCATACTATTCGGAGAATGGACTACCTCTCCTTTATCACCCAGGAAGAGGCAAAAGCGGCCATGAACGAGGAGTTTAATCTGGGTAAAATCACAGACATGTTAAACAAAGCACCCTACTTTGTTGAACATATACGACAAATTCTGCAAGAAAAATATGGCAGCAGCAAACTCTACCGTGGCGGATTGAAAGTTTATACCACTCTGGATATCGACCTGCAAGAAGCTGCTCAACGATCCGTCAAAAGTAACTTGAGAATCGCGGACAAACGGTATGGTTATCGAGGCTCGTTAGGTAACGTGGATCTATCTCAAGGTGCATTGGCCATTCAGGAAGGCCTCATCAAAATGAATCGTTTTGAAAAGGGTGGAGGAATCGTTGAAGGAAACATTATTAAAGGGGTCGTAATCGCGGTCAATGCAAAACAGGTATCGGTCCTGTTAGGACCTGATGAAGGAACCATTGACATTCAGGATATGAATTGGGCGAGACCTCCCAATCCACATCTGGACGGAAGATGGGCAAAGATTAAACGACCCAGCGAGGCATTGTTTCCGGGGGATATTATTTGGGTAAAGCCATTAAGAATTATGGGAGGAGGACTGGGCTGGGCATTGGCTCTGGAGCAAGAACCACAAGTGGAAGGCAGTCTGGTAAGCCTAGATCCTAAAACGGGTCAAATCAAAGCCATGATTGGAGGTTACGAATTTTCCAAGAGCCAGTTTAACCGAGCAGTTCAGGCGGTACGCCAACCCGGCTCTGCGTTTAAGCCCCTTATTTATGCAGCAGCAATTAAAGAAGGGTTTTCACCGTCCAGCATAATTATTGACTCTCCAATAATATTTAAGGAAAAAGAAAATGCTTTTGATAAATGGAAGCCTGTAAATTTTGAAGAAAAATTTTATGGACCAACTTCTTTGAGAACTGCCCTCACCCACTCTAGAAATGTGGTAACTGTCAAGCTAATGCAAAGCATTGGTATCAAAGGAACCATCAATCTGGCAAAAAGCCTGGGGATCACCTCCAAAATGGAGGCCAACCTATCTATTTCTTTAGGATCATCTGGGTTAACCCTTTACCAGCTCACTTCCGCGTATTCAGCATTTGCAAACAATGGAACCTTAATCAAACCCAGCGCAATCAGAAATATTCAAAACCGCAAAGGAGAAATTCTATACAGTTCCTCTCCAGACATCACTCAACCTATTTCTCCAGGTATCGCCTATACGATCACAAGTTTATTGCAAAGCGTGGTGGAACATGGAACTGGAAAAAAAGTTAAAGCGCTTAATCGACCTGTAGCAGGAAAAACGGGGACCACGAATAATTATGTAGACGCATGGTTCATGGGCTACACACCAGAATTGGTAACAGGAGTTTGGGTTGGGAAAGACAAGGATGAGTCCTTGGGGAGAAATGAAACAGGTTCCCGAGCGGCTATACCCATTTGGTTACAATTCATGCAAGAGGCTCTTGCCAATGCACCCATCACTAACTTTGAAGCCCCCAGCGATGTTCAATTTTTAAGAATCCAACCCGAATCTGGGGAACCCGCCATATTTGAAGAACCCGGCTCTAAGTTCGAGATCTTCTCACAGGATTTTCTTCCAGAAAGCGAACAACCTTATCCTGAATTTGAAGATACTTTATAAGTCAGGAATATTAGGTGAGACAAGCGTAAACGGGCTAGTTCTCCTGAACAATTTTTTTTCTTTTTACTGTCAGCGCAAAAATATTTTTTTCGGAATCGCCTGATGGAAGTAAAGTGGTATTTCCTGTAACTCCTGGAAAGTTTTTAACGCGCTTCAATTTTTCCAGCATCTTGACCCTGTTTTCTGCGCCAGCTAGAATATTTTTTATGAATATGTTTGCGGCATCAAAAGCCTGGGCTGACAAATAAAGTGGCTCCTCACCAAAATTGGTTTTAAACTCCTGAACAAATCGTTGCACTTCTAACTGATGAGAATCGGGATAGAAACCATCGACAAAATAAACCGCCTTCAAATACTTCCCGCCCAACTTAACCAGTTCAGGAGAGTTCCAACCATTGGCACCCAGTAGCGCAACTTTATTTACATTGTAAAATGCCAATTGGGGAATTATCAAGCCCACTTTATCGTAAACACCGGGGATAAAAATTGCGTCATAACTTAATTCCAGAGACACTTTTAATTTTTCGACATCCCTCTCTGACAAATGCCCCATATCAATTATTGGCCGGGATAAAACAGAAGCATCACTGAAATCTTCCACCTGTCCATCGTTCAACAATATTTCACGGGCAATCTTTACCAAGTTATCATCCTCAACACCGCCAATTTGCAAAATCTGTTTTTTAAAATCATTTTGGGAGCGCTCATAACCTGAAACCGCAACTATTTCTCCACCCAAAGCTTCTACTTCATTTATGAATATATCCTTCAATTCCAATCCAAAAGGCTCGAGGGGATGGAGAACAGCAAACCTTCTCAAGTGGAGATTATTAACAGAATACTCCGCCAGAAATTTAGCCTGAATCTCTCGAGTCAAAGCATTTCTGAAAACATAGGGATTACCTTCGACCAGGCCCTGAGTGGATGCAGTGGGTGAAAGTATAGGGATGTGATATTGCCGAGCTACCTCACCTGCAACTTTCACCTCATCACTCAATAGAGGCCCAATAATTCCCACTACATTAGGTAAACCAGCCAGTTCAGTAACAAGCTCTTTTAAACGCAAATGATTTCCGGAATCTCTCACTTCCAGAGCAAATTTTTCTCTAGTTTGAGAAGCCAGTTTATTCACCGCAAGCTGAATTCCCTGCAATACTCTTTGTCCGGTCAGCGCAAGTTTCCCCGTCAGAGGAAGAACCACGCCAATCTTCACTTTCGTCTCAGTACCTTTCTTAATAGAATTCAACCAACCTTCAGCTTCAGTTTTACGGGAATGGTTAGGGAAGGCTTCAATAAATTTCTCTACACTTGCCAAGTAGCTCGAAATATTTCCAGTTCCCCTGAAAAAAGAAATTTCTTTCAACAATAAATGATCCACTGGAAAACCAGTTCGAAACTTCTGAATTAGTGTTGAAACCTGGGTCATCCCTATTGTTTTATTAATTAGTTTTTGGGTAACTGCAACCGCGTGTTGACGGACTTCCTTATCTTCTATCTGCCCATAAACTTTTTTCAATTTAGACAATGCTTTTTCATAATTCATCCGACCTTCATCTATCCTGGCCAGATAAACCATGGCTTCCCATTTACTTTTTTTAATCGGTGAAGATCGCAATACTTTTTGAAATAAGGCTTCTGCATGACCATAGTCTTCTAACTCATAGTGGCAAACTGCCATATTGAATCTTGCTGAGTTTTTCAGGATGGATTTAGGAAAACGCTGCAAAAGAATTTGATAGAAGCGAATTGCCGAAGAAAAGGATCTGCTAGATTGATCGATTGAGCCCAGGCGAAACAATGCCTGATAACTTCTTTTTCCAGAAGGATTCTGGGACAAATAATCGTGATAAAGGGGCTTGGCTCCAAGAATATCTCCCGAGTGAAACAAATATTCGGCCTGCAAAAAAGGATCGCTCTGCAAAGCTGGTTTTGTTTGCTCAATGTCACTGCTTTCAAGAAATTTTTCGTCCGGCCCAGCATGAGCAAACCCATAAATGACAAGCTGAAAAATCAATATAGATAAAAACTTTTTCATCAATCTATACGCACAAAAATTTGAATTGTGGAAATATATTTAATCATTAGACTTACCTTTATCTTTTAGTTTATGCTTTTCAATTCGATACCTCATCGAACGAAAACTGAGATTCAAGTTTTTTGCCGCCTTATTTATAATGCCATCAGAACGCATCAAGGCATTGGCAATCATTTTCTTTTCAATTTGGTCCAGGGTTTTTTCGAGGTCAATATCATTTTGGCCCAATTCAGGTACCTGGATTCTATCGGGAGACAATTGCCCTAATAACTCATCCGGCAAACTGATCTTCCTGATCTTCTGCTCAGATTCCAGCACAACTGCCCTCTCAATGACATTCTCCAGTTCTCTCACATTGCCGGGCCAGGAATAACTCTCAAAAACTTTCAATGCATCCGGGTCAACACCTTGAATATAGGCTTTATTGTGCAGTGTATTATATTTATTAATGAAAAAGTCCACCAATTCGGGGATGTCTTCTTTACGCTCCCTTAAGGGCGGAAGATGAATGGGAATAACGTTCAAGCGGTAATACAAATCTTCACGGAAAGATTTTTCTTCCACCAAATTAGAAAGATTGCTGTTTGTGGCCGCTATGATTCTTAAGTCCACGGGCATGGATTTAGTGCTACCCAATCGTGTGATCTCATTCTCTTGCAATACTCGCAACAGTTTAACTTGAGTTGATAACGGGGCATCGCCAATTTCATCAAGAAAAAATGTGCCTTTATTCGCAGATTCCATTAATCCCAGCTTTAAAGAATCTGCACTTGTGAACGCTCCTTTTTCATGCCCGAACAATTCGCTTTCTAGCAGACTTTCCGGCATAGCTCCACAATTGATGGAGACAAAAGGATAGTTTTTTCTATTCCCATTAAAATGGATAGCTTTGGCTATAAGCTCCTTACCTGTCCCGCTTTCACCAGTGATTAAAACAGTTGCTTTACTTTTGGCAACCTTTTCCACCAAATTGAAGATTTTTTGAATGGGCTCAGACTTCCCCAATATATTTACCAGTTGGAAACGATCATCCAGTGCACTCTTTAATAGACGGTTCTCCTTGGCAAGCTTCCTTTTCTCCAAAGCGTTCTTGACGATTAACTGAATGTCCTCAATCTTGAAGGGTTTGGATATATAATCGTAGGCACCTTTTTTCATAGCGGTGACAGCTGTTTCGGCAGATGCATAAGCCGTCATCATTACTACAGGAGTATCTGGGAGAGTATTCCGAGCCTCATCCAAAACATCTATTCCATTGGAGTCGCCCATGCGGATATCGGTTAGAATCAGGTCAAAAATATTTTCCCGAATCAGCTTAATGGCTTTTTCGACGCCGGAGGCAGTGATCACTTGAAAGCCTTCCTCTTCAAGCATTATTACCAGGAAGTCTCGCAAGCTTTTTTCATCATCCACAATCAGAATGGAATTCATATTATGATTTTATCGCCATTCTTACCTGCAAATCAACAGCGGAGAAGTTTTGCAGGCAAACGTTCTCTCAGCTCGGAGTATTTTTAACGATTAAAAGTTTCGGCGTAGAGTTTTAGTCGCAGAGCATTGAGTTTTATAAATCCTTCGGCATCGTCCTGGTTATACCCATGACTTTCTTCAAAGCTCGCTATATTCTGGTTATATAGCGATTTTTCAGCTTTTCTGCCTATTACCACACAGTTACCCTTATACAGTTTCAGCCTGACCTCTCCCGTAACATTGGCTTGAGAAGCGTCAATCAAACTTTGGGTAAGTTCTCTTTCAGGGGAAAACCAGAAGCCGTTGTAAACCATCCGGGCGTATGAAGGAATTAGGGAGTCTCGAAGAAATGTAACTTCACGATCCAGGGTGATGGATTCAATCCCTCGATGAGCTTCGTGTAAAATTGTTCCCCCTGGGGTTTCATATACTCCACGAGACTTCATCCCCACAAAGCGGTTCTCTACAATATCAATACGGCCTATTGCGTTTTCCCCTCCCACCTGATTGAGCTTTTCCAGCAGTGTTGCGGGACTCATCTTTTCCCCGTTTATAGCAACCGGGTTACCCTGTTCGTATGAAATCTCTATAATTGTCGGCTTATCAGGTGCCTTCTCGGGCGAGACCGACATTAAAAACATATCTTCGTGGGGTTCATACCAAGGGTCCTCCAATACTCCTCCCTCATAACTAATATGAAAAAGGTTACGATCCGTACTATAGGGTTTGTCTTTGGTAACTGGAACAGGAATCCCGTGCGTTGTGGCGTAATCAATTAATGCTGTTCTGGAGTTCAAATCCCACTCACGCCAGGGAGCAATAATTTTAATTTCCGGATTGAGAGTATGGTAGGCCAGCTCAAAGCGCACCTGATCATTTCCCTTACCCGTTGAGCCATGTGACACACCATCTGCCCCTTCCATGTTCGCAATTCGTATCTGCTCCTTGGAAATTAAAGGGCGGGCAATGGAAGTCCCTAAAAGGTAATTATGTTCATAAAAAGCATTGGCTCGTAGCATGGGAAAGACAAAATCGCTCGCAAATTCCTCTCGCAGGTCTTCGATATAAACCTTACTCGCCCCCGTTGCCAGGGCCTTCTCTCTAACCGGGTCCAACTCCTGTCCCTGCCCTACATCGGCTGAAAAAGCGATGATTTCACAATCATATTTTTCCTTTAGCCATTTTATAATGACAGAGGTATCCAATCCCCCAGAGTAGGCCAATACAATTTTCTTAATTTTAGTTCCCATAACTACTTTCTTTCCAGGTTAGAAAATTTCGGTTGTGATCCTACTTACCGAATCCAGATAATTATTAATTCAAAAAGCAGTGGCATATTGAGCGGCCCCAAACAATGGAGCACTTTCGTCCGTCACCACTTTCACAGGGACTCCCAAGAGATATTTTTCGAATCTACCCTTGGAAAGAAACCCTTCCATAAAATCCCCTTCCCGCAATAAGGGTATTATCTTAGGAGCAATCCCTCCTGCGAGATAAACGCCTCCATTCGATAAATATTGCAAAGCTAAATTTCCCGCCACGGCTCCATACAGAGAAACAAATAGTTTCAGGGTTTGTTCACAAACCGGAGAAGATTTTGCGATGGCTTTTTCAACAATAGAAGAAGGGTAATCGATGGCCTCAAACTTGCCCTGCGAATCACCTTCATTAGAAGTTGACCTGATAAACCCATAAATATCTAATAATCCAGGCCCTGATAATACTCGCTCCAGGCTGATCCTCGAATACTTTTTTTGCAGGAAAAACAAAAGCTCCGATTCTAATTTGTTTCGGGGAGAAAAATCACAATGTCCCCCCTCGGAATCCAGAACAATATATTTGCCATTTCCAGCAGGGATCAAAAAAGCCTGTCCCAAACCCGTGCCAGCTGAGATCACTGAGATTCTTCCATCCGTTACTGGAGTTCCAGGTTGAAGGGTCTCAATATCTTCAGGGTCTAAAAAAGGAATCGCGCTTGCCATAGCTACTAAATCGTTGATAAGCCAGACCCCATCCACACCTAATTTTTCTTTTAGTCGTTCCGTCTCAATCTGCCAAGAAAGGTTGGTCAAACTGCACATTCCGTTAATGACCGGACCCGCTACGCCAAAACAAGCTTTTCTAATCTTGGAATCGTTACCCTCTAAGAAATCCTCCAGTATTGTTTCGAAGCATGAAAAGTCCCTACTAATATAACGCTTTTCCTTTATCCGGGTGGTGTTATCAAAAAGAGCCAAGTGGGTCTTGGTCCCACCGATATCACCAGCCAGTATCATTGCTTTTCATTACTTAAGAAATGAACGAATACGCTCATCCAATGCATTTTGATCTTTAGTAAAAGATTGTAATGCCGATTGCGTCATCAAATCATCCAGTGCAACAGAATCCGGCCAAGCATTTAGATCTGGAATTTTTCCATGCTCCTGAATTTTATTTAAGTCGTCTTCGCTAAAAGGATGAAACAGATTGACATCTCGCGCAATTTTATCCAGTTCCTCCCCCTGCATGGAATCCAGGTCTGGTCTAGCAACAAGGGCGTCCACAAAATTCCTAAACTCTTCAGATAACTGCCACAGTTCAGAAAAACGTTTGGCAAAACGATGCTGAGGATCAACCCCAGGTTCAATGGAATCATCAATATGAGAAACCACTTGGTCAGGTAATTTTCCGGAGTCCTGATAATCTTTCATAGCCTTTGGTGGTATTGTCAACACATCCAGTCCGGCTAAAAAAGCCACCTGCTCTCCGTTTCTTATACTGGCCGCAATTAATCTTGAGCTTACATGTTTGTCGTTTTCACGTGCAGACCGTAACGCCTGTTGAGTGGCCAATGTCACTTTTTCTCCCACCAGCTCACCTGTTCCAGCATTGTGATCCATAACCACTTGATTCAGCCTGCCTAAAAAAACATTCACAAAATCAGGATTGGCCAAACGCGCCGCCAGATAATTTTGGCGCACTGAAAATCCCAAAGTAAAATTAATAGGAACGCCTTCCTGCCGTAAAGTACGAACAGCTAAATATCCTTCAGGGGTCAAGGGCACCTTGACGGTAAAATATTCAGGGCATACCATAAAATAACGGCGGCCATAATGGAGAGTTCGCTCAATACTTCTGGATATCGCCGGGTGCAATTCCACACTGACTTTTACCTTGAAAGCCTGAACCAGACGCAGGGCAATCTTACAATTGATTACGAAGCCGACCTCCAGAATCATTTCCTCTTCAGACAAGTCCAGCCCCTCTTGTCTGATTTTGTGGATGGTGTCCTCAATGACCTTATCCATAACTCCACTCTGAACCACCTGATTGGCTAGAGTATTATTAGTGGTTAAAGCCGTGAGTTCATCCTTCCATATTTCTTGGGCTTTTTCTAATTCGCCTGTATCAATCCACACCTCCGTGCCAAGAGCTTTTAATCGGGCTAATAAAGGATCGGATTCATTTTGAGGCGACTCCCCCTCAATCTTTTCAAAAGCCAGCCCATGTAAAACCTCATCCAGCTTTTGGCTCACAATAGCCATGTATTTATCCTTTCTAAATTCCGGGTTTACCCAAAAGTTTGAACATATTTTCCTTATAAAACTCTACACCTGGCTGATCAAACGGATTTACCCCATTCAAGCAGCCGGTCATAGCCACCGCCCTTTCAAAAAAATAAAAGAGCTGACCCAGGGAATATGGCGAACGATCTTTAACTTTTAGTGTCATATTGGGAACGCCTCCCTCTTTATGCGCATTAGCAGTTCCCAACCAAGCTTTCTCATTGACCCTATCCAGCGTTTCACCGGCGAGGTAGTTTAAACCGTCCGCATCATTTTGGAAAGCGGGTATTTTCAACTGTCTCCGGGAAGCCTCAAGAGTTAAAAACGTTTCAAAAATATTTCGATTACCCTCTTGAATCCATTGCCCCATAGAGTGGAGGTCAGAGGTAAACCCAACCGATGCGGGGAAAATTCCTTTCAAGTTTTTGCCTTCGCTTTCACCCGCTAATTGTTTCCACCACTCGGCCAGATAACCAAAAGCAGGTTGAAAGGTTGCCAAAATTTCTGTAGTTTTTCCCTTTTGGTAAAGTAACTGACGGATCACCGCGTAACGGTAGGCATCATTTTGATCCAAAGAAGGCTTTGAATAAATTGTTTCGCCTCGACGAGCCCCTTCCAGCAACTCCCGAATATTGATCCCCGCCACCGCCATAGGGAATAGTCCCACCGGGGTCAACACAGAATATCGACCTCCCACATCATCCGGGATCACGAAAGTCTTGTAACCCAAGTCATTTGCAAGGCTTTTAAGGGCGCCCTGGCTGGAGTCTGTCGTAACAACGATACGATCTCGAGCGCCGTCAGCCCCGTACTTATTCTCCACCATTTCCTTTAGCAGGCGGAAGGCAATAGCAGGTTCAGTGGTGGTTCCCGATTTGGAAATCACATTTAGACACACATCTCGCCCGGCTATCAGGTCAAAAAGATCTGCATGGTAATCGGAACTGATATTCTGCCCCGCAAAATATATCTCTGGCCCTCCCTGCCTGCCAAACTGGTTTGAAAAAGAAGAATTCAGGAAGGAAATTCCAGCTCGTGACCCTAAATATGATCCGCCAATGCCCACAACGATAAATGCCTCACATAAATCGCGGACAGACCTTGCTGTAGATTCGATTTCCGCCACATTGGTATCGGGAATGGACGAGGGCAAATGCAACCAGCCCAAATAGTCTGCCCCCTCACCGGTACCGCCCTCTAACTGGTCATGGCACAGGTTAACTTGCGCCTGAAGGTTTATAACCTCCTGGTCAGAAATAAAGGACTTTAGGTTTTCACAATTAAGAGAAAGGTTTGACATACTGAGTGTTTAATATCCCGTTTATCTTTGCAGTTTAGTGAATTTGGACCCCTCCAGGGTCAGGTTATACATAAGGCCCTTCTGGCCAAACACAAATGCTACGATAGGGTCTTTAACATTGGTCGTGTCCAAAGAATCGCCCATGCCCAAAGAGATCAATGCCACCGATCCATCCACTCCAGCCTTCCAGCCATCGCTATTTCTAAATTGCTTTAAAGCATCCTCTTTGATAAATATTATTACGATTGATTTTGCCTGGGCACCTAACTGAAAACCTACCGAAGCGGCCATGGTACTGTAATAATCAGCACTCTTACCGCCGATCCGCAAAGCCCCTTCGCCATATTCCCCCCCAATACCAATACCCACTTTAATAACTTGTGGAAACACCAGGACCCCTTTGGCTTTTCTTATAAAACTATCGGCGCCTGGAACTTCCTTACTAAAACGTTCCAGGGTTGCATCTACACTCACATCTATTTCTTTAGCCGTTGCTGAAAAAGCAACGCTGGCTGAACCCATTAAAACCAACCCAACCACAACCCAGATTATAAAAAAATAACTCTGCTTCATTTTCGAACTGATGTCAGATTTCATATGTTTTACCTTTTGAGTTTGGGTTTCCAGAATCAACTTTCACCGAGCCATATTTTAAAGCTTTATCTAGAAATGGTTAACAGGTTTTCTTATTTTTTTGATTTTCCCAACAACACCAGCCATTAGAATTAACATTAATAAAATATAGCTAAATATTCAATAAATAATATTAAAATAAACCACATGTATCAAGCCTTTGCAAATTAACAACTTCTGTTAATATAAATATAAAGAGCAAGCCTAAAAACTTGAATTTTTTAGGAGGTGCCATATGTTTTATGAAACCCGCGTTTTGGATGCTTATGGGAACCTGAAAAAAACTATCTCTCCCCAGGAACTACAAACCCGACACTGGAAAATATTTCAACAATTAGAGGAAAGAACCGTCTTTCAGCAGAAGAAAGGTTCGTCTAGGCCGGGAAGAAAAAAAGGGAAAAAGGACGAAAGTTTATTGGTGGCCCACTAAAAAAAGCCAGTTAGTCACCGATTTATACCAGACTTTTAGAGAAAATAAAAGCAGTGGCTAATTGCCCGAGCGACGCTGGAACATCACCGAAATCCAAAACGTTTGGTGAGTGTTTACTTGATATTCAAAATATCGCGAATAAAGAGGTTCGTGGCTTTTACTACATGCGGTTTCTCGAGATGAGATTTCATATCGGCGGGAAGACGCAAAGTGAAGGTGGATCCAACACCTAGCTCACTTTCCCCATTCAAGTTTCCTCCCATAGCCAAGACCAATCGGTGTGTAATTGCCAGCATCAGGGCGTCAGCGCCGAATTCGCTTGAAAGATTTTCATCCGCATGAGTGTACCCTTTAAACAGGCTCTTCAGTATTTTTGGGTCGATGCCTGCTCCATTGTCTTGCACGGAGAAGGTCAGCCAATCTGTTTCCCCTACTGCTTCCCGACTCCCTTTAAACGACACCTTTCCGTTTTTGGTCGCGTGGCAAGCGTTCTCTAAAAGATTAAACAGAACCCTTTCAACCCTCTCCCGGTCTCCATTCAACTCACCCAGTGACTCAGAAAGAGCCAGAGCTAGTGAATTCCCTGATTGCTCAGCTTCGGGTCTAATTCTATCCACCACACCATTTACCAGATCGATTAGGGGGAATATTTTATAATCCAACTCTGAGCGGCCCGACTCAATTTTAGACAAGTCAATAATCTCTTCGACCCATTTCATCAACTGACTACTGGCCTTACGGATTTTTCCTGCATCGGTGACAAGGTTATCCAAACCCTCATCCTCCAGTTCTTCCTGGATCATTTCACTGTAGCCAATAATGTGATTGAGGGGAGTTCTCAGTTCATGACTGAGGTTTGCAAGAAAGACGGACTTACTCAGGCTGGAAGTCTCGGCCTCACGCTGATCGAGAGCCGACTTTTGCAGAGATTTCTCCAGTTCTGCCGTACGCACGGCAACCTGGTCCTTTAGGGATTTTTTATGGTGTTCAATTTTCTCACCGCGCTTTTCCGTTTCTTCCAGCACGGCGTTGATCTTTTCGATCAACGGATCGAAATGATCATCTCCAGTTTTATCGATTCTTTGCGAATAGTCCCGGTCCTTAACGATATTTTCAAGGATTTTTCGAATTCGCTCAGTGTGCAATGGCCCTACTCCGTCAAACCCTTTTCGGCGAGCCAGCGCTCCGCTTCCAGAGCCGAGGCACATCCTGTCCCGGCGGCGGTAACAGCTTGGCGATATTTATGGTCATGCACATCTCCGGCTGCAAAGACCCCTTCAATATTAGTTTCCTGGGTTCCCGATTTCAGTTTGATATAACCCGCATCATCAAGGTCCAACTGTCCGTTGAAAATGGATGTATTGGGAACATGTCCGATAGCATAAAAAATACCGGTAACGTCTACTTCACGCACCTCATCAGTCTTGACATTTTTGAGTTTGGCCCCGGTCACATAATCTGCGCCCACCGCATCTTCAAAAACCGTGTCCCAGATAATTTCCAGCTTAGGATTTTTTAACGCTCTCTCCTGCATGATCTTGGATGCACGTAGTTGATCACGTCGATGAACCAGATAAACCACTGACCCGAATTTTGCCAGGTAGGTGGCTTCTTCTACAGCCGTATCGCCACCACCGATGACCATCAGCGGCTGGTTGCGGAACATGGGAAGCGCACCATCACAAACGGCACAGGCCGACATGCCGTTGTTCCACATTTTTTCTTCATTGGGAACTCCCATCCGCTTCGCAGTCGCCCCAGTAGAAATAATCACAGAATGCGCACGCACCTCGCGGTTTTCGGATTTCAGGACAAAAGGTCTTTGGCTGAAATCGGCAGAGATCACATCTTCCTGAACCATTTCAGTGCCGAAACGTTCGGACTGTTTGCGAAACAACTGCATCAACTCCGGGCCCTCTATTCCTTCAGGAAACCCAGGATAGTTTTCAACTTCTGTAGTGGTGGTCAACTGCCCCCCTGCTGAGCCACCCATCATATAACCTTCAAACATAAAAGGGCTGAGATTCGCCCTGGCAGAATATATTGCGGCGGTATGACCAGCAGGCCCCGAACCGACTATCACAACGTTTTTAACATCCGACATAACTCAAACCCTTTCTACTCTTTGGTCTTTACACAGCGAAAGCCTACATCGCTATATCTCAATTCGGGATCTTTTTTGACCCGATCAGAGGTTCTTAAATAATGGCCGGGAGAATTCCACGATCCACCCCGTACCACTTTGTCCTTTTTACTTCCTTCATCTGAACCATACCAGTCCAAAGTCCATTCATAGACATTACCCATCATATCGTAGAGACCGTTGGAATTGGCCTCAAACTTACCCACATTTTCAGGGGCTCCTGTAGCATAAGGCTGTTGGAAAAAAGCACCTCCCAACCTTTCGCCTTGAGCTGCAGCCTCCCATTGCTTCTCTGTAGGGAGTTTTCCTCCTCGCCAGGCACAGTAGGTCTGCGCATCCTCCCAGCTTACAAACACAGCCGGTTGGTACAATTTATTAAAATCCTGAGGCCGATCTTCATGCAATATGGCCGGCTCACATACACCGGCAATGAAGCATTCCTTATAGTCGGCATTGGTGACCTCATATTGGTCAATCCAGAATGGAGCCAATTTCACCTTGCTAGGAGCCTCATCGTTACACCAATCAGCATTATTTTGTTCTTCCTCACAATAATAACTTCCCAGATTGTATTCTTGTCCCGGAATCAAAATTTGTAGATCTTTGGGCGCTGCATGGGAAGGAAGAGGACCAGTAATTAGATAGACAGAGAAAATGATAAGAAGTAAAACCGGCCGGGAGGAGATCATGATTCTATTTTTTCCAAAATTGCTTTTCGAACGGTTTCATAATCAGGGGCCAGTTCAACTGGGGAAAAGGCATGTTCAGACTGGACTCCTTTTATTTGGTCTGTGTGGTATTTAAAAAGAAAATCGGTGAATTTCAATCCGTTTGCGGTAGAGATCACCACCACTCGATCCTTTTTCTTAATATCACCGCGATTAACTAGTTTTTCAAGTACTGCCAAGGCCACCCCGGTATGCGGACAACAGAGCAGCCCTGTCTTATTGGCCTTGCCTGCCGCATTTGCCAACTCGCTTTCTGTGGCCTCTTCAACAATGCCATCGAATGTCTGGAGGGCACGTATAGCTTTTTTATAACTGACCGGGTCTCCAATCTGAATAGCACTTGCCAGGGTCTTTTTCGCTTGGACAGCTTCAAAAGTTTTGAAACCATTTTTATAACTGCGGTAAAGAGGGTCTGCACGTTCCGCCTGAGCACACACCAAACGAGGGAGTTTGTCGATCAACCCCAGGTCATAGAACATTTGGAATCCTTTACCAACCGCGCTGACATTACCCAAATTACCACCGGGAACGATTACAAAATCGGGAACCTTCCAGTTGAACTGTTGGACTATTTCAAAGCTAATCGTTTTTTGGCCCTCGATTCTTAGAGAGTTCATCGAGTTGGCCAGGTAGATATCATTTTTATAGCAAACCTCTTGCACCAATTTCATACAGCCATCAAAATCAGTATCAAGAGACAAAGTAAGCACACCATGTGTGATCGGTTGAATCAGCTGAGTCAACGAAACTTTATCTTTCGGCAAAAACACAATGGCAGGGATACCAGCCAGTGCACAATAGGCAGCCAATGCCGCAGACGTGTCCCCTGTGGAAGCACAAGCCACCGCCTTGATTTTTTTCCCCTTGGCCATCATTTGCTTGACCATGGAAACCAGTACAGTCATCCCCAAATCTTTAAAGGATCCTGTATGTGCCATACCACATTGTTTGACCCATAAATCATCGAGGCCTAACTGGTGGCCCAGCCGCTCAGCCCAGAAAAGGTTAGTACCCCCTTCATATGTAGATACAATATTATCGTTCTCCACATTGGGGCAAACCAGTTCCCTTTTCCCCCATACGGCACTACCATAAGGCCATTCGTTACGCCGGTACCGACTCTCAAAAAGAGTTTTCCATTTTTCAGGCGATCGTTGCTTTAACAGTTCCATATCGTGTTGAACTTCCAGAAGCTCATCACATTCCTTGCAACGATAAATGATATCGGTCAATTCATATCGGGCCTTGCACTCCTGGTTGATACATTGAAACCAAGCTTTAAATTCCATACCTATTTTTCCACACGAATTAAGTTAGACTTTCCACACACAACATCCAATTGCTCTATTTCCTTTAAAGCAGACTGAATATTTTTCTCACTGGATTTATGACACATCATCACCAGAGGGACTCCTTCACTGCCATCAGCTCGTCCTCTCTGGATCATAGACTCAATGCTTATTGAATGGGTCCCCAATATTCCGGAAATTTTAGAGAGCACACCAGGTTTATCCAAAACACTGAATCGCAGAAAATATTCTGACTCAATCTCACTGATATTCTTCAAAGGAATATTTTTAATCTCATCTTTCTGAAAAGATCCTGCAGGAATTCTTTCTCCCAAACCAGAAAGAATATTCCGGGCAATTTCCACAACATCCCCGACCACGGCACTACCCGTTGGCAAAGCACCGGCGCCATGCCCGATCAAGATATTCTCATCCATCATATCATCACAAACGCGAATGGCGTTTAACACGCCATTGACATTAGCCATCGGGTGCGCAACAGGAATCATTGCAGGATGGACACGAATATCGATCGCCTGCCCATCAAATTTAGAAATAGCGAGAAGTTTAATTCGATAGCCAAACTCCCGAGCGCATTCAATATCTTCAGAGGTGATACCTGAAATGCCGGAAACCGTAATATCATCAAATGACACGGGCGTTCCATAAGCCAGACGGGTCAACACCGCTATCTTATGAGCAGAATCAATGCCTTCGATATCAAAAGTTGGGTCCGCTTCAGCAAAACCTTTTTCCTGCGCCTCTTTTAAGGCTGTGTTGAAATCGCAATTCTCATCCGACATTTTGCTGAGGATATAGTTAGCCGTCCCATTTACGATGCCTTCCATCGATTGGATGTTATTAGCAACAAATGCCTCACGGACAGAGCGGATAATTGGGATAGCTCCCCCAATAGATGCTTCATACCCAATAGACAAACCTTTTTCAGCAACCGCAGAAAATAATTCATCCCCATGTTTTGCCAGCAGGGCCTTATTGGCTGTTACCACATGTTTTCCCTGTTCAATGGCCTGCAGAAGAAACTTCCTGGCTAGTTCGTATCCACCCATTAATTCGATGAGAACCGTAATATCAGGATGGTTAATCACTTCTTCGGCAGAAGTCGTCAGCACATTGGGCGCGAGTTTAATCCCTCGATCAGTGGTAATATCCAGGTCAGCCACTTTTACAAGTTCTACTTTAGCCCCCAACCTTTTTTGGATAATTTCACTATTTTCGCTAAGGATTTTAGCTACCCCGGCACCAATGGTGCCAAACCCTATCATTCCTATTTTGATCGTTTTCATTATCTATTTAGCTTCCTTATAAAATCTCTCGAATTCCCCGGACCGCCTGACGGATCCTGTGTTCATTTTCAACCAGCGAGAAACGTACAAAATGGTCTCCGCCTTCTCCAAACCCAATACCCGGGGCCACAGCTACTTTTGCTTTTTCAAGAAGCAGTTTTGAAAATTCAAGAGAACCAATTTTCTTGAACTCGTCCGGGATCTCGGCCCATACCATCATGGTCGCTTTTGGCGGTGTCACCTTCCAACCAATTCGATTCAACGATTCGCATAAAACATCACGCCGACTTCGGTACCTTTCACGAATTTCTTCTACACAATCTCGAGGCCCATTCAGAGCCACCGTGGCTGCAATCTGGATCGGCTGAAACATGCCATAGTCCTGATAACTTTTGATTCGCGCCAAGGCATTAATAATTTCAGAATTCCCCACCGCAAAGCCTACCCGCCACCCCGGCATATTATAACTTTTCGATAAGCTAAAAAACTCAATTCCAACGTCCTTCGCTCCAGGAACCTGCAAAAAGCTGGGGGCACGATAACCATCGAAAACGATATCACCATAAGCAAAATCATGGATCACTATTAAATCGTGTTCTTTGGCAAAATCCACCACCTTTTCAAAGAAATCAATTCCCACTACCTGAGTGGTAGGATTATGGGGGAAATTGATGACCATTGCCTTGGGTCTCGGCCAATTTCTCTTAAAGGCATCGAGAAGGGCTTCAAAAAAGTCAATGTCAGGCCCAAGCGGTACATGTATGACATCACCATTAGCTAATATGAACGCATAGGTATGAATCGGGTAAGTGGGGGTCGGGACCAAAACAGAGTCGCCAGGACTGGTGATCGCCAATGCTAAATGGGCAATACCCTCTTTGGAACCAATCGTTGCAATCGCCTCGCAATCCGGGTCCAGGTCCACGCCATGGTTCCGCTTGTACCAGTCGCAGATAGCAAGACGTAATTTATAAATTCCCTTCGAAACAGAATAGCGATGATTCGGTTCTTTTTCTGCAGCCTCAATCAATTTATCGACAATATGTTTTGGGGTAGGCATATCCGGATTCCCCAAACCAAAGTCAATAATATCTTCCCCGCGTCGACGGGCTTTATATTTAATTTCGTTGATGATCCCTAATACATAGGGAGGAAGGCGCTGAATTCTTGAAAATTCTCTCATGACTCAAATACGTTATCTGTGACGGTTCTCGATCATGCCCGGACTACTGATAATCACGAAGAAAACAGGATTCTCAAACATTTAACTTGGATAGGCTAAACCGCAAAAAACATCCTGGTCAGCCAGGGTTCGTGAGGAGGCAACCTATTATTTTCTAAGGGAATCGGGCCGAATGCCCGCGTAACATACCATAATTTATAAAACCCGGCAAACCTAAACCTGAAGTATCCCCATCAGGGTATTGGAATCATCCCAACTTCAAATTCTGCACATACCGTCCAATGGTATTGGCGTTAATTCCTATACCCTGCTTGAGCATGCTGTTCTGGAAATTGGACATCATGGATACGACCCCCACAAGGTTTCCATCACAATTGACCATAGCCCCTCCTGAATTGCCAAAAAATATTTCATTGCCCTTAAAAATTACAAATTCGGAGGAGGACATGGAAGCTTTTTTCTTGATTCTAGCCTTTTGCAGGGAGTAGTATTTTGCCTTAGGGTGACCAACGATGATCATGTTGGTATCCAATTGAAGATTTCTTTCCAGGTTGATCCAGGAATGGTGGGAGTGCCGTGTTGTCACGAACGCTAAATCCAGCCCCTTTATTCGATTGACAAAATCCACTACAATTGGTCTTCCAGGCTTCGCCAGATTATCTTCTTCTAATTGTGGAAGAAGTACTTTTAAATTTTTTCCATCCACGACATGATTCGCTGTAGCAATGAGCCGGGGACCAATGAACACTCCCGAGCCTATGGCCCCATTGGTCTTAATCACTACCGTTGCACCCGCTACTTTTTGATAAAGGCGCGCAGGCTCTTCACAGACAATACCTTTGCCAATGAGATGTTTTTCCAATTCGGTTTCGGCTGGATTGATCCAAAGTCGAAGCGCCCGACGAATACGCTTGGGATAAGTATTTTCGGGATCGGTTTTGATAAGATGCTGGTTGTGAAGGGCGATGAGCCCTACCACCATCAAAACCCAGGTCCAGTTTGTTTTCCCCTCTGGTTTACGTATAAAAGGATTCATCAGCACTAATGGAATTTTATCAAATAATTTTACTTAGCATTATTCAAGGGCTCACAGAGTTTCTACCCGTTTCCAGTTCCGGGCATTTGATATTGGCTCCCTTGGTCTTCAATTTTGAAGACCAAGGCCTGGCCCTGGATGCCATTTTGCATTTAGGAACCCTTCTAGCAATAATAATCTTTTTCAGGAAGGACCTGAAAGATTTAGCGATGGGCCTGTTTGACCGAAAGAGCGAAACCCACTACCTCGCATGGTTCATTATTTTGGCATCCTTCCCTGCCGGACTGGTAGGTCTATTTGGAGAAGGATGGATCGAAGCTAATTTGAGGGGCCCTACTTTCGTCGGGGCTAATCTTTTATTCTGGTCCTTCATATTCGTTGTGGCGGACCGCTATAACTCAAAAAGCACAAAACCGGCAGGGGAATTAAACCAGCTCAGTCTGCAACAAGTTTTATTTATTGGCTTTGCTCAGGCCATAGCCCTATTACCCGGAACCTCACGCTCTGGCATCACCATTGCCGCGGGACTTTTCACCAATCTCTCACATACTTCAGCAACCCGATTTTCTTTTCTGCTGGGCACTCCAATTATATTTGCGGCGGGCATGCACAAGCTTTTGCAATTCATAACACATCCTCCTTCAGAACAGACCTACTCCAACCTCCACATGTTATTAGGCTTGGGAATAAGCTTTGGGGTCGGCTTACTGGCTATTCAGCTGTTGCTTAAGATCGTTGCGAGAGTCGGGCTGCTACCCTTTATCATTTATAGAATTATTCTAGCCGGAGGGATTCTTCTTTTTTATTGAGGAGAGTTTCTTGGGTTTTCCAATTTCAGGCAAAAGAAAAGCCGACCTGGAAAACCAGGCCGACTTTAATTTTAAAGCTTATTATCCACAGCTTACACTTAGATTTGTTGTACCGGTATTGGTGATTCTAACTTCACCACTGATGTCTCCAATGGAGTCGCCACGGCTGAAGTTGGTTTGTCCACCTAAAACTACTTTGGTTTGTCCCATAGAGTGCTTGGTGGGCATTTTCACATAAGAATTGCCAGCCGCTCCGCCACCGTTAGTGGGGAAACCTTGGTTAGCAGTCGGGCTCAAGCTTATAGGAACCGTGGTAAAATTTGAAGATTTCCAAACCGAAGCATTTCCTTCACCCCGGTCAACCGATCCGCCACCCGTATTTTCCAAGGTGATGGATTTAGCATTAGTACATTTAGTCATCGCGCCCGGTGCCAGAGATCCGGCAAATGCAGAACTGGCGAGACAAAAAGATGCAACAGCAACAATTAGTACAACAGCGAGTTTTTTCATTTTTAATTCTCCCTTACCCTAGTTAACAAACATTCACCTACTTATATTCTAAATGAGGCTGATTCCAGAGAACCGGCCCCCTCCCTTAGTGAACTTTACAAACTGTCTTCGAGTTTTGCAGTACCTGAACTCCCAGCGACTGAAGTATTTTTAGGTACTTTTACCAAATCCGACAAGTAAGATTTCTCCTACATCATTAAGGCCCGAATCCGATAATTCAAAGAGTATACTTATGAGTCAAAACATGTCAACGTTTATTTCCACATTTGCAAATAATACATTTATTTACAATAAGTTATAAATTAAACATCCCGCCCTCAAAATCACAAATGATCCAACAAAATCTCCAATTTTCCTACAAACTATTGGGCGTTTCACCTACCCCTCTAGCAGCATTTGTACCTAGCTAAAAAAAAACACTAAAACATTCTCCCCATAGATACTTAATTCCCTCAACCTTGCAGACTTTCATCGGCGATCAATATCTCTGAAGGGAGAACCAAAGCCTTTTTCAAGCCATCCAAATTCACCTTTCCTTTAAGGGAAGCCATTCCCTCAAAACGCACGTCACCTTTTATCAGCAATTCTTCCAAATCAACAATATCTGGAATAACTGGAAAACTGTTTTGAAAATTCTCTATGTTTTGCAGAAAATCGCCCAGATCTATTTTGGGTAATTGTTGGGATTTCCTTATCGGATTTCGTTTCAATTGTCCCTTATCCAAGTTAAAAAGATTGGAACGTACCAAAAGCAAGTCATCCGTTTTTTTAACCGGTAAAAACCGCTCACGTGAAACAGTGAGACCGACAGCGCCCTCAAAGCATTCCAAAGCAGAACCGATAGCTGTTTCAAGTTGCACAACGGGAGTATTCCCAAGAGTCTTTTGATTTACCAGAACCGTCAAGTTTAATGGCGCCTGATTCAGCCTTTTGTTCAGAGCAACAAGATTGACCCAAATATTGTTGGTATTAAATACTTTGAACTTATTATGATCACAAAAATCGTCAACCTTGTCATCGGGAACCCGAGCAATTTCCAATAGCTTGAGTTTTTCATCTTGCTGGTAAAGGGTACCGCCTTTGACATCTGCAGATGTCTTGGGAGTCATTTCCATTAAGAAAGGAATATTACATTCATCCATATAGTTCAGGATGACGGGGTCTACAACGGCCCCAAGGTTATCGGCATTGGACATAAAGAGAATCTCCCTGCCTTCATCAATCAACCGCTGCAAGATTCCCTGCTGCGAAACACATTGAAAAAAATCTCCGTGGCCGGGTGGATAATAGGCCTGATCTCCCCATTTTTCAGGAGTGAGTGGGTCCAGGTTTTCTGCATGTAAACGTGGAAATTTATTTTGCTGAAAACCGATTATTTCTGAGGAAAAATTCAGTGTGTTCAGATGGGCCTGGGTTTCTTCATGCGTGTAAAAACTGTTCATCAATAGGACAGGGATTTTCTGTTTCCATTCACGGTTCAGGTTTTCGACCTGTTCCAGAATTAAATCCAGAAATGATTTTTTATTCCGCACCGTCACCAAAGATTTTGGCCCCATACAGCCCATACTGGTTCCCATACCGCCATTAAGCTTGCCCACGACAAGCTTTGATAATTGGCGCGCTGTCTTTGAAGCATCCGGTGATGGCAAGCGGGAATAATCCAGCAGGTTTTCCGAATCAGGACTCTTTATGGAATCCCAATCCTGAATTTTTGATGGACCCTGACGAAACTGAGAAATCATTTCCCAATAACTATTCAATTGGGAAGGCTCAAGCAATTTATCCAGCGCATCCCATAAAGGACCTTTACCTTCAAGCATACTTAAACCCCATGGTTCCGTGATAAACTGGGTTACTTATTTTCATATCCAATGTATAAATTTATTCATGCTAGTTTTTAAAAAAAATATCTACGAAAAAAATAACTGCCCTAACCCTGAAAATGGAATCCAGCACCACCTGGATCCTTATGATTTTATTTTCAGATCTCTAACTACCGACCGTGAAATCTTTAACGGATTACAACAACTGCCTCAACAGGAGAGCCAGAATCATTTTAATACTTTATTTCCTCATGCATCGAGATTTGGATCTGTTTCACTTTTAAACACTTTCTCTCGGTCACTCCTTGAAGGGCTGGTAAGCAGAAACCAGTGGTACTCCATGAATGCATATCATATGACATATTTGTTTGACAGTTTGCATGGCACATATGAAGAGTACAGCTACCTGGAAACTGAAGAAAGGAAAGAAATGTTTCCCGATCTTCAGGGAGAAATTATTGATTTCGACCATTTTCTGGACAATTATTTTTTTGGAACAGCATTTTTAATGAATGCTGAACGCTACAACAATATGTCCGCAGAGGAAAAGAAGCACTTAAAGCTCACTGACCCTTGCCTATTCGGGGTTGTCAATCGGCTAATCCCTGATGGGGAGGAAACCCAGTGCAAAGCAAGTTCAGAAACACCTTATTCATCCTGAACAAATTTTATTCTCGCCATAAAGGTTTTTATTTTCGCAACTCCTCTTCGAGCTTCTGAGTAAGGATGCTGGAATCTGGACTCACCTCGCTTAAAAAACTAGCCACAGGAACCCCATTTTTTCCAACCAGGAATTTATGAAAATTCCATTGAGCCTCATTTTTTTCAGGAGTCGGCATTCTTTTAATACGGTATAATATAGGCTTAACCAGCCGAAATATTTGGGAAACCACTCCCTTTCCCTGATGCTCCAAACCGCATTCATATAAGTATTGATAAAGAGGAAGTTTTTCTGGACCCAAAACAGACACCTTATTGAAAAGGTCAAATGTCACCCGGAATTTTTCATAGCAAAATTCTTTTATATCCTCATTCGTACCCAGCTCCTGAGCCCCAAAGTCATTACAGGGGAACGCCAAAACGCTCAATCCCTGGTCTCGGTATTTTTCATATAGTTTCTGCAAATCCAAATATTGAGGGGTGAACCCACATTCAGAAGCTACATTGACGATCAACAAAACCCGCCCTTTAAAGGAAGAAAGCCCGACGGGTTCCTTGTCAATTTTTTCTGCTTCAAAAGCATAAATATTTTTATTCAAGAGTTCAATTTCTCACAAAGTGAAAGTTACAGGTCAAAATTGGCCTTAATATTAGAGTATAATAAAGTGAAATACTTCATCAAAGAATCTTTTCAAATGTTGGTTTTCAAAAATAATATTTACGAAACCTCATCTCCCGGTCATCAATCCATTTCTCCGGATTCGGATTACGATTCCAATTTTGATCCGCGCCATTTTATTGAAGTAGCCCTAAATCAGGATGAGGAGGTTTTAGCATTCATCGAACGCCAGCCTAAACTATACTGGAGAGAAGATTTTCAACAATTTTACCCTCATGCAGGCAGAAGTAATTCCCTGCATAGCCTTAAAGAAATTCTGAAAACATTAAAGTTCGGGTTGAACGAAAAATCTTGCTGGCATCATATGAACACATACCACTTTTGTTATTTATACGATGTATTAGTACGTTTTTCTTTTAACTACAACCATGACAGTTTACAGGAAAAATTGATACCCCTTCCTGAGCTAAAAGGCAAGTCTGTGTTCTTGGGTAGTTTTATCACCAATTATTTCTTCAATCGAGCATTCCTTGTAGAACCGGAGCATTTCAACTCCCTTGAACGCGAGGACAAAATCCAGCTCGGGTATGATTGTCCTCACCTGTTCGGCGTAGTCAACGGCTTGGCCCCGACTCGAGAGGAAATGGCTCTTAAAGAATCCAAAGATTTCCCTTACACAGTTTTTGTGTGATTTTCACTAACTGCTCCCGCTACGACCAGAGAATAATCAACCAACCAGTTCTTTATACCTGAAACAATTGAGGGTATGGTCATTGACCATACCTGTTGCCTGCATGAAGGCATAGCAGATGGTGGAGCCCACAAATTTAAAACCACGCTTTTTTAAATCTTTGCTCATCGCATCTGATTCTTTTGTCATCGCGGGAATTTCTTTCAGCGATTTCCATCTATTTTGTATGGGTTTACCACCGACAAATCCCCAAATATACTTATCGAAGCTCCCAAACTCCTTTTGCACCGCTATAAATGCTTTGGCATTGGTAACAGAAGCCGCCACTTTCAAGCGATTTCGCACAATACCCTCATTGAGCAAAAGCTCTCGTTGTTTAGAATCATTATATTTATAGACTTTTTTGGGATTAAAATTGTCGTAGGCCTTGCGGTAATTTTCGCGTTTTTTAAGGATGGTCGTCCAGCTAAGTCCCGCCTGCGCACCTTCAAGAATTAAAAATTCAAACAATGTTCTTTCATCGTGAACCGGAACCCCCCATTCCTCATCATGATATTTAATATCCAGCGGCTTTGAGTTATCACCAAGCCATGCACATCGTTTTATCACTTTAGTTCTCCGTAAAAATTATTCAGACCATACCGCAAGCTCATTTCCATTTGGGTCACGGAAGTGAAATCTCTTTCCTCCGGGAAACTCAAAGATGGGTTTAGCGATTTCTCCACCAGCACTTTTCACCTCCTCAAACTTTTGATTGAGATCACTTGCGTATAAGACAACCAGAACGCCTGCATTGGATACCTTGGCGTCCCCTTCCCCATTAAAACCCCCATCAATATTTGCCCCAGAAAAACTAATATAATTTGGCCCCCAATCCGTGAACTCCCAGCCAAATACCTGATTATAGAATTTTTTTGTTTCGCTGTTTTTAACCATAGGTAATTCAATATAATTTATACTGTTGTTTTTGTTACCCATAAAATTTTCCTTTTCGTTTTAAAAGTGAAATATAGGGTAATATTGTTACAGGTGAAAGTATTTTATTAGCTTAGGGTATCAGGAGAACTTCTTTGCGCCCAGTCGTTACAGCAGAACAAATGCAGGCCATTGACCGGCATGCTATTGATGAGCTTGGTATTCCCGGCATCACTCTTATGGAAAATGCCGGAGTTGGAATTGTCCAGGACCTGCAAAAACATTTTTCGGATTTATCCCAAAAAAAAGTTTTCATATTTTGCGGCAAAGGTAATAACGGCGGGGATGGTTTTGTCATCGCAAGACATCTATTCAACCTGGGCACTGATGTGCGGATCCTTTTAGCTGGAAAATTATCAGTGTTAAAAGGAGGTGCTAGCATAAACGCCCTTTCTGCACAAAATATCGGGGTTCAGGTCAACGAATTAGACTCGGATAATTTGAACCAGCATGACCATAAACTACGTCATTGCGATATCATCATTGATGCCATTTTTGGGACAGGATTAAATAAACCCGCCTCCGGCTTCGCTGAAAAAGTTATCGAAAAAATCAACCAGTTTAAAAAGTTTGTTGTCTCGGTAGACATCAATTCAGGAGTGGACTCTGATAGCGGACAGTTAATGGGTCCACATGTCAAATCCGATTTGACCCTGGCCCTTGCCTGCTGGAAGCAGAGCCACTTACTCCATCCTTCAGCGGGTGTCATGAAGGAAATCCGGCTTATTGATATTGGAATCCCAGAAAAAGCTGTAAAAAAGCAGAATATTCGAGTCCACCAGTCTGAAGTGGAGGACTTAAAGTCCTATTTCCATAAGAGAGACCCCAATAGCCACAAAGGCGATTACGGACATGTTCTGGTTTTGGCGGGGTCCAGGGGCAAAGAAGGAGCAGCAGGACTAACCGCCTTGGCCGTCTTGCGATCCGGGGCGGGTTTATGCACATTGGCCTTTCCAGACTCCTGTCAGAATGCGGCTTACCCCATGGAAGTAATGTCAGTCCCTCTTCCTGAAACTGCACAAGGAACATTATCCTTGAAAGCAAAAGAGCCAATTCTGGATCTTCTCAAAGACAAGTCAGCACTGGCTATAGGGCCAGGACTAAGCACCGACCCGGAAACAGTTGCTCTAATCGGCGAACTCCTGCCATTGATTCAGTGTCCATTGGTGATTGATGCGGACGCTTTGAACGCAATATCGGCCCATAGGGACTGGTTGAGTAAACTGAAACCAGAAACCGTTCTTACCCCCCACCCCAAAGAAATGTCCCGCCTAACGGGATTAGCAACACAAGAAATTCAAAGAAATCGTATTGATACAGCATCACAATTTGCCGCCGACCACTCTTTGACGCTGGTCTTAAAAGGTTCTCCAAGCTTGATTGCCATGGCTGATGGAACCGTGGTCATCAATTCAACAGGAAATGCGGGTATGGCGACTGGCGGTTCGGGCGATGTATTAACAGGAATCATTGCCGGGCTCATGGCTCAGGGTATGCCTCAAGCTTCCATAGCCGGTACCTATATACATGGTGAAGCCGGAGATTATTTTTCCAAAAATGAAAGTGAAACCACATTGATAGCAGGAGATTTATTAAGATCTCTTCCGGAAACCCTGAAACGCATACTTCCATGAAATGAAAAACATATCCAATAGTCCAGAAGAAACCCTTCAGTTAGGAAAATCACTCGGGGGTTCTTTGGAGGCCGGCGACATCATTCTTTTATTCGGAGACCTTGGTGCAGGAAAAACCTGCTTTACCCAAGGAGTCTGCCACGGGTTGGAACTCGATAAAAATTTCTATATTCGTAGTCCGACTTTCACATTAATCAATGAATACCCGGGAAGACTTCCTATTTACCATATTGACCTTTACAGATTGGATACCCTGGAAGAAATCTATTCGCTAGGCTTGGAAGAAGTTTTATACAGCCAAGGGATTACGATTATCGAGTGGGCAGAAAAACTGCGCTCCTCCCAAAAACCGGAACAGCTTCTTTTAAATATTCAGGATAGAATAGAAATTAATATAAAAATTATCAGCGATTCTCAACGAGAATTTACCTTAAATACATTTCTCCCAGCTCCCCGTTCTTCCCCTGATTTCACTTTACTTTAAAGTTTCGGTATGTAATGATTAGACCCGTGGTATGCCATTTGCATATACCCATAATGCTTTATAAATTAAATATTTAAATGATTAATGCGATCAGGAGAGTATTGCTGTTACTGGCCTTCTGCATAATTGGCGTGGCCGGATTTTATATTTTTAAAAATCTCAACACATCCATCGAGATCGGAAGTATCAAAGTAAAGGTGATGGAAAATGGAGTGGATGTTGAGATTGAAAATTTCCGAGTGGCGCACGAAGTAAAAGGCGTTAAAGAGTGGGAACTTAAAGCAGATTTTGCCCAAATCAACAACCAGGAGGACTTGACTACAATGCGCAATGTCGAAATGATCCTCCACAAGGCAGAAAACAAAAAATACGTCATTTCTGCTGATTCAGGAACCTATAAGAAAGCCACCAAGGACGTGAATTTAATGGGAAATGTAAAATTTGTAGGTTCCTCAGATATTTTAATGGATCGGATAAATACCAACCCTTCCAAAGCAACTCAAAGCCAATAAAATCATATGAAAAGTAAATGGGCCGGATTTATTATTTTTTTCGCCTGGGTATTGATGACGTTACCTGCCAGCGGTCAAAGCGGGAGCCCACAAAAAGGAAAATCAAAAAAAAGTAAATCCCCTATAGAAATTACCTCCGATCGAATGCGGTCTGAAAATGGAGGAATAAAAATAATTTTTTCCGGAAATGTAGAGAGTTATCAGGACGACCTGAAAATCACCTCCGACATCATGGAGGTTTATAATACCGAGGATAAAAAAGAAACGGATGAGATTGTGGCTATTGGTAATGTTGTCATTACCCGAGGATTAAAAAGAGCTACCGGAGATCGCGCTGTCTATCTGGATAAATTACAAAAAATTATATTAACAGGCACCCCAAAAGCCACTGCATGGGAAGAGGATAATATGATTGAAGGTCGAGAAATGATTTTTCTTTTGGAGAAAGACCGGTTTGTGGTCAATGACAGGGTACGCATGAAAATTTATCCAAAGGATGAAGAAAGTAAACCGGGGAAAAAGTCTAAATCAACTGATCAAAATCAACTCTCCTCCTCCAAAAACAAATAAAGTGGCCGGCCTAAGAACTGAAAACCTTGTCAAGTCATACCGGGCTAGAAAGGTTGTCAAACAAATAAGTATCGAAGTCAAGAAGGGTGAAATTGTGGGTTTACTCGGCCCAAATGGTGCCGGCAAAACCACTACTTTTTACATGGTAGTAGGACTGACCCGCCCTGATGACGGCAAAGTTCTATTAAATGATGAGGATGTCACTAATTTTCCTATGCATGAGCGAGCCAAAAGAGGGATAAGTTATCTGCCACAAGAACCTTCGGTTTTTAGAAAATTAACGGTGGAGGAAAATATCATTGCTGTTCTAGAGACGCAAAAACTTTCCAGCTTTGACTGTAAAAAAAAGGCCCGGTCACTCCTTCGCGAACTTAACATCCTCCACATAAAAGACTCCAAAGCATTCTCACTTTCAGGAGGAGAGCGGAGAAGAGTCGAGATCAGTAGAGCTTTAGCAACATCTCCGATATTTATTCTTTTAGACGAACCCTTTGCAGGGATTGACCCTATTGCCGTTGCTGATATTCAATCAATAATTTCTCAGCTAAAGGACAAAGGCATTGGTGTTTTAATCACCGATCATAATGTCCGGGAAACCTTAAGCATTACTGACCGCGCATATATTATTAACGCCGGGGAAATCATTTCATCAGGAAAACCGATGGATGTTGCCCAGGATGAAAAAGTTAAACAGATTTATCTGGGCAACCAGTTTTCATTTTAAGCCAGGAGCAATAATTTATGGGCATGGAAATGAAAATGAATTTGAACCTGAAGATGAGCCAGAAGCTGGTCATGACGCCCATGCTTCAACAGGCCATCAAGCTCCTGCCCTTAGCAAGACTTGAGCTTGCCCAGTTAGTAAGACAAGAAATCATAGAAAATCCGGTTCTGGAAGAGCTGCTTGAAGAAGAAAATGATCAGGAAAACACTTCGGAGGAAGCAGAACCAGATGAAGAATTCTCTCAGGATGTAGAACCGAGCTCGGTCTCTCAGGACCAGGAAATAGACTGGGACAGCTATTTTCAGGGAAACATCGATAAGGGCATGTCGGTTGAAAGTTATGCAGAAAAACCCTCTATTGAGTCTACGTATAAAAAAGAGGCGGATTTAGCAGACCACCTAATGTGGCAACTTGATTTAGCCATAGATTCTGAACTAGATAAATTTATCGGATCGTGCATTATAGGAAATATTCAAAACGATGGATATCTATGCGCGGATCTAAATGAAATTGCCGAAATCTGCAATACCGAAGAAGAAAATGTTCAAAGGGTTCTCAGCATAATACAAAATTTCGAACCCTTGGGAGTTGCCGCCCGATCCCTGAAAGAATGCTTGATGAATCAAGTGCGTGCTCTTCCAGACAAAAATCCTTATGTAGAAATACTTATTGAAAAATATTTGGAGCGATTAGAAGACAGGTTCCTGCCAAAAATCGCCTCTGAATTAAAAGTTGATTTGAATACAGTGCTAGATGCCTTGAGAATTATCAAGGATTTATGCCCTAAACCTGGACTTTTATTCAGTTCCGAAAGGGTCGACTATGTTGTCCCCGATCTTGTTGTCATTAAAACGGATGAGGGTTACGATGTGGTTTTAAATGATGATGGCGTCCCTAACCTTAAGGTTAGTTCTTACTATCACAACCTGTTAAAGACCACTAAAGAAGGACAAACCAAGGAGTATTTGGAAGACAAGTTCCGGTCAGCATTATGGCTGATTAAAAGCATCGACCAGCGCAGACAAACAATCTACAAAGTCGGGAAAAGTATCGTAAAACTGCAAAAAGCTTTTTTAGATGACGGGTTGTCCTATTTAGAGCCCATGGTCCTGAAAGATGTTGCTAAAGATATTGAAATGCATGAATCAACGGTAAGTAGAATCACTACCAATAAATATATAGATACTCCACAAGGAGTTTTTGAGCTTAAATTCTTTTTTCACAGTGGTATAAAATCCTATATGGGAAATAGCATGTCCTCCATACGGGTAAAAAATATGATAAAGGAAATTATTAATGACGAAGACGGAAGTAATCCCTTAACTGACGATCAAATGGTTGAGGCGTTAATGAGAAAAAATGCTAAAATAGCACGAAGAACTATTACAAAATATCGAAAAGAACTAAATATTCCCCCTGCAAGTAAAAGGAAAAAATGGTTTTAATTCCCCCTTATTTTTAGTATTTTATGAAGCTTTGAATAAACCTTAATATATATTGTTGGACGTTTTTCTTGGAGAGATCGATGAAATTGACTGTAACAGGACGGAATATTGATATCACGGATGGAATCCGGGGACATTTGCAAAATAAAATGGATAAAACCATCAGCGACCTGGGTGAAGAAGCAGATGTTCACGTAGCGTTGCATGTAGAGAAGCACCGTCATTTTGCGGAAGTCACTGTTAAAACAAAGGGGTTTACAGTACACAGTCAGCATGAGACGGATGATCTCTACGCTTCGATGGATAATGCCTTGCTAAAAATAGAAAAACAATTAAGAAAACACAAAGAGAAAACTCAGGACCTTAGAAACAAAAAGGGTTCCCAGTCTAAATTTAAAAATCAGGACTGAACCAACATTATCCTCAATTCGCTTCCCATGAAATGAAAATAGACGAAATTTTAAGCAAAGACTCCATTATTTCCAATTTAACAGGAACCAATAAGGAAGAAATCCTCCGCGAAATAACCGATTTCCTGCAAAGCCTAGGTTTGATTAAAGACAAGGAAACTTTGTTTAATACTCTTATGGAAAGAGAAAAACTGGGGAGCACTGGTATTGGTGAAAATGTAGCTATCCCGCACGGAAAATCTGATGAGCTTTCTCAGATCGTTATTGTTTTTGGGCGTTCCATAGAGGGGGTCGATTTTGAGTCCCTTGACCAAAAACCTGTCCACTTTGTATGCATGGTCATTGCCCCCTCAAATTCAACCGGGCAGCATTTAAAAGCTTTGGCTCGTATTTCGAGACTTTTTAAAAATCAGAATTTACGCGAAGGTATCCTGAAATTACAGGACGCGAATCAAATCTATGCGCTTCTCCTCGAAGAAGACTCTAAATTTATTTAATTGAAGATGAAAGGTATTGCCGTATCAAAAGGGGTCGCAATTGGAAAAGCGTACCTGCTAGACTCAACCAATTTCTGCATCATCAAACATCAGCTTGATGAAACTGAGGCAGAAAAGGAGGTTGAGCGTTTTCGCCAAGCCATAGAAAAAACCAAGGTCCAAATGGCGGAGATAAAAAAGCGTGCCGAAAAAATTGCCGATAAATATGCAGTCATATTAGATACATATAGTCTACTTTTGGATGACGACATCCTCGTTAACGACACCATCGAAAATATCAAGAAACATAAAGCCAATGCAGAATGGGCTCTCACACAAACTTTAAATAACTTCTTAAAACTTTTTGACAATATCAATGATGACTACCTGAAGGGGAAAAAAGACGACCTCGACTTGCTGGTACAAACTATTCTTAAAAACCTCATCGGCCACTCCCAGGAAACCCTGTCTGACATTCAGGAACCGGTAATAATTGTAACCCACTCCCTGAGCCCTTCAGACACCATAATGATGCCTAAAAATTTTATTAAAGGGATGGTCACAGAGACCGGTGGGAAAACATCCCATGTTGGCATATTTGCCGCAGCCTTGGGAATGCCTGCTGTCACGGGCGTTAAAGAGCTGACTTCAAAAATAAATTCTGGTGATCAAATAATTGTTGATGGTATTGATGGGGATGTCATCATCAATCCTTCCAGCGAAAGGTTACAGCACTACGCTAAAAAACAAGAGAACTATCGCAAATATGAAGAAAGATTATTGACCAACATCCATCAGCCCGCAGAAACCCTTGACGGACAACAGATTAAATTGTTAGCCAATATTGAATCAAACCAGGAAGTCAATTCTCTTCATAAGTTTGGGGTGGAAGGAGTTGGACTTTACAGAACAGAATTCCTTTATTTGACGGCAGCTTCCCTACCAGGGGAAAGAGAACTCTATGACAATTTTAAATCGGTTGTACAGGAAATGGGCTCCCGGCCTGTTGTCATTCGCACCTTGGATATCGGAATGGACAAGCAGTTCGGAGATGGCCTCAGCATAGACGAAGATAATCCTGCCCTGGGTCTTAGAGGCATTCGTTTGTCTCTGGCTAACCCCCAGCTACTGACGGATCAGATAAAAGGAATTTTGAGGGCAAGTTTATACGGGAATGTGAAAATTCTCTACCCCATGATCTCTTCGGTAACAGAAATTATTCAAGCCAATAAAATCGTTGAAGAAGCAAAAAATGCATTAAGAAAAGATCAAATTCCATTTAATGAGGATATCGAAATCGGAGCCATGATTGAAACTCCGGCAGCGGCAATTTGCATAGACCATATTCTCAAAGAAGTTGATTTTGTCAGTATAGGCACCAACGACTTAATCCAGTATCTCCTGGCTGTAGATAGAATTAATGAGAATGTCGCGCACCTTTACCAACCTTTTCACCCTTCAGTATTGAGAACATTAAAAAGTATCATGCAGTCAGCTGAAAGTGCGGGGAAAAAAGTCTCAATTTGTGGCGAACTTGGAGGAGACCCAATGGCAACAATGCTTTTATTAGGCTTGGGAAAATTAGATGATTTGAGCATGGAGCCTCATTCTGTTCCAAAAGTAAAAAAGATCATTCGCACCATTCGACTTGAGGAAGCACGCCAATTAGCCGATGAAGCTTTAGAAATGAGTTCCCCAGACGAAATAACTTCTTTCATTACCAGTGAAATGCGGGTCCGTTTCCCGGAAGATTTTGACCGGGATCCTAGTTTTGAGGAAAAACTGAACCCTGCACACGACTAAGACGTTAAAAAATATTTATCTAAAATTCTAACCTTTGAATATAAGGAATAATTTAATGAACCCAGGAAACTATCTGTTCACTTCAGAATCTGTATCGGAAGGACACCCCGACAAAATAGCCGACCAGGTTTCCGATTCCATTCTGGATGCAATACTGGCGAAGGACCCCAAAGCAAGAGTCGCCTGTGAAACAATGATCACTACAGGCTTCGCGGTGATTGCCGGAGAAATTTCCACAAAATGTTATGTGGATATTCCTAAAATTGTCAGAAAAACCATAAAAGATATTGGGTTCTCCCACTCCGACATGGGTTTTGATTTTGAGACTTGCGGAGTAATGGTCGCTCTGGATGAACAATCTGGCGATATCGCCCAAGGAGTGGACGATGATAAACGCGAGCAAGGTGCCGGTGACCAAGGAATGATGTTCGGCTATGCCAGCGATGAAACCCCAGAGCTCATGCCAGCCGCCATCATGTATTCACATAAGCTGGTTCGTAAACTCGCCGAATTAAGAAAAAAGGGAACACTCCCGTATTTACGTCCCGATAGCAAGTCTCAGGTTTCCGTCAGGTATGAAAATAATAAACCTGTAAGCATAGAAACGGTCGTTATTTCAACTCAACATGCCCCCAGTGTTTCTACCAAGCAAATCAGGGCAGATATCACTGAACTAGTAATTCAAAAGGTTATTCCGAAAAAACTGCAGCATAAAAAGATGAAAATCCATATCAATCCAACAGGACGTTTTGTAATTGGCGGCCCTCATGGCGATTGTGGCTTAACGGGAAGAAAAATTATTGTGGACACTTATGGTGGATTCGCCAGACATGGTGGAGGAGCATTTTCGGGGAAGGACCCTTCCAAGGTTGATCGCTCCGCGGCTTATATGGCTCGATACATAGCCAAAAACCTTGTTGCGGCTAAAGTTGCGAACCGATGCGAAGTTCAACTCGCATACGCCATTGGGGTTGCAGACCCTGTTTCCATTTGTGTTGAAACGTTTGGAACCCATAATGTTAATCCAGATACCCTCGAAGACCTGGTCCGATCCCATTTCAACCTTAAACCTGCTGGTATTGTCAAATCACTGGATCTTTTAAAACCTCGCTACCTTCCGTCCGCGGCTTATGGGCATTTTGGCAGAAAAGAAAGTTCTTTCACCTGGGAGAAAACAGATAAAGCCAAAGCTATCAGAAAAGATGCAGGGTTATAATTAGAAACAGGAAGGAAAAAACGATAGAAAATTGATCGGGATGTTGGCGGGTTATTTAGGCCGCATCCCCAAAAACCACTTCTTTAATTTTACTGCTTAATTTTTCCGGCTGAACAGGTTTCACCAAGTATTCTTTAATGCCTGCCTGAACCGCCTCAATGACCTTGTCGCGCTCTTTTTCCGCAGTGATCAATAGGAAAGGGATTTCACTCCATTTGCGATTTTTGCTCAGCTCTTTATAAAAATCCAGACCATCCATATTTGGCATATGCCAGTCGGAAATTATAAGATCATAACCCTTGCGCTCAAGCTCTTTTAATGCAGCCTCTCCATCCTCGCTCAAGACCACATTTGTATAACCCAGTTTCTTCAATGTCCGACGCAGAAACAACCGGGTAGTCAAAAGATCTTCAACTATTAGAATATTAATGTCGTAATTCATAATAATTTAAAGCAAATTCCCAAGACATTCTAATACTGATTTTACCATCTATAATTAGATTTACTTTAGCACAATCCTAAACACATGACAAACTTATTGTTTTTTCAGGGTTTTAGCATTTTAGACCCTCTCCATTAGGATCCCTTCCCTGGCGAATCAAGAGTAGTTGTATTGGAATTATTGGTTTCGAGCAAAACATCCTAAAAAAGCACCACCGGCATAAACCTCCTCAACATGAAGAACCTTAAATCCCGCTCTTTCCATTTCTCCAGAAAACTCTTCGCGCGTATAAGCCTTCCATTTCTCCGAATATAATTGTTTTTGTATAAATCGAAGCCCCAATGATTTGGTAAATGGATAAACCAAAAATTGTTTAATGAGGCCCGAAAAATATCCATAACGTTCTCTAACCAATTGGGAGCTTTTTTTGATAATCAAATCCGCGTCATAACCTACAGAAGGATTTACGAGAACAAGCATCCCTTCCTTTTTCAGGACGGCCTTCAAATTCCCTAAAGCCACCTGCCTTAATTCGTCGGAGGCCAAGGTATAAAGGGAAAAATGTCCTACCACGACATCAAACTTTTCAGAATCTGCAGGCAAAGGGGAGGTTAAATCTGATTGAAAACAGGAAACACGTTCAGCAATCCCCAGTTCCTGAGCACGAAGTAACGCTTGGTCTACCCCAGATTTAAGAATATCCATTCCAGTATAAACCATACCTTCCCGGATGGTTTCTTCCAGGAAATCCAAAAGAAGCCCAGAACCGCAACCTGCATCCAGAAGGTTTAAGGGTTTTTCTGCTGGTAGATTGGCAACCACCCTTCGCATGGATTCGAAATAGGACTCTGGAGACAATCGATCATACAATTTAGATTGAAATCCTACCGACCAATATCTTTTACCGTAAAATTTTTCCATGAATTTACCTGCAATCTAAAGTTCCAAATGCTTGTCAGCCACAAGGCAAAAGAATATAATCATTGTTTCAACCAAAAGGAGTAACAGATGGCAAAAAAACCTTTTATTAACAAGCACGGGTTTGTGGAATACCCGTTTCTCCATGACACACGTAAACAAAAGAACTGGTGGTTTTATAACCTGATGGAAGACTACCTCAAACGCCGGGCCAGACAGAAAGCAGGCCCCAATTATACTCGTGACGACTGCGAAGATGATTTTAAAAGAATCCTGGCCGAAACGAACCTGAAATTTTATGTCCTGCTTCCCTCTGGAATGGGAATGGAATTCAAACTAATTGGGAAATATAGTACCCCTGAGCTCGTAGAAATCGAAGACCCGGTACCTTATATCACCGATAAGTATGGCGGGGGTAAATTCAAGGTCAATATCTACCACGAAGGGACTTTCTGCGGAACAGAAAACTATAAGGCTCATGGTGATCCCAAATGGGTTGAAATTGAAGACGACAACCCAACTGGCTGAACAAATATTCCTCTAATAATTCGTAGTTTATATATCTACCGAAAAAAACTCCACTCTATGAATCAAGATGATATCAAACTCATTTATTTTGATGGATGCCCAAACTATGAGGCAGCAAAACATCTTTTATTACAATCAGGTTGCAAATTTGAAGAAATTAACCAAGGCAGCCTTCCAGACAACCATACCTTCAAACAATACACATCTCCCACTATTTTAAAAAATGGAACTCTGGTTGTTGGTGAAAAGATGGGCTCTAAATTGGGAGGTTGCTCCCTCCAATTACCCAGTGATGCAGAGTTTAAAAAGAAATTAGAAATGCAAGATAATCAATCGAGTTCTTCTTCTGGGTTACGCGGCTTCTGAATGGTAGGAACATTGAACTTGAGGCTTGATGGTAAAGTGGAGGCCTTTTTTCCGTAAGCGATATTCCCACTCTCCCCTTCCAATCCAATATATATATTTTCGTTTTTAACCTTTACTGGATAGGTGGGGATGAACAGTTCTGGATTCTGCATATTTGCGCCATTTTCTAATTTAAATCGCCATTCATGGCCCGGACAAATTACAATGCCTTCTTCAATACGTCCTTCTCCCAAAGGCGAACCTCTATGAGGACACTTGTTGGCAATAGCATAGTAATTCCCTTTGTAATTAAAAAGAGCGATCTCAACCTCGCCTGCTGCTATGATGGCAGACTTGCCAATAGGAAGATCCTCCTCTGGCATAACTTTTACATATTTCATAGATCTTCAACTTTCCTGTTTGGCCTCATCTTCAGGCGCTTCGCCTTCTTTGTAAAACTCAAACTCGCAGTTTGAGTAGATAAAATTCATAGCTTTTTGCCCTAAAATCTTGGTTGTGGTCTGGTTCAACGAGTCTGGATTGGACATGAGCCGTTTTTGAATTTCTTCAACCTTTTGTTTGGTCTGTTTGGCAAGCAATTCATATTCCCCCTCCATATCCTGCTGGGTAACATGAATATTCTCGGCATTGGCGACAAATTCCAGCATCATATAGCCAGTGGTGTTAAAGATCGCTCTCTCCCGCCATTCTTTCATCGCTTTCTCAGGCTCGAATCCGGAATCCTCTACTTTCGTTCCAGATTGGGCAATTTGATACTTCATTCCTTCAATCATAAATTTTAGCTCGCGCTCAATCAAGGATTCAGGTGGAGCGGTCTCAGCATCTTTGACCAGCAAATTAAATATTTCCTCTTTTACTCTCAACTCCTCTTCCTGGTCTTTATGGTTTTGCAGATCAATCTTAATGGCTCGACGAAGTTCAGCAACGGTATCAACTCCTTCGCGCTGAGCAATTTCATCTGTGAGCTCTGGAAGGTATAGTTTTCTCACTTGTTTAATTTTCACTGTAAAAACAGCCCGATCGTCTTCTTGCTGTTCGTCAGGAGCACCAGGAATGGGGAAACTAACCCGCCGCATTTTTTGGTTCCAGTTAGCAGGAAGAACACACTTTATCTCAAACTCCTCACTCTGAGTATGCCCAATCAATTGCTCCTCAAATCCCGGAATCATTTTCTTTTCGCCCACTCGCATTTCAAAATCCTTTGCGCTTCCATTCTCCAGCACCTCTCCATTCATGGTGCCATCAAAGTCCAAAGTCAAAATATCTCCATCCTGAACCTTATAGTCTGCCGGCATTTCTTCTACGGAACCTTGGCGACTAAGAACCTTTTCCAGTGTTTCTTCAATTTCCTCATCCTTAACACTAGCTTCCTTCTTTTTATACTTTAGTCCCCTATAGTCCTTAACCTTTACTTCCGGTTTTACATCAAGAATCACAGAAAATTTTAAGGGCTCGTCCTTCTTAATATCTTGCATGCCTGAATGATCAATTTCTGGTTGACCCGTCGGTCTGAGTCCAGATTTATGAAGTGCCTCATCATAATACTCCTGCATCAGCTCCTGGAACATGTCTCCCAAAGATTGCATAGGAACCTGCTTCTCAAGAACTTTCTGCGGAATCTTTCCTGACCGGAAACCAGGTATCTTGGATTTGCGGTTCAACACTTCATAAGCGTCGCTCACTCGTTTGCTCACCACCTCTTCAGGGATGACAATATTGATCTTCCGCTTCAAACCTTCTAGTTCTTCAACATCAAATTCCATTTTTAGACCTTTTTAAAAGTTGCTCACTCATACTGAAAAATTGTTCCTGTCCTTAAAGCGGAGCCTTGTTGCACGCTGGCTCCACGCCTGACGGAAATTTATCCAAAATCATCTGGTCGATTTCTTTTTTAAGTTGACCCAATATTTCCTCGTAAGAAAAAGATCCCAGGGCTTCTGTACCTTTTTTAAGGTTAACCCGGGTCGGGCCACACCAAAGTCCCAAATCCGCGTCATCCGTTTCACCCGGACCGTTTACCCGGCAGCCCATCACCGCAATGGTCAGTTTATACTTTTCAGCATATTCTGTCATTTTACGTACATCCTGAGCCAGATCGACAAACTTGTCATTTTCCACCCGGGAACAACTGGGGCAAGCGATGATATTCAATCCTTCAAGAAAGTTCTCCGGCACTGACCGAAAGCGCCCTTCTTCTATATCCTTCAGAATTTCCCGTCCTACCTGAATTTCCTGTCCTTTATCATCGTTCGGTAAGGTTAGTGAAACACGAATCGTATCGCCAATTCCCGCTGAGATCAATTGTTCTAAAGCAATCCGGGTTTTAATAATTCCCTCAGGGGGAAGCCCGGCCTCGGTGACTCCCAAATGCAAGGGAACATCCGGGCGCTCTTTGGAGAACCGACGATTGGCATCTATAACCTTTTGAGATTCTGAATCCTTAAGCGAAACACAATAGTTTTCAAAACCCATTTCATCGAGCATTTGGCAATGGTCAACAGCGGACCGGACCATGGCCTCTACGGAATCATCTTTATAGCGTTCTTTATAATCGGGGTCTACCGAACCACAGTTGACTCCGATGCGAATCGCGCAATCATTTTCCTTCGCCGCGTTGACAATAAACGCCACCTTCTCGCGAATGGTCTTGTCTTTTTCCAAATGGAACAGATGGCCTGGGTTGTACCGAATCTTATTTACCAAGGGCGCAACAATCGGCGCCAGCTTATAATTTTCTTGAATATCTACCGACCACACACTTTCTGGGAACTGTTGACGCAAGACCCGTAATGCCTCCACATCTTGCTCACTATCTACAGCAATGCGAATGACATCCGCCTGAGCCGCTTCCAAAACTTCTATCTGCCTGGCAGTGGCTTCCAAGTTCTGAGTTTGGGTTGCCGCCATACTTTGTACAGCAATGGGGGAATCACCACCAATTTCAACTCTTCCTATACGTATTTTTCGTGTTTTTCTGGGATTCATTCTTTCACATTCCTAATGGGATTCTTCCAACCTCGGCGGGCCTAAAAGTATCAAAGGTAAAGGTTAACAAATAAAGGGTTCCAGAACAAGGTGAGGATTCCTTTATCCTGATAATTGTCAAATATCCTGACCGACAATATTGTTATGCGTACAATCTAAGGGAAAAGGGTTATCCGTATTGTCAAAATCCGGCAAATTATGCACTGCCGCTTCCATGGATTGAAGGTACAAATTTTCAAAACCCAGATCCCTCGCCATGGCAATGGCTTTTTCATATTCCTCAGAGGTGATTTCTCTGCTCAAGGAAGACCGGGCTTTATGAACCGGGCGGTATTGACTCATTAGGCTCAAAGGAACGCTGGGAGACAATTCGAGAGCGACAAAACATAGGGTTTCCCAGGTCCCTGCAAGATCTTCGGGCAATATCAGATGACGCACCAACAACCCCCGTTCAGCCAAACCATCCTCTCCCAAGACCAAAGGACCCACCTGCCGATACATTTCCTGCACAGCCTGGCGGGAAAATTCCGGGTATTCCTTAATATGGGATATTTCCTTAGCCGTAGATGAATGGGCATATTTCAAATCTGGTAAATAAATGTCTACCACTCCATCCAGAAGCTTCAAGGAAGACAGAGAATCATAAGCATTGGTATTATAGATAATTGGAATTTTCAGACCCATTTTTCGGGCGATACAAAGACTTTGCAAAAGTCCCGGAACCACATGAGAAGGAGAAATCCAGCCGATGAAATGCACTCCCTCCTCCTGAAGTCGAACCATTTGTCGGGCTACGTCTTCATAAGAATGTTTTGGGCTAAGGGTGTCTAGTGGATTTTTCCATTGCTGAGAAATTTGAAAATTCTGGCAATAATCACAACGCATATTGCATGAAGTGACAAAAAGATTGCCCACCCCACCCTGCCCGACCAGTGGCGGTTCTTCACCAAAATGCCGAACGCTGGATGAAACCCTCAAAAGATCGGTCTGACCACAAAACCCGGTTTCACCTTGAGTTCGGTCCACTCCGCAAGCATGAGGACACACCCGGCACTCCCTATAAATCTCATAAGCTTGTTGAGCTTTAAACTCTAATTCAGACTGGCTTAATTCAAGATAACCCAATTTAGTTTGTTCTCACTTAAAGATTTAAGAATGGTAATATAGTAAAAAACAATCAACCTCTATATACCATGACAAAATTTTTTTCTTTCATCCTCCTCCTGCTAATCATTGCTCAACAAGCATGGGGAGCTCCTCAGCATGGGCTTTCATTATATGGCCCTGAGGACCTGAAATACAAATCTGGACAGCATTATGACCACGCTAACCCCAATGCCCCCAAAGGCGGCAGTCTGGTTCTATCCGATTTTGGGGCTTTCACCAAATTGAACCCGGCTTCTCTCAAGGGCGTGATCGCCCCAGGTATCAGTCAGTTGGTATTTCAAACCGCTATGGACAGTTCCACAGACGATAAGGAAGCCTTTTCAATATATGGTCATCTTGTGGAAAAAGTCGAACTTGCAGAGGATCGGCTCTCCATGACCTATACCCTCTATAAACAGGCAAGGTTTTCAGATGGACACCCTCTGACCGCCGATGATTTTGTTTTCTCATTTAACTTGATTAAAGATCCAGAATATCATCCCTTCTTTAAAGAGTATTTCAAGGATATCAAGTCCATCGAAAAAATAGATGCGCATACGGTCCGCTACCATTTCTCAATTTATAATCAGGAACTCCCCTTGATAACCGGACAAATGGTGATTTTCCCAAAACATATATATGGCGCCAAGAAAAAATCTTTTGGTGCTGATTTCGATGACATCGCCATCGCCAGTGGTCCATACACAGTAGAAAAATATGAATACGGTAAATACATAACTTTCAAACGCGATCCCAATTGGTGGGGCAACGATATCGCTATCAACCAGGGGCGTTATAATTTCGACAGGGTGACTTACAAAATCTACCTTGATCCCGTTGCCCAGCGCGAAGCTTTCAAGGGTGAGGAGTTCGACATGCAGTTGATCAACAGTTCCCGCGACTGGGCCCTCGACTATAAAGGGGATTTTGTCAAAAAAGGATATTACATCCGCGGCGAATTTCCTCATTCCCGAGTTGCTGGAATGCAAGGATTCGCTATGAATATGAGAAACGAGATTTTTCAGTCCCGCAAAGTTAGGGCCGCAGTCGCCATGGCTTTCGACTTTGAGTGGAGTAACAAAAATTTATTTTATGGACAATACACGCGAAACGAATGCTATTTCGACAACAATCCGGAAATGAAAGCCCAGGGCCTGCCACAAGGTGAGGTCAAAGCTCTTCTTCTTGACTTAAGGAAAAAACATAAAAGCCATGTTCCTAAAACCGCACTCACCAAACCGGTAGGGGCACCGGGGCAAGGCCAATCGGCCGCCAAAAATAATCAGGTTGCCAACGCTTTACTGGATTCAGCCGGATGGAAAATCGGTGCTGATGGAATTCGTACCAAAGGCAACCAGCGACTGCAGTTTGAGCTTCTTTTAGCTGGCCCAGGATTTCAGCGTATCGCTGAACCCTATAAAATTAATTTAAAAAAGATCGGGGTCCATCTTGATATCAAGGTCGTGCAAATTGCAGAGTATGAAGAACGCCTGCGCAATTTCAAATATGACATGATCGTTGCCAGCTTTATGCAAAGCCGGTCACCGGGAAACGAGCAACGCTCCTTGTGGGGAGGTGAAGCCGCCATAATGCCCGGAAGCAGAAATTATATGGGCATTAAAAATCCCGCAATCGATGAATTGATCGATGGGATCATCAAAGCTAAAACCCGAAAAGATCTGATCATTCATATTCACGCGCTGGATCGGATTCTCACGCATCAGTTTTACATGGTTCCGCATTGGTATATATCCTATGACCGGGCCGTTTATTGGAACAAATTCAGCCGCCCAAAAATAAACCCTTCTCAAAGTTCCATTCTCAACAATCTCCTGCAATGGTGGTGGTGGGATGACAAGAAAGCTCAAAAACTCGAGAGTGCGAAGTCTAAAGGAAATACTCTTCAATAACTGGAACAAATTTCCCTGAATAGTTTCATGACTGCTTACATCCTACGCCGACTTCTATTGATGTTCCCGACCCTGATTGGGATTATCACCATTACTTTCATCGCGACCCAATTCGTTCCCGGAGGTCCAATAGACCAGATGAAATCACTTTTAAGTGGCCACGGTAGCACCTTGACAGAAGCAGGTGGTGGAGCCTTGACATATCCCGGAAAAAAATTCGGTGCGTTAGACCCCAAGCATATGGAGCAATTAAAAAAAATCTACCACCTCGATAGACCGCTTTGGGAAAGATATTTGCGTACATTTCTATGGTACTCACCTGAGGGTAAAGATGCTTCCGTTATAGAGAGTGTTTTAAATTATGATAATTGGGAAGGTTTTCTGGTATTCAAATTCGGCAACTCGTTTTATCGAAACAAATCCGTTCTTGAACTTATCAAGGAAAAGTTACCGGTTTCCGCGTCACTGGGTGTCACCAGCTTTTTCTTGACCTACACCATCTGCATTATCCTCGGTATCGCTAAAGCAGTAAAACACGGCACCCGTTTTGATACCGCTACCAGCTTGATCGTACTCATCGGCTACAGTGTTCCGGGTTTTGTTTTGGCAATTTTCATCATTGTTCTTTTTGGTCCCGGAGATGGTGCCATCGCCCATCTAATACCCATCGCCGGACTTACATCTGCAGGGACCCCCGGTTACGAAACCTGGTCCTTTTGGGATAAGCTGACCGATTACCTGCATCATTTGGCGGCTCCCTTATTGTGCTATGTGCTAGGCGGATTCGCCACATTGACCCTGCTGACCAAAAACGCTTTTCTGGAAGAAATGCGCAAGCAATATGTTTTGACTGCAAGAGCTAAAGGCTTGCCGGAAAAACAAGTATTGTTCAAGCATGTCCTGAAAAATTCTCTCATTCCTCTTGTGACGGGATTTCCCATCGCTTTTCTAGCCATGTTTTTCAGCGGCTCTTTGCTATTGGAACAAATTTTTACTTTGGATGGGCTGGGCCTCCTTTCCTATCAAGCTGTAATACAGAGGGATTATCCTATTGTCCTTGGCACCTTGTTCATTTTCTCGCTCATGGCACTGGTCGGTCAATTATTAACCGATCTATCGTACGTTTTAATCGACAAGAGAATTTCTTTTGATGAATCACAGGGTTGAAAATGTTGAAATTGAATAAAGAATTGAAAGTTAAGCAGGAAATATTCAAAAAGGATATACGTGCCTACACCAGTTTTTTAATTCTGACTTTTCTTTTTCTAGCCACCCTGCCCGCCGAATTGATCTGTAATGTGCGTCCCATTATGATCGTTGTAGAGGGGAAATTTTATTTCCCCATCACTTTCACTTACAGTGAGAAAGAGTTTGGCGGCACCTTGCCCAGCGAACCCGATTATAAGTCCGCCCGATTTTTGCAGATATTAAAAGGAATGCCCGAGGCAACACAGCTAGATACAAAAAACGCATTTGGCTTGGAGATCGGTGATTTTGAGGAAGATAATTTCAGTATCGGTCTGGATGATTTTGAAGACAGTGAAGAGTCCATTACCCCACCTGCTGAAATCATGCCCACAACAGAAACTCTACTAGAGCCCAGGGAATTCTGGGCTCTTTGGCCTCCTATACGCTATGACTACCAATATATTCCGACAGAATCAAATACCGGAAATGTAGTGCTTGCGGCACCCTATCGCACGCCTACTCCCAGCGGTGAAGGTTTCATCGAGTCCTCCTGGGAAGATGGACACTATCTTGGAACAGATGACCGGGGCCGCGATGTATTGGCACGCTTGATTTACGGCTTCCGCATCTCCATGCTTTTTGGAGCTTCACTGGCGATCACCGGAACCCTGATTGGATGCCTGATGGGAGGAACTCAAGGATTTTTTGGCGGGTGGGTGGACCTTGTTGGTCAGCGGTTAACAGAAATCTGGGGATCGATTCCCCGCCTCTATATTTTGATAATTTTGAGTTCATTTTTGGTTCCATCAGCATTATTGTTATTTTTGATTTTGAACCTTACAGCATGGATGGGAATTGCCGCCTATATTCGCGCGGAATTTTTAAAAGTTCGCAACTTTGAATTTGTCAAAGCGGCTAAAGGGTTGGGAGTTTCTAATTTCACCATCATGCGCAAACATATTCTTCCCAATGCGCTAACCCCTGTGGTCACATTCTTTCCATTTGAAGTCACTGCAGGAATTCTCGCACTGGTAAGCCTGGACTACCTAAACCTGGGTGTGCCCAGTCCCGCACCCAGCATGGGAGAACTGCTGGCGCAAGGAAAGAATAACCTACAGGCACTATGGATATTGTTGCCGACCTTCACCGCTCTCACTTCAATGATAGTTTTATTAACGTTTATCGGAGAAGGCATTCGCAACGCTTTCGACCCGAGGAAAACACTTTAAAAAATATCACTAATAATGATAAGGCCTTCACCTTGCCATTGAATCAAAAAATTTCTTCAAATGCTTTTATCGGTTAAAAATCTAGCTACTCATTTCCATGCCGGTCCGGGAAAAATTGCCCGGGCAGTGGATGGCATCTCTTTTGATCTTGAGCAGGGCAAAACTCTGGCTCTGGTTGGGGAGTCCGGTTGTGGGAAAACTCAGACCGCATTTTCAATTATCCGCCTCATTGCTGAAAACGGTTATCACCCCACGGGAGAAATTCGGTTTCAAGGACAGGACCTGTTCCAATTGAACCCCGAGGAAATGCGCAATCTGAGGGGAAACGATATCTCCATGATCTTTCAGGAGCCGATGACCTCCTTGAATCCCTTATTCCGCATTGGCGATCAACTTGAAGAGCCTTTGAAGCAACATTTGAAAGTTGCAAAAGGAGATTCTCGGAAACAAGCTATTCAACTACTCGATCGGGTGGGGATTCCCGATCCTCACAAGCGCATCGATGATTATCCCCATCAACTTTCAGGAGGGATGAAGCAAAGAGTTATGATTGCCATGGCCTTGGCTTGTGAACCTAAATTGCTCATCGCAGATGAACCCACCACGGCCCTGGATGTCACCATTCAAGCTCAGGTCCTGGGTTTGATGAGTGATCTACAAAAACAAACTGGCATGGCTATCCTGTTGATCACCCACGATATGGGAATCGTCAACCAGATGGCTGATGACTTATGCATCATGTATGGAGGCCAGATGGCAGAATATGGAAGTCGGGAACAGATCTTTAGCAATATGACCCACCCGTACACACAAAAACTTTTCAGTTCCATTCCAAAACTTGAAAAAGCTGAAGCTCTGCTCAACACCATTCCGGGCATGGTCCCTTCCGCAACGGAATATGGAAAAGGATGCCGATTTGCCGACCGTTGCTCTGAAGTCATGACTATTTGCCATGAGAAAGAAAGTCGAGCCCATCAAATCAGCAAGAACCATCAAAGCGTTTGCCACTTATTGGAAAAAGGACCTAGGACATCCCAAAATCAAATCAGTAAAGGTGAGCCCATACCAACCCGAAATTTTGAGGACAAGCCCATTGTGCGGATAAGGAATTTAAAAACCTATTTCCCCGTCCGCAAAGGAGTGTTTTTGCGGGTTGCCAACCATATTCGCGCAGTGGATCAGATTGACCTGGATATTCCTAAAGGGTCAACCGTTGCTCTGGTGGGTGAGTCCGGTTGTGGAAAAACCACTCTGGGGGAATCCATACTGCAATTGGTACCCGATGCGCGAGGAGAAGTATTTTTCAACGATCAAAACATCATGAAACTGAAAGGTGAAACTTTGAAGCGGTTTCGCAAGTATATGCAGATTGTATTTCAGGATCCTTTCGGCTCCCTGCAACCTCGAATGACCATCGAAAGAATAGTGGGAGAAGGATTGGAGGTTCACCAGCCTTTACTTTCTTCTGATGAACGGATTCAAAAAATTGCCCAGGTTTTGGAAGAAGTGGGACTGGGAGCATCCATTCTGGAACGTTATCCCCATGAGTTTTCCGGGGGTCAGCGGCAACGCATCGCCATTGCACGAGCCTTGATTCTGGAACCGGAATTTCTGGTGCTGGATGAACCCACAAGTGCCTTGGACGTATCGGTGCAGGCCCAGGTTCTTAATCTACTGAAAGAATTGCAAGCGCGGCACAAGCTGACTTACCTATTCATCAGTCACAACCTAAGTGTAGTACGTTATATGGCTGACACGGTAGCCATTATGTATCTGGGGAAAATTGTGGAGCAGGCTCCAGTCGATGATCTCTTTAAAAATCCTCGTCACCCTTATACAAAATCACTTCTCGAATCCGTTCCCATCCTGGAAGCCCGCAAACCCTTTAAGCCACTATTAGGAGATGTGCCCTCGCCGCTTAACCCTCCATCCGGCTGCCACTTTCACCCTCGATGCCCCATTTTCCTTAATGAAGAACAGGGATCCGTATTATCCCAAAAATGCCCCAGCCAATATCCTGAAAAAACTGGCGATAGCAATTCCTTTGTATCCTGCCACCATAGCGCGCCCAATATTACGGCTCCAAAATAAAGATATTAACCAGAATATTTCCTACAACTCTTTGTATTAAAAGATACTCTAAAACTTCGTTACATTCCTGATTTTAGCCCTTAAAAAAACAGTCTTCCAGCAACTTGAATTTTTTAGCCTTATACGTTCCATCTTTACAGGTGGACTGAGCAAGGCTATAGTTTCCTTCGATTCAGGGAACCGGTTTACCAAAACGGTAAAGGCAGATTTCATGAAAAAAATAGTGGCTTTCATAGTGAGTGTGATTTTTTATACCGCCAGTTCTTCAGCATTATCGAAGGAAGAAATCGCGTCAGTGATGTCAATGAAAGCCGCATTGAAAATTCAGCCGGAAAATGCCGCCCTCCTCTCGGAACTGGGTCTTGCCTATATCAAAAACAGACAGTTTCAGGAAGCAATTCCCCCTCTGGAGCATTCACTAAAAATCCAGGCAAATGATTTTAAATCACATTTTTATCTGGCCTTGGCCTTTGGTGCTGTGGGGCGTCACCATGAAAAACTAATAGAACTGCAAGAAGCCCTTCGTATCAATCCAGAGTTTGCCGAAGCCAATTTCAAAATTGGACTGGCCCATGCAGCTTTAAACAGACACCATGAAGCAAGTGAATATTACCAAAAAGCCATCAAACTGGAGCCAGAAAATTTTGACACCTATTATTTTTTAGCGTTGTCCTGCATTCTATCGAACCGATATCAGGAGGCCCTTTCGGCTATCAATGAATCTATCCGTCTCAATCCTTATAATGCAGAAGCGCATTATACTTTAGGTCAAATTTATATGAAAATGGGACGCTACAATAAGGCTATTCAGCCACTACAAACCGCAATGAACATTCACCCTGGTCTACCGCAAAAAAAGCATCAGAACTCAATGCATCAGAACCTACCGTAAATCAATAATTTTTCAGAGAATAATCATTCCGCCAACATCTTTCTGTAATTAAATTTATATTCCTGCGACTGATATTCAGTTATTTAACCCGAATGATTTTGGTATCATAATAAATCAGGACTCAAACCGTGGATATATTAAGGATGATTATCATGAATAAATTCTATGCAGCCTTTCTGATATTTATCAGTTATTTTCTTCTTGTAACTTTTTTACCCAAAAATGTAGACAGTGCTTCGAAGCAAACTAGAACTGCAACGAAAGTATCTGACGCATCCGGCAATACAGAAATAGCGATTCTTGCGGGAGGTTGCTTCTGGTGTATGGAGCACCCTTATGAAGACCTACCCGGAATCTCAAAGGCCATTTCGGGATATACAGGCGGGAAAAAGAAAAATCCTACTTACAAAGAAGTCGCATCCGGCTCTACCAGCCATGTCGAAGCTGTAGAGATCCATTATGATCCAGCAATAATTTCGTTCAATGATATCCTCGAAGTTTTCTGGAGGAATATTGATCCAACGGATGCAGGCGGGCAATTTGTCGACCGGGGAAATCAATACACATCCGGAATCTATTACCTAGACAAGAAACAAAAACAAGTGGCTGAGGAATCAAAAAAACGCATGGAGGCCAGCAAACGATTCAGCAAAAAAATTCTAACGAAACTGGTAAAGGCAGGGACATTTTATCGCGCAGAAGAATATCATCAGGATTTTTTCAAGAAAAACTATATTCGCTATAAAGTTTACCGCGCAGGCTCAGGGAGGGACGAGTTCATAGCCAAAGTTTGGGGTGATGATCGGGAATACAAAATATCTAAAACAAGTTTCGATGAGGCTAATACACCCCAATTCACCTTGATAGGCAATAAAACCAAGTCCAAAGCTAGCCTGACCCCATTACAATATAAAGTCACCCAAAAAAAAGGTACCGAACCGCCCTTCAGGAATGAGTATTGGGATAACAAACAACCTGGAATCTACGTAGACATCGTTTCTGGAGAACCTCTGTTCAGCTCTAAAGACAAGTTCAAGTCTGGGACAGGTTGGCCTTCATTCACCCGACCGCTGGTCCAGGAAAACATAGTTGAAGAAAGAGATACCAGCTATAATATGACACGAGTCGAATTGCGGTCAAAAAATGCCGATTCGCATTTAGGACACCTGTTCAAAGACGGTCCCAAACCCACGGGATTAAGGTATTGCATCAACTCGGCTTCTTTAAGATTTATTCACGCAGAAAGCTTGGCAAAAGAAGGATATGAAGATTTTAAATCTTTATTCAGAAAACAATAATGGGCTTTAAATGACAAGCGGGGCCTCCAACTCTAAACCCCAGCAATGGCACCTGTATATGATAAGAACTAATCAGGGCCATCTTTATACAGGAATCACTCAGGATGTCAGTCGGCGTTTTTTGGAGCATCAGGAAGGTGGGAAAAAAGCAGCAAAGTATCTTCGGGGTAAAGGTCCGCTAAAGCTGGTATTTGAGCAGGAAATTGGAAGCCGGTCTTCCGCATTAAAAGCAGAAAGTTCGATTAAAAAATTACCCAAGCTGAAAAAAGAAAACCTTACAAAAAACCCAGGAGCGTTTAATTTTGACACTCCAAAAACCTCGCAAAACAAATAAACGGGAATTTCAAATTATCAGGAACACTTACTGGACAAGATTATTCTTGAAAGCATAATTAGTGATTTGAGCATTATTTTTCAAAGTGGTTTTTGTCAGAATCCGGCTTCGATAGGTTCCAACTGTTCCCACTCCCAGGTTAAGCTCACCCGCAATTTCGGTCAGGGTTTTTCCCGAACCAATCATACAAAATATTTGTAATTCTCTCGGTGACAAGTTTTCGTGCAATGCCATATCTGAATCACTCTTAAGACCCGTAACCATTTTTTCAGCGAATTTCTGGCTGACATAAACCCCACCCTCTGCAACTTTTCGAATGGCTTCGACAAGCTGCTCCGGAGCACTGTCTTTAGTTAAATAACCTGAGGCGCCCGCTTTATAAAATTGTTTGGCATAATTTTCTTCTGAAGAAATACTGAGAATAACTACTTTAATATCAGGATAATCTAGATGAACTTTTTGCATGACCTCCCAACCGGTTTGGCCTGGCATATTTATATCCAGCAACAATATGTCAACATCCCGATTGGATAGTTTGGCCAAAACTTCATTGCCATCACCAGCCTGATCGATTAATTGCAAATCCGGGGTTTCATCAATAATCTGAATCAATCCCTTGCGCACAACAGCATGATCATCAGCAATAATAATCTTAATTGTCTTCAAAGTATTACTTACCATTATTTACTTTCGGAATTTCAACTTTTAATAAAGTTCCCTCACCCACAACGCCCTTGATTTCGACCTTACCCTGCCAAGCAAGAACTCGCTCACGAATACCCAATAATCCCAGGGAGTTCAAATGATTTATTTGGGCCAAATCTATGCCTATCCCATCATCTAAGACCCTTAATTCATACTCGGACTTCCTTTCAAAAAAGTCAACCTTAACGTTCTTTGCTTGAGAGTGGCGTGAAATATTAGTCAGGGTTTCCTGAAATACTCGGAACAAATCTGTTGATAGTTCCGGTTCTACCCGTATGCCTTGCGGTTCAATATGTAATTCACAATTCACATCAGTATTCTCCATAAATTTTTCACTCTGCCATTGTAAAGCCTCACAAAATCCCATTACATCCAGCACTTGAGGCCTTAATTCCGTTGAGATTCTTCGTACAGTTTTGATGGAATCATCCAAACACAAATAAATAGAGTTTACTTTATCGCGCATGCGAGTCTCAGATAAGTCCACTCTTTTCTCTAGCCAGGAAAGATCCAACTTAATAGCCGTCAACATTTGACCCAATTCATCATGTATCTCACGGGAAATGTGTTTTCTCTCTTCCTCGCGAACTTTCTCAACTCTGTTGTACAGATTCCTCAACTCTTCGTTCAATTTATTTCTTTCATCCGCCAACTTAGCTATGTTGTCATAGTGAAACTTTGCTTTCTTATTGTAATAGACCAGCAAACTAAAGATTATTGAAAGAAGAATTCCGGCAACACCAATAACTGTAGGAAATCCGGATTTATAGTTTGAAAAAAAACTATCCTCAAATATAATATTTACACCAAAGCTTATGTTCCTAAAATCTATTTGCGTCCGATACTGCAAATGATTAGATGGGCTATCTTTGAGAACCCCCTCACTATCAACAAGTCCCTTCTCAGAGTCATAATATTCAATAGATAGCCCTTCTAATTCCCGAATTTGGGCGTAAGAGCTTAGCAATTTATTAATCTCAAAAACCCCCAAAATGAAGCCCCCAAACTTATCTTCAGCAAATATTGGAGAAACGATAAGAAAACCCAACCCCCCTTGCACAAACTCAACCACATCGGTTACTTGGGTCTTGCCATTTTGTTTGGCAAAATCCAGTGTTCGCTTACGGTTTTCCTCAAAAGACAGATCCAAATCTTTAGCAGATTCATTACCTCTTATAGGCTCTAACCATCGGACGACATAATTCTCATCCACCCATTCGACCGCTAATAATTCTTTTTTATCTTTGATGTAATTTCTTGCGTCTTTCAACCACTGCTCTTGATTTAAATACATTCTGTTTTGCCAGCGATATTTCAGGCGATCTAATGAAAGAATATCCTGGTTAATTCTATGAGTGAGAAGACTTTTAAGATGCAGGACTTCATTATTCCTTATACTTTCAATATTTTTATATTCTTCAACATTGAGGGCTTTCCAAAAGGATATGGAGACCACCAGCAACCCTACTGCTAAAAATACTGGTAATCCAGGAACTCCGCCTTCCTCTAAATTCGGGAACTTATATATAATCAGTCCAAATCCCACAACACAAAACCCTATTGAGGTATGTATGGCCATCCTAACCTGACTACCCCAACCAGATGCATACTCTATGTCAAATAAGTATCCGACCAGAGCGACCAAAGCTAAACCCGTAATTACTGCCCCAAAAGTCTCTAAGGGTTGGAAGAGTCCAATTAATTTAGTTTTTCTATGTATTGGGTTAACAAGGACAAGAGCCAAACCACTTAACAAAAAACATAATGCCGTATTGGGAGCCATTCGCCCTGGGTGGGAGGTCATGACCGTTACATAGCCCTCCATAAACAATTCGTCTAGCCCAGTATTTAATCCCCATAGATACTCTGCGAGAGTAATCATTCCTATGAGCAATGTTATTGCCCCAAAAAAACTTCCCAAAATCAATTTTTCAAGGTTTATACAAATAAGCCCAAGGCCAAAAAATAAAAACCCCAACGCAGTGTTGTACTGCATTGGGGCGAAGGAGAAATGTATTTGAATTAATTGATGGGATTGGGTGTGCCAACCATAAATAACGATGCTCCCTAATAAAACGCAAAGATAGCCAGAAACATTGGATAGAAGGGTTTTTCGAGCATCCACTGACTGCACCCAAGTTTTAAGTAAATAAAGGAAAATGCTTCCCAACGCTAAATATTAATCTGTGTTCCACTCCGTAAAGAAATAATAAATCAATGTAACGGTAAAAACACCCGCCAGACCCACCGTTATAATGCAGCTTAAATTCATTTTTTTCTCCACTTTGAGAATGTGATTAGAATGCTTCGCATTTTATATAAAAATCTACCCAAAAAGCAACGAGCCCGTGTATTTTTCAAGCATTTATATTGCTTAAAAAAAACATAATCGCTAGTCAGGATCCGGAAAAAGCAAAAATGGTCAATCTTTTACCATTTCAATCAATGATGAGGTGAGCCATTGGTTTCTTTTTTCTGTTGAGTTTTCTCTCTGAGAAATAAATATTGAATTTAAATATTATTAAACTAATATAATCTTAGCATTTAGTCGTGGAGAGGACTCCACATTTCTAAGTTGTATTCAATGAAAGTTAGAAATATTCCTACAAAGTAAATCATTAATGAATTTTGACCCAAACTGTTTGTGCCCTCTTTGTGGCTCCAACCCTGAAAAGGTCTTCTATCCCTATTCCACCAAATTCAATAATATTCACTTTAACTATTTAAAGTGTAGCAAGTGCCCCAGTGTCTTTGTCCATCCAATTCCTGACAGCGCAACTCTGGATCTCATGTACTCGAAAACGGCTTACCATGATAAATATTCTAATGATAATGAGGAAATAGATTTTACGCTTTCGATAAACTTATTAAAACAGTATGCACAAGACAATGCCTAGGTGCTTGACTATGGTTGCGGGGTAGGAGCGTTTTTAAAAGTATTGAGTTCCAACGGATTTTTTCCATTTGGAGTGGAGTATGGCTCAGATGTAGCCAAACATGCCAGAGATATTACTGCATGTGAGGTGATGTCTGTTGAAAAATTTTTAGCCTTATCTCCCAAACCAAGCTTCGATGTAATTTATTTGGGGGATGTGCTGGAACATCTTTCAAACCCTATCGATAGTCTTAACACAATATTACCTTTTCTAAAAACCGGCGGCATTTTGTTTGTGGAAGGCCCATTGGAGGACAATCCAAGCCTGGTTTACTGGGCATCATTAGTATATGGTTGGTTAAAGTATTCATTGCGTTCTGATCTAATCATGTTTCATTCTCCATTCCATCTTTTTCGTACTGAATCAAAACAACAACTTGCCTTTTTTGGCCGAGTCAGCACTTCTCTTGAGCTAAAACATATGAATATTTTTGAAACAGGATTTCCCTATTCACATGGGGGTTATATCAAACGATTTATTGCAAATATTTCAATTATTTTGAGCGGAAAACCCTTTTTTGGCAGAACTTTTGGCAACAGGTTTCAAATGATATTCACAAAGAATGGTGATAAAATTTAAGGTCCAATATCTACCTCACAACATTGTACTGAGTTAAAAATATCAACTCCTAGAGCTTATGCCCACCCGAACATATAATAAATCCGGCTTGATTTTAAAACGCGGTTCAAGCTCAGCATCTAAAATGCAGATCAAAGATTTGCAAAGAGATCTCCGGCAATTGGGTTATCTGTATCGCTGGATTGATAGTGGTTTTGGGCTGGGCACAGAACGAGCCGTCAAAGCTTTGCAGTATGACCTTCTCAACAACCAAGGTCAAAGTACTCGCAATGATGGAGAAGCTCCAGTAGCTGTAGCCGATTACAATCAGGGGCGGGTAACCGATGTAAATGGTATCGTTAACCAGAATCTGGTCCAATGTATTTCAGACATGCTGGACGATGCTAAGTATCCCAAACTTCCTTTTGCCGAGAATCCGCAAGAAGCCAATGATGAAGTCATCCAACAATTGGATGCCCTGCGTTCTTCTCAAGTCTCCATCCCCTTCTTAAAAGCAATCTTCAAACAAGAGTCCAATCTAAAGCACTTCTATGTTCCTCGTGGTAGGGATGATGATAGCTATATAGTTGTGGGGATGGACATCAATGCAGGAGAAAAACATGTCATCACTTCGCGTGGGTACGGTTTAGGACAATTTACTCTGTTTCATCACCCACCTACAAAGAGCGAAATTAAAAACTTCATGGTGGCAATAGAGGGAAATATCAGCAAGGCAATTGCAGAACTTAAGGATAAATTTGAAAACTTTGTCACAGGCCCGCCTGGAGGAAGACGTGCAGATGATCGATTTGCCGATGGCAGAACTCGAAAGGAACCGATAATCTGCCAATATGATGAAAACGACTCACGTCATTTAACAGATTGCAAAAACTGCGCACAGAATGTTAACAAACAAAATATCGTGGCTGACAAAACTCCCTACTACAAGGGTTCTAAAAATAAATTCCAGAAAACCAAATACCACGAAGGTTCTTTTGAAGATGTGCCTGCCCGTAAGGACTTCCCCTGCGACTGGCCTTATGCCATGCGCCGATATAACGGCTCCGGTGTAAACTCCTACAATTACCAAGCCCGAGTACTAAAGCGTTTGGCTAATTTGTAAAACACAAATTAACCGGCAATCACACTTTATGGTTATTGCTCCTGTACTTAAGCGATGAGGAGATGAAGTCCCTGAACAGGGGGTGTGGGCTCATAGGAGAAGATTTAAATTCAGGATGAAACTGGCCCGCAAGAAACCAGGGATGGTCTTTCAATTCTATGATCTCCACCAGATTGCCGTTTGGCGACAAGCCGCTGATGACTAGTCCCGCCTCCTCCATTTGGATACGGTACATATTGTTGAATTCATATCGATGGCGGTGCCTCTCTTCGATTTCCCTTTTCCCATAAGCGTTATAGGCATTAGAGTTTTTTCTTAGTTGGCAAGGATATTCGCCTAGCCGCATCGTTCCCCCCTTATCTCCCTGGGCATTCTGATCGGGCAAGAGATCAATAATGAGATAGGGGGATGTAGTCGAAAATTCTGAGCTATTGGCGTTTTTGAGATGAGCGACATTCCTGGCAAACTCAATCGCGGCACAATGCATACCAAGACAAATTCCAAAATAGGGAACCTTGTTTTCTCTGGCAAACTGAACCGCTTTAATCTTTCCCTCAATGCCTCGATCGCCAAACCCTCCAGGAACCAGAACCCCGTCGCAGCTTTTTAGCAATACTGATCCTTCCTCTTTTTCAAGTGCCTCGGCATCTACCCAATCAATGTTGACACGGACATTATTGCCAATTCCACCATGAATTAAGGATTCAGTGAGGCTTTTGTAGGACTCCTTTAAATCCACATACTTGCCCACAATTCCTATTTTCACCTCACCATCCGGCTTTTTCAATATCTGGTTAATCTTTTGCCATCGCTCCAGATCAGGACTCTTTCCTTTCATCCCAAGCTTTTCCAGAATGATTTTACAGAGGCCTTCTTTTTCCAAACCAATTGGGACTTCATAAATGGAGCTTACATCCATGGCAGTAATTACAGAGTTGGCCTCGACATTGCAAAACAAAGCAATTTTTTCTTTTATGGGTTTAGACAGTTTTCTCTCAGTACGACATAATAGAATATCTGGTTGAATACCAATTTCCCTCAGCTTTTGAACACTGTGCTGGGTTGGTTTGGTTTTTAATTCATCCGATGTTTTCATATATGGAACGAGAGTAAGGTGCACATAAAGTATATCCTTAGGTTTGACATCAAAGCGGAACTGCCGAATTGCCTCCAGGAAAGGCAAACTCTCAATATCGCCTACTGTTCCTCCAATTTCACAAATCACAACATCCACATCATTGCCAACAGAGCGAATATGCTTCTTAATTTCATCTGTAATATGAGGAATGACCTGAACAGTTGCCCCTAAATACTCTCCCTTACGTTCCTTTTGAATTACGTTGTGATAAATACGACCTGCAGTAATGTTGTTTGCCCGACGCATTTTTGCGTGCGTAAACCGTTCATAATGCCCCAAATCCAGATCCGTTTCCGCACCATCATCGGTTACAAATACTTCCCCATGCTGAAACGGATTCATCGTACCGGGGTCTATGTTGATGTAGGGGTCCAACTTTAGGATAGTTATTTTGAGGCCGGTACATTCCAGTAAACTGCCTATGGATGATGCCGCAATTCCTTTGCCTAAAGATGACAGAACTCCACCTGTGACGAAGATATATTTCACTTTTTTACCGTTAATTCGTTTTTTCACTCAAATATCCTCATCAATTTCAGTTCAGGGTAAAACCGCCGCCAAATGTTTCTCTATAATCGCCAAATCTGCTTCACAATCGACTCCTATTGAGTCTATATTTGTTTCAACAACTTTAATTTTGAATCCACCCTCAAGGATGCGCAATTGTTCGAGTTTTTCAATTTTTTCAAGACCCGAATCAGGCAAACTCCCAAAACCCATTAGAAATTTTTTCCTGTATGCGTACAGCCCAATATGTTTATACCAGAAAGATTTCAATGGGTCGAACGATGAATATTCAATCGAATCACCCCCCCATTTATCTCTATCCCAGGGAATGGGAGCTTTTGAAAAATACAAGGCTGAGTTGGAATTATCGACCACAACCTTGGTAACATTTCGATCCATCAGCTCTTCACAGCTTTTAATTAAAATCCTTAACGTGACTGTTGACTCTATAGCGTTTTCTAATAAAGGGCGCACGACTCGGTCTATATTCTCGGGGGCAATAAGTGGCTCGTCCCCTTGCACATTAACCACAACCTCACATTCTCGATCACGAACCACCTCTGCTATACGGTCTGTTCCGGACTCATGATCCGCAGAAGTCATGACGGCGTTACCGCCAAATCCATTTACAGCTTCCAAAATCCGGTTATCATCGGTGGCAACAATCACCTCTGAGATACTTTTTGCTTTGCTGGCCTGCTCAAAAACCCATTGCACCATTGGCTTTCCTTTGATGAGGGCAAGAGGTTTTCCAGGAAACCGCGAGGAAGCCCACCGTGCAGGAATTACGGCTATGACTTTTGAATCAGTAGGCATGCCGGTTGATCAATCCTTTCCATATGGTCATGACAAGAATTTTCAAATCAAACAATAAAGACCAGTTTTTAATATAATATAAGTCACACTCAATCCTTTTTTCCAAAGAGGTATTTCCCCTCCAACCATTTACTTGAGCCCACCCAGTTAACCCCGCCTTCATCTTCAATCGCAACATATAAAAAGGAATGGATTTCTTGAACTCTTCTACAAACACTGGTCGTTCAGGACGTGGACCCACCAAGCTCATTTGCCCGCTAAAAACATTAAATAATTGAGGCAGTTCATCCAGGCTAGTCTGCCTTAAAATCGTACCAACTCGGGTGCGCCTGTCATCATTCTCCTTCGCCCAAACTGGTCCAGTTTGATTCTCCGCCTCAGTGGTCATGGATCGAAACTTGTACATCCAGAAAACGTTTCGGTCTAACCCCATGCGCTCTTGCCGATAAAATAAGGGTCCTTGAGATTCCAGTTTAAGAATTATTCCAATGAGAACCATAAGAGGAAAAGCAATAATAAGGGCAAACCCAGAAAGAACAATATCTGAAAACCGCTTCAATACAATATTCCATCCATAAAGGGGAGATTCAAATAGGTTGATCAGTGGCATCCCATCAAGCTCTTCTACCCCTGAATGCAAATCCATATATCGTAAAAGATCGGGCACTAGTTTGATGTCAACGGTTTCCTCTCCTAAAGAGGTTAAAATTTCTTCGAGTTGATCATGAGCCTTATACGGCAACGCGATGAAAAGCTGGTCCACTTCGTTTTCTCGAATAACCCGAACCACATCTTGATAAGCACCCAAAACTGTATGGCCCCTAAATAACTTTCCCACATTTTCGGGAGAATCGGATAAATAGCCCACTACTGAAAAACCAATTTCGGGATTTTTCACCAACCTTTCCACAACCTTCTGCCCAAGCTCTTCTGCCCCGATTACCAAAACTTTTTTTAGGTTAACCCCCTTGGCATGCATCTCTTTAATCAACAGACCCGCTAGTTGATGGGAAAAAAACAACATAATAGTAGCGATTAGCCAGAAGTATACGACCATGATCCGGGAAAAGGTTAAGTCACGGATAAAAAACGTAGCTGCCATGAGCATAAGAACCGACAAAGTGGCTAATTTCAAAGCCCCTAAGGCCTGACTCATCTTCGATTGTTTACTGGACTGATAAGCAAACCCAAGCACCCGACCATTAATAAGAAATACTATCCAAATAGGCGCTATTGCATACAAGTACATATTTTCACTCGGTATAGGACCGGAGGGAGCAATTAGTTGTAATTTAAACCGGATTAAATAAGCAAACAACCAGGAGAGAGTTACTGCCAAAGCATCAAGAAAAAATAAGACCGTCAGGTAAAGTTGACCATGTTTCCGAATCATATATGACAAAAGAAATCGCTTCCTTCTCTTTATATCTTTCCTGCGAGAATTTTAATTTCCCGAAGAAATAAAGAATTCTGGACAAATATTATTTGAAAAACATTAGGGTTTTATCTGAAGAAATGGAGCCTTAAACCACCAGAGCCGACAGGGATTTCAGATCAGGCGATCAGGAATTTGATATCAGGAAATGCCTGCATACAAAGACCTGTATGGAAGGAGAATAACCCAAAATTTAACTGGCTTCAACCGATAAGTGGGGAAGTGAAGGCAAAAGGTTGCAAAGCGGCTAACTACTGAATCTGGTTTAATTGGGCAAGAATTTTCCCTCGTACCTCGGCAGGAGGATTTTTTTTCAACGCACCCTCTAGAACTTCAATTGCACGGCTGGTTTCACCTTTTTTAGAATAGGTCATACCAAGCATATATCGGGAATCGTGCGCCTTATTCCCTCTTGGAAATTTATTTAAAACTGTCTCAAACTGAAGAACCGCATCATCATACATTTCCAATGCCACATAATTGGTGCCAATCCAAAAAGCAATATTATCTTTAAGTTTATTGGGAGGATTACTCAGGTCCAGATTTTGAAACAACAAAATTGACTCATCATAATTCCTATTCCGATAAGCAGCTAGAGCTTTGTCATATTCGGGAGGATTCTTTGCCGATGCTCTGCGAGTCCTCTTTTTATGAACAGGCCTTGCTTGGGATTTTTGCATTTTTATTCGGGCAATCTCTTCATTGAGCCGGGCCATCTGCGCCTTTAAATCTTCAACCTCAGGCTCCAGAAAGTCAGACGAGTCTGTAACCGATGAGACGCCACTCTCCAGCCTTTCACTTGCTGCATTAATTTTAGGTTCCAATGTACTCAACACCTCTTCAAGCTCTCGAACCTTGCTAATCAATGCCTCTTGCTGGCTTTGCAGACTTTCCACATCCCCCTTCAGCTCGCTCCTATCAGTACGTTGATCAACACTGGCAAAGCCATCCGGATCCCCATCTATAAAACCATCTTCCCCTTCATCTATTTCTGAGAAACCTTTATCCTCGGAAAAGAAATCATCTTCATCGGAACCGCCTCTATCATCATCCCTACCACGACGCCTATCATCACGAGCCATTTCTCTATCATCTTCAAATGGGAAATCTTCTTCAAAAGCCAGGTCATCATCATCTTCAGCCATCCAGGGAAGATAGCTACAACCATTAAAAAACAATGAAAAAAGAAGTACCAATGCAAGAATGAGGCGGGTGAAAATGTGGGTGGGCGACATGTTTAACTCCATCGTATTTCAATAAGGATAAATTACCCCTTAATAATCAATGAATTATATGGTTTTGACCTAAAAATGTCAACCTCATATATGAATGATTTGTTCTTCTCAAAATATTCTATTATTTATCGAATTTTAAAGGGATTTCATTAATTTTTTATTATTCATTTCTTTAGAAAATCCCACCCGGTTTAATAATACTGTCTCCTCCAAAACCTTAGCGGCTTCTTCGACTTCCGCCAATGTATTACCCCAACCAAAACTGAAACGAATGGATGAGTTGATTTTATCCAGGGGTATTCCCATTGCTGTTAACACCGGTGAAGGCAACCCACTTCCCGAACTGCACGCTGATCCCGTAGAAACTGCCACTCCAGCCATATCTAAACCAATCAGTAACGTATCCCCTTCAACCTCATCGAATCCCAGGTTCAGAGTATTAGGGAGCCTGTTTTCCAAATCACCAAAGATCTCCACCCCTGAAATCTGATTAGAGATCAATTTATAAAAATGCTCTCGCAAAGAAGAAAGGCTTGAAGATTCTTGGGAAACTAAATGTTTCTGTGCAAGCTCGCAAGCTTTACCAAAACCCGCTATTCCCGCCACATTTTCGGTCCCTCCTCTTCTCTTTTTCTCCTGACCTCCCCCACAAATGGGTGAAAATAATTCAGGGCTTCCCCTCTTTAAATAGAGGGCTCCAACCCCCTTAGGACCATTCAACTTATGCGCTGAAATGGATAACATGTCGATCGGAGCATCTTGAACCTCAACCTGAATTTTACCTACACTTTGCACCGCATCGGTGTGAAACAACACTCCCTTTTTCCTTGCGATCTCTCCAATTTTTTCAATGTCCTGTAATACCCCCGTCTCACTGTTGGCATGTTGCAAGGAAAGCAGCAAAGTCGACTCTGTCAAGCAATCTTCCAAAGCATCCAAGTCAATTCGCCCCAACTTATCGACCTTTAGCAGATCCACATTAAAGCCCAGGTTCTCCAATTGCCTGCAGGGATTCAAAATCGATGGGTGTTCCACTTGACTGGTAACGATATGCCCCCCACCTTTCCCCAATCCTAAAGCCACTCCTAATAAGGCAAAATTATTTGCCTCTGTCCCTCCACTAGTAAAAACTATTTCCGATGGAGAAGCTCCAATAAGGTTGGCCACATGTTCCCGAGACTCATCCACTAAAACGCGGGCTGACCTCCCTATAGAGTGAACACTGGAAGGATTCCCAACCTGTTTCTCCAAAACATTCGTTACGATATCCAGAACTTCTGGAGCAACCGGCGTGGTAGCATTATGATCAAGATAAATTTTATTCAATTTAAAATACCTACAAGAATTATCCGCTAAACCAAGGTGCGAAGAAAGGGTTCGGGTTTAATCAGGAAGCAACAGAGCCTGTGTTTCGCCAATTATCTAAATTCAGGATTTAGACTGGCCGGAGACCCGTTTTATATTGGAAGGATCCATTGCAACTGGTTTTGCAGGTGCGGGGTCAATTCCCTTCTGCCCCAGGGTTTCCTTTAGTTGGCGGATTTCTTTTTCCATTCGAGGCAAACTATCCAACATGCACTCAATTGCCCGAGCCACTGGATCAGGAAAGGATTCCAGACCCTCATTGTCTTCCATATCAGAAGAAATACCGGAAAAAACCACCCTTCCAGGAACTCCTATAACGGTGGAATATTCTGGAACATCTTGGAGAACTACCGACCCGGAACCTATTTTCGTGTTACGACCCACATGGATAGGACCCAAAACCTTTGCCCCAGCACCAATGACAACATCGTTAGCGATGGTAGGGTGACGTTTGACTTTTTTGGTTGCAAATCCCCCTAAGGTCACTCCTTGATAGATAAATACATTATCACCTACCTCTGCAGTTTCTCCAATCACAACGCCCATTCCATGATCGATAAAAAAACGATGCCCAATTTTTGCAGCGGGATGAATCTCAATTCCCGTTATCCATCTTGAAAATTGGGATAAGGCCCTGGCTAAAAACTTGAATCCCAAATTCCACAACCCATGAGCCAAGCGATAGCCGATCAGAGCATGAACTCCAGGATACAAAATCACTACCTCAAGGAAGTTCCTCGCGGCAGGATCTTTTTCTAAAGCAACCCGGACATCTTCTTTAATTAGACGGAGCATAGATTTGGGCTTGGGGTATAAGTTATTGTTTATTGTAATATTATACTCCACTCAACACCAAACAAAAAGCCCCCTTTCCAAATAGTTCCCTTCAGCACCCTTTCTAAAGCTGAGAAAGGCAATGCCCCTTTCAACCCGGGTATTTCTATATTTACTAAAAAGAGCTCTGTAGAGAGGGCCAACAGATGCAGATCTACTTATACATGAGGGAAACTAATTGAGAGCGAGCGTGAACTCGAAACTTGGAATATATCTTCTTAAGATGGTCTTTGACGGTGTGATGACTCAAGTCTAACATTTTGGCTATCTCCTTGTCGCTCAGGCCTTCACAAATCAGACGGGCAACATCAGCTTCCCGGCTTGTCAATCCGGCTTCCTGCATTAAGTATTTTGTATGCTCTTCAAGTTTGACTTCACCTTCCACCTGATGGGATCGAACCCTTCCCGAGTCTTGAGATTCAAGGATTTTTAAATTTTCCCTTGCCCGGAAGGAAAGTGTTTTCATGATAGCCATCAAGACATCAGGACTCGCAGATAATTTAGTCTGAAATTGTTCCTGTGTAATTTCCAACAACAGGCTGGGTACCGCTGATTTAACGGTGGCAGAACGGGGTTGGGATTCAATCAATGCCATCTCTCCCAGATAATCTCCTTTTGTTCTACGCGCAATCTCTATTCCATTTTTGGAAACTATCAACTCCCCGGAAAGTATGACATACATGGAGCGACCCTCTTCCCCATCTGAAAACAAAACCGCTCCTACATCCAGATCCCTCAACTGACATTCAGAGGCCAAGCATTCCAGTGTATCCGTGGAAGCCTTTGTTAAAAAATCAATTTTTCTCAGAAAATCTAAATTTTTATTTTCCACACTTCGCCTTATTCGTCTGAGATTTTCATCTGCTCAAAACAGTAGTCCCCCGCAGAATTATAACACTATTTGGCATAGGGCAATTAACTTCAATTAATAAAAAAAATTGAATTTCAATGTTAGAAGATTTTGTTTGGAGTCAACCGATACTAAATTTGAATTGTTGAGGTTGTATTGAAAGTCGAGATCAATGTTCAGGAACTCTAAAACCGGATGAGTAATTGTGAATTGGACTGTTTGTTTTTCATCCCGCCTATTCTTTCCAATACTTTCCGTAACATTTTCATAAAGCAATAGGTTGTACAAGTAGGAAAGCTGAAATTTCGTTTTATCTGGACCAGAGAAATTATACCCCGCGCTGATGAGATTCCCGACATAGTCAAATTCACTTCCCTTCGTATTTTCATCATAATACCTGTAAGTCACGAATGCGTACGCCTTGCTCTCCGCGAAAAACAGGTATTGGTCAAAACCGATGGAAACATTGAGGGCATTACGCAATTCGTCCCCTAAAAAGGTGGTCTCTGAAATGACTGCACTAATATTGGTGTAGAGTTCGGGTTGAAGCGAGAAACCAATACGCGGGACAACACTGTGAGAGGTCAGGTAATCCTTTTCATCTAAGAAACTGTAGTTATAGTAGTAGTCTAGTCCGGCGTCCCAGTTTTTATCATTATGAGTCCCCCCCAGCGAAAAGGTGTTGGATATATAATTAAACTCAGCCGCGTCTGTCCAGGCATTCTGGTAATAATCATATCCCAATCGGAGCTCGACAATAGGGGTAGAATAGAATTTGTAACCTGTCGACAACTCAAAGGTAGCCGCCGTATCGGATTGGTTGGAAACGATATCCTGGCTGGTCACTGACACGTTATCGTCATATTGAAATCCTTGCTTGGCTAAGAACCACCAGTTTTTTTTGCTTTTACTTGTTTTCTCTCCTAATTCATTCAACAGGATTTCAACCTGATCGGCGGTTTCCGATTCCGGATTCTTTTCCAATGCCATGTTCAGCGCAAACTTAGCGTCTTCTTTCTGCCCTAATTCAAAATAGGCCAGCCCAATTTGAAACAGGGCTAATTGCTCAAGGTCAGGGTCCAAACTTAATACGGTTTGAAAATAAATGAGAGATTCCTTGTATTGTTCTTTTTGCTGCAAGGTAAAACCTAGATATAAATAGGCGGAGGCATCTTGAGGATCTAGATCAATGGATTTTTTCAATGCCTCGAGAGCCAGGTCACTGGATTCAAGATTAAAATAAACGATACCAAGATTACGGTGGGCACCACTATATGCGGGGTCCAGCTCAAGGACCTTTTTAAAAGGTGCAACCGCTTCAGTATTTTTTTCAGCTTTAAGGAAGGTCAGACCCCGATAATAATGCGCCTCAATATTGGAAGGATCTTTGGCCAAAACCTTTGAGAATTCACTGAGGGCCTGGTCAAACTTAGCCTCATTATAAAATTGCAAACCACGGATTATAGAGGGGGCGCTGGCTTCCTGGGCTTGAATATTATTCAGGCAGAAGAACAGTGAAAGAAATAGAAATGAGAAGAATTTCTGCACAATAAAAGGCAATTAAAGGTGAAACAAGGATATTACCTATAATTTTTGTATAAATCCAATATTAATCAGTGAGTTGGGGTTTTTAATTGCTTATTATTTAGGCAGGCTTGGTGATTAGGAGGATTGGTGCAAATGCTTTAGGGGACCCACTAACTAAAAAAATAGGCCATTCTATTTAAAGAATGACCCATTTCATTAAAATTCCAATTATTTTGGTAGGCGCAACGAGCAAAGCTATAAGCCCGCTAACTGGGAGGTCCGCCTCCTTTACCAGGGGGAGGTCCACCGCCGCCACCGGGATTACCACCACCGGGATTACCACGCGGTATAGTGCTGGTATCAGGCCTGCCCGGCCTTATGCCTACAGGTGGTTTGTGTCCACCTCCTGGGCCTCTTGCAATTCTTTCTCTTACTGGGGGTGGATTTATTCCACCTTTAGGTCCTTTTAGTCCTGATCCTTTGGGTCCTTTGGGTCCTTTGGCGGTGACAAGTTTACCGCCGCCGCCAGTACCTTTTCCTCCTCTTTCAATTCTATCTGAGGCGTTTCCAAGAAATGAACCCGTGGTCGCAACATTTGCTGTTTTTCTTGTAACGGTGGTGGAGGTTTTACCTTTCTTTGCTGGAGGCCCCTTTTGTTTATCTGCCTGCTTCATCAAACCAGCCGGCAAGTTCCCTGCCTCAGCCATTTTCAGGAGCCCTGGGGGGAAAGTTCCATTTTTGGCCATCGCCAGTAATCCAGGTGGAAGCGCATCGTTCGCTGCCAAGTCAACTATAAGCGGAGGAAGATTCTGAATATCGGACACCACACCATTTTTCAAAACACCCAGCATTTTCCCCTTGGTAAGTACCGATTGCGGTCCCAGGCCTCCGCCGGAAAGCTTCGGGGCAGTATCGATACTACCTTCAATATTAATGAAAGTAGTCTTGCCATTTGGCTGAACCGTCACCACAAATTCTGTTCCCCGCACTCCCGCCACAGCGGTGGGCGTCACTACCTTGAAGGCCGAACCCTTCGATTTACCTTTAGTAACCACAAACCGCACAGTTCCCAAAGCTACATTCACCACAGTTTGCCGCAGATCTTTTTCGGGATCATATATATGCTTTTTAATATTGACGGAAGCATTTTCTCCTAGGGTCAATGAACTCTTATCATCAAAGGTAAAAGTGGCTTTTGATTCCGGCTTGGTTTTTATATGGTCATTCATAAAAACCGGGGAAGCCAACTTAACATCTGTTGAAGTATTCTGCCCTTTATGAGTCTGAAGAATCTCCCCTTCAACCCCCGTGGTGATGCCAATGTCGGCTGATTTGACTATTCCCTGCTGTTTCAAAAATTGTTTTTGCTCAAATAAGTTTTTGCCTGGGGGTTCGCCGGATAATGCGTAGGTAACCCGAACAAATTCCTGATCGGTCAACGCGCCTTTTGCGTCCTTTTCACTCAGAACTTTAAATCCTCGAATTTTTAAAATTTTGGCAGTTTTAGCATACAAGTCCTCTTGCGATAACTCCGCATGATTTTTAGGAAGGAGGGGGTGATCAGGTTGATTTTGGGCAACAATCGCCACAAACTCAGCCCTGCTGACCTGCGAGTTATTTTGGGTAGCTGACACGATAAACAGAAAAGAAAAACCTATTGCTACCAACAGGAAAAAGCGTGTCAACAACACTTTATTTTTGGTGAAAAATTTCGAACTCATGACTCACTCCTTAACTTTCTACTTCACAAATCTTTTTGAAGTAAAAGTTTCAGTTTTTCCGGTGACAACGGTTTACCAACAAAATAACCTTGAGCCCAGTCACATTCAGTATGCTCCAATAATTTCTTTTGTTCAATCGTTTCCACTCCCTTTGCAACCGTCTTCAAGTTCAAGCTTTTCCCAATGCCTATAATCGTGTTAGTGATGGTGGAATTAATCCCCGCAGAGAGACCTCGAATCAGTTTAGGATCAATATTCAAGGTATTTAAAGGGATACGGGCGAGATTATTTAATGAAGACAGTCCCATGCCAAAATTATCCAAAGCCAGCTTGGAGCCAAAGTCGTGAAGATCCATTAAGTTTTTATGCGCTGGAGTTTGTTGCAAAGCTATTTCAGGTATTTCAAACTCAAACATATTCGGTTCCAGACTAAAGTTACTCAGGCAACTCTCAATTTTTTCCGCCAACTTTCCCTGAAGCAACTGGGTTTGACTGAGGTTGATGGAAACAGGTACCAAAGGGATCCCTTCCTGTTTCCAGGCTTGAATTTGTTTACATACGGACTGCATCACCCAATCTCCTATCGAAACTATCAAACCGCTGTCCTCGGCTACAGGAAGAAATTCAGCAGGAAGCACCAATCCTCTGTCAGGATCCTTCATCCTTAAAAAGACTTCAAGCCTTTGGTATTCACCGGTTTTGATATCAATTTTTGGTTGATAGTCTAATTGGAAATCATCATTCTCAAGCGTTCGCCCAATAAGGGTCTTCAACTCTAATCGGTTATGGGCCAAAGAAAGCATTTTAGGATCATGCACAAAATACGAGTTTTTTCCCTGCTCTTTCGCACGGTACATCGCCGTATCCGCACATTTAAACAGCGTTTCTACATCCTTGCCATCGTTGGGATAAAGTGCGATTCCTATACTAAAGCTTGAATAAATTTCATGCGTATCAATTTTGAATACAGGTTTGAGAGCTGAGATAATCCTTTCTGCCAACCGGGTGGAGTAGTTATCATCTTTCAAGCCAGTTAAAAGAATTACAAACTCATCGCCCCCAATCCTCGCCACCGAATCCTCACCACGCAATAAACTTGTCAAACGTTTGGCCACCTCTTTTAGCAACTCATCTCCAATAGAATGACCCAGAGAGTCGTTCACGGATTTGAAATCATCCATATCCAGAAACAATAAGGCAAAGTTTTGCTCATTCCGTTCTGCATGGGCAAGTGCCAAGGTGATGCGGTCATTGATCATGTTGCGGTTGGGCAGCCCGGTCAAAGAATCGAAAAACGCCATGCGCTTTATTTTTGATTCCAACAGACGCGACTCTGACAAATCCTGAACTACGGCCAACAAAGCCATCGTTTTGCTAAAAAGGACTAACTTTAATTTAACCTGTACCGGATAAACCGTTCCATCCTTTCTCTTTTGCAGAGCTTCAAAAACTTGAAGTAGTTTTTTTCCCGTTCGAAGCGGTTCTACAAACAACTCAAACTCTAAGAGAGACTGGTCTTCCCAAAATTCGTATAACGCTTTGCTACAAATCTGAGTTTTGCTGTAACCCAGGCTTCGGGAAGCAGCCGCGTTGGTTTGGGTAATCTTGTAGTTTTCAGTATCTAGAATGTAAGTTTCGTTGCTGGTGCCATCGAGTATCTGTGAAAATTTCTCAGCATTATCTTCTGCCAAGGTCAATTCCCCCTTCATCTCGTCCATGACATCTAAATCTTTTCGGGACCTTACTGAAAGGGTTTTGAGAAGAGCAAACAGAGCTTGAGCTTGAAGATCAAATTCTTTATGAAATCTTTCTGCGGTAATTTCCAGCAATTGTGTTTGTGTTTCTGCTCGAATGGATGCAGACCGGGGCTCAGATTCTATCAAGCCCATTTCCCCGATGTATTCACTGGGTTTTCTTCTTGCGATCACTTTATTTTTTTTATATACCAGCAATTCCCCGGAAAGAATGATGTACATGGAGTTGGAAACATCCCCTTCTTCAAATAGCACTTCAAAAGGAGAGAGAGAAATTACCTTGCAAGAACGGGCCAGTTTTTCCAGAGTCTCATCAGAAAAAAAGCCGAGAAAATCGACGCCTCTTAACTGCTCCAATATTTTTACTTCATCCATTGCTAAGGTCATAACTTGATTCACCTGGCTCTTGCTCCCTCTAACACAACTCTTTAACCTCTATGTTCTTATTGTTAAGCAAGATCGAATAATTTAAAACCCCCATAATCAGGGTATACATAAAAACCGACCATATCCCCATACCAATAATCATTGTAATGCGCTACTTTATAAAGAAAAAATATACCACCCATCAAACTTTTGTACCAATTTTATTACATTTCTTAGAGCCACTATTGGAGTTCCTTGCCCTTGTTCAAATCAAAAACTTATTCAATAATGTGAAATAGGATTACACATACTCAAAAGGCATCTAATTAATTGATCTTTTTAGCCAAAAAATATTCCTCTATTTCCTGCGGGTTACTGGTCACCGCACTTTGCTTGTTTATCTACAATCAATCACCCTCTTCAATGGAGCCATTGGAGAATATTGTTCAAAACACCCACTTCAAATTGCGCGGTCCCCTCTCCCCCAACTCTGATGTCGTCATTGCAAAAATTGATGAGAAGAGTCTGGACACACTGGGTCGTTGGCCCTGGCCAAGACAAACTATGGCGAAGCTTGTTCAAAGACTTCATGAATATGAAGCAGAAGTAATTGGATTCGATATTATTTTTTCTTCGCCCCAGATTAATTCCGACCATGAGGCCTTAATAAAATTACAAAATATAATTAGTCCTACTCAGAACCCTGAAGCCGTAGAATATTTAAACCAATTATTGCGGGAAACAAATGCCGATATCCAGTTTTCCCAAGCTCTATCCAAAGGTTCCAAGTCTGTGTTGGGTTACTTCTTCCACTTTTCACCCGAGGGGCTGGAACATTTAACCCCTACCCAGCGACACCTATATTTTGAAGATATAAAAACATCCCGGTTCAATGGGTTTCTTCGTTCTAGTGAAAACCTCAAACTATCTAACCTGACTTTCCCCACTGCATTTGCAGTCGAGTCTAATATTTCATCCATTTCGCGAACAGCCAGCCGATCCGGTTATCTGAGTTTTGATCTTGAATCCGACGGATCGGTAAAACAACTTCCACTCATTGTCCGATATGTTGACAATGGGAAGGATCATTATTTCCCTCCATTTTCTCTAAGGATTCTCGAACAATATCTACAAGGCACCCTTCTCTTCAGGGTCAATGAATTGGGGATGGAAGAAGTCATTCTGGATAACGATAATCCTATTGTTATCCCAACTAACTCAAAAGGAGAAATGGAGGTCAATTATTTGGGCCCGCGGAAAACATTCCCTGGAATTTCCATTAGCGATCTTTTAGATAAGAATTTAAGTAGTGCAATCAAAGAACGAGTACGGAATAAAATAGTGCTAATAGGTGCCACAGCAACTGCTCTTGAAGATTTAAAGCCGACCCCTTTTGATCCGGCCTTACCAGGAGTAGAAATTCACGCAACGATTATCGACAATATTTTAAGCCATCGTTTTCTCACTAAGCCTTCCTGGACAGCGGTTGTCGATTCTCTATATTTATTGTTGATAGGAGTAGTCTTAACTGTGGTGTACTCCCGCATCAAACCTCTGATGAGTCTCATGGTCTGGTCAGTATGTGTCTGCGCTTCTTTTTATTTAAGCCATTGGCTATTCATTAACAAGGGATTCTGGTTAACGGATGTCTATCCATTAATAGAGAATACTGGGATTGCCGCCTTGATCATGCTGGATCGTTTTGTTAAAGAGGAAAAGCAAAAACTTTTTATCAAAAAGGTTTTTGGTCAATATCTCTCACCCCGGGTCGTAAAAGAACTGATCAATGATCCTTCAAAACTAAAGCTGGGAGGAGAACAAAAAGAACTTACGGCTCTATTCACCGATCTGGAAGGATTCACCACTTTCTCTGAAAAGCTTGGCGCTACAGAACTGGTTGACCTTTTAAATACCTACCTCACCGAAATGACGGACATCCTTCTGCAATACGATGGCACCTTGGATAGATATGATGGCGATGCAATTAAAGCGTTTTTTGGGGCTCCGATTTATTTCGATGATCATGCAAAACGGGCCTGCTGGGTATGTATAGATATGCAAAACAAGCTCAAAGATATGCGTGTGAAATTTAAAGAAGAAGGCAAGCCAGAATTACTCATGCGGGTAGGCCTCAATACCGGATCAATGGTAATCGGAAACATGGGCTCAACCACCCGCATGATGTATGGAATGAACGGCGACTCGGTTAATCTATGCGCCCGTCTCGAAGGAGCCAACAAACAATACGGAACTTACTCTCTGATCAGCGAGTTCACTTACCAGGCCGCCAAAGAATTCATCGAGGTCCGGAAATTAGATATTATTCGTGTCGTAGGCCGTGCAACACCTATTAATATTTATGAGCTTTTAGGAAAACGGGGAGAGATAGATGATCTCCTAAAAAAAGCTTTACCCGATTATAACCAGGGCTTGAAAAGTTATCAAAATCGCGAATGGACCGAAGCCAAAAGATATTTTGAAAATGCCTTGAAAATACGTCCCGAAGATGGCCCCTCAAAAATTTATTTGAAGAGATGCGAAAATTTCATCCTTCAACCTCCCGCCAAAGACTGGGATGGCGTTTTCAATCTCAGCACAAAATAATACACAAATTTTAATACAGGCATTCAGGTTGTGGTGAAGTCAGATAACTATATCTTGGCATAAAAAAACGTTTAAGCGCATCTCTGATCCAATTATTTGCTTCAATGGCCTTATCAACTTCGTCTTGACCCATTTCTTTTTTGATATTTTTCCCGCCAAAATAAAAGCTGACTAACTTTGTTTTACTGTTTTCAATGGCTTTGTAAACATTCTTTAAGTTGTGCAATTTATCATCGACAAAGATAATTTTTTTGTAGTTTAGATCGTTATACCTTAAAAATTCCGTCAAAGATTTTCCTTTATCGGCACCCGCAACCATCATCAACCCTGCCCTGTAAACAATTTCAGCTTTTCTATTTTCAGCATGAATGATAGCAGACCAATCATTCTGAGAAGGGAGTCGATCATTTCTAGAAAAAAAATATTTATTTCGCAACAACTCTCTTTCAGTTGCAGATCGCTGTTTATTTGACCTTGCTGTGAGCAGCATCACATGGTTATTTTGAATTGCATTAAACCTGTCATTCAAATTGGGTTCGGTAGGAACCATGGTGCCAATTTCGTAGAGCATGCTTGCCACATCAAACCTGCAAGGAAGTAATTGGTGCTTCGTTTGGTTATTTTTGTACCACTGAACCCATCTTTCACTTCCTAATAATTGTTCTGAAGTTAGCAGAGTGTCATCAATATCAAACACTATTAGAAGTTCATTTTGTTTTGTTTGGGAATTTTTTATTTCACTAAAAACAGGATTGAAGTTATCTACCGCTATGGGGTTAAAATCTGTTTTTTGGTTTGATAAACTAACGGTTCCAGCGCAGGAGACCAGAAAAGTTATAGAAAAAATAAGGAAATAGATTAGTCGATTCACTTAAATTTCCCTATGGCATGACAACTCAGATATCAGAAGATTCTGAATCTATGCTGCGGTGATATTCTTCCAGAATCGTATCCTGAGTATCCTGGTCGGCGGCCTTGTAGATTCGGATGGTTTCAAAGTGGTTGGTTTGTTGGATGCGTAATAATTTAAGACGCATTAATTCCAGCACAGCAAGAAAAGTCACTATGATTTCCTGCTTACTATTTAAAACGGTGAAAAGAGAATCAAACGTAACACTTTCGGAAGCATTAAGAATTTCCATGATGTGCTGAATCCGGTCTGTGACCGACATTTCCGTAATTTCAATCTCGTAATCTTTTTCAAACGATTTGGTATCCAGAATTTTCTGGTAGGCTTTAAACAAATCAAAAACCGTTGCCTCAACCAGTTCTTTGTCTTCCGAACTCTGCTCAATTTCAATTTGCCCACCCCGCACAAAAATCTGTTGCTGGTCATGTTCTTTCATTCTTAATTCGAACGCCGCATCCCGATAGCGCTGGTACTCACGTAACCGGCGCATCAATTCTGCTCTGGGGTCGACTCCGCCTCCGTCATCCCATTCTTCATCCGTTTCAGGAGTCGGAAGCAGAATTTTTGATTTGATACGAGCCAATTCAGCGGCCATGACCAAATACTCCCCGACCAGTTCAAGATTCAACTCCTGCATCAACTCCAGATATCCCATATACTGCCGGGTAATTTCGGCAATGGGGATATCATAGATATCCATCTTTTGCTCTTTAACCAGATGAAGAAGCAGGTCCAAGGGGCCTTCAAAAATTTCAAGTTTACATCGATAGGTCATAGTCGGATTATAGATTTAAAGTTTTCATCATGAGTTCAACTCGCACTCAATAATAACCAAGTTATTAAAATTGAGCTTATATTTCTACAAGTCACCCCAACGTGACTGCAATAGGGCTAAAGCTACAACAGGGGCTGTTTCCGCCCGGAGAATCCGTGGGCCCAAGCTCACTGTTTGAAATCCAAATTCACGGACCGTTTCGATCTCAGCCTGGCTGAATCCCCCTTCGGGTCCAATCAAAACAGCAACAGAGCGTGGTTCCACATCCAGATCAATATCTTTAAGAATTTTTGTATCCTCCATTTCCCAAAAAACCAACTTAAGATCCTGACACTCATTTTTGCGGCAAAAATTTTCCAGAGTTTGAATATTCTCCGCCACAATTGGAACCTGAGAACGACCACATTGCTTAGAGCTTTCCAAGGCAATTTTCTTCCAGCGCCCGATTTTCTTTTCCATCTCAGTCCGATGTATTTTTACCACGCATCGCTCGGTGGTTAAAGGGGTAACAGAACGCACTCCCAATTCTACGGACTTTCTCAATGTCATATCGAACTTATTCGCTTTGGTTAATGCCTGCCCCAAGTGAATCGCTAAAGGAGATTCCAAATTGATCGTTTCAGAAGCAATGACTTCTCCATGAACCTCCTTCGCCTTGACCTCAACCAGCTTAACAGTGAGCCATTTATCTGAATCGCTGATTACCTGTATTGAGTCCCCTGCTTTCAATCTCAATACTGTTCTGATATGCGAGACATCCGATCCGGTAAGAGTCAGCCTTTTATTAATAATTTGTTCTTTGGGAACAAAAAATTTATGCAGGGAACTCATGCATTTACCCAATGAATCTGCAATAAATCTTCCAGTGAGCTTAATTCATAATCAGGGGATATATCAGTCTGTTCCTTTTTACGGTTAATCCAGGCCGTTTTCATTCCCACGCTTTGGGCACCCAGAATATCTGTGGAAGGGCTATCTCCCACAAAAATAATTTCGGAAGGTGGCAACTGAAACTGGCTTATCGCCAATTGAAAAATAGAAGGATGCGGTTTGCGAAAAGGAAACCCTGAAGAATAAATCGCAAAATCAAAATACTTTTTCAAGCCAGAGTTTTTCAGTTCCAATTCTTTTATGGCAACAGGGTTCGTGGTGTTTGAAATAATTCCCATAGAAACACCGCTTAATTTTTTTAGAACAGTTTCCACTTCGGGATAAACCCTTCTTTCCAGAAAAACTTCTCTATAATAAACTTCCAGAATTTCCTGAATAGAGACCTGCCCCTCCCATGGAACTTTAAAATAGAAGAGTAAATATTGTAAAACTTCCTCGTAACGTGCCTCCCGATGTGTAGTTCGAGATAACTCAATCATGGATTTAAATAATTCTCTGGATTTTCCCAGACATTCTTCAAAGTCTGGCAAGGCGATTTGCTTCGTCTGTAGAAAAGAAAAAACTTTTTCCAGAGGCTTCCTGTCATCTTCTTCTCCCAAGTCGACCAGGGTATGCGCCCAATCAAAACCAATTGCTTTAAATGGAAAATTCATTCACCACCTATAGTTGCTGTATTCCAACCCGTAAAATTTGGGAGATTAACATTAAGAAATGAAAAACGATAATCCTTTATTTATCAATAGATAGTTTGATATTTGCACGATAGGTGGATGCCCAATCTTTTCAGGGACACCTTCAGTTATCAGGAAGCAAGTTCTTGCCTTGACCTTTAGCTCTATCCACTAAATAATAACAGCACCAAGAAGATAAAGGAACAGCAGAAAAAATCATGGTCCCTGAAAACGTAAAAGCCCTACCTGGAAATATTTGCTCGAATCAGGAATTGATTCAGGAAGCAATTAACTTAGGATGCACCAAGGCCAAAGTGATTTTGACCAAGACTATATCCATGGCCCATTGGATGAAACTGCAGTGCCAATATGGATGTTCCCACTATGGCTCTCTCCTGACCTGTCCGCCCTACACCCCCAATGCAGATGAAATGGCTGACATTCTTCCTGAGTATGATAAAGCCCTGCTCATCAACGCCAGTCCAGAAACAAATGTAGGGGAAATTGTAGTTCATTTGGAAAATTATTTAAAAGAGAAAGGCTTTAGCAAAGCTTTCGCCTTATCTGCTCAGCCTTGCAATCTGTGTATACCCTGTACCATTGATACAAACTGCCAGCATCCCGATAAAGCCCGGCCCACTTTGCAAGCCTGCGGCATTGATGTAAATGAAACCGTCCATAATAATGGATGGGATGATTTAGGCCAACAAACCCCCTGCACTCCAACCCATGCCATTGGTTTGGTCCTTCTTGCTTGATATTCGGATATAATAACCTCCTCTTAATCACCCGACCTTAATTGACTGTGGGTTATCGTTACGCAATCCTTGGAGCTGGCCGACAAGGCCTATCTGCCGCCTTTGATCTGGCCCGTTTTGGGTCTGCAAAGGAAATCCTTCTCTGCGATCTCAATCTGGAAGCTGCAAAGGAGGGAGCAGAAAAACTACGCACCCTGCTTTCACAAGATTTGTTCAAACCAGTAAGTCTGGATGCAGGGAATCTGAAACAACTCCATAAGGTGTTAAAGGAAGTCGACTCCGCCATCAGCGCAGTTCCCTTCCCCCTCAACTTGGATATCACCAAAACAGCAATCGAATGTAAAACCCACCTTTGCGATCTGGGCGGACACACCGAAACCGTTCTCAAGCAATTGGCCCTTGATCCGTCTGCCAAAACTTCCGATATCACCATTGTTCCCGACTGCGGCATGGGACCGGGACTCAACATTTCTCTGGGAGTTTTAGCCATGAGTTTCCTGGAAAAGCCTATCAACCTTTTTATATGGGACGGCGGTTTACCGCTTAACCCGGTTCCTCCTTGGAATTATGTCTCTACATTCCATATCAACGGCCTGACCAACGAGTACGAGGGACCTGCCTGGTTCATTAGGGATGGCAAACCTACTCAAGTCCCTTGCCTGAGTGAGGTGGAGGAGTTGGATTTCCCTGCCCCTTTAGGACTTTTGGAAGCGGCAGTTACATCAGGAGGACTTTCTACCGCTCCCTGGACATTTGCGGGCAAACTCCAACGCCTGGAAAATAAAACCTTGCGCTATCCAGGCCACTGGCAAACTTTTCAAGCATTCCAGCAGCTGGGTTTGTTTGAGCAAACTCCGGTGGCGATGAAAGAAGATCGCTTCATCCCCAGAGAAGTGTTCCACACTCTTCTTCAACCCAAAATCTCCAGTGACACAATTCGGGATATCTGCGTAATCCGTGTCCGCTGTGAAGGAGAAATCGATGGAAAAAGTGCCGTCTGTACCCTGGACCTATGCGAAACTTTTGATGAAGAAACTCATTTCACAGCCATGGAAAAATTTACCGGCTGGCACGCTAGCATGGTCGCCATACTTTCGGCGCAGGGAAAACTGCCCAAAGGTGCGATTCCCATCGAAAAAGCACTATCAGGAGAAATGTTAAAGGAAGAGGCAAAAAAAAGGGGATGGGTTATAAAAAACAATGCGTTATTGGGAGTCTAAATAGGCAAGTAAAAAAGATTGTCTAAAACAATCGGTATTTGATTTACAACTGATGAAAATTATAATAGCATAAACAGAATAATCAATGCCAAGGGGAGAATTCTATGGAAACCATTCGTTCTCAAATGACCACTCCGGTTATTAGCATTTATTCCGAAGCAACCGCACAGGAAGCCGCACAATTAATGGTGGAAAAAGAAATCGGTTCCTTGCTAGTAAAGGGTTGCCAGGGTTATGTCGGCATTCTGGCTGAACGGGACTTGGTACACAGAATAGTAAGTGAAGGCTTGGATCCAAAGACTACCCCTCTCTCTTCAATTATGGAGGAGTCCATTCTATCCATTGACCTGAATGCCACCACTTGCGAGGCAGGCACATTAATGAAGGAATACAATCTCAGTCATCTAACCGTGACAGATAATGAAGAGATAACAGGAATTCTTTCCCTCAGAGATCTTGTCCATAAAAATAAAGTTCCCGCTTAACCCTACATCTATTGCCCCTATTATTTTGTAGGCCAGGATTGAACTTTGCCACCCCGCACCACCTCATCTAATTCCTGAAGATCTGCACCATTAATACCCAAAAAATAAAGGATTAATTTTAAATTAGACTGATTAATACTGGCTAGTGCTTGGCGTTGCACAATGGGTTTGGCGTTGAAGGCAATTCCCAATCCAGCCCGGGCCAGCATCTTGATATCGTTGGCGCCATCCCCCACAGCCACTACTTGGCGTAGCGAGAATCCCTCTTTTTTAGCAAGCGAAACCAGTGTATTTTCTTTGGCCTCGGCATCAATGATTTGCCCTTCCAACTCTCCTGAAACTTGCCCGTTTTCTATCTTCAATTGATTGGCAAACCCGTAATCCAACCCATAGTTATCGCAAATCTTATCGATAAAATACTGGAACCCGCCACTGACCAAAGCAATTTTATATCCCAGGTGCTTCAAGATATTTACCAGAGTTTCCGCTCCAGGAGTTAGAGGCAGAGAGTTGGATAGCTGGTGCAGGCTTTCTACCGGAAGACCTTTTAACAGTTTCACTCGTTGCAGCAAAGCTGATTTAAAGTCTATTTCACCATTCATGGCCTGTCTGGTGATTCCCTCCATTTTTTCACCCACCCCAGCGAGTTTGCCTAGCTCATCAATGACTTCACATTGCAGAAAGGTCATATCGGCATCCAGCACAATCAATCTTTTATTACGCCGAAAATAGGTTTCCTCCTGAACAGCGATGTCGACTCCATATTTTTCCTTGAACTTCACCAGAGCATTCAAAACTTCCTCAGAGGAGTGCGCCTCGCGGGTTCCGATAATAAACTCCAGAGCATGGACATCCCCAGAGTCCAGTTGTTCAATACGCAAAATATTTATATCCAGTTCAGCAAATATCTGAGTAATTTCAAGAAAACCAGAAGATGGAATGGAATCGCAAAGCAAGGACACTACCGAACGGTGCGCATAGGGAGCATCTGGGCGGGTGGCCGTCTCCCAAGGATAAATGGTGGCATTAAAATCCATTTTCTCCGCATAATCAGACAATGCTTCACGCAGAGGAAGAATATGCTTGTCATCGCAACCATCAAGCAGAATGGAAAGATTGAGCAACCCGTTAAATACAAATTGCTTGATATCCACAACATTCCAACCCGTCTTAACGATAAACGCCAGGGTTTCAGCTAAAATTCCCGGTCGGTCTTGCGCGGAGATATGAACGTGCAGTTGGCTGGAGGAAGAAAAAGACATGGATCAGGTTTGCGGCTTATAACGCCACCCTTCCCTTTTTTTGCAGGTCCAGCCATCATTGATCTGAAAGGTCGATAAGCTCTCAAGCGTTTGTGAATTAAATAAGGCTGTTACGCCTTCTCCCTGTATTGGGTTGCCTTTTAAATGTAGGCGTTTGAGCTTATCAAGATGCTTTGCTTTGGCTAGAAACTTCAAACCTTCATCACTAACATGATTCTGATTGAGGTTTAAATATTGAATGTTTTCCAAAAATGCACATTCGACCAATTCCTGGACTCCCAGATCCCCAAGATTGTTATCATCCAGATCCAGCCAGCTAATTTCCATCATTTTGGGTGCCTGCCATAAGAGCCTCGCTTCTTCAAAGCTTAGACCCTTTCCACTGAGCATCAATTGATTACCCCGCAAGCGACCTTCAAAAATTTCCTCAACACTTTTAAACCTACAGTTCTCGCTCATCACAAATCCTTAATTAAATCCTATCGGTGCTTTCTATATCATGAAGAGCAGAACCCGCCAATTCATTTTTTTCCAAAAGGGGGAACATAACGCCTGCCCTTTAATTGATTCGGCAAGTATTCCTGTTCCTCAGAGTCCTCATCATGAGGGTATTTGTAATCCACACCAAATCCATATTTGGACTTAGCGTCCTTATAATGAGTATCCTTCAAATGATCAGGAACGGGATAAGATAATCCCTTTTTCTGGATATCGTTTAAAGCCTGATCAATAGCCACAATAGCAGAATTTTCCTTGGGAGCCTGGGCAACATAAATCACTGCTTGAGCAAGAGGAATACGGGCTTCTGGAAAACCCAGTTTTTCCACTGCGTTGGCCACAGCCTGCACTAAAATAAATGCGTTAGGATCTGCATTGCCCACATCTTCGGCCGCCGTGACCAGCAATCGCCGGACAATAAAACGTGGATCTTCTCCACCCGAAATCATTTTGGCTAGCCAGTATATCGCCGCATCCGCATCTGAACCACGTAGGCTTTTCTGGAATGCAGAAGCATGATCATAATGCTCCGTGCCTTTTTTATCGTAAAGTGTAGCGGCTTTTTGAATTATCCCCTCAATGATTGTCAAGTTAACGTGTTTATCCTCTCGCGAGGAAACCACATCGTGAGCCGCCTCCAACACATTGAGAGCCCGGCGAGCGTCACCATTGGCATGACTGACAATCAAACCCATCGCCTCTCCAGACAATTGAAGTGAGGATTTTCCTAAACCTTTTTCTGAATCTATCAGTGCCCTGTCCAGAATATCCCTGATTTGTGCCCGCTCCAAGGACTCCAAACGAAAAGTCTGACACCGTGAGCGAAGTGCGGGAATGACTTCAAAGGAAGGATTTTCTGTGGTACTGCCTATCAGGCGAATCGTTCCATTTTCAATATGGGGAAGGACGGCATCCTGCTGGGCCTTATTGAACCGGTGAATTTCATCGATGAATAATACTGTTCCCTTATTATTCGATTTCCAAGCTTGGCGTGCAACCTCGATAACCTTACGGATATCTGCCACCCCGGCATTCACTGCACTGATTTCACAAAACTCGCTTTCGGTCAACCGGGCAGCAATCCGGGCAAGGGTAGTTTTACCAGCACCAGGTGGCCCCCATAAAATAAAGGATAACCGTGATCCAGATTCAATCAAGTCCCTTAGCGGCAGACCTTCCCCCACAAGATGCTCCTGTCCGGCAAAACCTTTCCAGCTTTCAGGGCGAAGGCGGTCCGCCAGCGGTGCAAGGGGTGCTTTTATTTCAAACTCAGGAAACAATTCCATAATTTTTCATTTATAAACATTAAATATCCCTGGTGCTTAGAGAACGGACACCCAACCGCAAAGGAATATGGGAAACCGCCCAAGTGAGAACAAGTATCAGCATATAACAAATGGGAACCTCTAGCCCACCAATTGATTTAAAAAGAAATTTCTCATTAAAGTGCACATAAAGCGGACGAGCTCCCAACATTAACACCAACCCGATATAACTCAACGCTAAAATCATAAACAACACGCCGCCGGAGCTAGATGAAATTTCTGAAATATTTTCATGATCAAATTTAGGATAAAGGGTTCCGAGCCCCAGCCCTAAACTGGTCAAACCAAAAGTTAATAGAAAGACGCCTGCAACAGAAACTTTCATCACAAAGGCATCCACCTCCAACAACTGGTTGGAAACCACCACCAGCAATTCGGCAATAAATAAAAGTGGTGGGAAAAACATCCAGAATTTACTCGAAAGAAAACTCTGCATGGTCACAGGCCGGGTATAAATTAGCCAGAAACTCTTGCCCTCGACACTCGTTGAAGTGAACACAAAGCGGGATATCAAGGCCGCCATTACAAAACCCACTAAGCCAACATTCAAAACAGAAACCACATCCCGCAAAACTTTATTTTCCAAAGGAAGATGCATGATATTAAAAATATACACACAGACCAGAGCAAATAATATAAAAAGTTGCGACCATTGCTCCGGGTCACGAATAAAGACTTTAAAATCCTTATTCAACAAAGCTCTGCCATGATCAGACATAGGCAGATATTGAAAAAAGTTTTTTCTTTGAGCCGCCCGTCGCCCTCCATCCAAAGGAGCACTTCGAACCTCTTGGGTCAGGCACCAACCCTGGAAATAAATCCGCGAACCTACCCACAAAAGCAATGCGAATAATCCACTCGCAACCGCCCATAATGTTAGAGACGTCAATATTTCTCTTTGTCCCGTAGCCCAACCCGTAATCCCTCGGGTTATCCAGTTGCTAGGAAGAAATGGGTAATCGGGTGCCCTAAGACTTACCACAAACGCCATGATCTGTTCATCGGAGACATCCTGGCCAAAAAATTTATCCTGAGACAAAAACCTTAAATACACCACCACACCAACCAGAAAAAATAAACCCATGAAAGTTAATATCTGGTGCGTTTTGTGGGTAGGGTAAAATTTCATTAAAACCATCATCACTAAAATGGCGAGCAAACAAGGAATAGATAAAAAAGGAAACAAATTGAATACCAAATACAGGTAGTAACCCCACGAAACATTAAAGTAAGAACCATATGCAGTAAACATCGGCAGGGAAAATAGTAAAACCATCCAGGAGCTATTTGCCATACACTGAAAGTATCGAGCTGTGATCACCGACCGGATAGGAATCGGCAGGGAGTGGAGAAGTTCCAGGTCGCGAGATAAAAAATAGACCGAGAGGGAAACGATCAGGCTCGAAAAAAGAACCATCATAAACAGGGTGATGAAAACCAGGTTGACCAATTGAACGATCAACTCATCGCCCACTCTGAATGGCAATCCATCCAAATAAACAATCACCCTGTGAAAAAACCAGTAATCCCCTATGACAAACAACGTCCCCATTACAAAAATAGAAATCGGACGTAAGGCCTTTTTTAACCCAAACCTTTTAAAGAAATTGGTTTGAGCCCTCAATCTGAATTTTAAAAGAAGCCATACCCTACTCATGATTTGTCCCCGACCTTTTGCAATTGCTGAATCCATTCCAATACAGCATAGTCCATCCATCTTCGATCGCCATGAGGTGTGACATATTTGGATATATACCCCATGTGTCCCCCCTGCTCAGGTTTATGCAATGTCACATTATTACTCATCTCTACTCGGCCAAAAACTTCACTCGGAATAAAAGGATCATCCTCGGCACATAATATGGAAGCAGGAATTCCTATTCCCTTCAAATAATGCATGGAACTGCACCGATCATAATAATCATCAACATCATTAAATCCGCCTGCGGGAGCGGTGTAGCTGACATCAAAATCCCATATCGTTTTCAGATTTTTGAGAGGACTCAATGCAGACGGGAAATGTTTCATAAGGGCAACCGCCTGATTTCGAATCAACCTCATATAATACTGATTGAACAAGGCACAACCCCATTTTCTCGAAATTATCGCACTTGATACTCTTAAATCTACAGGAGGGTTTACCGCGAGAGCCCCTAACACATTGTCTGGAATCGTTCGGCCTTCACCTAAATATTTTAAAAGAACATTTGCACTCAAAGAAAAACCAATCGGCAACAGAGGCTTTTCTGGTTTCTGCTGAATTACAAAGTCAATCATTTTTGCCAAATCGTCACTGGCACCCCCATTCCACAATCGTGGACTTAGACCCATACCCGGCCCACAACCTTGATGATTAATCAAAATCACCCCATAACCCCGCATCCAGAGCTTTGTGGAAATCCGCCTAATATAACTGGACTCGGAACATCCACCCATACCATGAGCTAGAAGAATAATAGGTTTGGTTTTATCTTTTGGTTCAATTTCGTACAAAATGATCTTCGCCTGTTCATCCAATTGCAGTTCATGCATGATACGTGGAGGACAAGGCAATTGCCCCCCCTTTAGCTGAGAGCCAACAATCGTCTGGACAATGCCTCCCGGAATGCCCCAATGCGCTTCAAATGCTTCCATGTCTTGGACAACCCTTAAATTCATTCTTCAGCAAAATTAATATTTTCCGTAAAAATTTTATCGCGGGAAACCAAAAATCAACTTCCCCCTAAAAACAATGCAACTCTATGGAATTTTTGGCCCCCTACAAGTATCTAACAATTGCTTTGAGTCTAAAAAGGTAGAGTTGACACTCCACTTAAGTATTGCTAAATTGCCAAATTCATCAATCATATTACCAAAGTGAAAACTATTAAATCCAAATATATCCAGAGCTTCTTAATATTCTGCGTAGCCCTTGTATTGTCGTGCCCATTAGTTTTTGGTGCTACTGATAAGGATGCTAAAGCCCTCTATGAAAACGCACTGAATTTTAGCCAGAAAAAAGATTGGGATAATGCTGTGGCCGAATTCTTAAAAGCTGCAGAACTCGCCCCAAAAGACAGCCTGATTCAAGCAAACCTTGGGGTCGCCTTCAGCCAAACGGGGAAATACAAGCAAGCCTTACTATCATTCGAAAAAGCGTTGAGACTAGGATATGATTCCCCCGGTCTGCGCTACAACCGGGGGGTTTCCTTTGCTCGTGTTAAATTGTTGGACGAGGCCGTCCATGAATTGGAAACTGCATTGAAAATGGACCACAGAATGGTAAGAGCAGAATATGATCTGGGGGTTTTATACAATTTGCAGGGAAAACGCGAAAAAGCTTTAGAAAAGGTTGATACTTTATTCAAAAGAAACAACAAACTCTCAAAAAAACTATTTGACCAGATTGACTCTCCTTACACTGTCGTTTCAGTAGACAATGGTGGCACGTTAAAAGGCCGTGTCACACTTTCGGGTCCAGTTCCCCGGGTTCGCTCTTTTCACCTGATCCACGCGCCGAATATAGAATTCTGCTCAAGAATTTCCGATGGAAAAGGTCATCGACTCCTTTTCGATTTCACCGTCTCAAGAAATCGGGGGCTGAAAGATACCGTCATCCATTTGGTGAATGTTGAAAAAGGAAAACCGTTTTACCCCAAAATGCAAATTTTCCATATTGACCGTTGCCGGGCCAATAAATATGTTATTGGCGCACAGAATGGTGAAAACATTATGGTGGAAAACACTGATCCCATCCAGCATGAGATAGCGACTTATGAAGTTCGAAATATTTATTCAGACCAGACCAGCAACCGCCCTCTTCCTGAAAAATCCAGTCAGGTACGAAGTGTTTTTGTACGCAAAGATGCAGAGGAATTTATCATCAAATGTAATCTTCATCCGTTCCTCCAAACTCACGCCTACCTGATACAAAACCCTTATTACACGATTTCAGATTCCGATGGCAATTTCAGCATCGAAAATATACCCCCCGGCACTTACGAGGTAGTCGCCTGGCATCCATATATAGCTAAGCAAAGAGGAACAATCACTATTCCCCAAAAAGGAGAAGCCAGCATAGATTTCGACTTTAGAGGGGAAGATGAAAAAAGAAAACTATATCACGATGACATTGAAGGCTACCGATTCAACACCTGGTTCGACAGTAAAGAAAAGTTTTATGGCGGACCAAGAATAGATGATGCCGTAGAAGAGTTACAAGTCTTCTGTGATGAAGACCATCTTTGTGGTCATTATAAGGCCCGGGAAAATTGATCTCGCTATTAAATCATCCACCTAGTTAGTTTTACTTACTACCACCGCATTAAGTTTATAATCGTTTTTGGCCAGGAGGGCTGCTTCCTGCGCTTTTTTTTCATCCGCATACCTTCCGAGAAAAACCCGGTACCAGGTATTCCCTGTGACTTTAGTTTGCATCAAAAACGCATCGAAACCTTTTTTCTGAAGACGTATTTTCAAAGCACCTGCCCGACCCTCATCCCGGAATGAACCCACTTGCACCGCGTAACGCGGTAGACCTTCAACAATAGGAACAGAACGAATTTCTTTCTTCTGTTTCTTTTCAGGTTTTGCGGCAGGTTCTGAATCTTCGATTTTCTCTACAGGAGGGGGAGTAGTAGAAATTTTTGCAGGAACCACCGGTGAGGTGGTGCTTTGTGCAGGCTCCGGCAAAAACTTGCCATTGAGGCCCACATACCGGGTCATGGTAGGATCATTCAGAGTCTCAAAAAATGTATAAACAGGTATTTCAGGCTCTTTGATTTTCTCACGCTTGGGTTTGACGGCACTTATTTTTTTTACTGATGCCTTCTTTCCCTGAAATCCAGCCGTTAAGTCGAAACCGGAATAATGTATCCCCGCCGCAGAAGCCATCAAAAAAAACATTCCAAGAAGAAGTCTCATAAATTAAAGGCGTCTATAAATCTAAGTGGTTACATTTTTTCTGGAGACGAAATACCCATCAGTTCGAAACCATTACGAATTGTGATTCTCAAAGCATCCAGCAAGAATAAACGCGCAAGTGTGAGCGCTTTATCATCTGAGATAACCCGATGTCTGCTGTAATAGCCATGAAACCGAGAAACCAAGTCAAGCAGGTAATGGGAAATCCGATGTACCTCCATAGCCCGAGCACTTTTTTCTACCACCTCAGGAAAAGCTAAAATAGAGCGGATAATGGCGAACTCCTCGTCTTCAGTTAGAAGTGTGAGATCGAATTCGTTAGACTGGTTCCACACCACGCCACCTTCTTCAGCGGTGCGAAAGATACTGCATATCCGGGCATGAGCATACTGAATATAAAATACGGGATTTTCCGGGGTCTCCGCTTTGGCAAGCTCAAGATCAAAATCCAAATGCGTGTCGGAACTACGCATCAGGAAGTAATAACGCGCCGCATCGACACCCACTTCATTGACCACATCTGCAAGTGTTTCGAACTCACCAGACCGGGTGGACATGGAAACTTTTTCACCGGCCCGCAAAAGACTGACAAACTGAACCAAAAGGATTTTAAAAATTTTCTTGTCATACCCCATGGCTTGCAAAACTGCCTCCATACGGGGCACATAGCCATGATGGTCGGCACCCATCAGGTTGATGAGTTTTTTGAATCCGCGGTTAATTTTGTTCTGGTGATAGGCGATGTCTGAGCAAAAATAAGTCTTCTCTCCAGATTGTTTGACGATGACCCTGTCCTTGTCATCATCGAATGCAGATGATTTCAGCCAAACCGCTCCATCTTTTTCATAGATATGACCTTTGTCCTTCAACCATTCAATAGCCTTTTCTACCGAGTTATCGTCGTACAAGGATTCTTCACTGAACCAATTATCAAAATTTACCCGGAACTCGGCAAGGTCGCTTTCAATTCCTTTAAGAATATTATCCTTAGCAAATTTTCTAAAAAAAGGCAGGCACTCCTCCTCAGGCTTATTTAAAAACTCATCCCCGCTCTGGTCAATTATTAGTTGGGCAATATCTTTGATATATTCCCCTCTGTAGTGATCTTCAGGAAAATCAAGAGTCTCCCCCAGGAGTTCACGATAACGGAGCCAGGCGGAACGGCCGAGAAAGTTCATCTGGTTCCCCACATCATTGATGTAGTATTCGGTGCTCAAATCGTACCCGGCTTTTTTCAAAATCCTACCCAAGGCATCCCCGACAGCTGCCCCTCTACCATGCCCGACATGCAAAGGGCCCGTGGGGTTCGCGCTGACAAACTCGACCAGGATTTTAATGCCCTGCCCGGCATCAGACTGACCGAAATCATCTCCCTGCTGAACAGCATTTTTTAAGCGCTCAAGAAAAAACTTGTTAGACATTTTCAGGTTGATGAATCCCGGCCCCGCAATTTCAACCAGACTTAAATCTCCATTTTTGAGATAACGGGCAACACTTTCTGCAATAATTTTTGGTTTCTTGCGTTCACTCTTTGCCATCGTCATGGCAACATTGGTAGAAAAATCTCCCATTTTTTCGTCTTTGGGATTTTCCACTACAATATCTGGAAATGGAGAAAGTTCTAGATCCCCTGCTTCCTGTGCTTTCTCCAGCGCATCGTGAATAATTTTTTTTATCTCAGTTTTCATTCAGGTATTACCTAAAAAACAAAAATGTAGTTATATAGAAAATATAAGATCGGGGAAAATGAGGGTTGTTTTTAGATTCAGGCAGGTAACAGGGTTAATTTTTCCGGCTACGGGCAACTTCTTTTTCCATTTCATCTTCCAAAGCTTTTTTATCCGCTCGGAACTGCTTTTCTAATTCTGCTTTTACAGCTTCGACCTCGTCTGGAGGGATCTGCTCCGGCAATTTGCGCATTTTTTCCTGAAACATCACATCTCGGTCCGCAATCTTGGCGGCATATTCATTTCGAATCTCAGCAATTTCCTGTTTTTGCTTTTTAGTCAGCTTCTTCTGACTTTTCAACTCTGGGGCCAACTTATCCGAACGTTCCAAGCTTAATTCCAAAGCACTCTTCAATCCTGACATTTTTATCTCTCAAAAAAATTGATTAACTATTTAATTATAAAGGAATTATAAATCAGACTCAATAGGCATATGAATCTGATTGATACAAAATTCTCAATTAAAAGAGACCCTGCTCTGGTTTTAATGAGTGGGAGAAAGGACCATTTGGAAATCAGAAAATTTGAAGACATGCGTCTGCAAAACATAACCGTCCTGCTTGAGAGTCTGATCAATCCGCGAAACCATCCAAACACCCTCAATCTTTTTATATTTATAGCGTGTGACTTCAAAATACTCCTGCCCTCTGACCTTGAAACTTGAACGGCTTTCAGAGATTGCGAATTTTCCCTCCAACCTTAAATAGCTCATTTCTCCTTGCACATTTTCAGGAGAACTTGTTTGCTGAAATTTCACTTTCCTAATCACCCACTCTTTAGAGTCGACCAGAAGCTTATAGTTTTGACCAGAATCTACTATGGGGTTTAATTCAATCATCAGTTTGTCCCCTTTTAATTTGCGGACCTGGTCTTTAAAGTCTGCAAATTTTTGCTTCAAAAATAATGGGACAATCAACTCGCGGTAGGATTTAATTTGCTGGACTAATTCTTGGAAGCGGCCTTCATCCTGCCCTTTCGCCAATCTAAAATTCCCAAGTCCATCAACAGAACTATGCTTCCAGCTAAATATGAAGTCAGGATTTCGTAGAAACTTTCCGGAACTGGAAGCCACATCCAACTGTTCCCATTGAACCCGGACAGAAAGGCTTTTTAATCCCTGCTTCTGAGGGTAATAATAGTTTTGATCAAGTTTGGAAAGGGCTGACTGGAAGGGTTGGCCCCAAGCAGAGCTTATAACCAGCCCCACAAGGATCGGCGCAAGCAACAAAGGAATTCTAAATCGAATCATAAAGGAAAGGTTTAATCTACGCGCATGGAAAACCGTTCCACTGGCAAATCATTTGACGAACCGTCATCCTTCAAAGACAAAAACAAGTCCTGTGAATCCGGGCTGTCCCAGGCTCTTGCCCCGGAAGCATAACCCCGGATTTTACCTTCACCATCGATCAAGTAGCTGGTAGGGAGTCCCATGACGTGATATTGCTTTCTGACTTTCTGGTCCTGATCCAGAAGCACCGAAAAAGTATAATTATTGACCTTCACGTATTCCTGAATCCTATCCTCATTCCATCGATCTATGGAGACTGCAAGCACTTCCACACCCTCAGCCTGAAGAGAAGTGTGGAGGTTTTGCATGGAAGCCATTTCCTCTCTGCACGCACCGCACCAGGTAGCCCAGAAATTAAGCAAAAGAACTTTCCCTTTAAAGTCAGAAAGTTTGACCATCTTTCCCTTTAAATTCCTCACCAGAAAATCGGGTGCTGACTGGGAAATTTTTGGCGGCACCACTCCCATCTTGCCAAAGGAGTCATGTTCTGCATACCCCGCGGCAGGAGCCAGTAAAAGTACTGATATAAAAACCATCCAAATAATATTATTCATTGGTCTCATAATAGCTTCCTCATCTTCCGTTCCTATGTAAATAATCCTGGAGCAGTTTTCTTTCCTGGGCCGGGAATTGCATTCCCTTCTCCTGCATAAAACCATCCATCATTACTAAAAGGTGATCCCATTGCTCCGGTGTATGACGCTTGGGTCCCGGCAGTCCATGGCATTTGGTACATCGTTCTTTGAATAATCTGGCACCGGGACTATCCGGCTCCGGGATCGTTTGTGTCCCGGCGCAAGCCATCAGAAATAGCGCGACCAAAATTACCCCTACTTCTTTACAACCAAAAAGCATTATTAGAATCCTAGCTCTTTAGGCGGATTAAAGCCTTTATAACGCCGACTCTTTTTCGTTGGAATCTCGACATAATAAGACAGTTGCATCATCCAGTTATCCCTTAATTGCGGTCCCGACAGATCCTGATGAATGGGCAATGTCGCAGTCAGTTCCAGGATATGAAGTGGAATGGGCTGGTATTGAAAACCCAGACTCACTGCCATTTTATGACCGCCATAGTTTTGTGGATCAAACAAAGGGCTCAAAAATGGATTCCCTGCAACTTTATTGGTATGGCCTTCGCCATTGACCCGTCCGTTAAAAGGCTCCCGGCTAAAGCTTCCTTCATACCATCCATTTAATTGAGCTTGAAGCACCCAGTTGTCATGAACCTGTTTCATGGCATAAAAATCATACCGAAACTCCTGGCCTCGATGGTAACCCTGCTCATTATCATAGACATGCGCTTCCAATTGAGTGTTGAGTCCCCACCAGTACGGATCGCGTGAAGACTGATAGGTCAATCCGACAATGGGGTCGACCGTACCACTGCCCAATTGCATCTTGAAAGGAAGAAGAATGCCATTTACACCATTGGGTGTAGCATTAGTAAATTTCCTTTCAATGGACCCGGTGGGTAAAGACAAGCCATACAAAACTGAAAACTGCTTGGTGGGAGCAAGGTTGTCATTGGCATGCAAACGGGACTTCGCCAGCAAGGTGATATCCCCTAATCCAGCCGATGTCATAGTAAAGTTACTACCTTGAGCAGGAAGGATTTCCATCGGCATTTCGTTGACGGTGAAGTTGGTCATCGCCATCACAGCAAAATCATCCGTAAAAGAATAAGCTCCGCCGATCATGGTCATATATTGCGTCATGGAACGTGGAACGGCAGGAAACTTAGTTGGATCAACACCGGGATTCCCCACAAGGTCAGTCGACAAAATATCAGTAGTACCATCACGGAGAGGGCCCATTTTCATGATCATCTCACTCATCTTGAACCGAAACTCATGTGGCTCTGGAATGCCACCACCAGTAAGATTGAGCGGCATATTTCCCCCACAATGGGCACAACACAGCCCTATATAAGCCTGGGCCAATGAAACCCAAACCAACATCACAATATTTAGAGTCAATATAAAAACATTTTTCCTGAACATGAACACACCTCAAAAAAATAGAGTTTGAATGAAAAGGTGAATTACTAAAGATCTGACAGGAGGAGCAGAAATAATAGAATCTACGCTCCGGTAGAGCACAGAACAATTGCTACCTGTCAATTATGTTCAGATGAATTGGGGGGGATGATCGATAAGTCGGAGAAGCTTTTGGTGTTTATCGTAAGTCAATAAATCTACTTCCTGAGAATTTGAATCCGGCGAGAATTCAAAGTAAGATGTTATTTTGGATAAATCCTTGGTGTTGCTGGAAGAGTTCGAAGAGCCAGAATGAGTCCCACAGTCTGGGCGTAACTCACTGTTTCCTACCGTCCCTTTCTGCTTGTCGTGAGGACAGGGAGCATTTCGAAAATGCTGATGCATATTAAAAACACAATGCACGGGTTTCACTTCTTTATTAAAAGGAGATATCACATCAGATTTTCCAGGGTGATGATGATGCGATGTTCCGGCTTGTGCCACAGAAGCCATAAACAAGGCCATGCAAAACAGAAGCGAAATCGGGAAAAGCCTAATTTTTAGTCGACAGCTCATTAAAACTCTCAATAAACGGCAATCTTAAACAGGTCCATCCTGGATATCGTCTATTTGAACCTATATAGACTTTAAATTCAAGTGTAATCATATAGATAGACTTGAAATGCTATTTATTCCCTAGTTTATAAAGATATCCATATTGGTTTGTCAAATTTGTGCCTGTTTGCTATTCTGGGCGTTATTATGGAAACTCGAAAACAAGAGCTAAGAGAATTAAAAAACTATCTCATCCATTTAAAGGACTTGGGATATACAGAAATTCCCTGTGAGGCAGAATTACTTAATAATTCAGCATTTCAAAAAACAAATCCTTCTAATTCGGCAAATAATATGGCCTCAAAAAAAAGCAACTCTCTGGCTGCCGTGCAAAAAGTGTTGGGCGATTGTACCCGTTGCAAACTTTCTGAGGGGAGAAAGAATATCGTTTTCGGCTCAGGCAACCCCAATGCAGATCTTGTTTTTGTGGGAGAAGGGCCAGGTGCTGATGAGGACGAACAAGGACTCCCTTTCGTAGGTCGATCTGGAAAAAAGCTGACAGAAATTATTGAAAAGGGAATGGGCCTGAATCGGGAAAAAGACACCTATATATGCAATATCGTCAAATGTCGTCCACCCGGTAATCGGGACCCCGAAGCGGATGAGGTTTCTGCATGCAAACCCTTCCTCATCCAACAATTGCAAGCCATCAAACCCAAAGTCATTGTAGCTTTAGGCAAACCCGCATCTTCAACCCTGTTGGGAAGAACCGTGCCCATCGTCAAAGAGCGCGGAACCTGGCATGAATACGAAGGCATCAAGCTAATGCTTACCTTTCATCCGTCCTATCTGATTCGTTTCTATACGCTGGAGAATCGCAAGGCGGTCCATGAAGATATGAAGAAAGTATTAAAAGAGCTTAAGAAATGAATTCGATACAGGAAAAAGTAAATCGGCTCAAAAAGAATATTGAGCAGGTTATATTTGGAAAAGGCGAGACTATTGAGTTTGTAATCACCTGTCTCCTCGCCAAGGGTCACCTGCTCATTGAAGATGTTCCCGGTGTTGGCAAAACCTCTCTTGCCCATTGTCTGGCCAGCTCACTCCAGCTGGAATTCAAACGCATCCAGTTTACCAACGACCTTTTGCCTGCCGACATTACGGGTGTTTCCATTTACGATCAGCAAGAAAAAAGTTTCCATTTCAAACAAGGCCCCTTGTTCGCAAACATTGTACTGGCAGATGAAATCAATCGTTCCACACCGCGAACCCAAAGTGCCCTGCTTGAGGCAATGAACGAAAAACAGGTTTCTGTCGACAACAACACCCATATTCTTGAAGAACCCTTTATGGTTATTGCCACGCAAAACCTGATAGAAAGTCAGGGAACCTATCCCCTGCCAGAATCGCAATTAGATCGATTCATGTTCTACATTTCTATGGGCTATCCGTCCCAGGATGACGAAAGGCGTTTATTGCAGGACCAATCCTTCCGGCCCAACCCGGCAAACATTGAGACAGTTCTGGAAAGAGAAGAAGTTTTAGAACTTCAGGCCATAGTTAATTCAGTCCGAATAGAACCGGTCTTGACCGACTATATTCTTAACATCATCAACGCTACAAGAGAAGATCCTAATTTATCCCTTGGCGTGAGTCCCCGCGGAGGGTTGATCTTCCAGCAAGCACTCCGAGCAAGAGCACTCGTTTGCGGACGAGATTACTGCACCCCTGATGACGTGAAACACCTAGCCATCCCGGTATTGTGCCACCGTGTCATTCCTCAGTCGCACAACCTTTCAAGGCGTTTTGCCGATACGGCTTCCCTCATCAGTCAGATTTTAGAAAAAGTTTCCGTTCCCGTTTAAAATGGCAACGCCCAGAGGTTGAAATGACCATCGCCCGTTCTGTTTTCACCCTCACTCTGCATAACCGGACACTGAAATTAACCCGGGAAGGATTTGGGTTCATCGTAATTCTGTTTGGGGTGGGACTCGGTGCCATCAACACTGGAAACAACCTTTTGTATTTGGTGCTGGCGATGTGTTGCAGTTTCATCGCCGTTTCAGGAGTGTTGTCAGAAATGAGCTTGAAAAAACTTAGTGTTCAAGGCGAGGTACCCGCTTATCTTTACGCTCAGGAACCCGGCTCCTTGAAGATAAAACTCACCAATCATAAAAAATGGGCACCATCCTATTCCATTCGCGTTAAGGGGGCTAATTCCCACCAGCCTTTCCTTCTGGACCCGGAACCCTATTTCTTTTTCATCCCATCCGGAAAAACAATTGGAATACCTGTTTTACTGACAGCGCAAAAACGCGGACCTTTAAAGGTTGCCGCATGCCGACTGGCAACCCGTTTTCCCTTCGGATTTTTCTATAAGACAAAAACTATCCCATTAAAATTAGAGACTGTAGTTTTTCCTGCCATACACCCGGTCAAACTCCCTCAGCATTCCGATGCTGGGCAGGAAGGTGATGGCATTGTGGAACGAAGAGGAGATGAACTTTACGCAATTCGAGAATTCCAGCCCGGTGATTCATTGAGTTCCGTGCACTGGAAATCCTCAGCTAAATCAGGGCGACTCCGAGTAAAGGAATTCCAGAGCCAAAACAGCTATACAATTTTTCTAACCCTCACCGACCCCGCTACCAACCAGCCTGTTCATGCAGAAATCCTGGAAGAACGAGTGAGTGAAGCCGCATCATTAATCTATCATCTCGTACAAAGAGGCCATGAAGTAAGTTTAAAAACGGAAGACACGCAAACTGCATTTGGCAACTCTCAGGCACATTTGATTGATCTGATGCACCTACTAGCTTTTATCCACTAGCCATTGGAAAACTTCCAGTAACTGGTAGCTTTCAATACTAAACAAATTTATTTTGGCTGAAAAAACTATTGCGAAGGAATTCGATTTCTATCGCTTCAGAATACTCTGCGAAAAATATTTAGCGGGGATATCGACATCAAATTTGATGACATCAAATTTATAGGTGGTTTGGGTATTTTCTTTGAGCATATCGCGAAAGACCATAGTGCGGGGAAACAGGCGGGTTTCAATTTTTTCGTAGTCCTTGAACAATATAGTTTTTAGCAGTTTTCCGCTTTTTGCAAAACGTTCTTCCTTTAAGACAATCCGGTCCTCTGGAGTGATCCAGACCTTACGGGTCTGGTAAGTCGTTTTCTTGTCCCTGGCAACCAAATGCAAAATGGCACACCGGGTACCGGCAAGCTCATCAAACCCTTCCAAGGTAGCAGAATAAGAATGGCTCAACTTATGGTCCTCCATCATGTCCTCATAAGAGAGGTCGCTACCCATCATCGACTGCCGGAGTAGATGTCCAGCAATTAATATTTTCCTGTCAGTTCGTGGAGTATACATCCATAGCTTGCCAGCTATCTTGAGCATTTTAGTGCCCTTCTCACGGGCCGGCGACTTGTAACGACTGTAAGAACGTTCTACTCCCTGCATCCAAGAGTCTTGAGTCAAAGTACGCACTTTGCGTCCGTTATCGATGATCAACCGTCCTGTTATAAATTTTGTATTGGCCCATAAATTTTCGTCCACCTGCTCCAACAGTTTTTGAGGGTTTATTTCTTCTGCATAGCATGGGTTTACAAAAGTAAACATGCAGAAAAGCAAAATATTCATTGCTATAATAATTTTATTCTTCATGATTATCACCCTGCTTCCAGTTCACGGAATAAATTTGCCTCCGAGCGTTTAAAAATCGCCATGCTGGCTACAAGTGTTCCAGCGACACTGGCAAAAATTCCTGGCACAATACCTTGGATGAAACCGCCCACCGTCACACGGGCTCTTACAATATCGTTGATCATCAATCCACTTTGAGCGAAACTATCTCCCATGTTCAATCCCACTTCCTGAAGATACCAGGCGAACGATCCGCCCAATAATGACCCGGCCAACGACCCCAGAATACCAACCCACAACCCTTCCATTGCCAGAGTTAGAATCAACTTCCAATGCGGTTCGCCAAAAGCCAGGCGCAATCCCATTTCTCCGTAGCGGTGAATACCACTTAGAATACCAGCATTCCAAAGCACCAGAATCATAAGAAACGTAAAAACACCTACCACAAACCCTTTGATGACCTGAAATTTATCCATAATCGCGCCGATGTTCTGCTGGTCGCGAATACTAAGTATTATGGGAGAATCGTCTTTCGCCCAATCTTTCGGTGGGCTCCAATTCGCAAGTCCCACTTTCATGCTTCCTTTGACTTCCTCGTAATGGTCAAAATTAACCCCGGAAGGAAAATAACCCAACCAGTCTGTCACCATATCTTCCATATAAAAAGTGCTCTGCGCAGAGGCTAAATCTATCAATACCATTTTTTTATCCATGGCGGTGATCCCAAACCGGACCAAACCTACAACTTGATAATTATCCGCCACCAAACCGCCATCGAAAGACTGTCCAATTAATGTTATGGGCTGGCCCACCGACACATCAAGAACTTCTGCCAGTTGAAATCCCATCAACATCTCATTGGATCCTTTAGGGAGAGTTCCCTGGACTAGAGAGGATTTTAACCGGAGTCTTTGTATCTCTTCCGAGTCTGGAGATTTTAAATCCATCGCCATCCCTACTACTGGAGTTTGGGAGCGCGTTTCGCTTTTTTCATCGGGAACATCCAATATGGCCCCCCAGCGAATTCTAGGTGCCCAATCCACTTCAGGGTCAGAGTGCTTTACCAGCCAGTCACGAGTCTCGCGCTGATTAGCTAGGGAACGATCCAAAGGGCGCAAGTGTTCCTCATCATAAAAAGACTGGTTCACCAGACGCAAATGACCGGAGTCAAGATTAGCGGTCATGTCGATCATGCCCATGAAAACACCCTCCATGAATCCCACCAAACAAACCACTAAAGCCACCCCAATCGTCACGACAGTGAACGGAAATAAAAATCGTGCTTTATCGCGGATCATTCCGCGAAACCAAAAGCTGATCAAGTGATCGCCCTCCCTCGTAATGCCAGAGTTGGATCAAGCCGGGTAATTTTTTTTACGGGTAGCCATGCTGAAGCAATGATCAATGTCAGAACAATGAGGACGGAAACTAAAATTTCTCTGGGATGGTAATCTGGATATATAGTTTCCCGGATTGGGAACGATGCTTCACTTAAATGCGACACATCGAATCCAACACCTTGAAACCAGATAAAAAAAGGTACCCCTAGAACCACTGCAAAAAACAAGGCCCACAAAGCCGCAAGAACTCCCTCCAAGGTAAAAATTTTCACAACTTGCTGTGGTTCCATGCCCAGCGCCATCAAGGTTCCTATTTCTTTCTGTCTTTTAAAGATATTCAATATCTGAGTGTTAAAAACACTGGTGCAGACCAGAACCATCAATATGCCCCAAAGGATTTTAGAGTTGATTCGATCCTGGCGTAAAAGTGCCAGGAGGTCAGCCATAAGCAGCTCTATTCCGTGAAATTCAAAACCTTCCACCGAGCCCAAATACTTACGGACAGCCACCCAACTCACTTCACCTTTGCGGTCAGTCATGGCTTGCAAATGGTCCAACCGCAACCAGACCACGCCATCATCAATTCTCGGGTTAACAATATCCCCCACATCGACAATCAAAACATCACGGGCATCTACCGCCCCTCCCTTATCGCGCCATTTCAAAACTACCGTGTCACCTTTTTTTAAATGGGCTTTTCTAGCCATTTTCACACCCACAACAGCAGGAATATTTTCTCCAAGTTCATTTTCAAAAGATTCTAATCCAGCAAGCGGTAGACGAAGAAGCGACTGATCCATTTCGATACCTCGCAATTGTACCGGGTATAATCGGCGGTTAGGGTATATCTGGCCTTGCTGGATCAATACTTCGGATTTGTCTTTGGCCGGAAGATCACTCAATACCTCGGGAACGGAAATTGTAAAGTCTTCCCACTCCGTTGGTGTGAGAATATCAAACCCAGGCGCACGGTAATGGCCACCCCCAACATCTGTCGACACAAGGTTTCTTGTTGCCTGCGCCTGGAAGCCGTTTAACAAGGACAACATAAAAATAAGTGCAATGATAGATAAAGCCGCTACCAGTACATTCAAAAATGCCCGTAACCCCTGACGGTAAAAATTTTTAGCCGCAATTCCCCAGTTCAAGTTTCTATCTCCGTGCCGTTTCTAGGTTTGTCCCAACTTATTCTGCCATCTTCCAGCTTCACTTCCCGGCGGATATAGCGAGTCACCTTTTCATCGTGGGTAGAAAAAATAACCGCCGCCTTAAATTCCTGATTGAGTGTTTGCATTAGATTTAAAATCTGATGCGAGTTCTCCGAATCAAGGTTTGCGGTGGGTTCGTCAGCGAGAATCAACAAAGGGTCCTTGACTAACGCTCGAGCTATGGCAACTCTCTGGCATTGCCCCCCCGACAATTGCGCCGGCTTTTTATTGATCTGGTCTTGTAAACCTACCTTTGCAACCATGGCCTCAACGCGTTCCCGAACCTGGTTTTCTTTGAGCCCATTAAGAATTAAAGGAAAGAGAACGTTTTCATATACCGAGTAAACCGGCAATAAATTATAGGTTTGAAATATGAAGCCAATGTTTTCCCTGCGGTAAGCCGCTAATTTGTCACGGCTCATATTTTCCAGATCAGTTCCCTTAAAAAGTACTTTTCCGGTAGTTGGGCGATCCAGTCCACCTATCAAATTCAACAAGGTGGTTTTTCCAGAACCAGAAGGACCGACGAATGACATGAAGGCTCCCTTGCTCACCTCAAGACTGACATCATTCAAGGCGGAAAAGTTTTCCTCTCCTACCCTGTAAACCTTTGATACATGTTCAAGGGTGATTAAATTTTCACTCATTTCAAGAAACTCTCAATTTATATAGACGGTGTAATATAATACCTAAAAATAATTCACCAGCGTTATGCCCACAGCAGGTTCTGTTCCGTTAAATTCATCCGTCTTACGAAACAAGCGTCCATCCTTTTTTCCTTTCTTCAAAGATCCCCCTACCCGTCCATGAGCGTAAAGAAACAAAGAGTCGGTCAAGGCATATTCAATTTGAGGAATCCATTGAAAACTTTCATCACGCAAATCATAAAGCCCAAACAACTGCCATTTGAGATCAATCCCCACGGGCTGATCAAAAGAAATCCCAATTTGCTGATAGGTTCGGTGCCCCTTAAGGTCGGTCAGGCTAAATTCTCTTTGCCGGGTAGTGAGAAAATATTCCATCAAAACATGCAAGCCCTCACCGATATCAAAAGTATAATCAATTCCCAAAACAGTATCGAACTGCATGGGAGCAGAAGGTTTCATTTCAATATCCAAACGGCTTTCATTCCAGAAGCCAAGTTCACTTTCCCCTTTTAAATGATATCCCATCTGTATCATTTCCTGGTCAAAACCAGGTAGGTTCTCTAAGTCAGACTCAGGGTGATATTGAAACACAACACCGGCTTCGATATCTTCTATCAACATCTCACCACGTATTCCAAAAATCATTGCGCTCCCCTTTTTCGCCGGGACCAACCAACCCTCTATCAGAGCCGTCTCAGACTGAAAATTGGTGGCACGCACTCCATTCACGCCCCGAGTTTCGGGAACAACACCGGTAACATCTCGGGTATCAAAAAGTCCCAATGGTCGGTATATGGTTCCAGAACCAAAAAGAATTTTTTGACGCCCACCTCTAATTTTGAACTTCCCATTATCCAAACGGAGCCATGCACGAAAAAAATCTACATCTGTTTTTCGGCGAAGCCCTGACTGCTCACTTGGACCATCAGCCTGTTTTGCGTCCACTGACAACTCGTAATCCAGAACCCAATTACCTTTTTCAAAAAAGCCTCCCAGTGCTCCCAGCCGAAACTCCAGCTCACTGTCAAAATCTTTACGAAAGGAAGGGCTGTCAAAAACAAACTGACTGCCCACCTTTAATCGCCCTTCAAAACTTACGTCAAACGCCGCCGAATTAAACGGCAGGAACAACGATAGAAGAAGTGATAGCTTTAGAAGCCTTATTATCAAAATATAAAATTGAGTTTAATAATGGGAGAATCACCAAAGTGCTACATATAAAATAAGCGGAGGAAGCTAAAAGACCACCTTTAAATTTTGAAACAGGGCTATGGCATACCAAACCCAAAGTAAATTCCCATCTCGTTTAATGGAACTATTTAATCAGTTTTTTCACACAATCTTTAACATGGTAAATCATTCGCATTAAAAATACCCCGTTAAAACGACGCAATCGAAAACCCAAATATATTTTGAGAAATGATTTTTGAAGCCACATCAATGATTTGGAGAAACCTATCACAAGTCTATCTACAACATTATTCCCAGAAACAGCTTGTTTAAAAAACGACAATGATTCATTTTGATCCGAATCCATTTTATCAAAGATTGCATTTCCGAATGTGGCAAGCTCCCGCCTTTTAAATTCTTCTACAAAACAGGAAGGGAAAAGACTCCTTGGGTGATTGATCATTATTTCTTCCACCCGAGTAATGAGTTTCAGACTGCGTTCTGGATTCAGCCGGGTTTTGCCTGAAAAACCAGACGATGTCACGGTCCATGTATGCAAAACTTCCGGGATGAAACATGCTCCATATTCCAGTCCCATTTCGAAAAATTTATACGTGTCCGTCAATGAACCCAATTCGGCAGGAGCAAAACCTCCCGACTCCATATAAGGTTCCCGGCGCCAAAAAGTTACAGCCCCGTTGTACCAGCACCCATAGCTAATATAAGTACTCAAAAAATTTTCAGCTGATAAATAACAAGCATTTTTTGACATATAAGGAGGGCTCGGCTCTACATGTAATTTTTTATTCTCTATGTCATAACATTGAACGACCGCAGAACATAAACCCGCTTGAGGATATTGAGAAACTAGTTTCATAGATTTCTCATAGAACCCAGGCAACACCAAATCGTCCGTACCAACAAGATGAAAATAGTCACAGGACGCCTCATGAACAATCCGGTTTAGGGTATAACACGCACCCATGTTTTTTTCATTTTGTATAAAACGAATTTTCGGTTCTTCTTTTAATATTTCCTTGATTATTGCCACGCTATTATCCGTCGAGCAATCATCAATAATTATAATTTCATCAGGACACAAGGATTGACTTAAAACTGCTTGCAGGGTCTTTTTTATATAGGAGCCTTTATTGTAATTACCCAAAAGCACTGAAAATGTCGGAAGACTCACAATAATCCTCTATTAATTTTGCAGATGCCATTGCAAGCGGCATCGATACCAGATAACTGTTCCCATTGGAATACAAATCAAACTCATGGCGGCCAAATAGCCAATAGATGCCCCCAAGGCACCCCATTGCCTGCCTAAGCCCCAAACTAACAACCCATTTGCCAGACTGTATACAATATTTAAAACTAAGAAGGGCTCTTTTTTATGCGCCCGCAAATAAGCCGACTGACATTGTGACACCTGCCCTAAAACAATACCCAGAAAAAACAGGCCCGCGGGCAGAGGCTCTAATAATCTCTCCGCCATAGGATGCTGGGCCTGGTTCAACCCATAAATCAATATCCAAAGAACCAGGGCACCTCCGCCAATCACGACAAGCGAAACGCTTGAGGTCCTGAAAAATAAACGGTCCAGTTCCACAAATTTCTTTTGTGAAATGAGGATACCAAAACGCGGCACCTTTGTGGCCACCCATGCCATGGCAAGGGAACTTAAAGCTATTATCAAATGCCAGGTCATCCCCATTCGACCTGCGGCCGCAGAACCATGATAATGAAAAATGACCGGTGTGTAGAGAGAAACAAGAAAATAATTTAATATGCCTGCTACCGCAAGACGCCATTGCATGGGCCATATCTCTTCGCCCCAATGAATACCAGTGCTTCCGGTAGCTTTATAAAAGGGTTCAAAAAACTTCCGATAGTACACTAATAAAAGCAATGAGCTGACCACCACACCCATTGCAGAACTAACAATGATCATCCACAGGCCCATTCCTAACGACATAGCCAACCACAAAGCGCAGGCCCCAACAACTCCTTGAACCAACCTGAAGCAATTAATAGTTTTTACTTGGTTGCAACCTTCCAGTAGTGAAATAAATGGCAACATCCATAATTGCAAACCCGACAACAATACTAAAGCAAACCAGGGTTGGACCCAGATAATGCCCGGATCTGAAGACTGAGATAAAAAAACATACCCTCCTGTCCCCACAAGCAGGATAAAAATAGCAGACGCACCTGCATACCATTTGAAAACGAGGCGACCCAGACTGATTAAGCGAAATAAAGCTGGAGAGTCACCTTTAATTCTTCTCTCATTATCAAGTTCCAAGTTTGCCCATTCATGGCTGGCGAACTGGGTAATGACAATATAAAAACCTAGCTCTACAAAAGATTGCAGGGCAATCAGGCTCAAGAAGGTGTAATAAAATCCCTGTATCTCAGGGGAAAGATAAATGGAAATAAGATATAAAGTAATAGGACCCGCAAATAAGGACCATATCTTAGACAGAATCGCATACGCCACTGCGCGGTCCACCTCAATCCACCTTAAGAATTTAATGAACGAGTCCAATAGAGATGAAGTTCCTTTTTTAAAGATAAGGTGGTGAAGAAGCTAGCGGTGTCAACGGCTATGAAGCCAAGACTGAAAAGACAAAATATTCCAGAGAAAATATTGCCAGTTATATTGGCCTGAAGCATGCTCCTTCCATTTTCGCAGAATAGGGACTGGATCTAAAAATCCATCCTGGCGAAGCGTCGATTCATTCAACAAATCACCCGCCCATTCTTTTAAAGGCCCTCTCAACCAGATATCCAGAGGCACACCAAAACCCATTTTAGGACGGTCTACCAACTGCCGAGGCACATATTTTTGAAGGACCTGTTTGAGTATCCACTTTGATTGGCCATCATGAACTTTCATAGCCAAAGGAAGCCTCCAACTGAACTCGACCACACGATGATCGAGCATAGGGACTCTTGCTTCCAACCCGACTCCCATACTGGCACGATCCACCTTAGTGAGAATATCATCCGGCAAATAGTGCGTACCGTCAAGGAACATCATTTTCATTTCTGGTGCAGAAAAATCTCCCCAAGAAGAAATCTGGTTCAAAATAATATCTGGCTCTTCGGCCCCCAGTACCAGAGAACCCGGCCCCACCCAATGGGAAATGCCCTGAAGATAAAAACCTTCAGGCCCACCTGCTGCCAAAGCATTTCCAAGCCTGTTAGACCGCTCGCTCAAATTTCCTATACGTCCAAATCGGTCAAACATACGGCTGATGGAAGGACCCCCCGCATCTAAAACATCAGCAGGCATTGCTTTAATGAGGCCTGTTAAAAGCTTACGGCAAGGTTCTGGAATCCAATGAAATTTATTCCACCATTTTTTCCATGAAGAATATCGGTCATAGCCACAGAACAACTCATCTCCCCCATCTCCGGAAAGGCTGACTGTCACATTTTGTCGGGTTAGATGAGAAAGTAAATAAGTCGGAATCTGAGAAGAGTCCGCAAAAGGTTCATCGTACAAGTTTGGCAAACGCGGGATTATGGACATTGCATCTTGGGATGAAACATAATGTTCCGTATGATCCGTTCCCAGATGCTTTGCGACCCTCCGGGCATATGGCGCCTCGTCAAAACCTTTTTCCTCAAAACCGATGGAAAACGTTTTAATAGCTTGCGGGCTTTGCTTCTGCATTAAAGCTGCAATCGTAGAGGAATCGATTCCTCCGGAAAGAAAAGCACCCAAAGGAACATCCGAAGCCATCTGGAGCTTAACTGCAGAACCTAACAAGGAGTCCAGTTGATCGACGGCCTCTTCTCGAGTTCCGTCAAACCCATCTTGGACGCCTTGCCGGGCGGTTTCCTCAAATGACCAATAAGTAGTTGGCGATGAATCCATTTCGCCAGCCTTCACCGTCAGGAACATTCCAGGTTGGAGCTTAAAAACATTTTGGTAGATAGAACGAGGCGCAGGAATATAGTTAAAACGCATGAGCAGGGAAAGTGACTCCCGATCTACCCTGCCTTCAAATTCGGGATGCGCTTTCAAAGCTTTTAATTCTGAGCCAAATAAAAATGTTGCCCCCATCCAACCGTAATAAAGCGGTTTGATTCCTATGCGATCCCGAGCCAGAGTTAAGGTCTGCATCTCTCGATCCCATAAAGCAAAGGCAAACATGCCGTTAAATTTTTTCAACGCCTGGGGCAGTCCCCATTTTTCAATAGAAGCTAAAATCACTTCGGTGTCAGAGTGGCCCCGCCAATGCGAGTCCTCCGTCTGGTCAAGATTTTTTCTCAATTCAAGAAAATTATAAATCTCTCCGTTATATGTGATCACATACCTGCCACTGGCAGATATCATAGGCTGTCGGCCTTCGGAAGAAAGATCAATAACCGAAAGGCGTTGGTGAGCCAAGCCAACTCCAGCAGCAGGGTCCATCCAAACCCCATCATCATCCGGGCCACGATGGACCAAGGACCGCCCCATTTTTCTTAGCAAATCTTCGGAGTTCGATTTTAAAGATGTCTTAGTGAGAAATCCGGCAAGACCGCACATAGGGAAAGTAATCCAGAATATTAACGTTTAATGGAGGGACAAGAGATTAAGTTCGACACCAGGTCTTCCCATGTCTGGCTTATTCTCTCTAATGAGTAGCGTTCCGTTATTTTCATGGCTTGCTTCCCCAAATTTTTTCGTAACTCCGCAGATATCATTAGCTTCTCTAGCGAACATGAAAGTTCCAAAATATTTTCGCAAGGCACAAGCAAGCCATTCACTTCATCATGAATCATTTCAGAGGGGCCGTAGGGACAGTTGAAGCTGACAACCGGCAAACCACAAGCCATGGCCTCGCCCAACACATTGGGAAACCCCTCATGCCTTGAGGGCAAAACAAAAATATCTGCTCGCGACAGGACTTGATAATGCTCTTTAGTCAATCCTGAAAACTGTACACGCCCCTTCAAACCCAGTTCATCGCACAAACTTTCCAAAGCTTCTCTTTCTAATCCATCTCCAATGATATCCAGCATCCAATCAGGAAATTTTTTAGCCAGTGGAGCAAATGCCATTAAGAGAAGATCAAAACCTTTCTCCATAGATAATCGGCCAATCGCCACCAGGGTTTTAGAACTCGTCTCCGACTTCTTGGAAGAAGTTAAATAATCAGGTACCAGGACAGGGTTGGGAATAACCCGCGAGTTCTCTTGTACTGAAGCAGAAAAAAATGAAAGTGCGCCCTGGGTTTGGACCACCAGACACGCAGCTCTTTTATAGCACTCTTGCCGAAAAAATGACCAGAGCCTTCCCATCGGGGAAAAGAAAGGGTTCCCTCTTTCTGAAACTATTATAGGTGTCTTTAACCCTACCGAGGCCACAATAGTCAAAATGTTCATTAGTTCTACAAAAGAAATGACTGCATCTGGCTTGCTTTTTTTTATTGCGCAACGAAGCAAAAAGGGCCTTGAAAGAAAAATCCTGACTGCCTTCCAAAAACTCTCCTGTTTTCTCATCAAGGATAAAGGCCAGTGTTGAACACGAGGATGAAGCTTAAAAAAAACAGGTTCACGCCCACTATCAAGAGTCAGTAAGGTCACAGACCAACCCTTTTCACACAATTCATTGGCCAGAAGGGTTAAAACCCTTTGTGCTCCCCCCGCTGAAACTTTGTTAATCACCAAAGTCAATCGCCCTTTGGGCTTATGTGAACTCTCGGGTTGAGACAAATAGTCTCCCTGATTCGGTTCCAAAGTCATTCAGGAGGGCTTCCAAGTTTCTTGTATGATTTTCCAGCCATTCCCTTCGTTTTTCCAGACCAGTTCCTTCTTGCCCACATCTGACACCCTATCGGACTTATAATCCTGGATAAATGTCACCTCTACCGTCTCATCATTTTGCTTCATCTGAATATCACTGATCTGGATACTGATACTTGAATTCCCATTCAAAGCAGAACGGCGTTGCGCAGCCCAATCTTTGCGGGATTTTTTGGGATCCTTAAAATTTGCTGAATAAAAAGACAGGTACTCATTGATCTTCCTACTTTCCCAAGCTTTCAGCCAAATCAGTAATTGGGAGACCACTACATCGATGGAGTCCACCGGGTCTTCCGAATCGGGAGCACCCGCCTTTGAAAGGACTACCAGAGCAGAAATACCCTGATTTTTCTTCAGGTCCTGAGCAACTTGTCGAGCCTCTAATTTAGAGGGGTATGGTCCAACACGAATCTTGTACCAGGTAGAGTCTTTCCCTTTTGCGATAAAAGGCGTGTAGCCCTTCTTTTTAATGCGGGATATAAATTGCTCCGCATTTTTTTCTTCGCGAAATGAACCCAATTGAACCATCCAACCCTTTTCGGCGCCTTCCCCCGCCATTACCGATGAAGAAAAAAACCAAAACCCAAAGACAGCGCCCACTATTATTGAGTTGCGTGAATCGGTCATTGATGGAACCCTGTCATCGATGGAGGTAAAAAGCGGGAAGCCAATGTGGCTAGCCCTCAAATGCACTGAAAGTTATTATAAAACAAATATTTATTCAGGGCCAGCCCAGGAGATTGAAGAATTATTGAGCAAAAAACGAAGAGTTGCTTTCTAATTGTGAGTCCAAAAGTAAAAGGCCTCCAAATTAAAGCATTTTTTTTAAGTATGGCACCAATTGGTCAGCACTTGCTGCAGGTGCCCGCGCATTTAAAACGCCCTGCTGATTAATAATTAAAACCGTTGGCATGTCCCTTTGCAAATAAGCCTGATTAACTACTTTAACTGGGTCGACCAAATAGGGGAATCGCACTTTTTCAGGGAACTTGCTGAGATATTCTGCAACAGCTTCTTTGGAATCTCCATTAGTATTAATCCCCAATATCACCACTTGTTTTTCACTTAGCTGATCTCTCACCTTATTAAATTCCATAGCCTGGTTCATGCACGGAACGCATATATGGAACATTCCTATCAAAACCACCTTGCCTTTAAAGTCGGACAACGCTACCTGTTTTCCATCCATGGACATCAAGGAAAACCCAGGAGCCTGCTCCCCAGGTGAAGGTGCCCCAGCAAAAGCGGGAACAACGGCTAAAATTATGACAATTATTGATATAAATACTTTTCGCATGATGTGCTCCATTTCATGGAATAATTTATTAGGAAATCTGCTCTTAAGACAAGGAACCTTTTATCATTAAGCCCATTTTAAATCAGGGGAAACTAATTTAAAAGCCTTTTCAAGAAAACGGAATATAGCACTATTTACCAGCCAAAACTCTCCCTTGACTTGACAGGGGATTTGTACTAAAAAAAGGTGTAACCCTTTAATTATCTTGGGTTTTTCCTGAGAAACGGGCTTTATTCATAAAATATTGGTTTTTGTCTCAAGGGGCCTCCCCAATCGGGTACATCTTTGAGCACCCCAACTTTTTTTATGGCCTGGGTAACGAAAATTTATTAAATGAGAAAGCCCTATTGAAGCGCGGTAGCATGGATTTCATCTAAAACCTCGCAAGTTTCTCAAAGAAAAATGAAATCAACGAATTATCCCCTTTCGAGTTGCTAACTTTTGATTAGAGGGTTTTAAGAATGAAAAAAATATTGCTCCTCCCCACAGTATTGCTTGCCCTAGTCACTTTATTGACCTTCTCCCTTCCCGCTTTTTCTTATCAGGAAATTAATGTTCAGAATGGAGGAACAATACAGGGAAAAGTAAAAATGTACGGCGATATGCCCTTTCCCCGCCATTACCACTTGATTTTATTTCCTAACATTGACATGTGTGCGGAAGTGGATACCGATGATGAAATGAATCGGGTTCTTGATGATTTTAAGATCTCAACAGATGGTGGGTTAAAAGATGTCGTCATCACACTCGAGCATGTCGAAGCCGGAAAGCCCTTTAATAAAGAACCCATCATGATTCTTTCTGAAAACTGCAAATTTTTTCCGGATGTAAATATCATAAGGCAGGGAGAACGTTTTGAGGTCGACAATGTCGATGCCGTCATGCATAACAGCCAAGTCTATCAAAAGGAGAGAGGGAAAATTCTGTTAAACATTCCCATCCCAGCTGAGGAAGTTTCTGACGGGGTCGTCAATTTCAAAAAGAAATACAAGATAATGCAAATGATCTGCGGCATGCACGAATTCATGCAAACCTGGGGTTACCGAGTGCAAAACCCCTACTACTTCCAAACCAAACTGGATGGGAACTTCAATATCGGTGATATTCCGCCGGGAGAATATGTGGTAAACGCCTGGCACTATTTGATGAAACCGCAAAAAAGGAAAATTAAAGTTGTCGCTGGAGAAACCATTGACCTGAATTTTGACTTTAACGCAGACAAGGTTGTTCGACCTTTCTACGAAACCATCAAGTCTGGAAGAATCAAAAAAGATGCGGTCATTCCAGGTACCGCAAAAGGAAAAGAAATGGGGCGCTAGTTTGAAGCCATTGATAAATCCCCCTACTTTCTCTTGGCCAGGTGTATTTAACCTGTTCCTCTTTTTCTCTTTATGCATAACAGCCCCCGCATGGGGGCTTACCCCCCCTCCATCAGAAGATGTCCCCAAAACCTTTACCCTTAAGGGCAAAGAGATACCCCTTAAAAGCCTTGCTAATCCTTTAAAAAATGATCCCAAAGCTATCAAGCAAGGGGGAACTTTATATACCAAACACTGTTTTTTCTGCCATGGTGATTTGCTTGACGGCAAAGGAATATTTGGAAAAAGTTTTTTTCCCGCTCCCGCAGACTTCACCCGTCTCGACTCAATCCTTTCCCGGCCCCAGGCCTACACTTTCTGGCGCATTATGAAAGGAGGAAAAGGGCTACCCGAAAAATACGAACCCTGGAACTCTGCCATGCCCGCCTGGGAAGATTCATTGAGCAAAGAGGACGTTTGGAAAATTATCACCTATATCTATGAAACGGCGGGACAATGGCATGCCAAACCCGGCAAACAAGACCCCCCTTCCCTGGAAAGAGGCAAGCAGGTATATCTTGAAAAATGCGCCTATTGTCATGGCGAAGGAGGCAAAGGGGATGGCCCCTCAGCAGATTACTCCATGCCACAACCGAGAAACCTGACCAAGGGCCATATCAAACTCCGCTCGACTTCTTTTGGAAAAATTCCAACCGATAAAGATTTGTTCAACGCCATCACCAAAGGGATGCAAAACACCACCATGCCCGGCTGGAAACACCTGCCCAAAAATGACCGCAAGAGCCTGGTGATTTTTGTGAAGTCCTTATCCAAAAAATTTGAAAAATTTAAGAAGAGAGGCAAATCCCATAAGATCATAAAAGTAGGCAAACCACCCGCCTCTTCCAAAGAAAGTTTAGAACGAGGTAAAGAACTTTTCATGGTGCAATGCTCCGGATGCCATGGAGTTAAAGGCCGCGGGGATGGGGTGGCCACCCAGCGCGTTGTAGATTATTCTTCCAATGCCATCTGGCCGAGAAACCTGAGTCAGCCCTGGACCTTTCGCAGAGGCAATTCCAAAAAAGATCTTTTTAAAACCCTGCGCACCGGGCTTTCCACAACAGCGATGCCGAAGTTTTCACCGAGAGTTTTCAAAGATGAACAAATTTGGGATATCGTCAACTTCGTCACCACTCTGGCACCCCCGGCCCAGCCCAAAATGCAGAGTCCCATTCACGCTAAAAAAGTGGAAGGTGAAATTTCTGAGGACTTCAACGCTCCGATATGGAAACAAGCGCAGGCCAGCTTCATTCCTTTAGGAGGCCAACTGCAAACAAAACCTAAATCCTATTTCCCCACAGTTCGCAACCTGATGGTACGAGCGGCACATAACAGCAAAGAAGTAGCCCTATACATTCATTGGGATGACCCGTCACTCGATCCGAAATTAAAAAAGTTTTCAGCGGTTGAAGAATCCCCACAGCCGCCTCTGCCAGAGCATCTGAAGGGCCACGAACCCGAAGAACCTCTGGAAGCAGCCACTCCAGAATTCCCCGATTCCATCGCGGTGCAGTTCCCCGTTAGCCTGGATAAACAAAAGCCCTATTTTCTTAATGGCGATGCAGAGCACCCTGTTAATTTATGGAAATGGTCAACCGCCACCAATAATGCTGTTGAGTTCAATGCCCATGGATTAGAAAACTGGAAAAAACAAGATGAACTGAGTCAGGTGGTAAAGGTAAAAGCCAGTTACGAATACGGGCAGTATTCCTTAATCATAAAACGTAAACTAAAAGTCATCCACGAGAAGATCGACATCCAGTTCCAAACCGGCCGACCCATCCCCATCGCCTTCAACGTATGGGATGGCTACCACGAAGAAACCGGTAATAAAAAATCCACCTCCTCCTGGTTCACCCTCTGGCTCGACGAATAACTCCCTAGCGAGGGAGGTAATGGGACAGTAATCCCTTACAGAACATAAAACGCCACTGGATTCACGCTGATCATAAGTCCGCAAATGACCCATAGCGGTCGTCCACCAAATTCACAAAAGGAGAAAGTATTGAGACGGTCATTAAAATTGCGAAATCAGACCTGATTTTGAATATGGTGGAACAATACGTGTTTCTCAGATGATGAAATGAAGTAAATTGGATTCCAAATAACAAAAAATAAAAACAATAAGAAGGTATTTACAAGATGAACGATAAGACCGTTGGCAGTATTCACTGGAGTTTCTGGATAATTAGTGTTGTCACACTTATCTTTAATATTATGGGCACTCTTAATTATTTCGTACAAATGAATGCAGACTCGCTTGCCTCATTTCCTGAGCAGTATCGCCCGATAATCGAAGGCCGACCCGCATGGGCCACCACAGCTTTTGCGATAGCCGTTTTCGGCGGCTCGCTTGGCTGCCTTTTGTTACTGCTCAAGAAGTCGGCTGCGTTCTATGTATTAACCGTGTCTCTCCTTGGCGTAATGGTGTCAATGATGCATATATTCGGCGTGGCTGGATTTAATTCCTTCGAGGTTTGGATTGGTATTCTGATGCAGCTAGTAGTGACGGTATTTTTGATCTGGTATTCAAAGCTGGCCGAGAGCAAGGGTTGGACCAGCTAGGAACAAAAGGTAGTATGTTGACCAACTTTTTAGTGAACAAGTTGCAGTCAAGCAGCGATTTGCCCCCTTTACTTTATTTATAGGAAACCTTTTATCTAAAAGAGGTATCCTATTAAAAGGTATAGAACTATCTGATTAAACTCTAGAGGCCGAACTAGAAGCTTATGGATTTTGAGTGGGTTGCCATAGCACTTAGTGATGTTAGTTGGATATCTCTAGCATTTATTCTGGGGTTTTTAGCAAGACTGATAGGCCTTCCGCCATTAGTTGGTTTTCTTGGAACTGGTTTCGTCCTAAATTCTCTAGGTTTTTCCAGCGGGGAGATGCTTCAGAAGCTTTCTGATTTGGGTATCACCCTGCTACTTTTCGCAGTTGGCCTGAAGCTGAACCTGAAGACTTTGATAAGGCCACAAGTCTGGTTGGTAAGCACAATCCACATGACAGTTGTCATAGTCTTTTTAGGCACGGTTATCTTTTGCCTTGCTTTGATGAAGGCGCCATTGTTTTCCGGACTGGATTTCAAGTTTTCTATGATGCTTGCCTTTGCATTGAGTTTCTCCAGCACCGTTTTTGCGGTCAAAGCATTAGAAGAGAAAGGGCAAATAAAATCCCTCCATGGCCGAATTTCAATCGGTATTCTGGTCATGCAGGATTTGGCTGCTGTTATTTTTTTAGCTACCTCCATGGGAAAGTTTCCATCGCTTTGGGCACCACTACTCATTTTACTAATTCCTCTTAGACCACTATTTCATTACTTTCTAAGAAGAACAGGTCATGGCGAGTTAATGATCTTATATGGTTTTGTCCTTGCTATGGGGGGAGCTGAGCTCTTCGAGTTGGCGGGTATTAAAGACGATCTTGGTGCGTTATTTATGGGAGTTCTCATTTCGTCATATCCAAAATCGAAGGAACTGGCTAAATCCATGCTGGGCTTTAAGGATCTTTTTCTGGTAGGTTTTTTCCTTTCTATTGGTATGTCAGGGCAAATATCAGCTGAAGTAGTGATAATTGGGCTGCTTCTAGTTCCTTTTATATTTATCAAAACGGCTCTTTTCTATTTTTTAATGACCCGTTTTAAGCTGCGATCGCGGACCTCACTCTTGACTAGCCTAAATTTAACCAATTACAGCGAATTTGGTCTGATTGTTGCCGCGATTGGTGTAGCGAAGGGTTGGATAATAGGAGAATGGTTGATTGTTATTGCTATTGCCCTTTCAATCTCATTTGTAGTTGGTGCCTCGTTGACGAGGAAAGAGGACAGGATCTACCAAAAGTATCGGAATTTTTGGTTGGGATTCCAAAGCAAGGAGAGATTACCAGATGATGAAATATTTGGTACGTTTGGTGCCACAATTGCTATTTTCGGTATGGGTCGGGTAGGTACTGGGGCATATGATAAAATGCACGAACTTAAAGGTAAGACTGTAGTCGGTATAGACTTTGATTCCGGGAAAATAAAACTACATCAGTCAATGGGGCGAAAAGTTTTACAAGGCGACCCTGGTGATGCGGATTTTTGGGAAAAGGTAGAAGAGGACCACAAAATAGAACTCGTAATGTTGGCCCTGCCTAATTTACAAGCCAATTTAGATGCTCTTGGCCAACTGATGGAGATATCCTTTTCTGGAAGAATTGCTGCCACGGCAAGATATCCAGATGAGGAGGAAAGATTATATAAAGCAGGCGCAACAGCGGTGTTTAATATTTATACTGAAGCAGGTACGGGGTTTGCGGATCACGTTGTAGAAACAAATCACATCTAAAGCTAAGAATTTACTCAGGCTTATATCAGATTCCACCTTAAGCCTATACTGCAAACTATCTAAGGTTTGTCATACATAAAGATAGGCCTTTAAGAAATAATGTCCGCTTTTATCGGAACGGATAAAGGGTTTGATTCCCCACCTTATTGTTAAACCACCACGTCGGCATCACTATCTGCGAATTGCTTCATAACAAAAGGCGAGGTCATGGTTGCGAGAAGGCCACTATAATCCAAGCTAAATCTTACTTCATCTCCAACTTTTAAATTGTGATCATCGCCGTCGAGGATGATATGGTCACTGCTGGAACCTATTATTCTTAACTGGTTATTAGATTTCAAGTTGGATGCTTGAACATCCTGTCTGCCTAAAGCAATTATCACTCTTTGATGATCACCTCGATCCAGAAAGCCAGGAACATTGCCAAAGGCATCTTGACAAATTTCTCCCAGCGGAACAGAGGCCTTTCTCTTTGACTCGATAACTTCGGCAACAAGTTGGAATGCGTTTCTATGCAAACCTGGGATTGCTTTTCGGCCTAGGGTTTCGCAACCTAAAAGGATGGATTCGCCCACACGAAGATTATTGATCCGGCCAATATTTTGGGAAGATTTAAACCACTCATAATTTGCTGAATTTCCACCTGAAATTATTTTCAAGTCAATTTGGAATTCTTTTTCTAGCAAATTAACGAGTTCGGATAGCTCGCGCATATTTTTATCATCAGGTTTGATTCCGCCGTAGCAGGCCAGATTACAACCTATGCCAATTATTATTATATTTGGTAGGGAAAGAGTTTCCCGAATAAATTGAGATAGATCATAAGGCAGCACCCCTTCGCGTAGATCCCCTAATTCAACCATAATAATTACCTGATGAGTTTTATTCTGCTTTTTGGCGTGATGGGAAAGCCTTTTTACAGTCTCAATTTCTGTATTCAAACTAATATCCACATTTTCAACAATAGATTCAGCTTGGCTCAATGGTGTACGCAAAAGAGCAAACGGGGTAGATATCCCAGCATTTTTCATTTTTAGAATATTTTCAATACGCGAGTCAGCAATATATTCGACTCCACCCTGAACCATTGCTTGAGCTATGGAAGGTTCTCCCAACACGGCTTTAGTAACCCCCATTAAGGAGATTCCCTTTCCCAAATACAAATCAGAAAGAATCTGTGTGTTTTCTCGAATCTGGGAAAGAGAAATTTCGATTCTAGGCAGGAAAGAATTCATTAGTTTCTTCCAGGAGATCGCTTTCTTTGTGCTTTTCAGTTGATAAGAACATAAAGTTCTCTCGCTTTATTTTATGTCCCAGTTTGGGGAATTGATTGCTTAATGCTTGAACCAGTTTTTGGCATCCACTACTTAAAACATCTGTTGTGGGTAATCGAAGCTGGAATTCATAATCTTCTATGATTTTCAGAACCTCCTGTTTGTCTAGATCTTCGTGGCTTAAAGTTATGGCTATTACCTTAGTTTTAGAAATCGTTTCAATAAGTTTGATTTCACTTTCTGGAGTTGGCATGACCAAGTCTGGAAAATCACAACGAACTTTTCTGGCAGGCGGATGCTGGAGGATAACTCCATCTGGCATACTTCCCTTTAAGATGGCGATAGAACTTAAGAAAGCGGGATGGCTGATTGCGCTCTGCCCTTCTACTAAAATAATGTCGGGACTTTCTTTTTCAAATGCCTGGACAACGGAGTTTTCAACTTCACCAACCATGAACTGGGAAATGAGGGCATCCGTGGATACACCATATTTTGCTCCCTGCATTAAACTTGTTTGGCCTGTTGCGACGAGTACAGACTTAATGCCAAGATTGTTTAGGGTTTTATTGAGTTCAACAGCTGTAGTCATTTTTCCACAGGCGCAATCAGTGCCCAAGACAGCAATGACGGGAACATTAACTTGAGATATTTGTCCCGTAAAGAGGTGCAAGTCTTTTAATGGAGGAGGTTTCCTGATGTCTTTGATTTGGACACCATTTAGAGCCGCTATATGAGAAAGCTCTGGGTCTAGTGTGAAAAACTCATGCAACCCGCTAATGATGTCCATTCCTTTCATCATGGCTTCTAGAATCAGAAGCCTCTCTTTAATTGGAATAAAGGTTTCTAAGGGGGCTTTGCCATAAATGTAACAATCTGGGGTATAGGAAAGGCTTTCCAAAGCATCATTTAAATCGGCAAAAATAGGAATGCCGCTTTTTTCTTCCCCTAACTCTTCTCCCGCATCCTTGCCAGCCAATGAACTATCAATAATCCCAACAATGGAATAAAGTTCAGAATGTCGGACCAAGGCTGCGGCGGTTTTACCATCTGGTAAACCGAATTGATTTTCGCAGTAGACCAAGGCATTTCGTTTCTGACCTTCTTTGTCATTCGTTTTTTGTTCCCATTGTTTTTTGGTAAAAAGTGTTTTGTTTTCGATAAAATTCTCCATTCTAGGTTTAATATGCATTTTATTTCTTTCGCGACATTTTTGAATCGCAGACTCTGGTTATTGACAACGTTTTGTTGTCAATCGAAAGGGAGGGGATAAACTAAATTTTGCTCAATGCCGTTTTAAGAGTCTTTGCTACCTCCTCATAGGCATTTATCTCACCAGCCGCAAACTCATATTTATAATTCTCATTTTTTGCTGATGCAGATGTTTTGTGCTTTTCAGCGTCTTCGATTAATTGAACAAGGCTATCATTCAAATCTTTTAAAACACCATCTGCCGTAATTGTTGACTCAGTCATACTTGGATGTCCTTTCTTGACAAGTTTAGAGATACGGATGGTTCTGCTTCAATAAGGACCAACCAGTTTTATTTGAAAGAATTATATTAATTTCTTTCTTTGTGGCTATTTGGAAGGCATATTATTCAACTTTCGATCTATGCCAGAAATGGTTAATTGAATGCCATTTATCGAAGATTCGAGGTATCCCAGCAACCTTTCCACGTTATTTACGCCTTCCAGGGTTTGGGTAGTTACTTTATTATTTGAAGAGCAACTATCATTTGTCTTCTTCTCAATTTTTGCAGAATTTTCTAATGCAAAAACTTGAGAGGGATTAACCCATGGATTTAAACCATTCAGCAATAAGACAAGGGTTAAGGCGGTCATTATGAACTTTGTGTAATTATCTATAGTCATTGTTTTCAGCTCCGTGTAGAAATATTTCTTCAGCTAGTATTTGTGGACTTAGCTGATTGAATTGATAGCTATCAGCCTTAAAGCATAGCCTTGGAGAGAAATCGAAATAGCGCACAAGCTGACCGGGAAAAAAGAGTCAGGGCGATTCAAGGAAATACCCAATACAAAAAAATTACCAATCATTGAGGCAACCAGCACATAAAAGGCGTTTGCTTCCATATTGTCCCCTTTTATTAATAGAAACTAATATTAATCGTTTCACTCTAAGTTCTTCTGCTGATTAACCTATTAATAGGTATGCTGTTATATATGCCATAAAGAGCGCGAAAGCCGTTTCGCATTTTTCCGCTTCTTTTTGGCTTCTTTAATTTTGCGTTTTTTTCTTTCAGATGGCTTTTCGTAAAATCTTCTGCGTTTGAGTTCTCTAAACAAACCCTCTTTGCTCAACCGACGTTTTAAACCCTTTAAAGCTTGTTCAACCTGGTTTTGGTAGACGGTGACTTGCAATATATAATTCTCCGTTTCTCAGTTTATAGCGTTCCTGATTTAACCGTACTTTTAGAGGATTTTGCCCATGGCATACTGCCTTTTTTATTTCTTAAGAATATTGAAGGGGTTTCAATTTGCTGTTGTGAACGAATCTCTAAGGCATGGGATGTAATCACTTTTTTTAATTTTCCAGAATTATCGTAAACCTTGACCTCATGCATTCATTAGCCTCTTTATAAGTTGTTTGATTCAAAAGGGGATGGCAAAAAAAAAGCCACTCCAAAAAGGAGAGGCGAAAACAAAAATCCCTTGCAGTATTTAATTGTTTCCCTCGAATAGGAAATTAGAGGAAGTACCTTTGAGTCTACTCTCAATGGTCAGTATTGCAAGGTGATTCAGATTAATTAAAATTAATCTTCCAAATTCATTAAGAATTGAGGGAGATAAAGGCCTAATGGACGCAATTGCCAAGGGTTTGCCAAGCTTCTTAAAATCTTTTTATTGGATTTGCTCTACCAATAGGAAATCTCTAACTCATTAGCTTATGAAGATATGAGTGTTTGTTCATTGGCCGTGCGCCGAGCAAAAAAAGGGGGAGACCGAATGGTCTCCCCTGCCTGTTACTTCTTTACTAAACGATCGGTTATCGCATGGATAACTTATCGTCCCCAGCTTTAGAAACAGGATATCAATCTATGCAGGAATGATTATGGTGATTGCGCTAACGACTGTACTGCCGCCCCTCGCCATAAAAGCACTTTACAATTCGTTCCCTCTCTCCCTGTTGCAGAAGGGAGAAACTTAATTCAAGCGATCCCATGATCTGGTGAATCAGGAAACCATATCCTTGACGGTCAGAATGCCAATGATCTTTTTTCCCTCTGTCACAGCAAGATGTTTGATTTTTTTCCTGAGCATGAATTCGCTAGCTTCACTCCGCTGAACATATCCATCCCGGGTTATAAGCGGTTTGCTCATCACGGTATGTACGTTCGTGGTTTTCGGGTCTCGGTCTTCGGCAATGAGCTTTTTAACTAAATCCGTTTTGGTTATAATCCCCACATACTCTTCACCTTCCTTCACAAGGAGAGCACTGATATTTTTTTCACACATCAGTTTTGCAGCTGCCTCAACATATGCCTGAAAATCGATACATATGATCGAGGAAACCATTAAATCTTTGATCGGAACCATATACCCTCCTCAATTTAAAAGAACAGCTATCAATCCCTCAAAAGTGAGATTTAAACAGTTCAGGGGAAGCTATTCCAGCTAAATAATATTTTCAGATAAACCATCCATATATGTAAGAGAGCGATACTTCAAAAAATATTCCAGAACAAAATATTACAAGTCTTAAATTGAGAAGCCTGAATTGTATTTCGGAGCTATCCTGATGGCAATTCCAGCTTGCCAAGTATTTGCCAAACCCCTGAAAGCATTTTCACAAGAATTACTTCATAGAGGATCGGGGGGATTGGTTTTTCTGTTTTAAATAGGGAAATTGCGCCCTGACCGTACGCCGAGCACAAAAAAAAACGGGGGAGACCGAATGGTCTCCCCCGCCTGTTACTTCTTTACTAAACGATCGGTTATCGCATGGACAACTTATCGTCCCCAGCTTTAGAAGCGGATTTCTCTGCTCCGTCTGGCTGAGATGCAGTTTTCACGCCTTTAACCGTTGCTTTACCCAACGGAAGGATCGAGCGGTCACCTGAAGGTAATACCTTCATGTAACCCCATTGACCCGCTTGCTTATAAGGCGTTCGACCATTCATCCACAGATACGTGCCAGGGTTCTTGTAGCTTCCACCGGCGTTGAAGAAAGCTTGAATGTACTCGCTTCCGCCAAACTCCTCGACGTCGATCATATCTGAACCAGGTTGATTCAGATGACGGCGCCATTGGTGACCATCTACATTGAACATTTGGTTCTGCTCATTATGAGCACCAAACACGTTGATCATGACATTATCGCCTGCATGAGCCCTGATCGTCGGCGTAGCCGGATCAGCATCCGCAGCAACACAAGCCGTGAACATATTACCAAGTTCACAACCTTCGTCTTCACGGTAGGTCCATGGTTCCAAGCGATAGTTAACACCCGTCAATCCTGCTACGTTCTGCAGGTAAGGCATGAAGGATGTTCCGAGAATGTTATCTTCATCTTGAAAATACAAGGCGAAATCCCTGTAGTTATCAATGTTTCTATTCTCGGGATAAGACTTATCGATGATAACGTCCGCTTTCCAGGAGTTGCCCTGAGAGATATCTTTCCCAGTTTCTGGATCACGATACACGGAGCCGCGAGGCCCAATGATGATACCACCGTACAGTCCGTCTCGAACGTTCGTCGTCAGGTTACCGAAGTCCCAAATCAACGCACCGTTGATGTTGTAATCAGGATGCGCATAGTACGTGTAGTTTTTCGATTTACCCGGAGCTACCGTTTGGTCGCCCGGATTGTTCCCAACGTTGATTCCCTGGGAAGTCAGAGGATCGAACGCCAAGTTGTTGGCATGTAATGAAGCGTTGCCATCTTTCAAACGATTGGTCAATTTAACTTTGATACAATCGCCGATGTTGGCACGCAGGGTCAACGGATGAGGCATACGCCCATCTGAAGCGGCCTGCTTGGCTTCGCCTTCCAGCGCAAAGATTTTTCCATTTGCATTGGCAAGCTGCAGTTTACGCTCAAAGTCTACTTCGATTTCATCTTCAGCGTTGGCATTGAACTTCAATGCCTTGTCGATAGCGACAACGCTGAAGCTCTTAACCGGAGCTCCTTTGGGACAGAGAGTACTTTTCTGCTTCTTGGCAAAGTTTTCGTTGCCAGGAAGAACTCTCAAGTCCTTCTGCTTTTTGTCATGCACGCGGAAGATACTCCAGCTGCCTTCAGACAGATGGGAGGTACGACCGTCATACATCAGGTAGTCACCGGCCATGCTCTGATAACCACCTGCGGTGACTGCCAGATCATAGCGTTCAGCGATACCAATATGCAGAGCGTTGGTCACCCGTGATGTTGGGTCATAACGCTCTGGTCGGAACCCATGCCCTGAAAGGGAGAATACATGGGTTTCATTCATCATACCGTGCAGCATGCGGAACACCACATTATCCCCGACATACGCGCGAATCATTGGCGTATCCGGATCTCTGTGAGTCCTACTGCTGAACATTTGCGAAGCATCAGGGTTTGCTAACAAGCGAGCAGACAATGAAGCCGCGCGGAAGTTAAATCCACCACCCGTGGTGTGTGTACCACCATTGAGGTGAGGGAAAGCCACTTCCTGCATCGTTTTAGGCATCTGGAAAGAAATCGACTGACCCGCAGCGATCGCGTTTTCACGTGATAGTCCGGGTGGATTTCCTGCCGTCACCAACTGTGCAGTATGTGGAACTGTGTCATGCAACTGGACTACGATTTCACGGAAACTACCATTACGCCCGTAAGCGAAAGGCTCCGTTCCATGAATATCGGCGACCACACCACTACGGATCGGCTCACCGGTTTTCGGATCGTGATACGTGGAACCCCAAGGCTCAACGATGGTAGATCCTATTCCGCCGTGCGGCCAAGTGGTCGCACCGAACGCATGGTCATGCCAGAATACCAAGCCCATATCAACATCTACCCACCAGCGATAGCGGACATACTCAGTACTGACGATCTGTCCGGCTTTATGCCCATGAGTCATTGCTTCTGTGAACTTGATGGTGTACTTGCCATCTTTAGCCAAACCCTTGGTCGGATCCGGAGAGATGCTCTTAATCCAACGAGCGTCTTTTCCGTTTGGCACTTCAATACCCACGATGATATCTGCACCAGCGTGGAATGGAGTGGAATGTTCCGCCATTTGGATCTGGACCGTGTTGTCGCCCGCGTTGGTCGATTTCAGCAACTTCGCATTCATCGGAACCGGCATACCAACATGATGGCCATCTTTCATCTTCTTCGTGAACTGCCTGTAAGACCGCATGGACTGGTCGTAAGAGAAACCAGAAATTACGCCGTCAGAGGCTTGGTTGTCGAACTGGAAGAAATGTGGATGAATGTTCAACTTCGACATCTGGAAGTTGGTGAAATCATCATCATTCCATTCACTGGTCAACAACAGATCCACACAATCATACACGTTGGCACGAATGACCAACGGAATGGCTTTTTTAGGATCTGCTTTTACTTCCGCCATATCTTCATCGATAACATAGATCAAGCCGTATTTATCAATGATAGGCGGTGTGCTGCCGACTGCGCCCGAGAGCTCAATCGGAGTATTGATGAATACCAGGTTGTACTGCTTACGTCCTGCACCTGGAGGACAAAGGCTCCATCGGCCCTGCTCACCAGGTTTAGCACCACCCGTATTCTCCATATGGGGACCACTGCGTGAACTACCGGATTCCGTGCTGGTAATAACATCGTTATCCGTTTGCAAGTGGAAGGGCTCCAGCCAGGGAGCACCACCATGGTTTCGAGCGAACGGTACACGCTTACCAAAATGCGGCGTCATATGAGGCCACGCCAGTTTGCCGTGCTGATCAAACTGAATCGGATGACGTTTACCAGGTCGCGGAGAGATATATTTTACAATCTTCAAAGTAGATTCCCGCTCGGAAAGCGCTTGGTTGCCTTTCCAGCCGTAATCCCATACAGATCCGTCATAGGCAAGAATCTGGCCTTTTTCGTCATCCGTATGACCGGGTTTTCCCTTTGGGGGAAGCATATACTTAACCCAGTCTTTGATATTAACGATCGGAGTTTCTTTCGTCCAATCGCTTTTTCCACTATCTACAACTTTAAACTTCTTACCAAACCAGTCCATAGTTTTACCAACCAGTTTGTCTGAAGATTGTCCTTTAGGAATTCTTCCCGCACGATCTGGAAGTTCCTTCAAAGGACGCATAACATCAGTACTACCCAACGGATAGTTGCCATCCTGCAGAGTGTTGTAAACCCTCCAGTAGCCCCACATACCCGCTACATAGTGATGCGCAACATGACAATGGAACAGGAAGTCCCCTGCCAAACGTTGACAAAGTCCGGATCCACACTCAGTCTCAAGATCAAGTGCTTCAGCAGGACCAATAACTTCTACGTCTACCCGATCAGTGGTGGTACGAACTACAGGGAACTTAACCGGACCATCATAAGCAGCCTGGGTCAAGTTCTCAAGTTGTACTTCACGTTGCGGAGAACGGGTCCAACGAATGGAACCGCCATGCGGATGATGAGAATGGAATACTTCACCACCACCATGAATCAAACGGAACTTCGCGGGATCCCCCAGGTAAGAACGGGGAATGGTTGTTGGAGCATCCGCAAAGGTATAAGAACTATAGGACAGTGATTCATCCTCATAATGGAAATGTTTTTCCTGCTGAGCCAGATTGTTGATACCAAAAGGCTCAGAACGGAAATTCATTGCACGTGCTGAAGGACGATAAGCATCCGTCAGCGGGTCACGCTGAGGAATCATTTCACCATGGCGATTGAGGGGACGAAAAGATTCATCACCAATCTCATGATAGAAAAGAGCGAACTCGCGGAAATCACGAGCATCATCATTAGCAATCATAGCCATCCAGCCATTTTCCAGCGGACCGCCAGTAAACGGATCCAGATAACGAGAACCTCTCGGCTCAACAATGAAAGCACCAATCAATCCTAATGCAGAAGGATCACGACCCGCATGATTCTGGATCATATGGCTTCCTTCTTGCTCATCAACAGGAATGTACCACTCAAATTCCTGAGACTCACCAGAAGCTACGATAGAACCCTTAGTAGCCGCCGTGTTAGGTTGACCAGATGAACTGATGATCATTGCGGAACCACTGATCTGGAAGCCTGCATCTTCATCTTCCAACCGGTTGGTGAACTTAACGCGAACACAATCGCCCTGATTTCCACGAATGGTCATAGGCTGAATTGCATCACCCTGCAAACCGGTAGACACCGCGCCTGGATCCAGGCCATCTTTCTTTTTACGGGCAACCAGGTTTCTTTTTTCCTCATCACGAACTTTACCGATGTCCTTATCCAGAACATACATATAGCCCGGGTAGTAGTCGCCCCACTGATTCAGAGTAACTTCTACATTGATGGCAGAAATTTCATACTTCTTCGTGGGAGCATTCCCCGCGCAATGGGCGCCTTTATAAACTTTGGCGGCCGCTTCCGTAGGGCCTAACAAATAACTCGCGCCCAATTGATGAGCGGACCAAGAGTCGTGGAACCCGCCGCCGGATGAAGCCGGGCTGGCGTGTTCTTTAAGCTTGTTCTGAAGCTGTCCCATAAGCTTCATGAACGTTTTGTCCAGTTTTTCCTGGCTGCCTTCCAAACCGCTCATCGTATCTTCATGATTGAGCTGATTTTCAAGCTTGTCGAGCCAAACGGGACGATCTACAGCAGGGTTGCTCTTACCATGGGATCCATCATGACCATGGTCAGTACTTAGGGCGCCTGCCGGAGAAACGAGAACCGCTGAGAGCACAAGAACTATAAATAGTCTTGCGCTCATGCTCCGCACCAGATTCAGGGTAGGTGTGCTTCTCATAAGTGCCTCCTCCTTACGTTAATATTCTTGCTTCACTAGGTTAAATAAACGGGTAATTTAACAGGTAACTATCTGTTTCTTTAGCTTTATTGGTTGTGATAAATGAGGGCTAACCTCTTTAAAAAACCGGGCCTGGGCAGACCCAGTCCCCGAGTAATCAATATATAGATACGGAAAAACAAGAATTATTCCCAAAATTTGAGAATTCTTGAGAAAAAAATTTGGTTTGTAGGAAAAGGACTACAAGTGGGGATTAAACCTTTAAACTAAAGCAACTTAGTAGGCCAGAGAGGCCAGCTTTTGGGGAACATTAATATAGGGGATTAAATAACAAATGCTTGCAAAAGGGGAGCGACGAAATCATTCTTCATCGCCGATATATTTGCTAATTTCCAACCGCATAGATTCGGACCGAAGGAGTTCACGTTTAAGATAAACTTTGGCACGTGCAATCCGGGACATAACTGTCCCGATAGGAATATTCAAAGACTCAGATATCTCCTTGTAAGACAATCCTTCAAAATAAAATTGCACCAGAGCGATTTTGAGCCTTTCATCGAGTTTACCCAGAACCTCCTGGAGATTACTTTTGACTTCCGCACGCAAAAAATCTCCCTCTGGGTGTTTCCGGTCAGTCAGTTTGTCGCAAACCGAATCAAATTCAATTTCCGCACGTTTTTTTGTCTTTTCAATATCCTTTAAAAACAAATTTCTTAATATAGAAAACATCCAGTACTTGCTTTTTTCGGGGTCATTGATCTGATGAAAACTTTTTAAGGCACAGAAAAGGGTTTCCTGCACCAGATCCTGTGCATCATTGGGGTTCCCACACATGCGGATCGCGGACTTATAAAGCATTGAAACATGGGGAGACAGGAACTTTTCAAAACAGTCCCGGTCTTCGCCCTCTACCAGCCCGTTTCTAAAATGATTGAGAAATTCCATAAACTTGTTTTTTAAGCCCGTAATAATAATTTTGGTGTTCGGGGAATAATATCGAATATTGAAGATCATTTAAAGGTAATTATGTAGAAAAGAGGCTTGGATATCGAGAGTCGCCTCTATTCCCCCTAACCCGGCAAGCCTATTTGAGCTCTCCCATGGATATTACCAATCAGGAGCTGCTGGAAATCTCTTTAAAGATAGAGCGTGAAGGAAAGAGGTTTTACAGTGAAATGGCTGATTCGGTAACCGACCCCAAGGTAAAAGACTTTTTCTGGCTCATGGCTCGTGAAGAAGCCTTGCATGAAAAACAATTCAAACGCATCATTGAGTCAAAAGGCCACCAACGTAACGGATGGGAAAACGACTCCAACCTGCGCGATTTCATCGACAATGAATTTCAAACCGATATTTTCCCCCCAATCCAGGAAGTTATCCAGCAATTACCCTCAATAGGAGGAATTGAGAAAGCCCTTGATTTCGCTATGGAAGCAGAGCGAATCGTAGGAGAATTTTTTCGCCTTCTGCATAACTCCTGCGATGACATTGAAATCAAAACTTTACTTACGGTTCTTGAAAAATCTGAAGCCGAACATCTGGAAAGAGTCAAAGCCTTCAAAGCCAGGTTTCTAAACGATTCCAACTAAACTGTTTCAAACCTACCCTCCTTAATTTTGATAATTACTTTCATTTTATAAAGCTGTATTATATAATTTCATAGTCTAGGACGTTTGTGTTTCGTTTTCTTACACTAGAGTAAGGGTAAACCGATGCTTGTTACAAACTCAGAACTGCTTGAGCTTTCGATCAAGATTGAGCGTGAAGGACAACGGTTTTATGCCGAATTGGCAAAACACGTTGACGACCCTAAGGTCCAGGAGTTTTTAAAGCTCATGGTCAAAGAAGAAGCTGCGCACGAAATACATTTCAAAAAAATGCTGGAAACGGATAAGGATTTTGGTTGGGATAGTAACGAAGACCTAAAGAAATTGATTGAGGAAAGTTTTCAAACTGACATCTTCCCTCCTCTGGAAGAAACCCTAAACCAATTACCCCGGTTTGAGGGAATCGAAAAAGCTTTCGACTTTGCCATCGAAGCCGAAAAAGTAGCGGTCGAGTTCTACCGCATTCTTGGCGACGCCTGCAGTGACATCGAGATCAAAACCAATATGGTCTTATTGGAAAAAGCCGAAATAGAACATTGCAACGTAGTTGAAACTCTCAAAAAACGCGTTCTGGAAAATCTTTCCTGATATTTCCCCATAAGCATCTTTCTCTTGCACACCAGGCATGGACCTGATTCAGGTTTTGCGAAACAGAAAAGTTCCCCCTATTTATTCGTCACCTGCAGGGCAAAAAAAAACAGCACCGGGACCGAAGTCCCGATGCTGAAATTTTAAAAACTTTGCTTACTTAGCGGTCAACGTAAAGTCAGCTTTTGCTGCGCCATCTGCTACGGTAACTTCCGTAGTAGATTCGCCAACATAAGGCTGCCATGCCGTTACTTTATATTTTCCGGCAGGAATTCCTTCAATTTTGAAAGATCCGTCAGCACCGGTAATAGCATAATAAGGATTCCACACGATACGTGCATCGGCTTCCATATAATTATGCTGATCACACTGCAAGAAGAAATGCTTGTCTTTCTTTTGCTTCAAGCGTGCAATATTCTTGGTAACGTCCGCAACATCGCCTTTGCTGGGCAGAGGTTTGTTGAACAGAGTCTTGCGGCTTGCGCCCACAACAGAGTATCCATGCGGGTTATGCAAAATGTTAGCGTCCTGATTAATAACTTTCACCAGGCCACCAGCTTTTTTCTCAGCCTTGGAAGGTTTACGAACTGCTCCCATTTTTTGTTTGATATCGCATTTTTCAAAATCGAAAAGCATTTTGCCGCCATCGCCCCAAGGCTTGCCGCCATCAATATTTTCGATAAAAACTACTGCATCTTGCAATTTCCCGCCAGCAGCCGCTACTTTAATCCGAGGACGAATGTTGCCTTTGGCTTCAGGATGCGTTATGCAGAACTCAACATTTTTACCTTTGGACAAATCTTCCATGATCGGAGCCATAGCAGTCCCACCCAATGAAACCGTACCGGTGATGGAACCCGCGCCTGCAGCACCTGCAGCATAACCTTTTTTCTTTGCAGCAAAACTAGTAGAAGCTCCCAAAGCCAATGTCAAGGAAGCAACCATTACACTTAAAACAATCTTCTTCATTTCTTTTTTTCCTCCTGTTAGGAATTCAAAAAATATACACCGCACACACTAATTAGGGATTGTCTACAAATTCACTGTATAACCAATATCCTTCGAAGCGCGAGATTGTAGCACATAAGAATCGGTATTTATAACGTAAAAAAGGGGCCCCATCAAGAGGCCCCTTTCACTTTTTTACAAAAAACTGCCGAGTACCAGCCGTGGAGGCAATGAGCAAGAGACCCTCAAGCCATAAATACCGGATTGAGAATAGTAAAAATCCCTTGTCATTTGCCTACAGAGGCTTGTCGCAAAAGCGATAGTTATCGCATCGACAGCTTATCATCCCCGACTTTGGAAGCAGATTTCTCCACTTCTTCCGGCTGAGATGCTGTTTTTACACCCTTCACGGTCGCTTTGCCCAATGGCAGGATCGAGCGGTCGCCTGAAGGTAATACCTTCATATAACCCCATTGACCCGCCTGTTGATAAGGCGTGCGAGCGTTCAAATACAGGTAGGTACCCGGATTCTTATAGGTTCCACCTGCATTGAAGAAGGCCTGGATATACTCACCGCCACCAAATTCCTCAACATCAATCATATCAGAATTTTCCTGATTCAGATGCCGACGCCATTGGTGACCATCCAGGTTGAACATTTGGTTCTGCTCGTTATGAGCACCAAATATATTAATCATCACATCATCGCCTGCATGAGCCTTGATCGTCGGCGTAGCCGGATCAGCATCCGCGGCAACACAAGCCGTGAACATATTACCCAGTTCACAACCTTCGTCTTCGCGATAGATCCATGGTTCCAAGCGATAGTTAACACCCGTCAACCCTGCTACGTTCTGCAGGTAAGGCATGAAGGATGTTCCGAGAATGTTATCTTCATCTTGAAAATACAAGGCGAAATCCCTGTAGTTATCAAGGTGGGAATTCTCGGGATAAGACTTGTCGATGATAACGTCCGCTTTCCAGGAGTTGCCCAGAGAAATATCTTTCCCTGTTTCCGGATCACGATACACCGAACCGCGAGGCCCGATGATGATACCACCGTACATTCCATCGCGAACGTTCGTCGTCAGGTTACCGAAGTCCCAAATCAACGCACCGTTGATGTTGTAGTCTTTATGTGCGTAGAAGGTGTAGTTCTTCGATTTACCCGGAGCTACCGTTTGGTCGCCCGGATTGTTCCCAACGTTGATACCCTGAGAATCTTTGGGATCGAACGCAATGTTATTGGCATGCAGAGAAGCATTGCCTTCCTTCAAGCGATTGGTCAGTTTGATCTTGACACAATCACCGATGTTGGCACGCAAGGTCAATGGGTGAGGCATATGGCCCTCATCCGCGGCTTGCTTGACTTCTCCTTCCAATGCGAAGATCTTCGCATTGGCATTAGCAAGCAGAAGTTTACGCTCAAAATCGACCTCGATCTCATCTTCAGTATTAGGGTTGAACTTCAACGCCTTATTGATCGCTACTACACTGAAGTTTTTAACCGGTGCCCCTTTCGGACAAAGAGTTTTTCGAACTTTCTTCTTAAACCCTTCATTTCCTGGAAGCACTTTAAGGTCTTTTTGCAACTCATCGTGAACACGAATGATACCCCATTCGCCTTCCGAAAGTTTGGAGGTTCTACCATCGTAATAGAGGTAGTCTCCTGCCATACCCTGATAACCACCTGCGGTGGTTGCCAGATCATAGCGTTCAGCAATACCAATGTGAATCGTGTTGGTTACGCGAGAATCCCGATCATAACGCTCCGGACGGTAACCGTGACCTGATACTACAAAGGTATGGGTTTCATTCATCATGCCATGCAGGAGACGGAAAACAATATTGTCACCTACGTAGGCTCTCAGCAAAGGAGTTGACGGATCCCCATGCACCTTACTGCTGAACAATTGGGAAGCGTCCTTGTTGTTCCTCAGACGAGCAGACAATGAAGCCGCGCGAAAATTAAATCCACCACCCGTGGTGTGTGTACCACCATTGAGGTGAGGGAAAGCTACTTCCAGCATATCAGAAGGCATCTGGAAGGAAATCGACTGCCCTGCGGAGATCGCGTTCTCACGCGATAGTCCGGGAGGATTCCCTGCCGTCACCAACTGCGCGGTGTGCGGAACCGTATCATGAACCTGAGCTACCAGTTCACGGAAGCTACCATTCCGCCCATAAGCGAAAGGCTCAGTTCCATGAATGTCAGCAATCGGACCACTACGAATCGGTTCACCGGTTTTCGCATCGTGATACGTGGAACCCCAAGGCTCAACGATGGTAGATCCGATTCCGCCGTGCGGCCAGGTGGTCGCACCGAACGCGTGGTCATGCCAGAATACCAGTCCAACATCAGCATCTACCCACCAACGATACCGAACGTACTCGGTCGTAACGATTTGACCCGCCGCATGTGCATGCGTCATGCCCTCGTTAAACTTGATGGTGTATTTGCCGTCTTTGGACGGGCCTTTATTGGGATCAGGCGAGATGTTCTCGATCCAACGCGCATCTTTCCCGTTGGGAACTTCGATACCAACAATGATATCAGCTCCAACATGGTAGGTGGGCGAATGCGGGGCCATCTCAATCTCGATCGTGTCACCACCCGGTTTCGTTGCCTTCAACAGCTTGGCATTCATCGGAATCGGCATGCTGACATGATGCCCGTCTTTCATCTTCTTAGTGAACTGCGTATAAGACCTCATAGACTGATCGTAAGAGAAACCTGAAATTACGCCGTCTGAAGCCTGATTATCGAACTGAAAGAAATGCGGATGAATGTTGATTTTAGACATCTGGAAATTGGTAAAATCATCATCATCCCACTCACTCGAAAGCAGTACATCCACGCAGTCATACACGTTGGCACGAATGACCAACGGAATGGCTTTTTTAGGATCTGCCTTCACTGCCGCCATTTCCTCATCGATCACATAGATCAAGCCGTATTTGTCGATGACAGGCGGGATTTTACCGACCGCGCCCGAAAGCTCAATCGGTGTATTGATGAAATGCAGATTGTACTGCTTGCGTCCTGCACCTGGAGGACAAAGACTCCATCGACCCTGCTCACCAGGTTTAGCACCACCTGTATTCTCCATATCAGGACCACTTCGTGCGCTACCTGATTCCGTAGCTGTGATGACGTCGTGATCTGTTTGCATATGGAACGGCTCCAACCAGGGAGCACCACCATGGTTACGCGCGAACGGTACACGCTTACCAAAATGTGGAGTCATATGAGGCCACGCCAGTTTACCGTGCTGGTCAAATTGCAACGGATGGCGTTTGCCAGGATGCGGAGTTTTAAATTTCGGCCATTTGATAATCGTTTCGCGCTCAGATAGAACCTGATTACCTTTCCAGCCATAGTCCCAAACAGAACCGTCGTAAGACTTGATCTGCTTGATCGGATCATCAAAGTGACCGGGTTGCCCTTTAGGCGGCAACATATACTTAACCCAGTCCTTGATGTTGACGATCGGAGCTTCTTTCGTCCAGTCGCTTTTTCCTTTTTCTACAATTTTAAACTTCTTGCCAAACCAGTCCATCGTCCTGCCAACCAGTTTGTCAGAAGTCTGTCCTTTAGGAATTCTTCCCACACGATCAGGAAGCTCTTTCAAAGGACGCATGACATCGGTACTTGCAAAAGGATAATTGCCAGTTTGCAGGGTATTGTAAACCCTCCAATAGCCCCACATACCCGCTACGTAGTGATGTGCAACATGACAATGGAACAGGAAGTCCCCTGCCAAACGCTGGCAAAGTCCAGATCCACACTCAGTCTCAAGATCAACCACCTCAGACGGACCAATAACTTCTACGTCAACCCGGTCAGTGGTGGTACGAACTACAGGGAACTTAACCGGACCATCATAAGCAGCCTGGGTCAGGTTTTTAAGCTGTACTTCCCTTTGAGGAGAACGAGTCCAACGAATGGTTCCTCCATGCGGATGATGAGAATGGAACACTTCACCACCGCCATGCACGAGACGGAACTTAGCCGGATCACCCAGATAAGAACGGGGGATCGTGGTCGGAGCATCGCCAAAGGTATAAGAACTATAAGCTAGAGATTCATCTTCAAAGTGAAACTTTTTTTCCTGTTGAGCCAGGTTATTAATACCAAACGGCTCGGAACGAAAGTTCATTGCGCGAGCAGAAGGACGATAAGCATCTGTCTGCGGGTCACGCTGAGGAATCATTTCACCATGGCGATTGAGGGGACGAAAAGACTCATCGCCAACCTCATGATACATCAAAGTAAATTCCCGGAAATCCCGAGCATCATCATTAGTGATCATGGCCATCCAGCCACTTTCAAGCGGGCCACCGGTCCATGGATCTTTGTATTTTGAACCCATGGGCTCAACAATCATGGTACCGATCAATCCTAAAGAAGAAGGATCACGACCCGCATGGTTCTGGATCATGTGTCCGCCTTCCTGCTCATCAATAGGAATGTACCACTCATAGTCCTGCGATTCTTCAGCAGCAACGATCGCCCCTGGAGTAGCAGCAGTATCAGGCTGGCCAGTAGAGCTGATGATCATCGCGGAACCATTCACCTGAAACCCAGCGTCTTCATCTTCCAACTGGTTGCTGAATTTGATGCGCAGACAATCGCCTTGATTGGCACGGATGACAAAAGGTTGAATCGCGTCACCCTGGAGACCGTTAGACACAGCACCGGGGTCCAGCGCATCTTCACGAGCCGCCGCATTCTTTTCTTCTTCTGCGCGGACCTTGTCGATGTCCTTGGTCAGAACATACATGTACCCGGGATAGTAATCGCCCCATTGATTGAGGGTGATTTCTACGTTGATCGCGGCTACTTCATATTTTTTTACGGGAGCGTTACTTGGGCAATGAGCGCCTCTATAAACCTTAGAGGCTGCTTCCGTGGGCCCGAGGAGATAACTTTGGCCCAACTGATGACCCGCCCAGGAGTCGTGGAACCCACCGCCAGCAGAAGCTGGACTTGCGTGTTCTTTAAGTTTGGACTTTAATTGATCCATGACCTTCATGAAGGTCTGATCCATTTTGTCCTGCCTGCCTTCCATGCCGCCCATCAATTCTTCATGGTCGACCTGGTTTTCAAGCTTTTCCAACCATGCGGGTTTATCAACCGCAACGTTGCCTGAATTGTGACCGCCATGCGAATGGTCTGTCGTCAATGCACCTGCAGGGACACAAAGCCCCAAGGTCACGAGAACGACAGCCAATGCATACCAGTTTTTCCACCCCTTTTTGACACCAAACATTTCTACCTCCTAAGTAGTGCGTCTAAAAATGGCTAAATAAAAACCGTTAGATGTTGTTTTTTCTAAATCATATTAGCGGCCCCTTCCACCCCTTTATGGTGGACCGCTTTAACATTACTCCTTTTATTTCAAAAGGTTTATGAGATCATTTTAAAAAAATACTTTTTTCCTGCAAATACTAATATCGCATTTTTGGTGCGCAACTTTAACAAATTTAATTTTCCCTTACAAGCCCCAAGTGAAACTTTTCATCATTTCTCCAAACCAGCAGAAAAATCGAGCTTCCCTTCCTAACTCCCCCTACTATCCTGTCAAACTCATGCCGGCTTTTTACGCTCTCACCATTAGCCGCCATAATGAGGTCGCCTGACTGCAAACCCATTGAAGCAGCGGAGCTTTCAGGTGTAACCTCGGACACCAATACTCCTCCAGGCTGTTGACTGCCCTTTTCCATGTCCATCACGGTGAACCCCAGCCCTGAAGGAATCATGGTAGGAGGTAAGGTGGCCAATTGAGTGGTTCTTTTCTTTCTCGATTCCAATTTAACGGGCATTATCTTGTGCTTGCCCTTGCGGAGGATATCCAGATTGATCGTCTGCCCAGGGGTTATGGCACCAATCACCCGGATCATGCTGTTGGGGGAGTTAATTTCTGCCCCACCAATCTTCAAGATAATGTCGCCGATTTTAAGTCCCGCCTGGTGGGCCGGGTCCCCTTCAAAAACAGAGTTGATGATGACCCCTACCCCTTCTTGTCCATTAGTTCGTTTGGCAACTTCCTCCGAAACCGGGTCTATCCCAACACCCAGCCAGCCTCGATGCACCTCACCATGCTCCACCAGTTGTTTCACTATATGTTTGACCATATTAGACGGAATAGAAAACCCAATGCTTTGGGCGTAATTAATGATCGCCGTATTGATGCCGATCACTTCGCCTTTTATATTCAGGAGCGGTCCTCCACTATTACCGGGATTGATCGAAGCATCCGTTTGTATGAAATCTTCGTAACGGGAAAGATTTATATTTTCCCTCTTCAAGCCGCTGATAATTCCAAAAGTTGTGGTGTCGTTCAGACCATAAGGGTTCCCCACCGCAACAACCAACTGCCCAATTCGGATTTTACTGGAATCGCCAAACTTGACTTCCGTCAAGGGTAAATCGGATTCGATATGAACCACGGCAAGGTCGGTATCTTCATCAGCCCCCAGCACTTCGCCAATAATCTCCCGACCCCCCTTAAGAGTGACCTTTATTTTTTCCACATTGCGTACCACGTGGCTATTTGTAACCACAAGTCCCTTTTCGGCATTATAGATAGCCCCTGCCCCGGCATTTGCAGGTCTTCCCTTATTCGGCAACCCCTGCCCGACAGCACCTTTGGCAATATAGGGGGACAAGCTGACTACTGCGGGCCGCACCCGGTCTGCAAGTTCCACCAACTCTTTCTCAACTTGTTCCAGGACTCCTGCTTCACCTTCCAAGGCAGGCAGTACCCCAAAAAACAAAATACAGAAATATAAAATAGTTTTCATTATTGAGTTTGATTTATCTGTCATGAAATAATACATAGTTGATTCACACCACAGGGAAGCGGCAAAACAAACGGGCCGCTTAGAGATGGAAAGAGATCGCTTTTTTATTCGCTACTTGCTTTTTTTATGCGGTCATGAAAAAGTATTTAGCGAACGAATCTAGATATTCGCAGTTTTATAACCAATTCACACCCCTGTCAAGTGGAAGCCTATTATGACGATACAATCCAAGGATTTCGAACTCAAATCTGCTGAAGAACTATTAAGTTGGAGCATGGACCAATATGGCCTTGAGGCGGGGTTGGCCTCCAGCTTCGGCATGGAAGATATGCTTCTCATCGATATGATCGCCAAACTCGGCGGACCCATAACCATTTTCACCCTCGATACAGGTAGACTCCATGAGGAAACCTATGACCTCATGGAGCGAGTACGTTCTAAATATGGACTGGAGGTCAAAACTTATTTTCCTGACAAAACTGAAGTTGAACAACTGGTTCGGCAAAAAGGATTTTTCTCATTCCGCGAAAGTGTGGAAAACCGCAAGGAATGTTGTCGTATCCGGAAAGTTGAACCGCTGAACCGGGCATTGGGAGAACTGAAGGCATGGGTAACAGGGTTAAGGAGAGATCAAAATGTTACCCGTACCGACATTCCCAAAGTTATGGAAGATCCAGATCACCCACCATTAATAAAAATCAATCCTCTGGCGGAATGGTCTGAGCAAGATGTTATGACCTATATTATAGAAAACAGCGTGCCCATCAATATTCTACATAAAAGGAGTTATCCCAGCATAGGCTGTGCCCCCTGCACTCGACCCGTAGAAAAGGGAGAAGATATCCGGGCAGGACGCTGGTGGTGGGAAAACCCGGAACATAAAGAATGCGGCCTGCACCAGCGGTGACGCCCGGCGAGCCGCCGGTGGCAACTAGCAATAGCTCGTTTAGCTAACTAGAAGTCATCTCGGCTGAATTTGACAAGCCTTTGCTATCTACCCCCTGATCGTTGTTCATAGTCTTGGTAGTAAAGCGATCTAGATCGGAAAAAATCTCAACAATAAATTGCAGGACAGAGTGAACAACGGATGGTAATTTTTTAATCCCTGATTCATCCTCATTTTTGCGGAGGTCCGCAAAACGTTCTTGAGCCTCAGAAAATAGTATCGGCAAAAACTTCACCGACAACAAAGTCACCTCAAACAGGTCGCGAATTACTGGCAAGCGTTGAGCCAGCGGCCCAAGAAGCTTTTCCAGCCCATTCATCCCATCAGAAGATGAGGTCGTACGCATCAGCACAAATGAAACAAGGAGGATATTGATCAATCGCACAGAAGATTCTATCCCCAGGAACAATCCTTCACGGGAAATACTTATGGGAAACCATGTTGGAAGATCGATATAAAACCCGGGAGTGAACAGAACAGGAAAAACAGCAATAGCGAAGAAAAACCAGGCCATCCGTCGGGTAATATTCAGAATTTGTTTGAAAGGTACCCTGGCAATAAAAACTCCCAGCAAAGACAACAGACCAACAATAGCAAGAGACCGTCCATTGCCCATCCCGGATGCCGCTATCAGGATTAAAGCAACAATGATTTTGACCTCCGGTCTCAATCTGTGAAGAAGGGTGTCTCCAAAACCAACCTTTGCATTTTCTTCAAATTTCATAAAAACAAATGTTCATTGATCGTAAAATAGGGATATGAAATGATAGCCTCGATTTTGACAAGTTAATGGTACTACAATTATGACAACATCCCTTATAGATAAAACCTGCCAGTTTGTGGAAGCGAAGCTTGCCGGAGAAGGTTCCGGTCACGACTGGTGGCATATCTACCGAGTATGGAACCTGGCAAAAAATATCGCCGAACAGGAAGGGGCGAATATGCGGGTGGTTGAATTGTCGGCCCTGCTTCACGATATTGCAGACTGGAAGTTCCATGATGGGGATGATTCCATAGGTCCTAAAGTGGCGGAACAGTTTCTGTTGAAAAATCAGGTCGGGAGTGAGGTCATTGATCCGGTAATCGAAATCATTGCCAGCATATCTTATAAGGGAGCGGGAGTACCCACCCCTATGAAAACTCTTGAAGGAAAAGTGGTGCAGGATGCGGATCGACTGGATGCCATTGGGGCCATGGGTATCGCCCGCACTTTCGCCTATGGCGGACATAAAAACCGTTTGATGTATCATCCGGATGAACCTCCTGTCATGCATCAGAGTTTTGAGGAATATAAAAAAAATACAGGGCACACCATCAACCATTTTCACGAGAAACTACTTTTATTAAAAGATCGGATGAATACGGCCTCTGGCAAAAACCTTGCGGAAGGAAGACACCAATACATGCAGGCGTATCTGGATCAGTTTCATAAGGAGTGGGATGGAAAAGCTTGAGATTCTGCATAAAGCTTCAGACCTGATTAAAAAATCAAACCGCACGCTGTTTTTAACCAGTGCCGGAATGAGTGCGGATTCCAATATCCCTACATTCAGGGATAAAGACGGCTATTGGAAAAACTTTCCCCCGTTCAAGGAAAAAAACCTCGAAGCTCAGGACCTGGCCAGTCCCTGGGCATTTCGCAATGAATTGCCGCATGCCTGGGCCTTCTATGAATGGCGACGTCGTAACGCTGACGAAAACCAACCGCATGAAGGGTACAAAATCATCAACAAATGGCTTGAGGCTCAAGACGGATTCATCCACACCACCAACACCGATGGATTACATCTAAGATCGGGGTGTCCGGAAGACAAGATCCTTGAGGTTCACGGATCCATGTGGCGACTCCAATGCCTCGACACCTGTAGCTACCAATTTTGGGAAGATATCTCAGTCCCTCTTTGCGATCTGAACACCGGTTCTATGAAAGCATCCAATTACCCGGTATGCAGGAATTGTCGGGGAATCGCCCGGCCTCATATTTTGATGTTTGGAGATGGAGAATATATTGGACACCCTGAGCAGGAAGGAAGTTTTAAAAGGTTTGTGCAGGAGCCTATTGACCTGGCAATTCTGGTGGGCAGTTCAGGTGCCGTCCCCACGAATGATTATATTGCTCTCCATCTTATGGAACGTGGAACTCCCGTCATAAATGTCAACCTGGACCCCTCCAGCAACCGTATTGTCAACACGGATTATTTTCTGGAAATGAAAGGTAAAGAAGCCTTTGTGGAGCTGGATCGAATCACATTCGGAGGAAGCGCTTGAACCTTACCTTCTCCACCTGTAAAAATTAAGGGTCTTTTTTATGTTTCCGTGAGTTTGGTTTTTATAGTATCCTCAACCAGATTCTAAATTTACAACCAACGCAACTAACGTTTCTTTTTCCAGAAAAACTTTCCCGGAGTTTGATATGCGAATCGTGCTTTTGACGTTAATCGTTCTATTAGTCCAGGCGATTCCTTCCTTTGCCAAATGCAAACCGGCAGACATTTGTGAAATGATGAAAAAGATGGATCACTTCTCCATCTTGAACGCTTGCCCGAATCCAAATACAGGGGCAATATTACGAGATTGTCGGAAGGTTAGCGAAGCAACATTACCCAGACTTCTTGATCCTGCATTTGTAGACAATGGAGATGAAACTGTCACAGACACGGCCAATAAAATCCGGTGGATTAAAAAAGGAATGATAAAAAAGTTAAAACTGAAAGATGCCCTGGCTTTTGCAGAAGCAGAAACCTTTGCAGGAAGTTCTGATTGGCGACTCCCAACATTACCCGAGTTACAAACTCTTATGCACACTGAAAGAGTAATAAATTCCAGCGGAAAAAAGGCCTGGATCAACCCCATGTTCGATGATGGCCTCGGCCATTATTATTGGTCGACCACCACCTGCAACGAAGTATCTTTCATAGAGGAACTCTTTCAGGGGAGGATGCAGAAAAAAACCTGCCAGATGGGTGAGACTGCATCCTGGCTGGTGCATTTTAATGTCGGCTCTACTTTCTGGTTCTTCAACAGTGAAGAAAAACCTCATGTCTGGCTGGTACAGAGTATCGAATAACCCACCCTCTAGCGGCAGAGTTATGGCAAACGTTCGCTTCGCTCACGAGCCACAAAACCGATTACCGTAACCTGTTTCTAGCCAGAAGGAGCGAGGCCCTAAGGCCCCACCCCTTTCGCTTTAGTTACCTATTAACTACTTACCGCCACTCTAAGCCTACGCCATGAAGATTGAGGTCTTTGTTGTTCAGCGTCTCCACCTTCCATTCCATATCCGTTCCCGTTGGTTGTGAAGAAAGATCAACCGTGCCGGTTAACAGGTTGCCCTTCTCAAACTCTCCAGAATCGGACAAGGTGACTTGAGAAAAAGTCGTCCCACCATCCCGACTCACCGAAGCCTTGAGATCGGTATTGAGAGTAATATCCGCGCCAACATCTTCTGCCAGCAAAAGAATATTCGCACCATTCGGCTCCGTTTTGGCCGTCTGCGAGTTGGAGATCAGGGTCAGGTTATCTGGCGTACCCGATGAGGATACAGTCGATGGCGTACCAGCAGTTAACGCTCCTGACGTTACGGTATAATTTCCTCCGGAACCCAGGTTGTTTTGGAATGTAGAAACAGCATTATTAAGGAAAACTTCAGGAGCCGTGCCCGTTGGCGTACTTCCATCACTGCCTAAGTCAACCGGGTTTCCGCGAGAATCAATGAATTTAGCCAGGTTCGCAGCAATAGATATATCTACATACTGAGACCTATTGAAATAAAAATTTCCTATTTCCATTGCGGAAGTACCGTTCAGGTTGGAGTCCGTTGCTATTTCAGATGTAGCTCTTGAGTAATCTACAAAATCATTTACATTATTTATAATAGAAGGTGAATCATCTACACCATCTATATAAACGTGAACAGCACTTGTCGCTAAATCCCATGAGGCAACAATATGATAGAGCGTTCCCTGGACAAGAGTTTTGGTTGAAAGCAAGTCAAGTACTGCTGCCCCTGTGCTTTTAAGCAATCTGATTCTAAATCTTGCCTGTGTGCTTGTAGAAATGTTAACAAAGCCTGCATTATGCGAGAGAATGTCCCTCTGTACAGAAAAGTCGTGGTTTGGCCTAAATAAAAAAGAAATTGTTCCAACCTTAGTGTCTGAGTCTGAAGTGGCTACTCTTGATAAATAATTCGTGCCATTAAACTTTATCATGGGAAATGTAGTAGCACCGCTAGCGGTAGGCTTATACAAATCATTACTGGAATCAAAAGATTCATTGGTGGATGCTGTTGCGTCTACTCCGGTTGCATCGGTAAAAGCATCGACAGCACCATCGAGCATTTTCAATGCTGGGAGATTGAGGTTTTCTCCGATGCGATAAGAATTCAGTAATACATTGGAGTTAAACAACTGATCACCTTCGGCTGGGTTGGCCCACAACAAACTACCGCTGGTATCAGAGGTGAGGATTTGTCCACTCGCCCCCACTCCCAATCGCGTTTCAATCGTGCCGTTGTGATACAGCACATCGCCTTTGGTGGTGAGTTTATCGGCTACGGATAGTGAAACCTTTTTGTTGCCGCCAACATCGATTTCCGAGATCGTGACATTGGTTCCCGCTTGAAGCTCATCGGTCAAAAATCCTGCGGTCGAATCGGTCGCGCTGGATTTTACCGTCTCGCTATCAAGGTCATCAAAATCCGTGACGGTATCAGCTCCCAGCTTGATTTGGGTTGTTGCCTCCAGATTGGTGAATGTTCCCGCTTGTGGGGTGGTAAGACCTATCGAAGAATTGTTGATGGTACCCTGTGCCCCTGCTGATGAAACTACCCATAAGCTCATTAACAAGAATGTTGCCAAGAAATTTCGCATCGCTCAAGCCTCCTGTTTAGGTGTATAAATATTTGGACTGGGATTATATTCGCACAAGTAGTTTGGCCTAAACAAGCTAATTATATTATCAGCCTAAGGTGACTAATTTAATTTGCGATTTATCAATTGGTTTGCGGATAAAAAAATGGTCGCCCTCACCCTTCGGGCAAGAGGGCGTGGGTCGAAGTTCACCGCTTCAGGGTGACAAACCAACCCCCTAAATCCCCTTGTCAGGGGGACATGCAAGAAAGCTTTACTCAAGTCGAGACACTTTTTTTTATCCGGCAAAAGCTAATGCTAGTTGAGTCCTGCGTCACGCTGGTAGCTGCACCGGTTAAGAAAAAAGAATCCCCACCCCCCCTTTGCCCATCCACATAACTACACGTGTAGAAGAAATTCAAAACTGAAAAATGCCTTGAAAGTAATCCTTTGACAAATTCCAAAAACCTGAATTTTCGCAACCGATTTACCGAACTGGGACCTGAGTTTTATCAAGCCAAGGCTCCTGATCCGGTGACTGATCCTTATATGGTTGATTATTCCCCCTCAGCGGCCCAATTAATAGATCTGCCCCCCGGTGAAGAAGAGAATAAGGGTTTCCTCGACCGTTTTAGCGGGAATTGTCCGCTGGAGGGCTCCCAACCCCTTGCTATGGCTTATTCCGGCCATCAATTCGGTTCTTACAACCCTAGGCTGGGGGATGGACGAGGACTCTTGTTAGGAGAGGTTCAGAATCAGAAACAGGAAATGTGGGACATTCATCTTAAAGGTGCGGGTCCTACCCGGTTTGCCCGGGGTTTTGACGGCAGGGCAACTCTCCAATCTTCTATTCGCGAACACTTGGCTAGCGAAGCTTTACACGGACTAGGAATACCTACCACCCGTTCTTTGGCAATCATCGGAATCCGGGAACTGATCTACCGGCAAAAACCAGAGTTAGCGGCAATACTGGTGAGAATTGCCGATTCACATATTCGGTTCGGGAGTTTTGAGTTTTTTCACTACACCGGCCAGCCCAAAAATGTAAAAAAACTGTTGGAGTTTTCCATTCAAAATTATTATCCGGATATTGCTCAGGAATCTGATCGTTATCGAATATTTTTTCAGCGCACCATTCAATGCACAGCAAAACTTATTGCCAAATGGCAATCGGTCGGATTCATCCATGGAGTGATGAACACCGACAATATGTGTATCACCGGCACTACCTTTGACTACGGCCCCTATGGCTTTATGGACCGTTTTGTAGCGAGCCATACCCCCAATCATTCTGACATGCACGGTCGATACGCCTACAGCCAGCAATCTGATATCGGATTCTGGAATCTCAATAAATTAGCAGAAACTCTCGTTCCTTTGGTGAGCGCGGAATGTCTGGGAGAAGAAATGAAACAATATCAGCCAACTTTCAATCGGTTCTATCGTGAAGAGATGGGTGATAAACTGGGGCTCGCTATTCTGGATTCCGAGTTCACTCAATTGGTTCAGAAAATGTTCCACCTGCTTCAGGATCAGCAACTCGACTACACCAATTTTTTCAGGTTTCTCGCGGACTATCCCGATAGTTCAAATCCAGTGAGCAATATTAATGGAAATGACGAATTGAGATCGTGGTTGAACCAATATCTTGAGTTGACACAACGTGAAGGCATAAGTCATGAAGAACGAAAAGTAGAAATGGATTCCGCCAATCCAAAATTCATTTTGAGGAATCACTTGATAAAATCCGCTATCGACAAAGCACTCAAAGAATCAGATTTTTCTGAAATTAAACGTCTTAGAATTATTCTGGAGAACCCGTATCAGACACAACCTGAAATTTTTGAGAAATACGGAATCGATGCGGAGCACTATGCGCAAGATACCCCGGAACCATTTCTCAGCCAACAAACCAGTTGTTCCGCATAATCAAAGCAATCACACCGATTGCAGAAAGGACGCATGATTCTGTTAGAAGGAGAAATCACGGAAGTTAATACTCCCCCCAATAAAGCCGACTTGTATCGGGAACTGACTATCTGGGTTCAGGAAACCGGAGAGCATTTGGAAATGACCTGTTCGGTTCATGATGTCCAAAAAGCCGGTTTTGAGGAAGGCAATAAAATTACCATAAAAATTGAAAAGAAATTTGATGTCGATGCCCTGGCCCAGGAATTTTTCAAGCCTCAATAAAAAGAAAAATTGTCAACGTGGCTTTTAGTGTTCCTTTTGGTACCATGAGGAAAACAAGGTACTTGCTATTACCCCTGACAATATGAAGCTTGACCAATATTTATGAGCAAAATAAAAGAACTGGGTGAATTCGGGCTCATTCATCGTCTTACTTCAAAGTTAAAATTTCAAGCATCCAATTCTATTCTGGGCATTGGCGATGATTGCGCTGTTTACCCAGTTAAAAGCGGGTCCAAGGAGGTCATCTCGACAGATGCACTGGTCGAGGGTATTCATTTCAACCTCTCCACCACAACCCCTGAAGAATTAGGCCGAAAAGCGCTGTCCGTCAGCCTCAGTGATATCGCCGCTATGGGGGGAGCTCCAAAAAGAGTCCTTGTGACTTTAGGCATTTCAAAAAAGATTTCAGTGCCTTTTCTAGACAAGCTATATGCTGGGTTCAATACAATATGCAAACGGTTTAATGTGGAACTTGCTGGCGGAGATACCGTTTCATCCCCTAACAGTTTTTTCATAAATGTTGCCATCATCGGTGAGGCAAACCGTGTCTTCACCCGCCGAGGGGCCAAGCCAGGAGATCTTATTTTCGTAACGGGAACTTTAGGGGACTCCAGCTTAGGATTGAAATTTTTAAGCAAAAAGACAAAGAGGAGTAAGGATCATAATTTCCTGGTTGGGAGACATCTGGACCCAACACCAAGAGTTCAGGAAGCTCATATTCTGGCCCGATCCCGAATAAATATCACTTCAATGATTGATATCAGTGATGGTCTGGCACAGGATCTTCATCATATTTGCAAAGCTTCATCGGTAGGCGCAAGGATTCAGGAAAGTCAGCTCCCTCAATCACCGGAGTTTTCCCGTACCTGTAATAGGAACAAGATCAATCCTCTCCCATTTCTTTTAAATGGCGGAGAGGACTATGAATTACTGTTTACTTTACCCTCTGATGGTGTTAAAAATTTAAAAAGACAGTTTCTAAAGGCCAAAGCGCTTGTCACGCAAATCGGGGAGATTACTCTCAAACCAAAAAAAGTGTCGCTTGAAAAGAGTGATGGAAGGAACATATTTCTTCCTGAGTCCGAGGGCTTCAACCATTTTTAGCTCTCTATATTTCTCAACCCAGATTTGCAAAATTCTAAACCGTTTTATAGAAAATCCGGTTTAGAAGCGCCCGCCAAGCTTGAGGTTTCTTAAAAATTTTGGACGATTCATTATTTGCCCGTTCACTGATACTAGTATTTCTACTTCTGTGTTCAGCCTTTTTCTCCGCCTGTGAGGTAGCCTATTTTTCTCTAAACTCACTTCAACTCAATGAGATGTTAGAGAAAAAAGGACGCATGGGCCGTATGGTAAATTCCCTCCTGGAAAAACCGCGCGAGTTGCTCATCACCATTTATATTGGCAACGAGTTTGTCAACATTGCAATTTCTGTTGTGATCACCTCTGTGGCTATCAGCATGTTTGGCAATATGGGTGTAGGAATAGCTATTGGCCTGAGCACTTTTCTCTTGCTTATTTTTGGGGATATCATCCCAAAGAGCATTTCAATTAAGTTCGCCCAATCCTATACCTTGTTTTCCGCATATCCCTTAATGGGTTTTGCCAAATTCGTGCAACCCGCCCAAAAACTATTCACGGTATGGACAGAAAAGATCATCGGATCAATGGGAATTTTACCTCATGGCATTAAAGAATCGCCGATTACCGATGATGAATTTCGGACTATGGTTCAGGTAGGTGAAGGAGAAGGTGTTATCGATTCTGATGAACGGGAATTGATCCAGAATGTTATTGAGTTTGGTGACACGACTGTTGAAGAAATTATGACTCCGAAAATTGATATGTTCACTGTAAACATCGAAGACAGCTTGGATGACATCCTGCCTCGGATTATAGAAAATTTTTATTCGCGAGTTCCCGTATACGATACCGGCGATAACGAGATTCTTGGAATTCTATTTACCAAAGACCTGACGCGCCTTAAACATTTATCCCGCGAAAAGGTAAACTTAAAAAGTATTTTGCATCCCGCCGTTTCAGTCCCACAGTCAAAAAAAATAAAGGAAATGCTGGAAGAGTTCCGAAAATTAAAGCGGCATATGGCCATCGTTCTGGATGAATATGGAAGCGTCTGCGGGCTGGTCACGCTCGAAGACATCATTGAGGAACTGGTCGGCGAAATAGACAGCGAAATGCGACAGGATGAACTTCCATGTAAAAAATTGAATGACAACCATTATCGCATTTTAGGAGCCTATAGTTTGGCTGAATTCAATGAAAGTTTCCAAAGCGATTTGCCCGAGAACGATTACGACACGGTCGGTGGTTATGTTTTTGGGTTATTTGGACGCATTCCCCGGTCAGGCGAATCAACCACCATTGACAGGTTTAAATTTCGTGTTGAAAAAATGAAAGGGTCAAGAATTTTGAGTCTCTTCCTTACCCTTTTGAACCCGCCCTCACCTCCTTTACTGGATGAGGATCAAGATAAGGCTCAAGACGACTGATGGATTTCGCAACTACCCTAATTCTAGTGTTATTTGGAATACTGCTGGAAGCATTTTTTTCCGGATCTGAAATCGGCATGGTTTCTGTAAACCGGATTAAAATGAAGCAACTTGCCGAAGATGGAAATTCGGCTGCCCGGTCTATTTTGAAATTGCTGGAAAACCCCGAACGCCTCTTCACCACCACATCCTTGGGAACCAACCTGGCAATGGTAGCCAGCACGGCTATATTCACCGCATTCATGGTCACCCATTTTGGAGATTCTGGGGAATGGATGGCAATGTCAATTATTTCACCTCTTATATTTTTTGGAGGAGAAATTATTCCAAAAGTCATATTTCAACATCGGGCGGATTCCCTCATGTTACTCATGGTTTATCCGCTGATTTTTTTCAATAAAATTCTGTCTCCGCTTACCTCCTGGTTATCAAAAACTTCTGCGAAACTCACTAACCGGGTTCAGTTGTCTTCAGCAGAGGAACATAAGACATTTAGCAGAGACCAACTTCGAAATGTATTAAGCCTGGAATCGCAGACCGTGGATTTGGGGGTGACAGAAAAAAAGATCATCCACAATATTTTTAATTTTGGAGAACTGCGGGCAGAACATTGTATGAGTCCTCTCATTCAAATGACTGCTATAAAAGATACGGCTACCATGATTGAGGCTCATGATGTTGCAAACGATTCTGGTTTTTCCAGAGTGCCTGTTTTTCATGAAAGAATGTATAACCTCATTGGAATATTGAACACCTTCGACCTGCTAGATCAACCTGTTGACAATACCCCCATTACCCATCTCATCCGACCCGCATATTATGTTCCTCCTAATAAAAAAATAGATGACCTCCTCAAGGAACTCCAGCAAAGAGGTCTGCATATGGCTATCGTGGTGGACGAGTATGGAGGATGCATCGGCTTGATTACTATTGAGGACCTACTCGAAAAAATTGTTGGCGAAATTGAGGATGAGTACGACAAGCCCGAAAAAACTTACGAACCTTATGCTGATGGTGGATACCTAGTGGATGGCAGTACTGAAATTAGTGTTCTCAATGATATGTTGAGTTGGGATCTCCAAAGTGGAGACTTCGATACTCTTGCGGGATTAGCCATTGACAAGTTCGAGAGAATCCCGAATCCCGGTGATCAAGTAATGGTTGGACTCTATCGAATAACCGTTAAAGAAGCCAGCAAGAGAAAAATACAATCCCTGATCATCCGCAAACTGGATCCTGCCCAGAATTCTGATAACAATAAGGAATCACCACCCCTTTAAACTTTTCTGATCCTGCCCAGTTCCTGATAAGCAGACTGAATTTCTATAAATTTTATGTGGGCTTCCTGAACTGTCGCTTCATCCTCTGTGGAGAACTTGTCTGGATGATACTGACTGGCCATTTTTCGGTAAGCTTTTTTGATTTCATCATTCGAGGCACTGGAGGAAAGCTCTAAAGTTTCGTATGGAGTTTTAAAGGGTTGAAGAAAATATTTCACCCTGACTTCGTTATGTTTTTCATAAGACACCTCCAACATCAAACCGATATTATTTATCATGCTTTGGGCCTCTTCATTCAGGCCATCCGCAATTAGGGAAATCTGATAACATAGGGCGAGGAGCAAAAGATTATAATTGTCTCGGCAAGACTTTTTATATTCTTTAACAAACCGGTCAATATCGGGTTTTTTAGACTGAACCTCCTTCATCAACCTATCAAGTTGTTTTAGATCCGGGGAACTATAACCCAGGTTCTTAATGAAGAAGTTATGTATCACACTCACTTTTTTGGGGCCAAATGTTCCCGACTCTATGCCCACACGAGTCAGAATTATTACCAAACATGAAATAAATTCACCCTGATGAATAATACCGGGCAAGCTGTCCTGCAATTTTTTCTGGAGTTTTTTACCTAAAAAATATTCAATGGTGCCTCCGACAACGGCACCAAAAGGACCACCACGTAAAAAACCCAAACCAGCACCCATCCACCATGACATAAAAATTCTCACGCAAATTTTACAAATTGCAACTATAACACATACAAAGCTCTGCAACTCCCTGAGCAGGAAAACTTAAAAACCTTTAATATTTACATTAAAAATAATCAAATGGAGAAAATAGGAAATGGTCAAACATATAGTTATGTTCAAACTTGCAGATAAGAGCCAGAAAAATATGGATCAAGCCGTAGAGGCCCTAAACAGTCTGAGCGGAAATATTGAAGCTTTGAAGTTTATAGAGATTGGAACTGATTTTTTAGGTTCAGAAAGAAGCTATGACATAGTTCTCACAGCTTATTTTGACGATAGAGATGGGTTAAAAACTTATGCAGGACATAAAAACCACTTGCCCGTAGTTGAAAAAATGCGCTCTCTTTGCTCTTCATCCACTGTTGTGGACTATGAATCCAAATAAATATTCGATTATATTTTAATAGTTTTGGGAGTGATGCTCCCTAATCCAGAAGAATTTTATGCCCTCTGGGCAAATAAAATGTTGTACTTTATTTTTCCAAGTGCTAAAGTTCAAGGAATTTTTATCCAAACTTGGGTAATAATTAAGGTTTTGAGTTACCTTCCCGAATGAATTCATTTGAAAATTCCCCAATTCAGGAGATTCGGCAATGGCAACGAAAAAGAAATTAGCAAAGAAAAAAGTGGTTAAAAAGAAAGCGCCGGTCAAGAAAAAAGTGGCTAAAAAGAAAGTCGTAAAAAAGAAAGCGCCGGCCAAGAAAAAAGTGGCTAAAAAGAAAGTTGTAAAAAAGAAAGCGCCGGCCAAGAAAAAAGTGGCTAAAAAGAAAGTCGCGAAAAAGACAGCACCCGCCAAGAAAAAGGTAGCTAAAAAGAAAGTCGCGAAAAAGACAGCACCCGCCAAGAAAAAGGTAGCTAAAAAGAAAGTCGTAAAAAAGACAGCACCCGCCAAGAAAAAGGTAGCTAAAAAGAAAGTCGCAAAAAGTAAAACGGCTGTGAAAAAAGCTGTTAAAGCAAAGGCTTCTCCTGCAAAAAGTACCTCAACGAATAAAAAAGCTAAACAAACCGGCCTCAAACCTGGGAAGTTAAGGCTTGTAAAGCAGGAACTTCCTAACCTTGATCCCGCGATTCTTAAAATTCGTGAGCGACTTATTGCCAACCGTTCGGAATTGATGAAGTTGATTCGGTCTTCCCAGTCTGTGGAACGGGAAGCAGGAGATTTGACTTTCAGCAACGAAATTGATCTTGCCTCAAGCCTTGAAGGGAGGGAAATGATTTTTCAATTGTCGAGCAGAGACCGTAATGAACTCAAGCTTATTGAGGACACCTTGTTTCGAATAAACAGCGGTACTTATGGGGAATGTGAATCCTGCGAAAAGAAGATAACGCTGAAGCGTTTGCAGATTATGCCATTGACTGCTTTATGTATTGAATGCCAGGAAGCCGCCGAAAATATTTAACCGCGCTGCGGTCTTAATTTCCATGGCATTTTTTGTATTTCTTACCACTCCCACACGGACATGGGTCGTTACGGCCCACCTTTTCTTCATCGCGCCGAACAGTTACCGGTTTTTCGGAGGTTTCCGAGCTCCCCCGGTGTTCCACAACCTTTGCAGGTTTGTTCGTCAATTCATCTGACATATCCACTTCTTGATTAATCTGAACCTTGAACAAATATTCGGTTGTTTCTTCTTTTATGCGGGCCATCATGGCACCAAACAAATCAAACCCTTCTTTTTTATATTCTGTTAGAGGATTTTTCTGAGCATAGCCCCGCAAGCCAATGCCTTCCTTCATATGGTCCATCCCTAATAAGTGATCTTTCCATAGACCATCCAGAACCTGAAGCATGATTACTTTTTCGACATGCCGCATGAAGTCGACTTCAATACCCTCTTCTTTTGTTTCATAGGCTTGGACAACTGCTTCCATAACAGTGTCGTGAAGTATTTCTCTATTACAGTTTTCCAACTCTAATTTTGTACTTCCCTGAAGTGTTAGTTCATGATCGCTGGATTTCTCGATGTGAACTGCAAACTGCCGTTCCAATATTTCATTTAGCGCTTCGATGTCCCACTCTTCAGCGTATACCTTTTCATGGGCAATTTCCTCCAACGCATCATCTACCACTTCTTCCGCCATTTCCAACAGGATTTCTTTGCCATTATCCGTATTTATGATATCCCGACGCAAAGCATAGAGGACTTCTCTTTGACGGTTCATGACATCATCATATTCCAGGAGATGCTTACGGATATCAAAATTATGAGCCTCGACCTTCCTCTGGGCATTGGCAACTGCTTTGGAAACCATGGCATGCTCAATAGGTTGTCCATCTTCCATTCCCAGTCGGGCCATCAAAGGGGAAATTTTATCAGATCCAAAAATACGTAATAGATCATCCTCAAGACTTAGATAAAAACGGGAAGAACCCTTATCTCCCTGCCTCCCGGAACGTCCTCTCAACTGATTATCAATACGTCGGCTTTCATGGCGCTCTGTCCCAAGAATATGGAGACCACCCAGTTCCGGAATTCCCTCCCCCAAAACAATATCTGTACCTCTTCCGGCCATATTTGTGGCAATGGTCACCGCGCCCGGTTGCCCAGCCTGGGAAATAATTTCAGCCTCTTGTTCGTGATGTTTGGCATTTAAAACATTGTGCTTGATACCAAATTTTTTCAACTTTTTGCTCAAAAGTTCTGACCGCTCAATGGATATCGTACCGACCAGGACAGGTCTCTTTGCAGAATTTAATTCCTGGATCTCTTCGATGACAGCATCAAATTTTTCACTTTCTGTTCTGTAAATTACATCGGGACAATCTTCTCGAACCATAGGCTGATTAGTGGGAACCACAACCACATGGAGCTTATAAATTGACCCAAATTCTTCCGCTTCGGTATCCGCTGTTCCGGTCATGCCACCAAGTTTTTCATACATACGAAAATAATTTTGGAATGTGATGCTAGCGAGGGTTTGGTTTTCGTTTTCTATTTTCACCCCTTCTTTCGCTTCCAAAGCTTGGTGCAACCCATCACTATAACGCCTACCTGCCATCATTCGACCTGTGAACTCATCAATAATAATGACCTCTCCATCATTGACCACATAATCCACTTCATTTTTAAACAGGCCATGTGCTTTAACCGCCTGGTTAAGGCAATGGAGGGTTTCTATGTTAGCTGGGTCATACAGGTTCTCTACATTCAACAGTTTTTCCATGATGGCAATTCCTTCATCCGTCAAGGATGCCGTCTTGGCTTTTTCATCAATCAGGTAATGCTCTTCTTTTTTCAGCCTAGGAATGACCTGGTTTACTTTGTAATATTTATCTGTGGATTCTTCCGCCTGACCTGAAATGATCAAAGGTGTGCGGGCCTCATCGATTAATATACTGTCCACTTCATCGACAATGGCAAAATTCAATTCCCGCTGAACCATTTGGTCTTTTGAGAACTTCATGTTGTCTCGAAGATAATCAAACCCAAACTCATTGTTGGTGCCATACAATACATCGGCGGCATAAGCGGCTTTTCTATCTTCCTCAGGAATATCGTGATAGATCATGCCCACAGACAAACCCAGAAAATTATAAATCTTACCCATCCATTCGCTGTCACGGCGAGCCAGATAATCATTAACCGTTACAACATGCACGCCCTTTCCCGATAATGCATTTAAATAAACCGGCAAAGTAGCCATCAGGGTTTTTCCTTCCCCCGTTTTCATTTCCGCTATTTTCCCTTCATGCAAAACGACCCCGCCAATGATCTGCACATCGAAGGGGCGCATTTCCAGCGTCCGCCAACTGGCTTCACGGGCTACCGCAAACGCCTCGGGAAGGATATCTTCCAGTGAAGAACCGTTAGCCAGTTTTTCTTTCAGCTCTGGTGTTTTCGCCCTAAGCTGGTCATCGGAAAGTATCTTGATTTCTTCTTCAAGGGCATTAACAGCCTCTACATAAGCCTGTATACGCTTAATTTCGCGACCATTGTGGGTACCCACTAGCTTTTTGATTAAACCAAATACCATGTCATTTCCTAAAATTTAACTACTGGAATATTAAAAACACGAAAACTCTGGCCGTAAATATTAAGGCCAAGCTCTATCAATTAAGGATACACACAGAAGTTTCGGGGTATCGGGTGGGGGAAAAACAACTCGATTTTGGGAGACTCAATAATCGCCAAAGAGCTGTTAAAAACTAATCTTCTAAAATATAGTTCTTCGGACTGACAGGCACACTATTGAGCAATACTTCATAATGGAGATGAGGCCCGGTACTACGCCCTGTATTTCCAACCAGCGAAACAACTTGTCCACGCTTGACCTTGTCTCCCACTTTGACCAAATGTTTGGAGTTATGCCCGTAACGTGTAACAAGGCCATAACCATGGTCAATCTCAACCATGTTTCCATAGCCATACTCTCTTCCCTCTACCACAACAACACCATCGGCTGTAGCCCGCACGGGAGCACCGGATCGAGCCGCAATATCCCAACCTTCATGCTTTTCTCTTAAACCTGTGAAGGGAGATTTGCGAAATCCAAAACTTGAGGTCACCCAACCACGAGTTGGCCAAATTGAAGGGGTTGAAGAAAGTAATGATTTTTGATTTTTAAAGAAATCGTCCAATTCCTGGAAACTGATACTTTGGATTTTAGCCTGCTTTCCCAAGTGATCCAGCCCATTGGATAAACGCTCAACCCGGCCGGCTGCACCTCGGCCCATAGCTGTCGTAAAGCTGTTTGTGCTTAACCCATAAGGACCACCCACTCCCCAGTTTTTCTCAATCGATTGAGGGGAGTTTTCCAAAGCCGTAATGACCCGAAGTTTTTTCTCAAAACGTTCCAGCCGGACCATTTCAGTTTCAAAATTTTTTACTTGCTGGGCAAATTTTTCAACCTGGATTTTACTAATTTTGGATTCTCGTCGGAGCTTAACCAACTCTGCCTCACTGCCCTGCATATCCAAATATTGCTGAACAAAATAGAAAGAAGAGCCTAGAATCCCCACCAAAACTACAAAAGACACCAATACACCAAATTTCACAAAGCGTCTTGGTAAGAGCAATTTTTTGGGTGTACCCAATGATCCAGGAAAAATAACTATGGTAAATTCGTCCTTGCCCACCTTTCCTCCTTGATAGAAGTTAGAAAAACTCACAATCCCCTTGATCGTAACGCTTAAACCCCTTATTTGTCAATAGTTAAATCCATTCAAGCTAAGAAGCGAATTAAATGCGAAAATGACAAATCTCAATTCCTTTTCATACGTTTTCTATCTAAGTCCTTTTAGCTAATTCTGGGGCTTTATTTTTTCCCGCGCCTGAATATGATCCGGGTTAATGGCCAGCACCTGTCTGAAAAATTCCTGGCTCTTTTGGATATCCCCACCTTCCTCATAAAGCAAACCCAGGCTAAATAATACGGGCACCTGTCCTTTCACATTCCCAATTTTCTGATTTATATTTAAAATTTTTTCAAATCCGGTAATGGCCCCGGCTATATTTCCCTTTGCGTACTCACCAAATGATTTTTGTCGCAAAGATCGCGACATAACCTTTCCATAGCCCCAGGTGAAGGGGTCCCCATCACTTTTCAAAGTTTCGTTAAATTCTATTTCAAATTTTTGTTCCTCACCCAACTCTTTATATATTTTTTTCAAGTTGATAAAAAACATCAACTCTTTTGGATTGGTTCGAATAGCAATTCGAACTTTTTCCACCGCTTCCTGAAAGCGTTTATCATTAGAAAGGGAGGCGGCCCAATTATTCCAGGCCAAGCCATTCTCAGGATCTATTTCCGTCGCCCGTCTAAAAAACTCCTCGGCTATTTTTCCCTCATTCTTTATGTAATGCACATAACCCAATGCATACAAAACTGCGGAAGAATTTTCATGAGACTGTCGAAATTCGTTTAAAAATTTTTTCGCAACGTCTAAAGCATCCATAGCATCCCAGGATTTAACCATGCTCCTGAAAAGGTAGCTGGAGTCTGGCTTATCCTGAAGAATAGATTTATATATTTCCAGGGCTTCCTTAAACTTCCCCTGCGAAAAATAGAAATCACCTTTAGCCTCCTGGGGAAGCGCAAAACCACTCATATCAGGATGTGCCTGGGCATTGGTATTCGATGGCACAAGCATCAACGTTAAAAACGCCAGCAAAATCCAAACTACAAAATGGGAATTAAAACTCCGTCTATCCAACGCAGAAATTTTGCGCTTAAAAGGCAGGTTCAAAATCTGAGGAATCCGCTTCAGGTGGGGCATCCATGCGGGCGCTTCTATCATAGAAACGTGTGAACTGGTTTTCAAAATGTAAAAACGCCTCCCCAATGGGACCGTTTCTTTGCTTACGAATCAAGATTTCCGTTTTTCCCGGATCATCTGTTTCGGGATTATACACAACATCGCGATAAATGAACATGACCACATCCGCGTCCTGCTCAATAGACCCTGACTCCCGGAGGTCAGATAAGAGAGGCCGCTTGTCCGTCCTGCTCTCAACAGCACGGCTTAACTGGGAAAGGGAAATTATCGGAACATTTAACTCCTTGGCGAGGGCTTTAAGTCCTCTGGATATTTCAGAGACTTCCAGTTGACGGCTCTCAGTATTTCCTCGTCCCTGCATCAACTGCATATAGTCCACAACAATCAGTCCCAAAGACTGTTCAGCGGCAAGCCTGCGAGAGCGGGCACGTATATCAAGGACTGACAAAGCTGGGCTATCGTCAATGAACAATTGTGCTTCAGCAAGTTCCCGACCCGCATCATGCACTTTAGGCCAATCACTTTTAGCCAGGTAACCGGTGCGGACTTTCGAAGAGTCCACTTGCGCCTTGGAACACAATAGCCGCATCCCCAATTGTTCCTTAGACATTTCAAGACTGAAGAAAGCAGTGGGGACTTTTTTATTTAAAGATACATAGCGAGCAATATCCAAAGCAAAGCTGGTTTTGCCCATACTAGGCCGTGCCGCAATAATAATCAGGTCCGAGGGCTGAAACCCTGCTGTCATATTATCCAAATCAGCAAACCCGGAAGGCACACCGGTAACCATTCCCGGTTGCTGGGAGAGTCTTTCCAGATCCGACAATCCTTTTTTGACAATTTCAGGGAGTTTATAAAAGCTGGGTTTAGATCTTTTCTCAGATATCTCGAAAATAGACTGCTCAGCTTTATCGAGCAGAGTATCTACATCATCGCTATCGCTATAGCTACTGGAAACAATTTCTGTCGCAGTTTGAATCAGTTCGCGGAGGATTTTTTTTTCACGAAGGATTTTAGCGTGATGGACTACAGCGGTAGAGGTAGGAACAAAATCTTCAAGAAGGCTAAGGTATTCGAGGCCTCCCACCTCATCCAACTCATTATTCTTTCGAAGCCGTTCTGCAAGTGCCAGGACATCTATCGGCTCATTAGCCTCAAACTGTCCTCGCATTACAGCAAATATTTTTTTATGAGTGGACTTATAGAAGTCCTCTTCCCTTAGAATTTCTAGAGCTTTGGCAATCGCATCTTCGGAGTGCAAGCAAGCCCCTAAAACGCTCTGTTCGGCCTCCTTGTTATAAGGAGGCAATTTGTTCAGAGAAATGTCAGTCAGGGCATCAGCCATAATTCTTTCCAGGTAAAGAGGTGAGCCTATTTATACTTCAGCCTCCCCCTCTTGCTCCACTTCTTGAGCAGCCGGTTCAGCGGATTCAGCAGGCTCTGCGGGTTCTGCCGATTCAGCGGGTTCTGCAACGACCTGTTCTGCTTCCACAACAAGCTTAATTTGTGCGGTAACTTCCGAATGAAGTTTGACAGGAATTTTATATTCTCCAGCTTTTTTAATCGGCTCAGCTATCTGGATTTTACGCCTATCAATATCAACACCCTGGCCTTTGAGCAGGTCTGCAATCTCCTGCGCGGTTACCGAGCCAAACATTTTCCCGGTATCACCAACCTTTTTCTTAACCGTACAGGTCACTTTTGCAATTTCATCAGCAATAGTCTGAACTGTTGCAATCACCTTTTTGACCTTAGACTGAACCACCAGTTTTTGGTGATTAAAAGCCTTGAGGTTATTGGGAGTCGCAAGTAAAGCCTTGCCTTTGGGGATAAGAAAGTTCCTGCCATATCCATCTTTGACTTCTACTTCATCACCACAAAACCCAAGCCCATCCACATCTTCTTTCAACAACAGCTTCATAAAAATTTTCCTTTCCTCAGGATCAAAGTGCTTTCAAGTTATATCTTCAACGCTTCTAAGTTTTCTAAAATCCGCCCAGATATCAAACACCCCTAATCCAGCCACTAAACCTATTAAAAGAGGTTGCACAAATATTAATATAAAAAGAACAAACCAAAAGACAACCTGCACATTCCTGGCTTTCAGGAAATGCACAACAATACTGAGTCCCTGGGCAAAATAGATAACCAACATAACCAGAAAAATATTCAGCCCTGCATCCGCCAGCATGCCTTGCCCCAGAAACAAAGCCGCTCCGGATAAAATAAAACCCCAAATCAGGTTTTCCGAGCAGACCCATTCAGAAAATGTTCTACCAGAAAACAGACCTGGCCCATAAAGCCGTGTCCATGCAATTCGAATCAATGCATAATTCGCTGCTGCACCGATCAAGGAACCAATGAGCAAAAAAGCTGGATAAGATGCAGCAAAAACTTCTGCTGTCCGTTCTGCGAAAGCCTTCATTTCCGCAACTTCAGTTTTATTCTCGCCCATGGACTCGAAAGCCTCCATCGACTGAGAAAAGTGAGCGCGAATTTGCTCCTCAAAAAATGCCTTAACCGAGGTATCCTGATCGCTAAACAAGGCCAGTAAAAGTACAATCGATACGAAACCTGATGCCAGAGCACTTATGCCAATACACCTGTCACCTGGTAACCGAAAGCGGATCATCTCCCCCATCAGCAAGGCCAATAGCGCATACTCTGCTAAAAACAGCATTGCCTGATTAGGCCCGACCAACAACAAGAGCATCACGAAAATCAACGCAATCAGGATGATGCCTACCTGTCTGCCCCTTTGCAGGTATAAAAAAATAATTGGAAAGGGGGATAACACCCCAACCAATGCTCCCAAAGGAGGAAAAACCATCAGCGCAAAAAAAAGAAAAAAAACAAGAACAACAGGCACCAGCAGTTTTTTTTGCTGTAACGGTTCAGGCAAAATTAACTTTCAACAGCAAAGGGCAATAATGCAATGTTTCTGGCCTTTTTAATGGCCCGGGTCAAAATTCGTTGGCACTTGGCACAATTCCCTGAAATGCGTGAAGGTACAATCTTACCTCTTTCGGATATCAGCGGTTTCAATGCTTTGATATCATAAAAATCGATATAAACCTTGCTCTGATCATCGTTGCAAAACCGGCAGATTTTATTAGAAAAAAATGAACGTTTTTTAGTTTCTGGCATGATTACCTTTTATTTTAGTTAAAGTTTTACTTTAAATATCTCAGCGAGCCACGGAAATTAAAACGGAATGTCATCAGCAGATGGAGCAGGAGAAGCGCCCGTGTCCATATTTACTTTTTCCCCCTGACGGGTCAAAAACTGAACATTGTTGGCGACGACTTCAAGTTTGCTTCGCTTCTGCCCATCTGTTTCCCAAGTCTGATAATTCAACCGACCTTCAAGAAAAACCAAACTTCCTTTATTCAGATATTGAGCACAATTTTCACCTTGTTTGGCCCAAACTGTGATGTCGACAAAACAGACTTCGTCTTTCCATTCCTCGCCTTGTTTGAATTTGCGATTGACCGCTAAGCCAAAGCTGGCAACTGCGGCACCACTTGCGGTATAACGCAATTCAGGGTCCCTGGTAAGGTTGCCCATCAATAGTACCTTGTTAAAAGAAGCCATATTAAATCCTTATTTTCATCTCGTTAATTAGGAGTCCTGATCATCCTTGTCGTCATCAGCCTTAGCTGCAGCTTCTTCACCCTCCACTTCATCTTCTTTGCCCAAGGCTCTCTCCAGTTCATCATCCTCCAACCGGAGCACCATGAATTTGATGACCAAATCAAATAACTTGAATTTAGTTTCCAAGTCCTTAACATTAGCGGACTCAAGGGTGTGATAAATATTCAGGTATATCCCGAATCTGTTTTTCTTGACCCGATAGCCAAGGCGTTTTTTACCCCACTTTTCGACTTTAAGGCATGCCCCTCCGTAACTTTTGATGAACTCGCCTATTTTTTCCAAGGCTTCATCAACGCGGGGTTCGTCAATATCGGGTTTAAGAATCAGGACACTCTGGTAAGATCGCAATAGGTACCTCCTCACGGGTTAAAAATAGCCCCAGACCAAATCTGGAGCGAGGGGTTGAATGCGTAAATATAGAATTTAACGCATTTATGTAATCACTATATAATAATGATTTAATGTAAAGAGGGATTTTTACACAGTCCCCTAACAAAATCAAGGGATTTTCCAACTGCCAAAAACGGATGATTATCACTAAAAAGCACAAGTATAGAGCAATAAGCTCCTTAATCCGGAGTTCATCTTGGGTTTTGGTTAGTTTGTTCTACTTATTGCCGACTCTATTTCTGACTGCCTGCGACCTGCCGCAGCCACCTCCTGATGTATTCTACAAATTTGATGTCATACCGGTAGGCAAAGGCCCAGCACATCTATTGACCACCGACCTGAATCTGGATGGGAATTTGGACCTGATTTCCGCCAACACTAAAAATAATACTCTCACAATACTTTATGGCAAAGGCACAGGCAGTTTTCACCAAGCTTTAAATATAAATGTAGCTGCGGAACCCACCATGTCAGCGGTGGGAGATATCGACAGGGATGGATATCCTGACCTCGTTGTCAATGGTCGGGGCGCGAAAATGTTTGTGGTACTGCCAAGCAACGGGGACGGAAGTTTCAGAAAGCCCATCCCCACCCGAACAGGCAAGGTTCCCTTAAATATTATTCTGGGAGACTATAATCACGATGACAAATTGGATGCCGCAGTCACCCTGACCTTTTCAACCATGGAATTGTATTTGGGTACAGGAGATGGTTATTTCAAAAAAGGAGCCACCTATCAGACGGGTTCCCGATCCTTTTCCGGGGTCACGCAAGATTTCAATGAAGATGGTCATCTGGATATAGCCCTGGCCGCCAGCAGTTCCAGCGCAAGTTCCATCAGGCTGTTCATGGGTAAGGGGGACGGGACTTTTCAGAACCCCAAACGGGTGGCTAAAAAATTAGTGCCTCTCGCGGTGGTGGCCAGCGACATGAATGACGATGGAAAACCCGATCTGGTTTTTGCCGCAGGCCTGGGGGACAATATGTATTCACTCACCTCAAACGGGGATGGCAGTTTCAATGACCCGATTTCTTTTTCAGGAGGCGGGGGCCCCTTCGCACTCACAACAGGACATTTCAATCCTGATAAGTTGAAGGATGTTGCGGTCGCCAATTCCCGATCAAGCAGTTTTTCATTAATCATTCGCAATCCCAACGGAAGCTTTAATTACCCCACCCGTGATTATGTTGTTGAAGGCGGAACGCCATTAGCCATTACAAGCGGTGATTATAACCATAGTGACATGAGCGATATCGCTGTTGCCAGCAACGCCAAAAACACCATCGAAATCTACCTGCAAAGGCGAGTCTTTAAATAATTAGCCGACAAGATTTGTAGTGTCGCTTATTCCAATTTATATTCCCCCCTAAAACTGGACAACATTATTTTGGAGGCCTATATTTTTATATAAGCAAATGCCTATCGTCCAGTGACTTATGAAACTCCTCTACCCATTTGCCAAGCGTTTTATTGCAGGTTCTGACCTAAAAACAGCTATACCCTCTATTCGCAAGATTAACGAGTCTGGATACTTTTCCAGCATAGATATTCTTGGAGAAAGCGTAATCACTCGCCAACAGGCAGCAGAAGCAAAATTGGATTATCTACAGCTATTTGAATCTCTCGACAGCATTAACCATTCGCTCGATTTTTCTATCAAACTCTCCCAATTAGGTTTGGACATTGATAAAAGATTCTGCCAGGAAAACATAATACAATTGGCAAGGGTACTCGGCAATCACACCATCCGCTTAGATATGGAAGATTCCTCTCGCACTCAGAGCACCCTCGATATTTGTGAAGAAGTGCACCGTATTCATCCATGTATTGGCCAGGCCATCCAGGCTTATCTGTATCGCTCAGAAGATGATGTTCGTCACTGCATCGAAAATAAAATATCATTGAGACTCTGCAAAGGAGCTTATAAAGAGCCTTCGGAAGTAGCCTACCAATCCATGGATAAAATAAGGGAGAACTTTTTAAAGCTCGCATGCCAATTACTTAAAGAAGGCCACCAGCCCGCCATTGCAACTCATGATGAAAATCTGCTGGTGAAAATTCTGGATTTTATTTCTCAAGAAAGTATTGATCCAAAATCCTTTTATTTTGAAATGTTGTATGGAGTCCGCAGGGATCTACAAAAAATACTTAAAGAAAAAGGATATCGGGTAAGAGTTTATGTCCCCTACGGGAAAGCCTGGTTGCCTTATACTCTCCGCCGCCTCGTTGAAAAAAAGGAAAACCTGTTCTTCGTAATCACGCATCTCTTTAGAGAAACTCTGGGTTTAAGAAAACTTCGCTGAACCTGCATCATTTCCCCAGAACTGATATTTCTTATAACTTATTGACAAATAAAGAGATATATGGATAATAATGAGAATCAATCCCTGCAATATTAAGGTATTTCAAGGTCCGTCCCCTAAGAAATATATGGCCTTGGGATCGGTTCCTAGCGAAAAGGAGACCCCGTATGTTTGATATTCCAGAAAAAGGAAAAGATATTGTCGTTGCGTTTTTAAGAGATCGATTTGCAGAAAAGAAGCACTCCTCATATGGGTCAGAAGCAAAAACAGGAGTTTTAGAAAACTTGCGGAAAAAAGCTCGCTTAAAAAACCTGTTACTTTCAAAATCTTTAATTGTCAAACTTTAGGCCATTGGGCAAGGCATGAACCTAAAAAGCCCTATGACAATCAGCTTCCTCACCACTTCTTTTCCCAGGTATGAAGGGGACTATGCCGGCAACTTCATTCTAAAAATTGCCTGTGGAATCGCTAAATTGGGAGCGCAAGTAGAAATAGTAGCTCCAGATACTCAGGATGCCAGCCCGTTATCGTTACCTCCGGAAATCAGCTTAACCCGATTTAAATATTTCTTTCCCCGGTCAGCACAAAAAGTTGCTTACGGGACAGGAATCGCCAATCGTTTGAAACAAAAACGTTGGTCACTATTTCAAATTCCTTTTTTGTTTTTAGCTTTTATCATTGCGACACTTCGGTCCTCTAGAAAATCGCAAGTTCTGCACGCCTTCTGGTCCTTAGCCGGCATAGTATCAGTGGTTGTCTCTCTCATTAAGCCAAAACCCATTGTCATAACACTATGGGGTTCAGACATATTTTTTCTAAAAACACCAATCCTTTCAACTATTTTTAAATCAATATTAGAAAGAGCTGATGTAATAATTTGTGAAAATCAGCATTTCAAAAATCAATTAACCAAGCTGAGCAATAATAATATATTCGTAATCCCCAATGGCATCGATCTGGAACAATTCAAACCCCGAGATAAGTTATCTGCTCGCGCTACTTTAAAATTGCCTGAGAACAAGCTGATAATTTTATCTACAGGGAGCCTAACCAAGAATAAAGGTCATAAATATTTAATCCATGCCCTTTCTGATCTTCTGCAAACGAGAGACGATATTCATCTCTGTATTGTTGGGAGTGGGGAAGAACACGAATCCTTAGCCTATGAAATAAAAGAATTAAATTTAGACAGAAAAATTGATCTAGTAGGCTCGGTATCAAACGAAATGATTGCCACATGGTTAAACGCAGCAGATATTTTCGTTCTTCCCAGCTTGCACGAAGGCACTCCAAATTCTCTGCTCGAGGCGATGGCAACCGGATTGCCCTCTGTTGCCAGTGCAACAGGCGGTATCCCTGAAATTATAGATGATGGGAGCAATGGGTTTCTGGTAACCCCAGCCAACTCAAAAGAGATCAAAGCAAAGTTGAGCCAATTGATCGAATCTTCCGAACTGCGTGATCGCTTGGGCACACAAGCAAGGTTGAAGCTAGAGTCCGATTTTGGTTCCTGGGAAGTACAAGCTAAGCAACTGCATGGTATTTATCAGGAACTTTTAAATAAAACCGAATTACCGCACAACTCTATGACAAATAGCATGGATGCGTCATTCAAAGTTCTAACCGTTTACTATAAACATAAACCCGGCGGTTTTTGTAAACGTCTGCAAATGAAAATCAATGCCTATTTGGAACAGGGTTGGAAGGTTCATTATGTAGCGGTAGAACTATTTCCCTATAAGCATCCAAACTTAATTCCGCATATCTTACCCACACCCTTTAAAAATCATAATACGTTATTATTCTGGATATATTTTTTTACCTTGGCTCCCTGGTTTACTGCTTGGGTAGCATACAGAGAAAAAGTTCAGTTAATCTCTATTTTCTCTCTAGCCTATGCCTGCCTTTGCGCTCCTGCAAAATGGATAACAGGCTCCCCTATCCTCACATTTATTCGCACGATGAAGGAGAAAAGAGAATTCACCTTTGGCAACTACACTATTATTTATAGGTTAAAACGGCTTCTAGATAAATTTGGTATCGCCATCTCAGATTCGCTGGTGGCAAATAGTGAATCCATTAAGACTGAATTGACTGAACTCGGGGAAACCAAAGTTCCAATAATTTACAACAATATCACCGAATCAAAGCTTGATAGACCCGAACAAAGGAAAGAAATCCTAAAAGAATTTGGTCTTCAAGAAGAATCATTTTTGGTCGTCACAACCGGTTTGTTGATCGCAAGAAAAAACATTCAATGTTTAATCAGGGCTTTTGCAAAGGTTGATTCCAATAAAGCAGTATTGCTTATAATTGGAGAAGGCCCTCTGCTCAAAACGTTACAGGATTTAGTAAAGCAACTTGGTTTGAAGGACAGAGTTATATTTACGGGTTGGCGAGAAGATGTAATGAAAATTCTACCGGGTTGTGACCTATTCGTATTTCCATCCTATCTCGAAGGCCTCTCAAACTCCCTTCTGGAAGCAATGGCATGTGGCTTACCCTGCCTCGTCAGTGACATCCCTGAAAATGCAGAAATAATTACCCCTCCGCAACAGCGATTTCCAGCAGACCAGGATGAAACTTTATCGGCAATGATTGATGAAGTTTTGCACTCCAGCGAGAAACTGGAATTTCTCCACAACTCCACACTTGAGGACAGGAAGCGTTATATTTTCAATTGGGAAAAGAAGATAACTGCGATTGCAGAAGAGGTAGTTAATAGGCACTAAGCTCGTAATCGATTCACATAACGAATGGTTTCCTGAGAGTATTTACCGGTAATTTGTGGAAGCACTTCAGCCACTTGGTTCCAGGTTTTTACCGGTTCGAAAGAAATTTTCTTAATAGCCTTGGCAATATTTCCCATCCCCGCATTGTAAGCTCCCGCGGCAAAACTCCATGCCTCTTTCTCAGAAATTCCTTCTTTACGATATTTATCATAAAGTTTTTTCAGATAGCGGGCCGAGGCATCTAAATTTGATTCAGGGTGCCAAACAGAACCGGGAGCTTTATCATCTGCAATACCCAACCCTAATTCTTTGGCTGTTTCCGGCATTATCTGGCCTAAACCCATCGCACCTTTTGGGCTCAACGCTTCGGGATCAAAACTAGATTCTGTTTGAATTAATTTTTGGAATAATCCTTCAGGAACACCATTTTTTTCAGCAACACGACCTGTCATTACCTTAAGAGAAGATTTGCTCAAGTCCCCTTCCTTGAGTTGTTGTGCTGTCTCATAGGACTGAGTAGCTCGTTGGGAATTGATCGGTGAACGAAATGCTTCTGCTGTATTTGTCATATTTTTTAATTTAAGAAGCACTTTAGAAAGTGAAAAAGGATCTATCTCAGACGAACGATCATTCCCTGCCGGACTCCAAGCTCGAATCATATTCAACTGATGTTTGATCAAAACAGAATAAAAAGGGTCTGAATATTCCAGGCTCACATTCTTCTCAGGTTTATAAGGAGAAGTTAAGCGTTCCAAACCTTGCAGACCAATATTAGAGTTCAGCACAGGAGCCTCAAGACGAAAAATTGACACAATTGCTTCATTTCTATCAAAAGAGCAAACTACATGCCAAAAGTGTATTCCAGAACAATTTTGTAAAATTTTATTTACTTACAGACCCGCATATCATAATATTACTAAACCAATATTTTGGTTCGATCTACAAATAACATTTTAAACAGATAGCTAATTATATTCAGGCTCGGGGAGACCTGGATATTCCAAGAGGCCGCGGAGGTGTTTTTTTGGATATCCAAGATTTGCTCGATGATGACGTTTCTATTGTCTCCCTTCCCAGTGTGTACTACCAATTTCAAGAGGCTATGTCTGACAAGAATTCTTCCTTTGCGGAAATCGGGGAGATTATTATTTACGACAGCGGTCTCACTACCCGATTATTAAAAATTGTAAACAGTGCTTATTATGGGCTTCCGGCCAAAATCGAAAAAGTCTCTCATGCCATAGGTTGGATTGGTACCGATGAACTAAGCAACCTTTTACTATCCACCGTCGTCATCGACCAGTTCAACTCCATCCCTAATTCGGTAATAAATATGGAATCTTTCTGGCAACACGCCATTGCCTGCGGCCTAATTGCCAGAAAACTGGCTTCCTATAATGAGGTTCTGGATCCCGAAAAATTTTTTGTCGCCGGGATGCTTCATGATATTGGTCAGATTGTTTTATGCACCAAGCTCCCAGAGCTAACCTTAAAAATTCTACTAGAGGCTCAATCTCAAAATCAGCCTCTACATGTTTTAGAGGACCATGAATTGGGATTCAACCACGCGGAATTAGGGGGAAGGCTTCTTGAAAAATGGAATCTTTCAGAGTTTCATATAGAAACAACCGAGTTCCATCATAAACCTGCCATTGCCCCCAATTACTCTATGGAATCGTCTATCCTTTATTATGCAGATATACTGGCTAATACTATGAAACTAGGGTGTAGTGGAGAAAGCGCAACCACGCCTGCATTGGACGAGGAAAATTGGGAAAGACTACAAGTTTCTGGCCAAATTATTCTCCCTGACCTAAAAGAAGAAATACATAAAGAGTACAATGAAACAGTGAGTCTTTTTCTTCAGAGTGCTTGAACGGAATTAATCTAACCCAACGGCGCGGGCTTGCTGATCTGCAAGGTAGGAACTTCGAACAAGGGGACCTGCTTCCACATGTTTTAAGCCGAGTGATTCGCCTATTTCTTTATATTCTGCAAAACTATCGGGGTGAATGAACTCAATAACCTCTGCATGAGCCGGAGTAGGCCTAAGATATTGTCCCATCGAAAGAATTTGGCATCCGACTTCAACAAGGTCACGCATGGCTTGGATCACTTCTTCCCTTTTTTCACCCAAGCCCAGCATGAGTCCACTCTTTACGAGAACACCTTCCGTTTTCCCTGCGGTTTTTAAAGTATTCAGGGACCATTCGTAACGGCACTGAGGACGCACTTGCCTTTGCAGAGACTCCACAGTTTCAAGATTGTGAGCCAGCACATTGGGTCGAGCTTCACAAACCTGCCGGACTAACTTCATGTCTCCCTGAAAATCGGGTATCAATGCTTCGATTTTTATTTCTGGGCAGTGACTTCTAATCGCCGCAATGGTTTTAACCCAGTGCCCTGCCCCACCGTCTGGCAAATCATCACGATCCACAGAAGTTATGACGGCAAATTTCAAATCTAACCTTGATAGTGAAAGCGCAACCTTATCGGGCTCATTCGAGTCGGGTTGATTCAGACTTCCGGTGGGGACATCGCAAAACCGACAGGCGCGAGTACATGTATCTCCAAGAATCATAAAGGTCAAAGTGCCTGCATCCCAACAAGTCCCTATGTTGGGGCAAGATGCCGATTCACAAACTGTATTCAATCCATTTTCTTTTAAAAGGGATTTCAATTGAAAAAATTTACGGGTTCTTGGCAACCTGGTTTTTAACCAGTGAGGCAACCTTTTATGCTGATAAGTTTTGATTGATTTAGTCATTAAATTAAAGAAGGCAAGGTATGTTCCAGCAGTCGGGATATAGTATAATGAGCGAGTTAATGAAAAGAAACGTTTCTTTATCAAAATTCCAGCCAACCACTACATCTTCAAAAGGCAACCACTGTTAAATGTTTTTCAAAATTATTGATAAATATATCTTAGGGGAACTAATAAAGATGTTCCTGATCAGTATTTTTGCCATGACAATGGTTCTATATCTGGATAAGTTTTTGTTTATGGCTGAAATGATCGTCAATCGCGGTGTTTCCTCCATGGAACTACTCATGATGATGGTCTATATATCCCCCGCCTTTCTTGCCATCACCATTCCCATGGCCGTCCTCATGGCTTCGGTGGTCACTTTCAATCAATTTTCAGCGCATAACGAGTGGGTTGCCATGAAAGCCTGCAACATGAGCTTTATGGAATTGATGAAACCCGTATTAATTTTTTCATTAATTGCCTATTTTTTGGCAAATATCGTAATGTTCTGGGCTCTCCCCTGGGGCAACCAGTCTTACAAAGTCCTCGTATATGACATCATCAAAAACCGGGCAAACGTAGACATAAAACCTAATGTATTCAACCGGGACTTTAAAAATCTGATCCTTTTGGTAAAAGAGCATCAAGAAAACTCATTACTCAAAGGCGTATTTATTGCTGATACCAGTAAGCCAGAATCCCCACAAATTATCACCTCTCAAGAGGGAGTTATATTTTCCAATCGAGAAACCCTTAAAATTCAACTTAAGCTAAATAACGGAACCATCCATGACTTGAGCAACAAAGGCAGCGATTACCAGACTTTGAATTTTGACCGATACGATATCAACCTTAGCCTGCCTGATACAGAAAGATTAGAGCAAAAAGCCCTTGTCGGGAATAGGGAATTATCTCTGCCAAAAATTAATGAAAAAATAAAGGAGATGAAGAAAAAAGGATTGCCCACCTCTGGACCCGAGGTGGAATTGAGCAAAAAATTCTCCATTCCATTTACATGCCTGCTATTTGCATTCCTTGGAGCGCCACTGGGAATCAAATCAAGCCGGTCAGGAAAATCGGGCAGTTTTGGAATAACTCTGGCTGTTATCATGTTTTACTATGTGGGTCTAATTATGACTCAGAACCTCGGGAGAATAGGAAAAATCCATTCCTACACTTCTGTCTGGATCCCTAATTTATTCCTTACTCTTGTGGTCATCTATGTTGTTTATAAAATGCAAAAGGAGCTGCCCTTCAAATTCCTTGAAGTATTTATCGGGTTCCTAATGACAATTTTAGAATTTTTCAAAGGCTTATTTGGCTTATTTCGGAAACCGAATAAAAAGTTATCCCAAAAAGGATTCGGGAACCGAAAACCTATTTCAGCAAGGCCGACCTTGGATGGAATAGACCAGCTAAGAAAAGTATCTAAACATAAGAAGCAGGGCTGAAACCAAATCTTACAAAAGCGGAGAGCTTAATGAAAACAGCACGCGATATAATGACCCGGAATGTGATTACGGTGAATAAAGATCAGCCCATCAGCGACCTATCCAAACTATTCATCGAAAATCATTTTAATGGAGTTCCAGTTATTGATGATACGGGAAAAGTTCTCGGTGTGGTCACCCAGGGAGATTTGATTGAACAGAATAAGAACCTGCACATCCCTACCGTTATTGCCCTGTTTGATGCAGTGTTATTCTTAGAAAGTGAAAAGAAGTTTGAGTCTGATGTGAAAAAATTGACCGGCTCCAAGATTGACGATATTTACCACAAAAATCTCATCACCGTTTCTCTGGATACAGACCTCAGCGAAATCACAACGCTAATGGCAGAAAATGATGTCCACACCCTTCCCGTTCTGGATGGAAATAAGCTGGTCGGTATTATAGGCAAGAAAGATGTCATTCGATCACTCGCCTAACCACTTCCCAAAAGCTTGAAGAAGAATGGTAGTTAAATATAATTTCACATGCCAATATTGTAATGTTTAAGGTATTATTGAGACATAATTAAGTAGAAAGGTTTTAATGTCAAAAACCCTGGAGACTGATTATGAATAATTTTAAAAAGTTCTTTATTTTCCTTTTTATACTGGCGACACCATTCTCCGCATTTGCATCCGCGAATCTTGATTTATGGAAGCGAAATCAATTTAATTATGGCCCATGTGGGCACTGCGCTCCCCTCTTAAGCTTTCCTGGAAATAAAGACCGGACAGACTTTCGCGAATACAGCTTACAAACACGAGATGGTTATTTCACGATCAACATGAGTGGCCCAAAAGGGACAGCAGTAACCTTGTTTGGTCAGGAAGGTTTTGCAACAAATAACGGTTATCTTGTAATAGTCAAAGAGGATGATAAAGACATCGAGATCACTGACCTGGAAGGATTCTCTCCGGGAAAATGGACCACCGTGAAGGATGATTACTACGGTAACTATTCAGCGTTTTACATCCCCTATCAAAATTTCAAATCTCTCATTGCATCCATCAAATGGGGGAAAGGCCCGCAGTCAGGAACTGTGAAATAATTTTCACTCTAAGGGAATAAACGCGTTTAAAGACCTATCACTTCATTAAGAGAATCTTCAATGAGGTGAAAAATGTTTCGTATCATTTTATATTGGATAGTTTTCTGGATAGCGATGCCCGCCGCATCCTTGGCTTGGGGATGGACACTGGCCTCACATCCTGGAGTACATGTGGAAAATGGATTAGAATTTTTGCCTCTATGTCCACAAACGAGGAATACTCCCAGCGCTCCGGATGAGTTTCTCCAATTGACCAATCCGTTAAGCCCCTCTCCTGAAAATATTTTTGCGGGCCAAACACTTTTCCACTTTGATGCCAAGCCGGGTCCTTGCAGAGTTTGTCATGGCATAAGCGGCAACGGATTGGGCATTTTGTTTCGTGATCTGACTCCCAGCCCAAGAAATTTCACCTGCAATCAGACCATGGATCCCCTGCCCGATGGACAGTTATTCTGGATAATTAAAAACGGATCTCCAGGAACGGCAATGCCGGCCTTTAAAAACCTGGAAGATGAGCAAATCTGGCAATTAATCCATTTTATTCGCCATTATTCAAAGGACACTAATTAAAGAAACAGGCTTTATCAGTCAAATTTCAGTTTCATAGCCAAAATTGCCAGAACTAAAACCAAAGTAACCAAATTCCAAAATATTATAGGGGGTTCCTGAATTAAAAATCCATAAGCCAGCCAAAACATTACCCCCAAGCTAAAAACAGAAAACATACCTAATGAAAGATCAGAAGCCGACCTGCTTTTCCATGTTTTGACAACCTGCGGTAGAAACGAAATAGTTGTTAAGAATCCTGCAAAAAAACCCAACATGGTTGTCATGCTCATTAAATTCAGCCTCTAAAATAATTAATGTTTCCGAATCAAAAATAATCCACCTACCAATAACATAACCCCCGCAAGCCGAACCCCAGTCATTTTTTGAATAGGAAACCCAAGCCAACCAAAATGGTCAATTAAAATGGAAGCAATTAATTGCCCTGCCAATAGTACCCCGACCAAAGCAAGTGCCCCTATTTTTGGGCCCGCGAGTATGGAACCCAATACTACCGCCGCCCCGATCAACCCTCCCCCCCAACTCCAGGCAGGGATTGCGGAGACAGTTCCAATTGCGGGAAAAGGAATTTTTAACGCCACCACACTTACAAGAAGGCACAATCCGCCCACGGCAAATGAAACCAGTGCGGCTAATAACGGGCTGTTTACAAACCGCGCCAACTCAGCATTTATACCTACTTGAACCGGCAACAGGAATCCCACAAAAAAAGCCAAGGACATATAAAGATAATTCATACTACCTCCACAAAAAACCAGGTGTATCGCGAGAAAAAGAATTTATTTTAGGACTTTGTTATTCTTCCGCCAACTCCTCAGCCAATTCGATAATTAACTTGAGGGTTCCTATTAGGACCATGCGATCATCTTCGTCCATGTCCTTCAACAAATTTTCGTAACCATATTTTATCAGTTGATCTTTTCCAGAAATTCCATTGCCACGGTCAGCATCCAGATTGCTGAGACATAAAAACTCCTCCTTCGCCTGAACGACAACTTGGGAAAAGCTTTCTGGACCTTTTATAAATTTGCAGGTCATTGAGGTTTCTGGAAGCTGATCTGACATTTCAATTAAAATGGGGTGTGATTGAGAATTCATGTAATAAAATTATCCAGTAGGGTTAAAAAGTGTTAAATTCTTCCTATAATATAATTCCCAGAAGGAACGTATTAAATTATTATAAGGTACTTTTTTTATTCACAGCTCATAATTTACCTACAGGATTAAACAATGACGATACCAAGCGCTAATTTGAAACTTGATGAGTTTATGCAAGGTTTAGTAAAAAGAAATCCTGGAGAATTGGAATTTCATCAGGCTGTGGAAGAAGTGGCCGCAAGCGTCATCCCCTTCATTAACGAGCGCCCCAAATACATTGAAAACCGAATTCTTGAGCGAATGACTGAACCCGACCGAACGATCATATTCCGGGTGTGCTGGGAAGATGATAATGGCCAAATTCGCACCAACCGGGGTTACCGTGTGCAATTCAACAACTCCATCGGGCCCTATAAAGGGGGGCTTCGCTTTCACCCCTCTGTCAATTTAAGTATTTTAAAGTTTCTGGGTTTTGAACAAACATTCAAAAATAGCCTGACTACTCTTCCCATGGGTTCTGGTAAAGGTGGGGCGGATTTTAATCCGAAAGGCAAATCAGAACGTGAAATTATGCGTTTCTGCCAGGCCTTTATGACAGAATTATCCAAACATATTGGTGAGAATGTAGATGTCCCCGCTGGAGACATTGGAGTTGGTGCAAGGGAAATTAGTTATATGTTTGGCCAATATAAGCGGCTGAAAAATGAGTTCACAGGAACTTTAACCGGAAAAGCTCTGGAGTTTGGGGGGAGTCTCATACGAAAAGAAGCCACAGGTTATGGTTGTGCTTATTTCATGGAAGAAATGCTGAAACATCAGGGTGATTCCATTCAAGGTAAAAATTGTATTGTTTCAGGATCCGGTAATGTCGCCCAATTTTGTGCCCAGAAAATAATGCATTTAGGCGGGAAAGTCTTAACACTATCTGATTCCTCCGGCTTTATCCATGACCCCGACGGATTAAACGAAGAAAAGCTGGAGTACATCATAGACCTGAAAACTAACCGGCGTGGAAGGATCTCTGAGTTTGCCGAAAAATACAAATGTGAGTTCCACGAGGGCAAGAGACCCTGGGCTATTAAAACAGACTTGGCATTTCCCTGCGCCACCCAAAATGAACTTGAGTTGCCGGACGCCAAACAACTTATCAAAAACAAGTGTAAGGCCGTTGCGGAAGGCGCCAATATGCCAACAACCAAAGAGGCTATTGACGCGTTTCATAATGCCAAAATCATTTTCTCACCCGGAAAAGCCTCAAACGCTGGAGGTGTTTCAGTATCTGGACTTGAAATGACTCAAAACAGCATTCGTCTCTCATGGCAAAGAGAAGAGCTGGATGAACGGTTAAAAGTAATTATGCATGACATCCACCAGCAATGCGTTAACCATGGAACAGATAAAGATCAGGTGGACTATCTTAAAGGAGCAAACATTGCTGGGTTTGTAAAAGTCGCCGAAGCAATGATGGCTTATGGAGTAATTTAATAATCAACCCCCTTTCTAACAAATAAATATAATATGGCTTCTAAAAATTCTTCTTTTGACATTACCTCCACTACCGATCTAGCGGAGGTTCAAAACGCTTGCAACCAAACAATGCTTGAAATTAGGCAAAGATTTGATTTCAAGGGAAGCAAGAGCCAGGTTGAACTGGACTCAAAAAAGGCACAAGTTACCATAGATGCAGATGATGGAAATAAGCTGAATGCTGTCGTAGATATTTTGCAAAGCAAACTCATCAAAAGAAAAGTATCTATAAAAGCATTGGACTATGGCAAGGTTGAACCGGCCTCAGGAGATGCAGTTCGACAGGTTATTACCATTCAACAGGGTATCCCTCAGGAAAAGGGAAAAGAAATCATGAAATTCATAAAAAGTTTAGGGATAAAAAAAGTGCAGGCTCAAATAGCAGATGACCAGGTTCGCGTAAGCGGGAAAGATAAAGACGACTTGCAATCGGTCATAACAAGCCTGAAAGAAAAAGATTTTGGAGTGGATATGTCGTTCACCAACTATAGATAGCTGCTATCCCATATTTTTTTTATTTTTAGCATCTGCTGAGAAATAGGCGGATCAAGAAAACCCCAATAGTTCCAGGATTTTCCTGCCGAACAATTTCCCATTCGAATCATCACCAGCTGTGACAACCTGGCCTGAAAAAATCAGAGGCTCTTCAACAACAAAAGCTCCAGCATTCTCAAGTTCTCGAACACATTTTTCATCTTTTGGGGCAGAAACCTCCTGTCGAGCAAGAAGACCTGCTCGAGCCAAAGAAACCACCGAAAGTCCCAGGGCACCGACAATTTTTCCGGCCCTAAAATGATCTGTCAATATTTGCGGCAGGATTGGGTCTTCCCATATGGAAGTTTTAGCCCCCTTCCCTCCGACAACCACTACTGCATCATAATTTTTTTTCTGCAAAAACCTTTTATCCCAATCCACTAAAATCCCATCAGGAACTACCTTTGTTTTCTTTTCACCTACTGCCTCATGTCCAGATTTGGAAAGGGTAACGATTTTTAGTGGCACTTCTTCAAAAATAGATTTCAAGTCCAATAATTGCTGATCACAAAACCGGTTTTGGGGAATTACCAACAGGATAATTATAGTTTTGGGATCCATCATTGCAATGTCAAACTCATGATCTGAATCAAAGTTTTAGTATTATAATTAAAGTAATAGTACTGATATAAACATTCCTCAACAATCAACTAACGAATAAATATAAAATGAATTTTTGTATTTAAGATGCGAAAGGAACTTTTATGCCTATCCTAATGACAGCACGCTATCAGGTTCGGCCTCATGCTATTGATCGCTGCAAAAAAGCGATTCAACTTTTAGCAGAGCATGTTAAAGAAAACGAGAAGGAAACACTTTTCTACATGGCACAACAGGAGAAATTAAACCCTTATGCATTCTTACACACAATGGTGTTTAAAGACGAAGTGGCGCTAACCATGCACCGCTCGTCAAAAGCGGCGGAAAATTTTGTCAAAGTTTTATATCCCGAAACTATTGATCCACTTGAATTCAAAGAATATAATTTAATAGGCACAAACTTAGAAATTTAAATAAATTTTATTGCTCACGCCCATTAATATCTTTCAATAAGCCGGCCACTTCTTCAAGGTTACCGGTAAATCCGGGAGGAGGAAGCAATTCACCCTCTTCGCTCTTATCTTCAAACCTGGGTGTGCCCACCACTTCCATTTTGGACGGATCTCCTTCATTAATCGCAAAAAATTTTCGTAGCTGATAATGTCGGTCCACCCGAATCCAGTCTTTACCATCCCCGGAGAGCTCATCCGTTCCAAGCAATACTTTTTTCCTAATGAAGGTGATAAGATTCTGTGAGGGAACATTTTCGACCGTGCTTGAACCTCTTCGAATCATCACAATTTTTAAAGGATTTTTAGCCATGGGAAGAAAATTCAAAAAAGACAGGAGTTAAACGATTTCAGAATCGGAATCCGCCTTACCGAAAAACAAGTCTAATACCATTAAGAATACACCAATAGTAATGCAGGAGTCTGCAATATTAAATGCTGGGAAGTGGTGACCATTCACGACAAAGTCAACGAAATCGATAACCTCCCCATGCAACGTCCTATCAATGAGGTTGCCAATCGCTCCGCTGAAAATCAAAATCAACCCATTTTGCACCAATTTTTTGCTTTTAGGATTCTGATGAAAAATTACTAAGATCGCCATGATAGCGATAGTCGATATGGCAATGAACATCAGGGCTTTGTATTCGTATTGCTGATCTGCAAAGAGTCCAAACGCCACCCCGGAATTACGAATGTGGGTTAAATTAAAAAGGTTTTCAATAACCTGAATCGAATAATTGAGGGGGATATGAAGCGTAACCATAAATTTAGTGTATTGATCCAGTACGATCATGGTCCCGGAAATAATGAATAGAAGAAAATATTTATTATTCAAACCTCTCATGCTCCTGCAGTCTGAAGGTGATCCTCACAACGGGAGCAAATTTCATCATTTGATCCCCCCGCCTTAACATCTGGATCAAAATAATTCCAGCAACGCTCACACTTAATTCCAGAATGCATTTCAGAAAATATTTTTATCCCCTGCAACGAATCACTCGTATAAACTTTTTCCTCAGAGCCAAGGCTGTCGACCACCTCCACTTTTGAAACAATAAATATATACTTCAATTCATCTTCATGGCCTTTAATAATTTCTTTAAATTTAGCGGGCAATTCAAGTTTAACAATTGCATCCAAGGAGTGACCGATAACTTTTTCTCTTCTGCTGATTTCCAGTGCCTTGCTAACCTCTCCCTTTAGATCAACCAGAGTCTCCCATTTAGTTATAAGATCTTCATCGAAGGTCACGTTTTCTGGGGCAGAAAATTTAGACAGATGAACACTTTCTTCATCTACGCTAGATTTAGAAAGATAGGACCAGACCTCTTCAGCAGTAAAGCTGAGTATAGGTGCTATTAACCGCACCATTCCCATTAAAAGAATGTGCAGGGTAGTCTGACCCGAGCGCCTTTCACGGGAATTTGCGGGATAGGTATATAACCTGTCCTTTATGATATCCAGATAGAATGCGCTTAGCTCAATAATACAAAAGTTTGAGAACGAATGATAAAATACATGAAACTCATAGTTCTCATACGCGGTTAATATTTTTTCTCGTAACACATTAAAGCGATAAAGAATATATCGATCTAGTTCGAGCAATTCATTAACAGGCACTGCGTCTTTCTTACAGTCAAAATCATGAAGGTTTCCCAACAAGTATCGTAAAGTGTTGCGTATTTTTCGATACGACTCTGTAAGACGTTTTAAAATCTCATTGGAAACCCGAATATCTTCTCGGTAATTTTCCGATGCGACCCAAAGACGGAGAATTTCCGCACCATGCTGATCAATAATTTTTTGTGGTGCAATCACATTGCCTGCGGATTTGGACATTTTTTTACCCTTCCCGTCCACCACATAACCATGTGTTAGTACTGACTTATAAGGTTCCTTACCCCTTGTCCCGATTGATTCCAGCAAAGAACTATGAAACCACCCCCGGTGTTGATCACTGCCTTCGAGGTAAAGATCTGCTGGCCAATTAAGTTCAGGATTCTTCTCTATAACCGCAACATGGCTCACTCCAGAATCAAACCAAACATCAAGAATATCGCTCTCGCGGGAAAATTCTTTACCTCCACATTGGCAAGTTGTTCCTTCAGGCAGCAGTTCTTCTATTGGACTGTCAAACCAGTAATCCGCCCCATGTTTTTCCACCCCTTCAGCTATGCGCTGAAACAGGTCGCTGGATTTTAAAAATTCTCCACAGCCAGTGCAGGTAAATAAAGTAATCGGAACTCCCCAAGACCTTTGCCGGGAAACACACCAGTCGGGCCGGTTTTCAATCATGCTATAGATTCGGTCATGGCCCCATTGTGGTATCCACTCGGTGCGACCAATTCCCTCCAAGGCATTTTTACGCAGGTTCATTTTATCCATTGAAATGAACCACTGGTTCGTTGCCCTGAAAATAATTGGCTGATGGCAACGCCAGCAATGTGGGTAGGAATGTTTTATGTCCTCATGGCGAATTAAGAAACCGTCCTGCTTGAGCTTTTGGATGATTTCTGGATTGGCTTTTCTCACAAACATTCCGGCAAAATGCTCGACATCGGGGACAAAAACTCCGGAATTGTCTACAGGATTATAAGGCTCCAGGCCATATTTCATGCCAACGATATAGTCATCCTGTCCGTGCCCCGGAGCTGTATGGACACAACCTGTCCCCTGCTCCAACGTGACGTGCTCACCAAGAATGACTTTAGATTCCCGATCTATAAAAGGATGACGACAAACTGCGTTTTCCCAGTCAGCTCCCTTACAAGACCCGGATACTTCATAATCCGTCATTTCCCATTCTGAGACCAAAGCCGACAATCGTTCCTCTGCCACAATATATGTATCCTCGCCATGGACAACCGCGACATAATTGAACTCTGGGTGCAAACAGATAGCAAGATTGGCGGGAAGGGTCCAAGGAGTCGTAGTCCAGATAACCATAAACAGGTTTTCTGTACCCAAACTTCCTAAGCTTTCTGGGATACCGGACTGAACCGGAAATTTCACATAAATTGAAGGTGAAGTGTGCTCATCATGTTCTACCTCAGCTTCCGCTAAAGCGGTTTTGCAGGAAGTACACCAATGGACGGGCTTCAGACCTTTATACACAAGTCCATTTTCGACAAACTTTCCAAACTCCCTAACAATAGTTGCTTCATAGGAAAAATTCATTGTCAGATAAGGGTTATCCCAATCCGCAAACACTCCCAACCGTTTAAACTCTTCCCTTTGAATCTCAACGAACTCTTGAGCATAAGCCCTGCACTGCTTACGGATTTCTGATTTTTCCAGGCTAAGTTTTTTTTCTTTAAGCTTTTTGCCTACCTGATGCTCAATGGGAAGACCATGGCAATCCCATCCGGGTATGAACCCTGCATCAAAACCTTTCATACTCATGATCTTGACAATAAAATCTTTCAGGATTTTATTTAATGCATGACCAATGTGAATATGACCGTTGGCATAAGGCGGTCCATCGTGAAATACAAACTGAGGTTTCCCTTTAGATGATTGGCGGATTTTTTCATAGAGCTTTTCCTTTTCCCAACGCGCCAATAATTCGGGCTCTCGCTTGGTCAAGCTGGCTTTCATCGGAAAATCCGTGCTGGGTAAATTTAATGTGTCTTTCAATTCCATAAGATATCAGCAATAGCTCCTAAATCAGTTTCATTACTTGTTTGGCTTGTTCAAGGGTAGACTTGGCCACAGCATGTGCCTTGAGAGTGCCCTCTCTAAGGATCTCTTTTACATCGTCGGGACGGGTGAGAATCTCCTCTCGTTTCGCCATCATCGGCCTCATGCCTTCAAGCATGGTTTGTGTAAGCATCTTTTTGCAGTCCCCGCACCCTATTTTTGCTGTCCGGCAATCGGATGCGATTTCGTCCTTCATCGCTTGTGGGGAATAAATTTTATGAAACGGGTACAAATTGCATACATCGGGATCACCAGGATCGTCTCGCCGGGCTCGGGCAGGATCTGTCAGCATTGACTGAACTTTTTTGCCAATATCCTTTTCGCTATCAGAAAGAAAAATTGCATTATTATAGGTCTTGCTCATTTTCCTACCATCCAACCCATTCAGCTTGGGAATATCCGAAATTTTTGCTCCAGGTTCTTTAAATACTTTCTTTTTATAAAGCTTATGGAAGCGCCTGACTATTTCTCTTGATAATTCGAGATGAGGAGCCTGATCTATGCCAACCGGAACATAGTCCGCCCGGTATAAAACGATATCCGCAGTTTGGAGAACCGGGTATCCCAAAAACCCATATGAGTTCATGTCTACATTTTTAATTTCGTCCTGCTTTTCCTTATAAGTAGGGTTTCTCTCCAGCCAGGGCACTGGAACCATCATCGATAGAATCAGGTGGAGCTCAGCGTGCTCAGGGATTTCAGACTGGACAAACATCGTGCTTTTTTCAGGATCAAGCCCAGCACTCAACCAGTCTACTGCCAACTCAAAAGAATACTCTTTAATACGCCTGGGGTCCTCGTACAGCGAACTGAGCGCATGCCAGTCTGCGATAAAATAATAGCATTCGAACTCATCTTGCAGACTCACCCAGTTTTTGAGCGCTCCAAAATAGTTCCCCAGATGCAGTTTCCCGGAAGGTTGCATCCCGCTTAAAATTCTTTTAGCTTTCATTGACAACAACCCATCCGAATCAGGCAAAACTCGCCTTTAAAACTTGAATAATCATAGGAAACGTTTCCTGGCTCAGGAATAAAACCGAATAATTGATAGGTAACATTAAAATAGTTCCGAGGATTCCCGTGTTGGCAAAATGGTCCATCAGAAAAACCCCTAATATCAGAAAGGCCCCGAACCGATCCAGGTTGGTCAATTTTTCAGCAACATTGTGAGAAACCATTCCTTTAAGAACGCTTGACCCATCTAAGGGATACATGGGTAGCATATTGAAGATCGCCAAAGCAACATTGATCCATATACCATAAGCTAAAATAACAAACAAATATGAAAACTCAGGGGAAATCAAGCGAATAAAAAAACTACAACATACAGCAAGGGCAATATTGGCAAGTGGACCGGCAATAGCTACATACATCATGTCACGACGCGGACTGCCAAAGTTCCTAGAGTCGACAGGAACCGGTTTCGCCCAACCAAATCCCACAAAATAGAAAAAAAGCACCCCAATAATATCCAGGTGCCGTATAGGATTAAATGAAAGCCTGCCAAGACGCTTGGCGGTGTCATCCCCTAGCAAAAAAGCCATTTTCCCGTGGGAGTATTCGTGCACCGTAAGAGAAAATAAAACGACCGGGGTCATTAATAACATTAACTGCGTTTTATTCAATAAAAAAGCCTCTGGAGTTCCTGGGTTGGCCGGTCCATCTAAAGATGAAGCAGTAAACGTAAGAGGGGACGAATTCGGGGAAATATCCCACCAAAACCTAAATGCAAACTCATTCTAGCCCAAACTCCTCAATCCTGTCATTTAATAATTATTTAAAATGCCAAGAGCATTCTTGCTGGTAAAAATATCAAATACTTTTGGTTTTGGCGTATTTCAAAAAAGTATAAAAGGCAAAAGCCATAGCTAGAAATAACCCTAAGAAACCATCCCTAAATCCCTGCCTAATAAAGTAATTTTTAAAAAATGCGATCGGGGGACGAAGAACCAGATGCGACCACCCTGCCCGAAAACCACTGTTTATTTTTTCACGGGCATACAGCGTGGAGTACCGGTTTTGCCGCTCAATATAGTCTTCCATTCCGGTGAATGAATAATGAAGAATTGGGTTTTGCAGGGATCCCACATTCTCATCGGGAACAAGCTTTTCATGCACCAGCGATTCAGTAAAGCTTACCTGTGTCTTGTCGTAAAGCCGGGATATTTTATCCGGATACCATCCACCGTAACGAACCCAACGTCGGGCAAAGAAGTTTTTCCTCGGGAAATGATATAAAAGATGTTTGGTTTCGCCACGTAAAACCTCTTTTATTTCCTCCGCCCCCTCCGGGCTGATCTCTTCATCCGAGTCAATATTCAATACCCAGTTATGCTCGGCGCGTTCTGCACATAAATTTTTCTGTTTACCGTATCCGTGCCAATCTACGCAAAAAACCTGATCTGTGAATTGTCGACAAATTTCCACTGTCCGGTCGGTGCTGTCGGTATCCAGCACTACAATTTCATCGGCCCATTTTACGCTCTTGAGGCATCTCTCAATATTCTTCTCCTCATTTTTGGTAATAATAGTGACCGACAACTTTTTCATAAATTTGTTTCCCAAAAGTCATATATTTCTAAAATACGATCCAATTATAGCATCTAACCTGCCCCATAAAAACCTTCCAAGTAATTAATTTTACTGCATTTCTGGAATATTGTGATAATATGATTGCCGGAATAAAACCATGGTGAAGCATTGGGATTTTCTTGAAATCTATTGAGGCGAAAATGCCTAAACAGAATATTTTTGACTCCGGTCAGGCAAAAAACACAATCCTAATAATTAATTAAAGAGGACATTCTTTTTTGCCAAAGAGAAGCTTATTGCATCGTGCTCTTTCTCTTAGGCCCCAACCCACTCCAAAAATATGATCGAACAATTCTTACAAACTGCTCTTGGGTTTTTTAAAGAAATCTGGTTTCAACTGAACTCCAGGTTCGACCTAGAAAACACAGAAGCTTTTAATCTTCTCAAACCTTATCTTATTCAACTCCAGGATAATCCCCTGTATATGGGCATTTCTATTGCCGCCCTCTTTCTCGTTCCCTATACATTGATAAAAGTCCGATCTATCTCTAAAGAACGTGAGCACAAGCTCGATGAGTTGATGGAAGAGATGGAGGAGGAAGAATTTGATGAAGATGATCCGAGAAGGCTCCGCCGACCCGAAACCAAACTAGATAACAATGATGAAGACGAAACAGATAAACCTTTGTTTGGAGCAGGTGAGGCTGATTCATCTAGTCATGAAATTGTTCTCGATGAAGACGAATCAATTATATCAGAAGAGGACTTGGAGGCAGAATTAGATGAGTTTGAGCTTGAACCTTCAATTGAAGGCGAAGAAACGAGCAACTCCGAAGTAAATGAAGAACCTATCAGCTCGCTGTTGGCAGAAAGTGAATTTGATAAGGAATTGAATGAATTCATGGCGGAGGATCTTGACCTCAATGAAAAAGATAAGGATGTTATCTCTGAGCTCAATATCGATGATACCTCTCACGATCAAGCCATCAAGGAGCTCCAGGAAGAAGGGGAACTAACAGAACTGGAAGAAGAGGATGAGTTGCCCGCAAATGACCCCTTCGCGAACTACTCAGAGCTTGACGAAGATGAGCAAGATAAGGCCATCAAGGATCTTCAAGATGAAATGGAACGGACTATCAATCAACTAACTCAACAAATTGAAGAACCCGACGAGATTCCTAATCCCATGAAGGATATGAGTCAAATACATATTGGCGGGAATGCCACCATTGATGAAGAATATTCCTCTGATGTAGAGGAAGAAGAGTATTTCCTGGAAGATACCCCACCAGTGCCTGAATCCGGTTCTCCTGAAGAGTCCGCGGCATCTTCCGAATCTATCTCAGAACTTTCGGATTCCGAAATCCTGGCATCTTTGGAACCTGAATTAGAAACACAGGGCATGGAAGCAAAATCAGAGCTGGAAATTCCGGACACTCGTGACTATGAACCTGAGGCCTCTTCCGAAAGCTTCACTTTTGAACCAGAGTCTGATATCCCAGCCAATGAGCCGGTAATTACTTCTGAAAATTTCACGTTCGAACCAGAATCAATCCAGTCTGAGGACAGCACTGAACGATCCGCATATTCCATGGAATCAGAGGATGAACCCTCTTCTCCAGAAAAAGCTGACAGCTTGATAGACCGGCTCAAGTTTTTACAGACACGCTTTGAAAACCGTTATCAACCTCTTGAGCCCATAAGTTCACCTGTTGACAAGAAAATTCCAGACTATGCTCCAGAGAGCCTGGCAGAACCCCGTCGGTACACAAGAACATCAGCAAGTGTGCCTCCGGACAGTAAAAAATATATGGATTTGCTGGAATCGTTTATTTTCATGAAAGACCAGAAAAAACATAAATAATCTGTTGTGGAGCCCAGAACATTCAAAGTACAAATACAATGACAAATCCAATTAACATTATCGCCGTAGGAGGCGGAAAAGGCGGCATTGGGAAAAGTGTTGTCTGCACCAATCTTGCCGCAGGAATGGCTTTGAGCGGTCAAAAAGTTATTCTTATGGATACTGATTTTGGTGCATCCAATCTTCATGCCTTGCTGGGTATCACCAACCCTGCTCACGGATTTCAAGATTTCTTTAATGCTGAAATTACCGATCCCAGAACCCTGCTCCTGGATACCGGTATTAGCAATCTGAAATTTGTCAGTGGTGCAGGAGACAATCCTGGAAGCGCAAATATTGATTCAGAAAAGATTGGCACCATTATTTCTTTCATAAAAAAATTGGAAGCCGACACCATCCTCCTTGATTTGGGTCCGGGAACCAACTACAACGTCATTGATTTCTTCAACATCAGCACTCAGGGCGTGGTCATGACGACACCAGAAATGACTTCTATCATGAAGACATTCAGCTTCATACGGTCTGCCCTGTTTCGCCGGATATCTCTCGCTTTCCAGGATTTTCCGGAAATCCAGAGGGTAGTGGACCATTCCAATCCAAATGATGCAGATATGGAATCTTACACCACCGGTTTATTGCGCTCAAAATTCGCGGAACAATTTCCTGACCAAGCTGATCGCCTTGAAACATTGATCCAGGACTTTACCCCTGGTCTGGTAGTCAACCGTGTGAGAAACCGCAAGGATCTAATGGCTGGAGAGAATCTTCTTAAGCTAGTTAAAAAATTCCTTGAAATCGAAGTCACTTACCTCGGGTATATTATCGAAAGTGACCGGGTCAGGGATTCTATTGACGATATGATCCCATTTTTAATCAAAGATCCACAAAGCAAACCTTCTGAAAACCTTCAGCAAATTATTGGGGCTTTGACCAATACCGACCTGCAGTTTGTGAAAAGGGATGGAAGGATCTTCGTTTCAAAACAAGTCCGTCTCTCATCCGGGTGGGAAGTTTAATCACCCTTAGGAATCCTGCTTAGCCCTCCGATTGCATCAACCCCTGCATTAAAGATACTAAAACAAACTTCCTATTTCCTGTACAATAAATCACAATTTACCAATAACACTTCTTTTAATCCATGGATTCACCGACCAAACCAATCCTGCTGGAACTATTAAATTTTTCAACTCGTCTTAACCAAAAACTATACGTTGTTGGAGGCACGTTGAGAGATTATTTATCCCGAAAAGCCGGCACAGATTTCGACCTGACTGGAAAAAATGCCGCAGAATTGGGAAGCAACTTTGCTCGTTCGCTCAATTTCACTTGTGTGCCCCTTGATAATTCACCGGGACGAAAAACGGTTCGCGTTATCCTCGATCAAAAACAACATTTGGATTTCACCGATTTGCAGGGGGAAAATATAGAGGAAGACTTATCGCAAAGAGATTTCACCATTAATGCAATGGGCCTACTCTTATCAGATTTTCTATCCGGAAAAAAAAGCATTATTGATCCTCACAAAGGACAGGAAGATTTGAAAGACAGGAAAATCCGGGTTTTATCAGGACCTATTTTTCAATCTGATCCCCTGCGCATGCTCCGAGCCTTCCGTTTCGCCGCTACTCTGGATTTTGAAATTGATGAAAACACATTGGACAAAATTTTCCGTCACAAATCTACATTGATTGAATCTGCCCAGGAAAGAATATGGTATGAATTGACATTATTTTTTAAAACCCGGAACACAGTATCCTTGTTGAAAATTATGCATTGCTCTGGACTTTTGGAATGTCTTTTTCCAAAATCTGATGAAAATTATTCTAAAACGTATGCCCAATATCAAAAACTGGAAGCATTAGTAAATGAACCGGGGAAAACCTTTCCAGAATATGCGGATGAATTGAATACACGCGGTATTACAGACAATCAGTATCTTTTAAAAAATGCTGTCTTACTAAAGGGGATTAAAGAAAATGAAGAGACTAGGAAAAGCCCCGATTCCTCTGCTGCTCAGGAATGGGACATCCGCCCCAATAATGCAGAGATCAAATTTATAGACCAGACCCTGAATGGGGCATGCTATTTGGCTGAAATGCATTCAAAAAAAAATCATGGCTTGGATGAAATTTTCGAATTGAGCAATAAGGTTCGTGAGAAACTACCAGCTTCTGTAATCTTTTTTATTTCAGGATCCCATTCAAAAAATGCAGTTCTTTTCTGCAACGATATATTAAAATTTTATTATTGTCAGTTTCTTCCAATGATGAGCAAAAAACCCTTATTAGATGGTAAGGACATAATTCATCAGTTTGGCCTTTCACCTTCTCCACTTTTTGGTAAAATCCTGCACTATGTTCAAAAGGCTCAAGTGCTAGGCAATATAACCACTCATGAGGAAGCTATTGCACTGGCCGAAGGCATAATTCAATCACAATTAACAGAATCCGAGTGATGGCAACCAAATATTCGACCACCGAATGGAATAAGAAGAAAGTCATATTGGGGGAAACAGAAATTAACGAAGAAAAACCCGTCAACCTTTTAATCGGCTTTCATGGTGCAAGCTCCACCCCTGAAAATATGCTTGTCCAGGGTAACCGCCTAAAACTCCAGAACACCTTAATGGTTTTTCCAGAAGGACAAATAAATTCGGGAGATGGCATTTGGAGTTGGTGGGAAGACGGCCCCCGGCAAAAAGAATCGGTAGAAACCTTTGTCACCTATACAGCACAAATTATCGATTCTGCTCACCAACATTATTTAAATATAAACCCGCAGAGAACTTTGAGAACCTGCCTATGGGGTTTTTCCCAAGGAGGGGCCGCATCCCTGACTTATACCCTTCTGGGTAGACATGCTCTTTTTAAAGTGGCTTCCATATGCGGCTTCCTGCCAGAATTACCAAGCCAAGCCATTAAAAAAAGAAAAGCTCTAAATATCCTTGGAATATTTGGCAGTAACGATGAGGTCGTTCCCTCTTTTCTAGCGGATCATGCGCTAGAAGAAATGAAAAATCATGGGCATCAGGTTGTATCCACAGAGACGGCCCAGTCTCATGAAGTCAAACCAGAAAATCTGCAGAGCTTGTGCGATTTTTTTAACTCTTAAAACAAATAATGATTTTAAAAATTAGTTGTAGCATCAAGTCTTGGCAACAACCGATTTTGGCATTAACCAACGAGCAGCAATAATTATGACGGCAAAAACTTTAATGATTCAAGGAACGGGTTCTGGGGTCGGGAAGAGCCTATTGACTGCAGCCTTCTGTCGATATTTTTATCAGACTGGGTATAAAGTAGCGCCCTTCAAAGCTCAAAATATGGCTTTGAACTCTTTCGTGACAAAACAGGGAGAAGAAATGGGACGCGCGCAAGCCTATCAGGCAGAGGCTTGCGGATTAAGCCCCGAAGTTGCCATGAATCCTATCCTATTAAAACCTTCCGGGGACAATAACTCCCAAGTCATATTAATGGGAAAACCAAACGGATCTAGAAACGCCAAAAATTATTATGCTCAGTATCAAGAACATCAAAAAATCGTTCTTTCCGCCCTCGCTGAAATGAGAAGCAAGTATGACTTGATAATCATTGAAGGGGCTGGAAGCCCAGCGGAAATCAACTTAAAAAAAACAGATTTAGTAAACATGTTCATCGCAGAAAAGGCTGAAGCTCCGGTACTTCTGGTTGGAGACATTGACCGAGGAGGGGTGTTCGCATGGATGAAAGGAACTTATGATCTGTTAAGTAAAAGTGAGCAGGATCGGATAATCGGATTCATCATTAATAAATTTCGTGGCGACATCGACCTTTTAAAACCTGGCATTGATCAATTCGAGGAAATGGTAGACAAGCCAGTATTGGGAGTTGTCCCCTATTTCAAAGATCTGATTATTGATGAGGAAGACTCCATACCACAAGGATCTTATTCGGCGGAGATAAATGCGCAAGGCGTTTTGAATATTGCTGTTATTCAACTCCCTCGAATTTCTAATTTTACCGACCTCTCACCTCTTGCGCATGATCCATCTATATCTATTCGATACGTGCACCACCCTTCGCAATTAGGAAACCCGGATATAATTATTCTTCCCGGAAGCAAAAACACAATCGGAGATATGGCTAGTTTGAACAGGCAGTTTCTGGCCCGTGAAATCCTGAAATGCCACCAATCCGGAAGTTTGATCCTCGGTATCTGTGGTGGCTTTCAAATGCTAGGTAAAAAAATCAAGGATCCAGAAAATTTGGAGAGTTCAGAAAAAGAAGTGGAGGGCTTGGGACTCTTTGACTTTGAAACTACGATTTTATCAGAAAAATTGACCCGTCAAATACAACTGGAGACTGTCAATAGCCGTGTTTTCCCAATGGGCATCCAGTGTGAAGGCTATGAAATTCATATGGGACGGACAACTTTCGGGACCGACTATCAGGCTCTATTCTCATCTCCAAATGAGGATAACCCAATGAACTTCGGCATCATTAATAACGAGGGAACCGTAATTGGCACTTACCTCCACGGGTTCTTGGACCAAGACCAATTCAGGCAAAATATTTTACGCTATATGAGAAGTGCAAAGGGAATTCCTGAGCCACAAAGCAAATTTGACTATGCCCAATTTAAATCTAAAGAGCTTAACAAACTCGCAGATTTAATAAAAAACTCCATTAACCTTGAAGCGATAGAAAAAAAACTCTTATAGTCCACCATCTATCCATTTGCAGAACTAATTGGAACATTCATGAGCCGTATTAAAAAATATCAAGGTCTGGTTGTTGCTGGCACTCATAGTTCTGCTGGAAAGTCCTCGGTTTCGATGGGACTCATGCGGCTATTGAGTGATAAAGGATGGTCTATCAAACCCTTCAAGGTTGGTCCCGATTATATTGATCCTGCACATCACACAAGGGCATGCAACCAACCTAGCTACAATCTGGACACCGTCATGTGCACAAAAAAATATGTCAAGGAATTGTTTAATGATGTTGTGCACGAAAGTGACCTGGCAATCGTTGAAGGAGTAATGGGTTTACATGATGGTGCATCTCCAACATCAGAAAAGGGTTCAACAGCAGAAATCGCAAAACTGCTCAACCTGCCGGTTCTTCTAGTTATTGACGGCAGAGCCGTGTCCCGTTCCTCAGCAGCAATGGTTTTGGGTTTTATGAAACTTGATCCAAAATTAAACTTGATCGGTGTTATCGCAAATAATATCAACAGTCCTCGTCACGCAAAACTTATTAAAAGTTCAATTGAGCATTACACTTCCGCAAAACTTTTAGCCTGCCTACCAACTTCCCCGGAGTTAATAATTCCTAGCCGCCACCTGGGACTGCAGCAGGGAATTGAACAGAAAGCAAATATCTACCGGAAATGGGCAAAACACATTGAGTCTCACATGGATTTGAAAAAGTTTTTTAAACTTTTCAAATTAAAAAAACCTCAGCGATCACTTCCTCAGCCAAAACAAGAACCAAAACGCTGGAGAGAAAAAAAGAAGACAGGTTTATTTAGTATTGCCGTAGCCAGAGATGAAGCCTTTCAATTCATCTATCAAGATACTTTGGACTTTCTCGCCCACCATGGTTTCAATGTTTCATTTTTCTCCCCTCTTAAGGATTCTAGTTTACCCAAAAGTAGGGACGTTTATTATTTTCCTGGTGGGTATCCTGAGTTACACGCACAAAAACTAAGCAAGAATCAACCGCTTTTAAACGAAATTAAAAAGGCTGGGTCTTCCGGAAAATTGATTATTGGGGAATGCGGTGGGCTCATGTACTTGGGTAAAGGAATCATTGATGCTAAGGGAAAAAAGCATCCTCTGGCAGGAATCTTTAATTATTCGACCTCTTTAAAAACAAAGAAATTGACCCTAGGTTATCGAAAGTTAGAAGAGCGAACAAAGGACCAACTCAAAAGCAAATTAATACTTACCGGTCATGAATTCCATTATTCATCCCTGGTAAATAATAAAGAAACACCTAACTGGGTTCAAACAACATCTAATCCAGGCATGCAAGTAAGTGACGGTTTCAGGAAATCAAACTGTTTTTCATTTTATTCTCATATTTACTGGGGCTCAAATTCTTCATGGATTAAATACATCATTAATCTTACAAAACAATAGTTTTACTAGAAACCATTTTAGCTTTAAAACCTGCAATAAAGTGAGGAACAATGAAAAAGCAATCCCCTGCGGACCCTAGAAAACGGAAAGGTTTGATCATTGTAAACACTGGGGAGGGAAAAGGGAAATCTACCGCGGCATTCGGCCTTGCCATGCGTGCAGCAGGAAATAAAATGAATGTATTCATTATGCAATTCATGAAAGGACAATGGAAGGCAGGAGAGCGTAAATCTTTTGAAAAGCTTTCCCCTTACGTAGAGGTGGTCCCGATGGGAGATGGGTTTACCTGGGACACCAATAATATCGAGCAAGATAAAGCCACCGCTCGAAAAGCTTACGAAATAGTGAAAGAAAAATTATTGAGCGAAAAGTACCAAATGGTAATATTTGAAGAAATGAACTATGTATTGCATTACCAGTTTTTTCCTGAGGACGAGTTCCTGGAATTACTTAAAAATAAACCGGAAAAGGTTCATGTCGTCTGCACAGGAAGAAATGCCTCTGAAAAATTAATAGAAATGGCCGACTTGGTTACAGAAATGAAAATGATCAAACACCCTTTTAAAGAGCAGGGAATACCTGCACAAAAGGGAATTGAATTTTAACCTATCGAAGAATCTGTAATTTGAAATTTTTATCCGCTCTAGTTTTTTTAACAATTATCCCAGTTCCTTCTCGATTCATAACCAACGAGGGAAGGCAGGTCCTTTATTTCCCCCTCGTCGGTCTGGTCATAGGATGTCTGCTTTATGGAGTGGATCAAATTCTGATCCTGGCCCCCTACCCGGAAGTTCGCATTGTCGGCGATGTCTTATTCTTAGCTATTATATCCGGTGCATTACACCTGGATGGATTAGCCGACACCGCAGACGGTTTTTTTTCGCATCGTCCCCGTGAAAAAATCCTGGAAATCATGAAAGATCCACGAATTGGGGTGATGGGAGTACTGGCCATCCTTTTTTGCATACTCTTGAAATTAGCCGGAGTAGCTGGGATAATCCACTCAGAATCATTAATTTGGCTTATTATAGTACCGGCTCTCGGAAGAACGGCGCAGGTCATTGGCTTAGTCTTTGTCAAACATGTCCCCTCTGAAAAGACTTTGGCTGAAAATTTTTATCAGCATGGAAAATATTTGCTTTTAATATTTTGCCCCCTGCCCTTTGCCATCCTGTTTTATATGGACTGGATGATGGGACTAGTGGCTCTTATAACATTTGCCCTATTGCTAATAAGTTTGCTGCTATATTTTAAGAAAATAATCGGAGGCATCACTGGGGATACCTTGGGTGCCGCCTCGGAAATCTTGGAAACTGTATTTTTATTAATCGGTGGAATAAGCGTTTCAATTTATTAAGCGCGCTAGGTGAAATCATGTCTGGAAAAACAGTTTTAGTCACAGGAGGAAGCCGCAGTGGTAAAAGCCGTCACGCTCTCCAATTAACTGCCGCTAATGTGGGTCCAAAATTATTTATAGCCACAGCAGAACCTTTTGATGAGGAAATGTCTGAAAGGATTAAAAAGCATCAAAAAGAACGTGGCAAGGAATGGGTCACCATTGAAGAACCTCTTGATCCGGCAACTGTAATAAGAGAAAAAGGAAACCGGCCGGGCTATATAGTTATAGATTGCATTACTTTATGGTTGAGTAATATGATCATGAAGAATATGGAAAGACAAACCATTCTAGAGCGGGTAAATAACTTTATCAGTGAATGCAAAATTTGCACAAGTGATATTATTGTCATCACAAATGAATTGGGATCAGGAATTGTTCCGATGGAGCCTTCTGCAAGATCTTTTCGCGATATTGCAGGCGAAACCAACCAGATTCTTGCATCAGAATTTGACGAAGTGATTAGTATGGTATCAGGAATCCCCGTCACCATAAAAACTCCGCAAAAAGACCAAAACACCAAGCAATCTGAAGAAATTATTTCAGAACACGAATTTACACCAGGAAAAAAGCAGGGGCTTTACGAAGCAATATATAAGCGTCGGGATGTGCGCCATTTTATCCCGAAACCCATTGATCCTGTAAAATTGGGCCGAGTTTTAGACGCTGCCCATCACGCAGGTTCCGTTGGCTACATGCAGCCCTGGAATTTTTTGGTCATCACCGATCCAACAGTGAAAAACAAAATCTCTTTGAATTTTAAAAATGCCAACGAAGAGGCAGCTAAAAAATTTAGTGATGACAAGCAGAAACTATACAATTCTCTCAAACTAGAAGGAATTCAGGATGCGGCAGTCAATATTTGCGTGACCTGCGACCGCACGCGTTTTGGTCCTAACGTATTAGGGCGAAACACTGTTTTTGAAACTGACCTGTTTAGCACCTGTTGCGCAGTGCAAAATCTCTGGCTCGCAGCCCGAGCAGAAGGACTGGCCGTAGGCTGGGTAAGCATTTTGTCGCAAGACCAGCTAAAACAGGATTTGGATATTCCCGACCATATTCAACCCGTGGCTTATTTATGCGTCGGTCATACTGAAGCATTTTATCCCAAGCCCATGCTCGAATCAGCAGGATGGGCCCAACGACTACCTGTTGAAAATTTAATTTACTATAATAAATGGCAGGGGACACCGACTGACTTCAAAGTTCAATTATCCAATTCCGCTAAAAATGATCGATAATAAAATCCCTGAAAAGAATCAAGTATCGGATATCCCCTATCCATCGCATGGGGGAAACCCGCAAGCTGTGGCTAAATCTTCCTGCATCGATGCCGACCAACTCATTGATTTCAGCGCAAGCATTAATCCATTACCGCCTCCAAATTGTGTATCACAACTCTTGCTGGAAACACCCCGGCTCTTGCGTGAATATCCAGATCCTGATTGCTCATTGATAACACGAAGAATTTCACAGGCAACAGGAGTTCCTGAAAATTGGATTCGTGTGACCAACGGTTCTACCGAAATAATTTATCTCCTCCCTCATTTACTCCATGAAGGTCAGGAAGTGGCTATTTTTGACCCCTGCTTCTCAGAATATGAAAAGGCTTTTCAGGCGTTTGGATTTCGACCCAATTCGATAGCTTTATCGGCCGACAAAAAATTTCAAACCGATCCTTCGACACTATTTTCTCAATTAAATAGCATTAACGAACTTAAAGTAATTGTTTTAGGGAATCCCGCAAGTCCCACAGGAAAACTTTATGGTGAGTTTTTGCCTAATTTGCAGGAATATTGCGAAGAGAGAAATATTATTTTAGTTTTAGATGAGGCTTTTATCGATTTTTCTTCGGTAGAGTTTTCAGGCTGGAATTTGTTAAAAAGGAGCGCAAATCTCATTCTGATTAGATCCTTGACCAAATTTTATTCCATCCCTGGATTAAGAATTGGTTATGGAATCTTGCATCCAGAAAAAATCAAACAAATTGATAAATATCAATATCCTTGGTCAGTGAATGCTTTGGCCCAAGCTGTTGGTGCTGAAGTAGTTATTGATAAAACCTTTCAAGAAAAATCCAGAAGCTGGATTACAGATGAAAGAAACTTTATGTTTCAGGCCTTAAACTCGGTCCAGAGTATCGAAGTTTTTTCTTCGGAAGCCAATTTTCTTTTATTTCGCATACGAAATAATAACAAAGCCATTGCCCATGACTTGTATACACATTTGCTATCACAATCTCTTCTAATAAGGAACTGTGGGAATTTCAAGGGCCTAGATGAAAGTTTTTTTCGAGTTTCGGTAAGAGAACGCAAGGATAATCAAAAATTGTTAGATTCAATTTATGATTATTTTTCAACCCGGTAACGGGGTTTTAATCAATGAGTTTTTCTTTTCAAATAGCCATCGCATTTATCGCCGATCTTTTGATCGGGGACCCCAAAAACTACCCCCACCCAGTAAATGTCATCGCTCACCTGGCTTTCCGATTAGAAACCTTTACCCGCAAATCAATTTCCAACCTTAAGGTAGCGGGAATACTCACTACAATTTCGATTGTCAGTCTATCCTTTTTAACTGTATGGCTGATTGTTGAAGGATTTAGTTTTATCCATCCCTGGCTAGGTTGGATTACTTCTATTTTATTTATTTATACGACTCTTTCTGTTCGCAGCCTTTATGTAGAAAGTCTGCCTGTATTACAATACCTGAATGAATCCAATCTGGTAAAAGCCCGGGAAAGCTTATCAAACATTGTGGGACGCGACACAAGTAACTTGGATAAAGAAGAAATTGTTAGAGCGACGGTTGAAACCGTTGCTGAAAGCACTGTTGATGGAATTATCGCTCCTTTATTTTTCGCTTTACTGGGAGGAGCTCCGCTAGCGATTGCTTACAAAGCTATTAATACCATGGACTCACTCTTCGGCTATAAAAATGATGCCTACTTAAATTTTGGCTGGGCTTCAGCTCGTCTTGATGATTTAGCAAACTGGTTTCCAGCAAGGTTATCATTACCAATTATGGCTATAAGCGCATGTCTTTGTGGACTGAGCGGAAAAAACTCTTTAACAATAGGAATGCGGGATGGCACAAAACATCCCAGCCCTAATTCAGGGTTTCCGGAAGCCGCTGTGGCGGGAGCACTTGGGATACGTCTCGGAGGAACCAGTTTCTATTCAGGAAAAAAGAATGTAAAACCTTTCATTGGTGATGGTTCAAGGCAACTAGAGATATCGGACATCACTCAGAGCCATAAAATAATGTTTTTATCTGCCTTGCTGGCTCTAATGTTTGTGCTTTTAATAGAAATATCTCACCAACCTTTTTAGTAGAATGATCTAAAATCGGATTCTATTAGATTTAAGCTTCCCATTTCATTTATAATACTAAGACTATGGCGATGACTCGAACCAATAGAAGACTATTTCTTTCTGTATTCTTCCTTTTATCCTTAACTTCTCTTGCCGAAAGTGGAGTTTTTCCGGTCGATAGCGATTTTGATGGAAAACTCGATCAATGGCAGCATAAGTCAGAGGACGGCCGCCTGTTGAAGGTAGAATACGATAAAAATGGTGATGGGAAGATCGACCAGATAGACGTTTTTGAGGGCCGTGAGAAACCCATTCGCGTTGAATTAGATCGCAATTTAGACGGAACTTTGGATCAGGTGCAGCATTACTCCAAAAATTTCACTCTGGAATACGTTGAAAAAGACTCCAAATATTCCGGCATGATTGATTGGCGCGAAATCTATGGCCCAAATAGCAAAGTGGCGCGTCTGGAAACGGATGAAAACCATAATGGCAGAATGGATGTCTTTCAATATTTTTCTGAGAATGGGAAAATTAATCGAGTGGAATATGACACCTCCCATGATGGAAAAATTGATCGATGGGAAATTTTTGGGGACGGAGAGATTTTGGAGTCAGTCCGCTTCGACACTAACCATGATAAAAATCCCGATCAGTGGCAGTTTTTTAATAATTCCACACAATTGATTCGAGTTGAACACGATTCTAATTTTGACAGCGTGACTGACCGTTGGGAATATTTTGATGAATACGGAAATTTAGAGCGCGTTGAATTAGATAAAGACCAGGATGGCAAACTCGATACCATTAAAAGGAAGTAATAACGACCAATTATGAAACATTTCAAATCCCATATTTCTATTTTCATCTCTGTTCTTTTTATTTATTCATGTGCCCCAAAACCTACCCTGGAAGTTCCAGAACCTTATAAAAAAGGACAACAGTATTTTCATAATGTGTGCTCCAACTGTCACGGATCCGATGCAATGGGCAAGCATACTCAGGCACCCCGCCTCATAGACGAAGAGTATCTGGCCGATAATTTCTCAGACGCTGATATTCGTGAAATCGTTTTGAACGGCACGGATAAAATGCCCCCGCAAAAAAAGAATGTGACCTCAGATGAAATCACAGAAATTATTAAATATCTGCGTTATTCCCAAAAAGCTGCAGGCCTTGAATTAGAAGAGGAGGATGAAGATGCAGTCTCTACCGATAATGATGACTGACACCTTCAACAACCATCGACCCGTTCATTTTCATGCTTGATTTTATTCGAAACACCCTGGAATCTATTAAGCCCGTCTCTTCCCTTCGTCTAAAAAGCGCACAAACTCATCTCGACTCTCTCACCAAACCTCCTGGAAGCCTTGGCCTTCTGGAGGATTTGGCAAAAAAATATGTAGCCATCCGCGACACAGATCATCCCACTATTAACAAGAAATCTATTATTGTATTCGCGGCAGACCATGGTGTCACCGCAGAAGGCATCAGTGCTTATCCGGCTGAAGTAACACCTCAAATGGTTCAGAATTTCCTAAATGGAGGAGCCGCCATAAATGTTCTGGCAAAGCAACAGAACGCGGAAATTCTGGTTGTGGATATTGGCGTTAATCATAGATTTGAACCACATCCTGAATTGCTGGACAGGAAAATTGCCTTTGGAACTCGAAACATGGCTAAAGAACCAGCCATGACCCGGTCTGAAGCCGAAGAGTCCATTACCATTGGTATTCAGATCGCAGCACAACTTGCCGAGAAAGATACTGACCTTTTGGCAACCGGTGAGATGGGAATCGGGAATACTACAGCCAGCTCCGCAGTATTCTCTGTACTGGGCGGGCTTTCTCCAAAGCAAGTTACTGGGCGCGGAACAGGCATAGACGACGCAACTCTGGACAAAAAAGTTTCTGTGATTCAACAAGCAATTGACAAACACGCTCCCAACCCGGATGACCCCATAGACATTCTCAGCAAAGTAGGCGGATACGAGATTGGTGGAATTATGGGTTTAATATTAGGTGCTTCCTCAAAAAATATTCCTGTTGTTGTCGACGGGTTTATTTCCAGTGCTGGCGCGGCTCTGGCCATTAAACTCAATCCTTCAGTAAAGGATTATATATTTTCTTCGCACCGCTCGACAGAACCTGGGCATCAGGTATTTTTTGACCTCCACCAAGCCTCTCCCCTGTTGGATTTAAAAATGCGTTTGGGCGAAGGAACCGGAGCGGCATTAGCTTTTAACCTTATAGAGGCCGGGGTTAGAATATATTCTGAAATGGCTACATTCCAAAGTGCGAGTATCTCCAATAGCAACGAAGGCTGATGCGCTTATCATTTTTCTGCATCTATTCGGGCTTGCTACTCTTGGTAATGGCTTCCCCGGTTTTGGCATTTGATGATGATTCCAGGGATGATAGCAGTTCGCAATCCCTTAATACCTTTTGTGCGAACAACCAGATTCTCAATGATACCCCTTCCCTAAAATCTTCCTGTCAGGGAGATATCGTTAATCTTCAGAAACAAAATGCGATCCTACTAAAAAACGGCAAAGAATTTTCTCGCAGCCCCGTTTTGGATTTCAAAATCAGCAGAAATGGTAAGGTGTATTATCGCACCCGAAATGGCCCTTTTTTATCAGACGAATCAGGGAAGTTAGAGAGTCTAGGTGGAGCAGTGATTATCTATCTGGTTTCTAAACAGGGTGATATCGTATATTTGAACGATCAAGGGATTGTTTTTAAGAATGGAGAGCCCCTAAACCAAAGTCGAGGAAGAGTCACCTTTCAGAAAAAAGAGACCTCTCTTACCGGGCAAAGGTTTTATAATGCTCCCAACCTTGCGATATCAAAGAATGGTCGAGCCATTTATATAAACGATATGGGCCTGCTTTATGTTGACCAGATAGTCATGAGTGCCCACACAGCAAAAGTCCTCGAATTCAAGGTCGACTCTAAAGGGACAGTATTTTATCTGGATGATTTGGGTCGATTATTTAAAAATAGAACAAAGATGATCCGAAAACCTGTGAAGGTAAAAGAGTTTAAACTTAATGCTCGTAGCCAGATTGCTTATCTGACTGATGGGTCCACCAGAAATCTTTACTTTGAAGATCAGAATCTTTCTGCAGGATCGCATCGCATACTGAGTTTCAGCTTCACCGGCACCGGAGAAGTAATATATAGCGATGACAAAGGACGTTTGTGGAAAGGGGGACAATTAATAAGCAAATAAGACTTGGTAAAATTATGCGGGTCCAATAATTACCGAACTCAACCATTTCGATTCCCCATAACCCGTATTGAACAACTTGACAGGGATAAGGATTTTGGCTAGATTGAGCCCTCCTTTTAAATCTTAACTTATTCTTCTTTATTATAATTTGGAGTTCAGAATGTCTGATGAAAGCTATATTCAATCCCTTTTTGCAGAACGCCTGGGTGGCAGTCAATTTGGGAAAGATACAAAAATTTATAAATTTGAAAAAATAAAGCGAGCAAAACGTGCAGCGCTTGATGCCAACCCCGATAAAACCTTATTTGATATGGGAGTGGGAGAGCCTGACGAGATGGCCGACCCTGGTGTTGTAAAAACCCTGCAACTTGAAGCTGAAAAAGCAGAAAATCGTGGCTACACGGATAACGGTGTCGAAGAATTTAAAGTGGCCGCCTGCAAATACATGGATAGTATTTTTGGTGTAAAAGGGTTGGAACCGGGAAAGCATGTTAATCATACTATCGGATCTAAACCCGGTCTGGCAATGGCTCCTGCAATTTTTATCAATCCTGGAGACAGCACTCTGATGACCGTTCCCGGTTATCCTGTAATGGGAACTCACACCCAATATCTGGGTGGTGAAGTGGTTAACCTTCCTTTAACAGAAGCCAATAATTTTCTTCCTGACTTAAAAAGTATCGATTCCGCCACCCGCGAGAGAGCAAAAATTTTATATCTGAACTACCCCAATAATCCTACAGGTGCCAAGGCCACTCGCGAATTTTATGAAGAGGCCATCGCATTTGCCAAACAAAATAATATTATCATTATCCAGGATGCGGCCTATGCGGCCCTGACCTATGACGGAAAATCTGAAAGTTTTCTATCGATACCTGGCGCAATGGATGTTGGAGTTGAGTTCCATTCTCTCTCAAAGGCTTACAATATGACTGGCTGGCGCATTGCCTTTATTGTCGGCAATGAGCTCATTGTCAAAGGGCTTTCCCATGTGAAAGACAATATAGATTCCGGTCAATTTGCGGGCATCCAAAAGGCAGGAATTTATGCTCTTGAGCATCCAGAAATTACAGAAAGAATTGTAATCAAGTATAAGCGCCGATTATCCATGCTAGTAGAAACTCTCAACTCCGTGGGTTTCAGTGCAACTATGCCCGGTGGGTCGTTCTTTCTGTATGTAGGGGCACCAAAAGGAATAAAAGGAGGGCGTAAATTTGCCAACGGTGAAGAATTTTCTCAGTTTCTAATTACCGAAATGTTGATATCAACAGTTCCCTGGGATGATGTTGGAAATTACGTTAGGTTTTCGGCAACGTTTGCAGCTAATGGCGAAGAAGAAGAAATCCAAATCATGAAAGAAATTAAAAACCGCCTTTCTACCGTGGAATTCGAATTTTGACCTTGGGCGTGAAGCTGTAATAATAAACGTTAACCTTAACTCCCCAAATGTGTACAGTGAGCCACCTCTGCAATTGGCGGGCAACCGTATTTTCGGCTTGATAGACTAATGCAAATTGGGTCCGGAGTAGATCATTTCATGAAACATAAAGCCTTCATCGGAATCGGCTCGAACCTGGGTACCCCGGCAGGAAATTGTGAGAAGGCCATTGACCTTCTAAATGCCGCGCTTGAGATAGAAGTTGTTCACCGATCCAGTCTGTACGAATCAGAGCCCGTGGGAGAAATCAAACAAAACTGGTTCGTCAATACTGCGGTCGCCATAAAAACTTCACTCGCCCCCGATGAATTGCTAAACACAGTTTTAAAAATTGAAAAAAATATGGGGAGAGAGCGCAGAGAAAAGTGGGGGCCCAGAATTATCGATTTAGATTTGCTGGCTTATGAGAGTAGCGTGATCAATTCCGTTACTCTCACCCTTCCTCATCCAGAAATGCTGAAGAGACGTTTTGTCCTTTTACCGTTGTGCGAATTCGCTGGAGATTATATGCATCCAGTAGAAAACAAATCGATCCATGCCCTGTTGAAAATGCTTCCAGAAAATCCACAGGTCAGAAAGATATCTTCGACGTTATAAATCATCCACCTTGATGATTTCCATTCGGGTCAACGCATCATCGCGCAATTCTTCCCAGGGAATTTTCCCCTCATCCCTTTCCAGAAAAGGAATCTTACTCCGGGTAACAGGATTTTTAGGCATGAAAACCGAACAACAATCGGGTTGAGGCTCAATACTGGTCTCATAGGTTCCAATTTCTATTGCCTTATTGATGATGCTATCTTTATTCATTCCGACTAAGGGTCGAAATACACTTAATGTTGTGACACAAGAAACAGCAGCGAGGTTTTCCAAAGTCTGCGAAGCCACCTGACCCAACGACTCTCCCGTAATCAATGCAAGAAAGTGATAGCGGTCAGCAATTTCCTCGGCGATGCGGTACATCATGCGACGGTAAAGAACCACTCTATTTTCTTCATTGCAGTGGTCGCGAATTGCGCTCTGCATATCTTGAAAAGGAACCACAAACAAGGTTGCCCGGGCTTGAAAACGATTGATTTTTTTTGCCAGACGTAAAACTTTGTCGTACCCTCCCCTGCCAAGAAAAGGTTGATTGTCAAAAAACACAAAATGTACCCTGCAGCCCCTGCATGCCATCATGTAGGCAGATACAGGGCTATCAATTCCTCCAGATAGCAGACAAAGGACATTCCCAGAACTCCCGACAGGAAGCCCAGGCAGTCCTGGTTCCCGGTTATCAAAAACCACAGTTTCTAATCTACCAATTTCAATCTCAAGAACAAATTCCGCCTCTTTAATATTAACCGTCAGACCTTTTGAGCTCAATTGTTTCATAATCCGTGAGCCCACCTCGAAATTGACTTCCGGCGAAGTTTGGGGAAAAGATTTTGCAGAACGTCGGGTCCTGACACAAAACTTCATCGAACCTGCAGACAATAATTTAGGCTCAATCCATTGAACCCCTAAGGCGGAGATCGCCTCAAAATCAGGTGCCATGGAAACTCCAATGCTGAATGAAGCGATACCGGGAACTTTCTTTAACCGAGTCGTGCATTCCTGCGCAAAACTGGAGGGGATATCTAAAAGGATTCTGCCACGAGGCGAGCGATAAGAAATATCATCGGAACAGGAAAGCTCACGTTTAATATTTTTCAGGAGACATTTTTCGAAATATTTCCTGTTCTTTCCCTTCAATCCGATTTCATCATAACGGATCAAGACCGTTTTTCGTTCCGTCATCGATATTAAGCTTTTTGCAAAAAGGTGGGATAAAGGGTCTGGTAGGCTACTCCAAAAGCTTCCAGAAATTGATCAACATCTTCAAGGGTATTATTCTCGGAAAATGAAATCCGCAAACTACAACGGGCCTGCTCTTCGTTCAATCCTAAACCCATAAGAATTTTGGAAGGTTCTTTAGATTGAGCGCTGCAAGCACTACCCATTCCCACAAAAATATCTTTTTGCTCCAGATGGTGCAGGACGACCTCTCCTTCAACAGGAGAGAAGGAAAAATTAACCATCCCTGGTGATTGACGTGTCGCATCTGCATCAATCAATGAATTAAAGCGAATATTCAATTCAGACTGCTGGTCTTGTAAACATTTAAGGCCTTGAATTAAACGGCGGCTTAAATTTTCAAGATGTTTTTGATTTTGCTCACTGCGTTCAACAGCTTGCTGGATAGCTGTCTCCAATCCCATTATAAGTGGTAAGGGGAGCGTACCGGAACGAACACCAAATTGCTGTTTGCCTCCATGCATCTGTGGGCTCAAAACCAACCTGGAATCGTAAACAAGTAAACCAATACCCTTAGGCCCATGAATTTTATGACCCGAGATGGAATAACCCGCAAGACCTTTCCACATATCAGGATTCAGTACAATTTTCCCTATTGCCTGTACCCCATCCAAAAACAACTTGGTCTGCGGAGATTCTTTTTCTAAAGCAGAAGCTACTTGCAAAGGATCATTCACCGTGCCCAGTTCATTATTCACATGCGAAAGACAGAGAAGCTTTACACGATTCTCATTTAAAGTAGAAATAGAATTCAAATCCAGTCGACCCTCTACTTGAAAAGGAAGCAAAGAAAGCGGGTCATTGCCAAACTGTTTAAAAAATGCAAGGCTCTCGGTAACGCTTGGATGCTCCAAGCCTAAAAAAGCAGTTTTTTTGTCAGGAAAACATAACCCCTTTATAAAAAGGTTATTGGACTCCGTTCCACCACTGGTAAATAGAAGACGATGTGTTGAAGGTATTTGGAGATATCCCGCAATAGATTCAGCCGACTTCTCAATAAGGCGTTTCGCGTCCAAACCTATTCGATAGGGCGTCCCACTATTTGCAAAACACTTTTGCATTGTTTCTTGAACCCGCTCTATCACCTCCCCATTCATCGGGGTGGTCGCAGCATTATCGAGGTATATCATTATCTCTAATCCTCACACTTTAAGGCTCATAGGGATCAAGTAATTTTTGTTCCATTCCCAATTGATCCAAAATTCGAGCAACCACAAAATCCACAAGCGATTCAAAACTATTTTGCCCCTGATAAAACCCTGGAGAAGCTGGGAGAATCAAAGCTCCAGCTTGGTCAAGAGCTAAAAGGTTTTTAAGATGAATGGTGCTAAAAGGAGTTTCACGCGGAACAAGTATCAATTTTCGTTTTTCCTTTAACATTACATCTGCAACACGTTCTATCAGGGTCCCTGACACTCCCGCAGATATCCTCCCCAATGTTCCCATACTAGCTGGCACCACCACCATTGCATCAACATTAAAAGAGCCGCTTGCGATAGAACTATTCATGCGCGAAGTTTTATGCAAAGTCACCTGTTCACCTGAAAAATAAGAGGGTGAAAGGTCTAATTCTAGTTTCAACAATTCAGCGCCCCGGTCGGAAATAACCACATGAACTTCTGCCTGAGGCTTTAAACAATCAAAAAGACGCTTAGCATAACAAACGCCGCTTGCTCCAGTGATTGCCAGTACAATTCGTTTCATCTAATTAAAGTCAAATAGGTCATCTATCTCTGCCTGAACTTTTTTATGAACATCTGAAATCGAACCAACACTCTCTATAAACCTTATGTTTGGTCCATTGAAGCGTTTAAAAATATCCTGCACATTTTTTAAATAATCCAGCTTTTCAAACGCACTTTTTTGGTCCCTGGATGATTCAATTCTCTCCAGACAGGCCTCAGCAGAATTCAAGAAAATCAAAACCCGGTCAGGAATCGGAGCAAACTTTTCATTTTCCAATCGAATTTGATCCGGGTCCAACCCCAGAGCTCCTTGATACGCGGCTGTAGAAAAATAATATCGATCCATGATCACCACCTTATTTTCTTTTAATGCTGGCATAATATTGATTTCAATGTCCTCTTTCCGGTCATTGACAAACCAGCTTAACTCCTCCTCAGGGCTGATATCCCCCCTACCTTCACTGAGAAGACGCCGAATTTTCATCCCCCATGTACCCCGAGTAGGTTCCGCTAAAGCTATATTAGGCACCTTCTTTTCGCTTAAAGATTTTGCCAGCAGATTACACTGCGTGCTTTTGCCTGTCCCATCGATTCCCTCAAAAACAATTAAAACTCCGCGTGCAGGCTTCAAGGCTACCCTTCCTGAAAGATTATAAACCGACCCCAGTCTATAAAATTTGAGAGGCTTTTACGAACTAATTAATAATCTAAAAAAAGCGTAATGTAATTTAACCTGGGGAAGTTTTCAAGCTTTAATGGGGAGTTGAAGAAAATGGAAGGGGTCCTTGCGATACTAATTATTACTTTTAATTCGCAAGGCCCCTGAGAGGACAAATACTTTTGTTAAAATCAATATTTAAACTGGCCCACCAGGTTTTGCAGGTCTGCAGACATTTGCGCCAATTCGTTCGCAGCGCCCTGATTCTGAAGAATCCCTTGAGAGGTGTCCTTAGCGGCTTGAGCCACACCGTCGATATTCTCAGTAATTTCATTAGCTCCTTGAGCAGCCTCTCCCACATTCCGACCAATTTCTGCCGTAGTCGCCGTCTGCTCTTCAACAGCACTGGCGATGGTATTGGAAATGTCATTAATCTGGTTAATGATCATACTAATTTCGCCTATCGCATCAATGGCACTGCCTGTATCCGTTTGGATAGCCTGAATCCTGGAACTAATTTCATCGGTAGCTTTTGCGGTTTGATTTGCCAACTCTTTAACCTCATTGGCAACCACAGCAAATCCTTTTCCAGCTTCTCCCGCCCTCGCCGCCTCAATAGTAGCGTTCAAGGCCAAAAGGTTAGTTTGTTCGGCAATGGAAGTGATAACTTTGACAACCTGCCCTACCTCCGCACTACTTTCACCTAATTTTGAAATGGTGGCATTCGCGGAATCAGCGACCTGAACCGCCGATGAGGCAACTCTTGCCGCTTCATTAGCATTTTGAGCGATCTCTCTAATGCTTGTCTCCATTTCTTCTGCTCCCGTTGCAACCGTTTGAACATTCTTGGTGACCTCCTGGGAGGCGGCCGAGACTACATTAGCTTGAGCAGAAGTTTCTTCAGCCGTACCCGCCATTTCCTGGCTGACCGATGTCATTTCCTCAGAAGAAGAAGCCAAAGTTTGGGCCGTGGCGGCCATTTTTTTAATATTTCCCCTGAGATTTTCAAAAAAAGCCTTTAACCCTGCGCCCATTTGCCCAATAGCATCATTTCCATTAACCGTGATATTCTGCGTGAGGTCGCCTCCAGCGGCGGCAGTAACAACCTCAAGTATGCTATCCACATTACCCTGAAGCTCCTTAGCCACTTTTCTTTCTTGTTCTTGCCTTTCCATAACCTCTTTCTTCTCACGCTCTTGCCTTCCCTGCAACTCATGCGCCTCCTGACGCTCTTTTTCCTGAATTTCAATCACCTGTAGTCTTTCTCTCTCTTCAGATAATTTCTTTTCTTCCAATTCCTTTGTCATTTGTTGAAAGGCAATTGCTAAATCCCCTTTCAAATCATATTTTCCATCCAACTTGCCCGCCGCAATATCTTCTGCCTGCCGAGCAATCTGCTGCATGGAATCAGTCATATTATTGTAGGCTAATCTGAGCTGACCAATTTCATCTGTAGACTCAATAACCATATTTTCCTGTTTTAAATCACCTTCAGCTATACCTCGCATAGCTACCATAAGGGTCTGAAGCCTGCGGGCAATACTTCGCGAAAAGACAATGGAACAAATGGACCCAAAAGCAAAAGCGACTACAATTAAAACAAGAGAAACACTTCGAATTGCGGCGTTAGAATCCACGACTCTCTTACCTGCTTCATTAACACTGATTTTTGCCTTATTGAGTAGTTTATTCAATTCCCCATCAATTATCATAGCCTCACTACGACCATCGGAAACCATCGAGTTTCCCAGAACCCTATTCTCATCAATATAAGCATCAACGGATGACATTAGTCTTTCCGTGAATTTTTCAACCTTGGGTTGAATTTTTGCTACTAGTTTGGGATCGGATTTCTTAAAACTTGCCAAAATTTTATCCAGTTTCGCCTTTTGTGCCATGGCATTGTCTTCAGCTTCATTCTGCCAACTTACAGCAAGATCTGTCATCCAGTAACGTAGTTGGGAAAAAGTACTGGAGGCAGTGCTCACTGCCTCCAGTCTTTTCATAGAATCTTGTTGTACTAAAATCACATCATTAGCTTTTCCCAACTCGTTAAAAACATAAAGTAGGGATCCAGCCAACAATAGAAGGATTAAACCATTAAGAAGTATAATTTTCGCTCCTATATTCAAGTTAAGCCCTTTCATAGCACAACGCTCCCCAAAGATTAGTTATAGATAACAAAACTGATGGCACCACCCAACTCGCCCAGCTTGCCGCCTTCTTTTTTACCACCGGTAATATCCTTCTCACCTTTAGGTTCACCATGGCAGTTCAGGCAAGCTTTTTTATAGTATTCAGGGAGAATGAGTCGAAATGCAGCTTTCCCCTTATGCTTGGCATCGGCTGTGAAAACTTTATTCTTTTCATAACCAGCACTTTTGAATTTATTTTCTATGACATCTGCTTCCCATTTATCGGGACGATTAGCTCGGTTACGAACATAGCTTTTAGGCGCCGTTAGCTTGATGTACGCTTTGCCGCCAATATTTTTATTAAAACCATCGCCCATCTGTTTTGCAAATATTGCCGGTAGAAATCCTTTTAAGCCTTTACCCTTTTCATTGATCAATGCCTGGGCATTGTTCATGACGTCCTTGATAGCATTTATTAGCGCTGTCTAAGTTTGTCCCTTTAGAGACCCAGCGTCTGCCATTTTAAAATCGTTACCTGTGGCCTTTTTATAATTTTCTTTCGTTTTGGCGACCACAACATCGGCAGAAAGTCCTTTGTCCCCTTTGGAAGCATCATTGATTAATTTTTGACTCTTGGCGACAACACCCCGTGCGGCACGGTAAATTGTGGTTATTTCCGTCCCTATCGCAGCCTTTTCCTCATTAGATAATGCGGCTCCGGCAGAAGCCGTGAAGAAAAAAGACAGCATAAATGCAACCAAGCCAAAAGACAGGGTTCGCGCAACAAACTTGTTCATTTCCATAAAATTTCCCTCCGAAAAATTTTCAGGTTTAAACACTTTGGCATTATCAGAACCTTAAACAGTGCAAATGGAACAAAATTATTTTGGCCCAATTTAAAACTCACCAGACCGGAACTCAAAAGTGTAGGAATACTCCTATACATTGGGAATATTTCTACAATATAGTAAAACTATGGCAATTAGCAACTATTTTTATATAAACAGTAAAAGTTAATACCTGCGACACAAAAACAACTGCAATAAATACATATAAATACAGATCAAATCGTTTTACATCAAAGTTTACAAGGTATTGGAGGAGGGATAAAAAAAGGTGCCGGCGGAACGAGAACTAATCATTCCGCCGGTTTAAAAGAAAGTCATGCGTTTAAAGCAGTTTTTAATACTTGAAGCGACTGACCAATTTTTGCAATTCTGCGGCCATATCAGCCAATTCATTAGCGGCTACTTGGTTTCTATCTATTCCTGCAGAGGTATCCTGAGCGGCCTGAGCCACGCCAGAAATGTTTCGGGATATTTCTTCTGACCCCGTTGCGGCTTCATTTACATTGCGACTGATTTCAGCGGTTGTGGCCGTTTGTTCCTCCACAGCACTGGCAATTGTATTGGAGATATCATTAATTTGATTGATCACCATAGAGATTTCACCAATCGCATCAACCGCTCCTTCTGTATCAGTCTGAATTGCCTGAATTTTTGAACTGATCTCATCGGTCGCCTTCGCGGTTTGGTTGGCCAATTCTTTAACCTCATTGGCAACAACAGCAAAACCCTTTCCGGCTTCTCCTGCCCTCGCCGCTTCAATGGTAGCATTTAGCGCTAGCAAATTGGTCTGTTCGGCAATTGAAGTGATCACTTTAATTACCTGACCTATTTCAGCACTGCTATCTCCCAGCTTGCCCACCGTAGTATTTGCAGTTTCTGCCACTTTCACAGCATTAGCGGCAACCCTTGCAGCCTCGTTAGCATTCTGGGCTATTTCCTTAATACTGGCTCCCATTTCTTCGGTTCCAGTCGCTACAGTTTGGACATTTTTACTGATTTCTGACGAGGCGTCAGAAACTACGTTTGCCTGAGCGGTGGTCTCTTCGGAATTACCGGCCATTTCCTGACTCACCGCATTCATTTCCTCGGAGGAACCCGTTAGTTTTTTAGCCATGTCCGCTATGTTGGAAATATTACTGCGGATATCAGAAAGGAATTTAGCGAGTCCCTCTCCCATTTTTCCAATAGCATCATCCCCCTTGACATCAATGGTATTCGTCAAGTCGCCATTTGCGGCAGAGTCTACCACCGTAAGCATTGAGTCCACTTTATCCTTTAACTGTTCTGCCATTTTCACTTCACGTTCAGTGGCCGCCTCTGCTTCTTTTTCTTTGGCAATCTGTTCAGTAACAATTCCCCAATCAACCATCGGCCCTAAATAATTGCCATCGGTATCAATATTGGCAGACACACTTAACTTCAATAATTCAGGACCCACCCCAATAAAAGCGGTCATGGGTAGATTATCAGGGTCTGAAAGTATTTTACGCTGGTGAGCAGGGTTCTTATGAAAAACATCAATGCTTTGCCCTACAATTTCACTAACCTTGATGGGTAAATATTCCTCAATAGTTTTTAAAACACTAATTGACGCTGGATTAATATAGTCAATAACAAAATCCCTGTCAGCAGACATCATGTTCCCGGGGTTGTTTTCGACAAAACCTGCCAACCGGGAAACCTCTTTTTCCCTTTTAATGGAATCCGTTACCAAATCCCAAGAAATCATCGGCCCCAGATAGTTCCGGTTCTGGTCCAGGACAGCACTAGCCGTTAAAGAAATTGTTTCTTCCCCAAGACAGACCATGGAGCTATAAGGCAAATTTCTTGGGTCTCCAAGGAGCTTTCTTTGTTCCTGAGGATTTTTGTGGAAAATATCAATGGACTGGCCCAATACATCTTCAGGTTTAACTGGCAGAACATCCTTTAACATCTCCAGTAATTTTTGTGATTCAGGGTTTACATATTGGACGACAAAATTGTTGTCTGCGAAAAGGGTGGCACTGACTGAGTTTTCCATCATCGAAACGATTTTAGCCGTCTCGGTTTCAGTTTTCTTAATCGATTTCATGATAAACCAGATTCCAACAACCATCAGCACCACAAGAATTACCGCGAACAACGTGATACCAATAACCTTGTTCAACATTGCTGAATTGTTGGCAAGCTGAGTTCCAATAGGAGAAATAATTTCCAGCACACCCCGGACATCGTTCAGTTTCCAGTCATCCTTCGGTGTATCTGGACGGGAGTTATGACAATTCACGCATGCCTGAGCGACCATTTTGTCTGCCACAGCCACACGCACCACATCAACTCCCTCATATTTCTCCTGTTTCACAAAAACAGCATTCGGGTCATTCGCAAAAAACCCCAGAGCCTGTTTACCAAATTCATCCAGTTTTCGATTTTTACGATTCGGGAAAGGATATTCGCTATAAAGTTTTAGTTTGACATTATCTCCACTTTTTTTACTGAGCAGTTCACTCATGTCATGAATCAAAGTGGCAGGCAGAGGAATCCCATCCTTCATAGTTTTATGATCGTAAGAAATTTTAAGACCGGTATCATTGCCTTTAACCTTCTTGACAATACTTTTCACATAATATCCACGAAGGGTTTTGTATTGATCAATGATGGAAACAGCGTTCTCTTTACTGGCATCAATAGTATTAGTCAAGCTGGCATTGGAAATATAAATGATCAAGCCGACAATACTGACCCCCAAAATACCTACGATGGAGAACATGATTTTCCCCAAATGCTGTTTCAAAAATTTTTCATTCATTGCCTGACTCCAGTTTTACAAATAGACAAAAAGCAGATATTTTAATCGCCTCTTGAGATTAACTTAAGTTTTCAATTCAGACTCAATAAGCAAATTAATAGTACATGTAATTTCAAAAAGCAAAACCATACAGAAAAGTGAATATGGTGTAAAGTAAAAAATTCTGGAATATTAAATAAACAATACAGGAGAGTAAAAAACTTGGAACAGGATGGTATAAATCTTTGTGTCCTACAAATTCATAATCTTTTATTAATTTTGTATATCAAAGTCCTTTTAAAATTTGAACTGACCTACCAAATTTTTCAAATCACTGGCCATAACCGATAATTTTTCTGATGCTTTTTGGGTTTGGCTCACTCCCTGCGAAGTATTATCTGCCGCTTGCGCTACACCCAAAATATTTTGATTTATCTCAGCGCTTCCTTTCGCCGCCTCATTAACATTTCTGCCAATTTCAGCTGTGGTAGCAGTTTGCTCTTCAACAGCACTGGCAATCGTGTTTGAGATATCATTGATCTGATTAATGATCACGGTGATTTCACCGATGGCCTCTACCGAACCCTTGGTATCACCTTGAATGGCTTGAATTTTACTGCTTATTTCTTCCGTTGCTTTGGCTGTTTGGTTCGCCAGCTCCTTAACCTCGTTGGCGACAACGGCGAACCCTTTGCCCGCCTCCCCTGCCCGGGCCGCTTCAATTGTCGCATTCAAAGCTAACAGATTGGTTTGTTCGGCAATAGAATTGATCACTTTAATAACTTCACCGATCTCCGCACTGCTTTCACCCAGCTTGCCAACCGTCTCATTGGTGGTCCCGGCTACTTCAACTGCTGATGCCGCCACCTGGGCGGCTTCATGGGCATTGTGGGAAATTTCCTTAATGCTTGCACTCATTTCCTCAGAACCCGTAGCCACAGTTTGAACATTGCGACTGATTTCCTCTGAAGCTGCGGAAACCACATTGGCCTGCGCGGTAGTTTCTTCAGCATTGCCCGCCATTTGTTGACTCACTGAAGCAAGTTCACTAGAAGCGTCGCCCAATGATTGGGCGGTCTTAGATATATCACTAATATTTTTTCTTAAATCCTGAAAGAAAGCATCCAGACCTTCTCCCATTCTACCTATCGCATCATCTCCTCTAACAGAAATGGTCTTGGTCAGATCTCCCTGAGCCGCGGCAGTTACAACCTCAAGCATGCTATCAACATTACTCTGAAGCTCCTGGGCCACCTTTCTTTCCTGTTCCTGTCTTTCCAGAACCTCACGTTGCTCACGGTCCTGCCTTTCTTGCAAATCATGCGCCTCTTGACGCTCTTTTTCCTGCAGTTGGATGGATTGTTGTTTTGCTTTTTCTTCTGATAATTTCTTCTCATCAGTCTGATGAACCATTCTTTCCAAAGAACTTTCAAAATCCCCTTTTAATCCAAATTCTTTCGCGGTACTTTTTCCTGCAAGAATTTCTTCTGAATGCCGGATAAATTTTTGCAATCCATCAACAAGTGTATTGCAGGATTGGCTCAACACCCCCACCTCATCATTAGAGGTCACAGGTAGTCTTTCCTGGCTCAAGTCACCTTTTGCTGTGTGACTCAATACCGCTGAGGTGCGCTGAATAGGCCGAATGACTACCTTCGTCAAGAAAAATGCAATTCCGAATTGAATGATTAATGCCAGGATACCTGACCCCGTGTTTGCCAAATTCAAGTTTTCCTGGTTAACCAGCCAAACATGATTTTTAAATTCCTGAACCAAGCCATTACTTTCATATCTCAGCTTATTAGATTCTAAGTTAATCTCAGATTGGGCTTTTCTGTAAGCTTCAGAATTCACTTCTGCATTTACCAGGTCCTTCACATGTTGAACATACCTACTGAACTCACTTTCAAGAGTTACGATATGTTTCTGAATTTCATCATGTTCAATGGCTTCCATCCTGGCCATCTTTTTCATTTCCAAATCTAATGGATATTGACCCCCTACCTTCGCGGCCTGTAATGTCTGTGCAAATATTTTTCGGGCGGTTTCATATTCGTTTAAAGAAGCATTCAATTCTGCCTTGCCAACCACCGCATTACTTGAAAACAAAGTTTTATACCGACGGATACCCAACATGTCTCCTACTTTAAAATCCATTCCCATCCTTTTAGTATGGCAATCTGCACATACTTGGACGGTTGCTATATCGGCAGTATAAACATCGACAAATAATTTTCCGTCTTCCTCAATAGTTTTAGTGAATATTTTACCCGGGTTATTCTTCAAAAATTCATTGGCTTCCCTATCCAAATCGGTTTTGAGCCCTTGAGCCGGGTTAACAGGCCTCTCTGCAATAATATCCACATCAAGACTACTGCCTTTTTTAAATTTTTCGTTCACCAACCTCGCAAAGCTAGCAGGAAAAGGAACAGCAGGATGGGGTTCAGAGGCCGGATCCATACTAATCGCAAGTTTAATACTTTTTGCTGTTTTAATAACGGACTTGGTATACGTCCCACGCATGATCGTTATATAGGAGTCTAAGGAAAGAATTTTATTTTCAAGGGTCTTCAAACGTCCTTTGGCCATGGCATAACCAAACGCCGCTTTTCCCATAGCCTGAGTCAACATGCGTTGCCGACCTAAGGCATCCATAACTACCGAGTTTTCCGCAATTTTAGTGGTATAATGGTCGATAACCGCTCCAGCAATCACCACAAGCAGTGACAATATTGCAATAGCACCATATACTTTTTGTTGGATCGATAAGGTTTTCATATAAATCTAGCGCTCCAATGGAATCACGTGATTGTGGTTGGTAGTTATATTAATTTAATTAAACGTTCTAATAAAAGTAGCTGGATGCAATAAAAGCCACCCCTACATTTAGGGTAAGCTGTTTTTCTACCATCTATGCTGTAAATCTGTCAACTCATCTGCTAATATTTTTTGTCACAATTACGTAAATATAGTATTCATATACATTTATGGTCTGCATTTCGATATTTTTGTTCCCCATACCATGAAACCTCACTCAAAATTTCACCCGGTTGCTTTTGTTTCATGAAATCTGGATAATAATTTTCCAGAGACCGAGTTATCTCTTCTGTTTGGTAAATTATAAATTTAAGGCGAGGTTTTTGCTGTGAGAAAATTCTGGAGAGTTTTTGGGTGGATATTTTTAGGCATTTTTTTGCAGTTCAAGTTTAACGCACTTTATGGAATCGTATTTCTTGAAAACCTTAATTTTCACGACCGAAGCTATTGGGTGGAAATGAGTATGACTCCAACAGAGGAGAGCCTTAGGATATTAAAAGTCAAAACCACCGTTCATCATTCCCTCGGTCCTGACTATTTCGCCAATATTTATATTCCTAATCACTACAAGGTTTTAAACGAAATGTCTTATGCCGGAGCAGAGGCCCTCCCTGGTTACCAGGCTTTTAAAATGGATATGAAGAGAAAATACCGCGATGTTTTGAGTGAAAAACATTTCATCATTGCTCCACAAAAATTGGATGAAGACATTCCAGAAAAACCCATAAGTGTACATTTTGAAAATCTGAAACAACGCCTACATTCAGACCAGACTTACCTAATCTCTACCACAAAAAACAAAACCCAGTTGGAAGGACCCAAGATGGCTGAGGCCACCTATCCCCAAAAGCTGGGAATGTAGACCCATGTCCCGCAGAACAAAAAAATTTAAAGACTATTACTCCATCCTGAAAGTGTCTCAGAGTTCGAGCCAGGAAGAGATAAAAAAATCTTTCCGCAATCTTGCGCTTGAACTCCACCCCGACCACAACCCTAATGACCCGGAGAGTGAGGAAAAATTCAAGGAAGTTACAGAAGCCTATGGTGTTTTGAGCGACCCTCCCAAGAAACAAGAGTATGACCGATTTCGAGCCGATTACCAGGCGGGGCGTGCAACAGGCTCTTCAAACTTCCAATATTCTCAGGAAGACATTTTTTCCAGCATGTTCCGTGGCGAAAATACCCGCGAAATATTTGAAGAACTCAATCGCGAGTTCAACCGCTCCGGATTTCGTTCCGGCAATTCATTTTTTCAGAGCCTTTTCTTTGGGGGAGCCGTTGGAGGATTAGGAAGAATCCTCAGGTTCATCCCAGGTCCGATTGGGAAAATAGGAATGGGATTAAAGCTGGCACAAGTTGTAGGCTCCTCTTTATATGCGTTACATAAAATGAACCAGCAGAAACAAAGCCCATCTGGGTCAACATCGGCCCCGCCGGTATCGGACAACCCTGTGATGGAAAGTTTAAAAGGAGTATTTGGAAAAAAAGAACCCAATCTGGATATGGATTTTTATATTTCTATCGCACCATTGGAAGCCTTGAACGGGTCGCGCAAAAAAATCTCCTATCAGGTTAGCGGAAAAACAGAACAACTGATGGTTCGCATCCCTCCAAACTTTCCTTCAGGTGGAAAACTTCGAATCCGTGACAAAGGAAAGATTCAAGATGAAAAGCGTGGGGACTTAATCCTATCCATTCATATTGACCCTAAAGCCAGTCTCGAATGAACAAACAACAAATTATCGACTTTTGGATTATTTTTTTCAAAGATCTTCTTATTAGCACCTTTAAAAATATTTTTATATTTGGCGTTGCAGGTTTTTCTTTTGGCCTTTTATCAAGCTACCTATTTAACATTCAAGTGCTCGACATCGCCGAGTGGAATATTTGGCTCGAAACAGCAATCCTAACTATAGTTTGCGGTGGTTATCTTGGCCTGGGAATACTTCACGGCTGGATCGCCTGCTGTCTCCACCTCCTTGAAAAGAAAATGCGCGAGGCATTATCTGGTTTGCAGGAATTACTAGACTGGTTAACGCGTGAAGTGATTGGGCGTTTTCCAAAATTTCAGAAAAACATACCCAAGCATGAACTGGCTCAAAAATATGACCAGGTCGGCAACGAACTTCGTCAAAAACTGAAACAACGGGGAGGTCTCTCTGGTTTTTTTGTTGGCCTCATGTTCGGTGTCATACTCAAAGTATTACGCTTCTTTTTTCTGGATGATGTGGTCGATGAACTTCACAGAAAAGAAAAAGAAGAGATAACTTCCGCCGATATCGAACATGCTGTTCGCAGAGTGGGAACAGAAGTCATGATCGCTCCAATTACCGACAGCATTTTCCTATTCCAAATCGCCAACATTGTCATTGGCCTAGTATTATTTGCCTTGCCGTTTGGCTTGCTGTGGCTGATTTAATTTTTGAATCTCATTCAAGCTCTTGACATCTAAATACAGTAGATGTATTTTCTGCATATTACAAATTTCTACTTTCATTATGAAATTTCGCCAGATACTTACAACTAGCCTCCTGATCTTTAGCTTGGGAGTCCTCTCGGGGTTTAGTACCATCCTGCATAGCCATGACTTGGATTTGCACGATGACCATGAAGATTGCTTCAGTTGCGAGTGGAACCAAGTAAGCATTGATCAGGATCCCGGTTGCTCGGCTTTGGAGTCCTATTGTTTCGAACAGGCTCACAAACTTACTATTAGCAATCCAGACTATCTGGCTCTCCCATCTTCTTTTCTTAGTCGCGCACCCCCCTCCAACAACTGATTTCAGGCCTTTTCCCCATTTTCAGGGAATCTTTTTTAAGATCATGATGGGCTCCTGCATGCAGGCATCTTCTATCATATAGAATTTTTATATCTAATTTAATGCAACCAAAACTGTTGGAAAATCATAAATGGTTTTCTTTGCAGGTTTACTTGTTAATTCTGGCACTAACTTTTTTGTCGGGATTGGAACCTGCTCTGCACAACCATGACCTGGATGAAACGCATAAGGATTGCGCCTCTTGTACTTGGTCGCATTCTAATGTTTCCGAGCCAGCTTCCTCTTTGGAAAAAGATCCATCTCTGGACTACCAGAGTAATCTGGAAGCTCAAACTCTAGGCATCTTCAAACATTTTTCATTTTCAAACTCCAGTAGGGCTCCACCTTCCCTTCGGTCACAAACCCAAAAATAAATTCTTTTATTATTCATATTCGCGGACAAGTCCATGCCTGGAATCTGTCTGGAGCGGAGGTATTATGAAATCGATAACCTTATATATATTATTGATAAGCTTTCTTTTTAATCCTGTTGGCGCCTGGTCAGCCAGTCAATACGAAGAACTTGAGGAGAGAATTCGATTGTTGGAAAAGGAACAAATTCCCTCACAAAGTTCAAGCACTGCAACCGGAATTTCTCGAAGCTTCAACCCTGCCATAAGCTTGAATGGCTTATTTCTGGGAACTTACAACGATGAAGGTAATTATGACTCGACTAAAGGGGTTCGAACCGGAATAAAAGTTCAAGAAGTGGAAATGCGACTTGCTGCTAACATAGATCATTGGTTAAGAGGTGATATAACCCTCGCCATAGAAGGGACATCTACAATCGAGGTAGAAGAAGCATTTGTTGAAGGTTTGGTTTTCAGTAACCTGTCTTTCAAGGTGGGGAAATTTTTATCCCCCTTTGGAAAACACAATCAGCTTCATAGCCATGCCTTCCCATTTATTGACCTACCTGTTGTCAACGAAGAGATTTTTGGCGAAGAGGGTCTCAATGAAATTGGGTTTGGGGTCAGCTATCTATTACCCACTGAATGGTTTTCTGAGTTTACATTTCAACTGCTGAAAGGATCGAACACGACCCAATTTAATGGGCCTGCAGGGTCGGACTTTGCATATCTAATGCGACAAAATAACCTTTGGGAATTAAATGATGAAACCACCATGGAACTAGGCAGCTCCTATGTACATGGAAAAAACAGTCAGCCTCCTACAAGTGTTATTAAAAACAAAACCAATCTTGTGGGAGGAGATCTGACCTTCAAATGGCAACCAGCGGGAAGGGAAGCCTACAAAACCCTTATCTGGCAAACCGAGTTTATGGGTTCGTTCCGCAAACAAACTCAAGAAGGATGGTACACACTACTTCAAAACCAGTTTGCAAAGCAATGGTGGGTACAGGGACGCTATAGCGGGTACACCATTCCACATGGACCTAATCGGATCGATAAAAACCAGTGGAGTGCCTTATTAGCATGGGTACCTAGTGAGTTTTCATCTATCCGCCTGCAATACAATCACCTCAACCAAGCAGCAGCAGATGAAAATCAGGTTCTATTGCAATTGAATTTTTCCATGGGGTCACATCCGGCTCACAAATATTAATCCCTATCGATATTAAGGAACCAAAAATGAGAAAATATGTATCAATATATGCAATTTGGACCCTTTTATTTGTGGGAACTGCCTCCGTAGAAGCTGAAATGAATGTAGTAACCACTACCAGTGATCTCGCATCCATTGCCAAAGAGATAGGAGGTTCACTGATCAAGGTGAAGGCCTTGGTTAAAGGGTATCAGGATCCGCATTACATCCAACCAAAACCCAGTTATATGGTAAAAATGAACCGAGCAGATCTTCTTATCTATCAAGGCCTGGAGTTGGAAATTGGTTGGCTTTCTGTCCTGATTGATGGTGCTAGAAATCCCAATATCCGATTGGGTCAACGCGGTCACCTGGATGCATCTAAAAATATTTCAAAACTTGAGGTAGCGGGCGGCAAAGTAGACCGGTCGATGGGGGACATTCATCCTTATGGTAATCCTCATTATCATCTTAACCCTGAAAATGGTCTCATAATTGCCAAGTCTATTTACGATAAACTGTCCGAACTGGATGCAGGGAACAGCCATTTATATAAGAGTAACTTGTCCCGGTTTCAAGAAAAGTTAAAAGAAAAAATAAGTGCGTGGAAAAACCGTATGAATGCTTACAGGGGAACCCAAATTGTCAGCTATCATAAGCTTTGGAGTTATTTTGCCAGGTATTTCAATTTGGTTGTGGTGGATACCGTAGAGGCAAAACCGGGGATTCCTCCATCCACAAAGCATTTGTCCAAACTTACCGCATTGATGAATCGGCATAAGGTAAAGGTGATATTACAAGCCAATTTCTATGAGTCTACTTTTGCGAATTTGGTTGCGGAAAAAACAGGAAGTATTGTCGTGAGGCTTCCAGCTTTTGTGGGTGGAACATCTGATGCTAAAGACTATTTTTCCCTCTTCGACACCATCATTGAAGAACTCCACAAAGTTCTTCAAACAAAACCATGAGGTAAAGATTTGTCGGACTTTCTAACATTCATGGCCGCCCCGGCGGCGGCCTGCCTCATTTTTTCAGGAGTTTTCACCTATTTTGGTTGCCATGTCCTGAAAAGGGAGATTATTTTTGTCGATATCGCTCTGGCACAGTTGGCAGCATTGGGTGTAACGCTTGCAGACACTTTCCAGCATGAAAACAATAAATGGGAAACCTTACTGCTTTCCCTTTTCTTTGTTCTTGCAGGTTCCGCTTTTTTTTCTTACACACGACGTTTAACGAACCGGGTTCCTCAGGAAGCAATTATAGGAATTGTATACGTTGTGGGGGCTTCATTAACTCTTTTGCTAGCCAGCCAATCTGTCCACGGGGCGGAGCAACTTCGCAACATACTGAATGGGTCAATTTTATGGATAACCTGGTCGAACGTACTGACTCTCTTGGTACTAGTTGCTATAATCGCTGTTCCTCATTGGGTTTTCCGTGAAAATTTCTGGAAGCTGTCTGATCAATATCGTCAATTTAAAAAAGGGGATCGCGAGTATATTTGGTGGGATTTTCTTTTTTACCTTAGCCTCGGCCTAGTAATCGTTACCTCAGTAAAGACTGCAGGAATATTTCTGATATTCACTTTTCTAATTGTTCCTGCTGTTATCGTAGCCCTCTTCTCCGCGCAATTCAAAACTCAATTGATATTCGGGAGTCTGGTTAGCGCGGTAACCAGCTTATTTGGATTGGTTTTATCTTTCAATCTAGACCTGCCTACTGGTGCCACTCTTGTATGCTGTTTTGGAATTGTCTTTGCTGGAGCCCTGTTCATAGCCAAAAAAAAATGACCATAAAACAGTTAATATTAAACTGATTGAAGAGTTTTCTTCTTAAATGCACTATACTGCTTAATTCGCATCCAGACTTATACTTGAAAAGTTTGAACTCATAATATTTTTAAATATGCATATTTTAGCAAAACATATTCTTACTCTGACTTGTATTTTAAACCTCATGCTTTTTGCAGGTAATGTTTGCGCCGAACCCATCCCTGTTTTTGTAAGTATTTTGCCGCAAAAATATTTTGTGGAAAGAATAGGCGGAGACGAGGTAAACGTCGAGGTCATGGTGAAACCTGGAGAGAGCCCTGCGACTTTTAATCCAAACCCAAAAAAAATGAGTCGCCTGGCCCAGGCACAGTTGTACTTCAGCATTGGTGTTCCTTTTGAAACCATTTGGATTGATCGGATTCATGCCATTCAACCCAACTTACAATTCATTCCTTTACACGATAGCACTCACGAAGAATCAAAAAGCAATCACGGGCATGACCATCTATCCAACCATTCACATAGTTCCGGAGATCCACATATCTGGACCAGCCCGGCGAAGGTCAAAATCATGGCTAATAAAATCGCAGGAACACTGACTCGTATCAAACCGCTGAAGAAAAAATATTTCGAAGAAAATCTTCAGTCCTTTATCAGCGAACTGGATAAACTTGACAAGGATATTAGGGAAATACTTGCTAGAAGCGCAAATCGCCGCTTCATGGTATTTCATCCCGCCTGGACTTATTTTGCCCGCGACTATGGTTTGGAGCAGGTTTCCATCCAAGAAGATGGAAAAGAACCTGGGCCTCGAGCATTACAAAAGATAATTGAAAAGGGCAAAAAACTCGAGATTAAGGTAATATTTGTACAAAAACAATTTAGTTTATCCATCGCTAAAAAGATCGCAAAAATGATCGGGGCTACCGTCCGCGAAATGGACCCACTTGCAGAAGACTATATGGAAAACATGCGTCGAACCGCTAAAGCAATTTCTGGAGCATTGCAGTAAAAATGGATTCTGTAATTAAAATAAGAGACCTGCATTTCAGCTATGGAGGTCCAAAAATCTTAGAAAATATTGAGATCGATATCCAGCGCAATGAGTTTATCGGGATGGTCGGGCCCAATGGAAGCGGGAAAACCACTCTATTGAAAATCATTATGGGTGTATTGACACCCGATGCTGGAACCGTTGAGGTACTGGGTAAGCCACCGTTCCAGTCCGTTAAAGAGATAGGCTACATGCCGCAACTCACTCCCTTTTTACGGGATTTCCCTATCAATGTTGAGGAAACGGTATTAATGGGACGACTGGGGAAAACATCCAGCATTGGATTTTTCAATAAAGCTGACAAACGTGCTGCTGAAAAAGCCATGGACGATGTAGAAATTTTGGACCTTCGTAAACGGGCTATCGGTTCCTTATCCGGCGGACAATTGCAAAGAGTTCTGATCGCTCGGGCTCTCACTTGCGAACCAGAAATTATGATTCTCGATGAGCCCACTGCCAATGTCGATATGAAGGTTGAAAAAGACATCTTCGATATGCTCAAGCAGTTGAATGAAAAAATTACCATCATCGTTGTAACCCATGACATCGGTTTTATTTCGCAATACATTCACCGGGTAGCCTGCATCAATCGCACTCTCATTTGCCACCCCACCTCAGAGTTGACGGGAGAAACGATTGAGAACATGTATGGCTCCCACGTGCATATGGTGCACCATCACCATGAGGATGAAAAAAATCATGGGTAGTTTTTTCGATGCAGTTTCTTCGCAGGCTTTCATGCAGAACGCTATTATCGGCGGCATTCTCGCCAGTGTGGCCTGTGGCGTGGTGGGCTCTTATGTAGTGGTGAAACGTATTGGCTATCTGGCAGGCGGCATCGCCCACTCCGTGTTAGGGGGAATGGGTATTGCCTATTACCTGGGCAGGCCCCCTATTGAAGGAGCTTTGGTTGCGGCTCTGGTTTTTGCAGTAATTCTAGGATGGGTGAGCCTGCGAATGCAACAGCAGGAAGATACCGTCATCGGCGCCCTTTGGGCGGGAGGCATGGCTGTCGGCATATTATTTATCTCACAAACTCCCGGCTACAATGTCGACCTGATGAGTTTTTTGTTCGGGAATATTTTAATGATTTCTTCCGATGATCTTTTCTGGATCGCCAGTTTAGATATCCTCATTTTGCTCATCGTATTTCTATTCTATAAACAGTTTCTGGCGGTATCGTTTGATGAAGAGTTCGCGCGTCTGCGTGGAATCCCTGTAGAAAGATTTTATTTGCTCTTTCTTACTCTTGTCGCATTAACCGTAGTTATTCTGATTCAAATTGTTGGATTGATTCTGGTAATAGCTCTGTTAACGCTTCCGGCGGCCGTATCCAGTCAATACGTCCGGTCCCTGAACCTGATGATGCTTTTGGCCACTTTTCTTGGAATACTTTTCACGACCGGAGGTCTGGCACTATCCTACCAACCTGATCTACCACCTGGACCCACCATCATTCTGGTAGCGGGGACCTTTTACCTGGTGTCTTTGATCCTCAATCGATTCTGGAAAAGAGCTTGATATGAGTGACTCTTGTTCGCATCTGGAAGAAGAGCTCGCGCAGGGTTCTAAGCGGAAAATTCTCTGGCTGGTACTTTTTATCAACCTCACTATGTTTTTTGTCGAAGGCATAGGCGGATGGCTGGCGCAGTCCAACGCGCTCATGGCAGATGCTCTCGATATGCTAGGAGATTCCGTCATATATGGATTTTCTCTTTTCGTGATTCAGCTTGATCCAATTTGGCGAACCCGGGCGGGGATCCTTAAAGGACTCATCATGAGTGTTTTTGCCCTCGGCATATTGGGTTCTGCAATTTACAGGGTCTATTACCACGCCACTCCAGATGCTTCCACAATGGGAGTTATCGGTGGAATGGCTCTCGCGGCAAACCTTTTCTGTGCCTATTTGCTCCTGCGATTCAAAAATGACGACATCAATATGCGCTCGGCCTGGTTGTGCTCGCGTAACGATGTATTGGCGAATCTTGGGGTTTTGGTTGCTGCTGGCGGTGTTGCCTGGACAAGTTCTCACTGGCCCGACCTGGCAGTCGGAGTTATCATCGCAGCGTTAATCCTGCAGTCTTCTTTTGGTATTTTTAAAGATGCGCAACTGGAATTGAATGCCGGGCGTGATCCTTCAGGTTAAAACGCCTAGTCTTTCGGTCAGGGAATTGCGTTGGTGGTGAGCAAGGTATAACAGGCCATCCGAGAGAGAATAGTTGTGCGGAAAGGTCATCACTTCCCGTCCCAGTTTTTCGATCAACTCCTGGTACAGGTCATTAATCTCCTTCGAGTTCATACCTATCGTGGTTTCATAAGAATAGCCCAGACTCAAGTCATGCTCCGATGGGGTGTAAAGATTTTTGAGGCCCCATTCGGCTGGGTTTTTCTCAATGGGCGCACCGCGCTCTAAGTCAAACTGGGAAAGGATGGCTGAAAATCCGGGAGAATCCAGTAAACGTTGGTTGTTGAGCACGAAATTGACTGAGTCCATCACCTCTTCTCGCGTCTCGGTCGGAAACCCGCAGATCAGATAAAAATGCATGGCGATGCCCAGTTTGATGCACCGTTCCACCGTATCATCAACCCAACTCAGTTCAACGCCTTTTTTCATGGAATCCAGAACTCGCTGGTTATAAGACTCCAAACCAAAAATAAGTTTGCGACAACCGGATTTGTATAACAAATCCATTCGATCATCTTTGAGCAGGCTCTTCTCGAATTTGAGCTCGCCCGTCCACTGCACATCAACTTTCTCTTCAATAATCTTGGCCGCAAAGGTTCTCAAAAAATTGATGGGGAGTGCCTCATCGGTGAAGAAGAAATGGTTGCAGTTATATTTTTCCTGCAACGTTTTAAAATCGTTCACCACGTTCTCGGCGTAACGAACATGAAACTCCATATGATCGAAGGGAATGGAACAAAAGGCGCATTTCTCCCAATAACAACCTCTAGAGCCCATTACCGGAAGAACCCGGTCCGGGGCAAGATAAAGGTCCAGAGGCAGACCGTCAAAATCCGGAGTCGGCAAGGCATTGAGCTCTTCCTTGGCAAAAGGTCGATTCACTTTAACTTCACCATCCTGCCGGTAAATCAGGTTAGGAACCTTGCTCAGGTCGCCATCGCCACGAAGATGCTCGACCAATTTTAGAAGCGGTGTTTCACCCTCATGCACAACGAAGCTATCGACAAAGTTGAACAGGTGCGAACCTTCTTTCTCAAGGCGATCCACCAGTTTGGTGAAAACGCTTCCCCCGATGGTGATATGAATTTCGGGCCGGTTCTGCTTGACCAAATATGCCAGGGTTAATCCGGAAATGATTTGCTCCACCGAAGTGATGGAGATACCGAGAATGTCGATGTCTTCTTCGAGGATTCCCGGAAGATACCATTGCTGGTACAGGTCATAGAAAAAGTTTTCTTCAGGATGATTAAAAGAATCGATCACCTCTTCCGAGGAATACGGAGAAAATCGCATCTGGCTACCAATAACTGTCAACTGCGATGGGTAATAAGGTGCAAGAATATTGTCCAGCCAGACATCCATTATTTTGAGATTTTCCATGTACTGGTCGATCTCATAAAATTCCTGACTACGTTGCGAAGCCACAGCGGAATCAATCTGATCCTTTAAGGCCATGACAATCTCTTCCGCTTCCCGGAGTTTGTTAAATTTTTCTGCTTCCGGCTGCGTGAGTCGGGGACGAGAGCTTAACTCGTTTAACTCACGGATGATTCGTTCGTAGAGCGGTTTGGTCTTTTCCCAGGTGCACAGGTCATTGAGCAGTTCAATAGCCAGATCACGCTGAACAACATCGTGCACCCCATGCATATTGAGGAACGCCTTCAGACTGGGCAAGCTCAAATAGGGTTGTGATGGATGCCAGGATGTCGGGAAAACCAGATAAATCATTTTAATGGACGTCTAATAATTCAAAATTAAATATGGGCAACTCCCCCTTTAGCAAGGGAGGCAAATAGCAAAAGCTTATTAGGCCGAGACAACACATTGCTCGCCAAATAAAGCTACGGCACATTGGCCCCGCGCCTAGCGGGGTTTGGGTGCCATAAAAACCAATAGGACTAGTTTGTCATCGGTGTGATTCACAAGACCGTGATCTTCACCAGATGGAGCCAAAGTGATTTCGTTTTGCGAAAGCACTTTTTCTTCCGTCCCAACGGTCACCTTGCCCTGCCCTTCCAGTACGTAATAAACCTTGTCCGACCCCTCATGGGAGTGAACCTTTTGAAACTGACCGGGCTCGAGACAGTATATATCACAAAAGAAATTATCCGTATCAAACAGGCTGATTTTTTTCATCTTTTCAGGATTGAACTCAAAAGCATCCCGAACATTGACCACTTTCATTCCCATATCGCAAGTTTCCGTTAAATAGATTGTTGGACCCTCATTCGTCCGTTTATTTCTGGCTGTTTTCTGCTTAAAGAGCCAAGAGGCCATTTATGGATTACAGACAAAAACTCTCAAACTTTCATAGAGTTAGAGATAATAACATAGAAGGAAGATCAGGCCAAAAAAAACAGGTTTCGCAGTCCAAATTCTGACCTATTTTATTGACATCCCTAGTGCGATCCTCTATTTTGAAAGACACTTCAAATCCGCACATTCTATGCAAGACAGATTACACATCCAGATTTACAATCAAAGAAAATTAACGGGACGTAGCGCAGCCTGGTTAGCGCACTTGACTGGGGGTCAAGGGGTCGGAGGTTCAAATCCTCTCGTCCCGATATTTCTTTCAATTTAATAGGGGTTATTCGTGGGATTGGATACAATAATTACATAAGATATTAAAAAATCAAAGGTTTATCATATCTTCCAGGCTTTAATAATATTTCGCTTGTCCAGGCTAAATAAAGCGGAAATTCTTAACAGCAGTCACGTTAATAAGCTTTTTACTGGTTTCACAAAATGCAGGGGCGCAAATAGTGATACCAACCATAGATGGGGTGCCCATTGGTGCTACTACTCCGAGTACGGGAGAATTCACCAACCTCACACTTGGGACAGAGACCATCACTAACTTTAGTGATATTGATGACGACAAGGTTAAAGCTTCTTCAGGAGACACGGCACCGGGATTTCTCGATAGCAAAATTGTTGCCGGGACAGGAATCACCGTAACACCAGGAACCAATCAGGTCACCATCTCTTCAACCGGAGGCGGTGGAGGTAGCGTTGAAGACAGTGCCGATGGGGTGGAAATCACTTTTGCCGAAGAGCTGGAAATTAGTCCAGGAGTTTCTGGTATCTTTATCCGCGGCACAGGTTTGTTTGCGGACCCTGCTACAATTATATCAACGGTCAAAGCTGGCAAAGAAACGTACACCATAGATGCTCAAGCTGTTCTCACTGGCGAACAACAGGTCATCGTCACTCCTCCAACCGGAATCGGTCGTACCGCAGGACACCATAGAGTGAAACTGGTAAACGCCCAGGGGTTTTCGGAAGGGTTTATTTCTCTGAGTGAAATTATTGCCCCTCCTCCAGCCCAGGGAGATGCATTCACCAAGCTATTGCTTCATGGAGATGGTACGGGTAATTCTTTTCTCGACTCTTCGGCATCCAACCATCCGCTCACTATAGGTGGGAACGTGACTCAAAGTGTAGCTCAGAGTGGCGGAGTAGACGTATTTCCAAGTGGTTCAAGTGCTTTCGCCACTGTGTGGAGTATATCAGGTTGGAGGGTCACTTTCTCAGGAGGCAAGGAATTTTTCCACCACCGCTTTTGCACCTTTTAAAATGGATACGCCATCTCCCACTAACAAAGTTTCAAATTCATAACTCATTAGATTTTGCAAACCGGCTTTTGCTCTAATAGGGTCCTTGAATTTTTCTGGTGGTAACATGTTTACCTCACCGGGAACTTTGCCAATCAGGGCATCTCCTACGAGCATGACTTTTTGGTCCTTCAAATAAAAAGCGGTTTCTCCTAGTGATTTTTGATCCTCCAATTGAATTGCTTGAATACCGCAAAACAATATATCTCCTCCCAAAAAGGTATTGTCTGCTGAAACTTCTAGTCCTTCCTTATCCTGCTCATTCACCCATACCGGGACAGAAAACCGTTTCTTTAATAAATTACTAGCTCTTTCATGATGAACATTTGTCAACAAAACTCCTTTTAACGGGCAGGAAGAATGTCTAGCCATAATATTCCTTAACTCTTCTTCATCATTGCTTTCTAAACTAGGGGGATCAATAAAAACCGATTCGTCTTTTCCAATTACCAAGTAACCATTAAAATTCAGGTTTTTTTCTTCACAATATTCGCTCCAACTATATATATTATGCAGGATTTCTTTAATCATAAAATTATCACCTTATAAGTTTTACAAATATCAATAGTCCAAAAAAAACAACCAGAGCCCCTTTCGAGGCCCCGGCTAGAAATAGCATTGTTATCGCATTTGATGAATGCTTTGATGGGCGAACCATATACCGAAACAAAAAATAGCTAACAGAAGCCAGAACCACCATTTGATCTTAGCTTGTCTAGATTGCTTCGGTTTCCAATCATTCATTTATCTATTCTTTTTAAAGAAACCAGGAGCCGGAAGGCTCAGACTTTAAACTGTATGGAGCACAACAAGTTGGCGTTTAACTCAATCTATCCTTCCCGCTAAATCCACATTACTGCGGTATCAGGTTTAGCATGAGGTCACTTTCAATTTTGCTCTTGGTTGAAATCAGCAGTTCTTGCAGGGCATTAAATATGGGAATATAATTTTCCAAGCCCACTTGTTTGGTTTTTCCAAATCCGTTTAGGCTCATTAGCGAAGGATAAGCAATCGTCTTGATGGTGTCCTGTATTCTCATAATATTAAATACAACGACCCTTTCAGGTATGGTGCCAAAATGAGTACCGACCATTTCCTGGGCTTTGTCTGCCTCTTCCCCTGCCTTAACTTGCCGGGCAAAAGTCAGGTTATGTTCAGAATTATCTATTAGAAAATAATTCCATTCTTCCTCCCCCATGTTTGAGGTCAACAAAGATCTAACAACATCCATGTTGGTAGTTTTTATAATTATTTCCGGCCGGCCTGATTCTGTTTCTATAATTCTTTTGGGTTGGCTAGCACAGCCAAATAAAACGACCCCAATAATAATAAAAATTATATTTTTCACTTTACTCATTCTCTTCATTAGAACCGACTCCATCAAACAGAATAGCCTCACCTTTGGAAATAATTTTTCTGGTACTTCTTTGTTTTATATTTACCAGACGAATTTATATATAAGACTACTTATTATTAAATTCTCGCATCCATTCTCTGGCCAGGGCATACGCTTCGTTTATTTGGCCGGAAGCCATTTGTTTCTGAAGCATATCCCTGCCGATAATTGCAATTTCAACTCCATTTGCCCCTGAAATGGCTGACCACTTAAGGGCTTCCACGTAGTCACGAGCAACTCCCATACCTCTGGCATATAATCCAGACAACAGCCATTGAGCTTGTGGGTTTCCCTGTTCCGCCAAAGAATTAAATTTCTCAAAGGCAATTCTATAATCGCCGCGCCTATAGGCATTCTGCCCATCCTGAAAATCATCCGCATAAACAGGTGCCGACGCCAGTATCAGGAAAAGAAAAACCAACCCTTTCAGTTTTATCATCACTCAAACCCTTTGTGAGGTTTATTGCCACTCTTCATTCTATTGCACCACATTTAAACAGAAAGTAGTGAAAAAAATTTTTCCCAAGAAACAGATGGCACCGCCAACAAAGAAATAATTGTGGTGATTTCAAACTCAACCTATAACTGCTCAACACAAACCGTTACAGAATAAATTTATTTTTAAGCCAGGTTAATATGGGGAATAGTAACAATGCCAAAATACCTACAGGGAACTTGTACTTGGTAAAAAACCCCTCCGCCACGCGAACTCCCAACAGGGAATAAAAAATGTCAGGCAAGTAATCTGCCGTTGAGTAGATAATGGCGTAAGATAATATCAGCGATACAATTATGACAATATTTCGACTAGTAAATTTCATTTTTGTGATCCCTGAAAATTCTTTTCGAAACTACGACTTTTCATTTCAACCATAATCAAACCTGTGCAGGAATCAACCCATTGCAAGCTTGTATCACCTTGGGATGACCGCAGCTCATTCAAATCCTTTAAAACCTGACTTAACTGGGAATCGGGTATATTTTGAGGTACATATTTATACTTATCACACGAGTTCTTCAGTTTTTCATTGTCCATATATTTAATTCCGGTGTAAGAAAACCAGACAACAGTCAAAACCAGAGACCATAACAGAACCCCCATTAAATTTACTTTTGTATCCATTTACTTAAAACACGAGATGCGTTCAGGAGATATTAAATCTTTCAAATATGAATTCAAAAAGATCGCCCATACTAAAAGGGCTAATGGTAAAAGGTGAATGCTGTAACGAGGTTCATAAACCCAATTCCAAATAAAAACATAGGGGAGTAGTAGACCAAATAAAATAATCCCTAAACTTAAGGGGAAGTTCACTAATGGCTTAGGGCGCCAGACCATTGCCAGCAAACCCATAATCGTCCCTATAGTCACAATAAACCCTGCAATATTGGGAAAAGTGGGCCATACATTTCCAGTAAGGATGATATAAAAGCTTCCTGGAAATGGGGAAGACGAGGTTGCAGCAAAATTTGGATGGTTCAACTGGGTAAAATAAAAATCTCCCCCCAGCAACCAGTTCCGACACCAAACCAAGAGAACGCTGATAATTCCACCTCCCCAATACAAGGTCAGTGGTTTCCATCGTTGTTTCAACCGATTCCAATATCCTTTCCAACCGTCGGTAGGGCCCTCGGCAGGTTCAAGAACTAAAAGAGCCAATCCTGCAATAGCACCTAAATGATCCTGCCGTAGCCAATAACCCAATATACCCAAAAGAGTTGCCAGAAGAACTTTTCTGGTCCCGCCCTTGCGAGCTAAAAACATAAACCAGGCCGCCAGCATCATAAAAATCATTGCATGATTTTCAATCAAACCTTCGCCAATACGGTACCTGAAAGTCCCAATAAAATTGATCATCAGATATGCAACACTGATGAGAAAACCGATGATAGTCATCATTCTAAGGTTCACGATCAAGCTTGAAATAAGAAGAGTTGCTCCAAGGATGCACCACACATCTGCCAGACGCTGGACAAATGCACTCTGCCCAAACAACCAATGATAGATTCCTACAAAATATCGATAGAGAGGCTGCATCAAAAAAACACCTTCCCCAGCTTTAAGCCACTCGCCATCTACAATAATTTTTCGGGCAAATATTTGATAAGAAGTCCAATCATCTCCCTGGGACCACAAGGCCCAATGTCCGATTTGAGGAAACCATTTATAGGAAAAAAAGATGAGTATTGCTGGGCCATAAAGCAAAAATACTGTTAGCCCAATCCGCTCTGAAGAAAAGTTTTGGAAATCTTTTTTCCAGAACATCCAGAAAAGAAAACCCGCACTAACAATAACAATCGAAAACCCAAGATGATAAATTTTATTAATATCACCCATTTGGACAAGATCAGAACCTAAAAGAATATTTCTGAGGTCACTGACCATTCCGACAACATGATCCAGAAGCGGTCCCAAAACAAAAGAGAAAACAATTACCAGAAGGCTGGTTACACCTAACGACAGTGAGAGAATCTTCTTTTGAGTCAGGAATCGTGCAGTCCAACCGCCCCAGAAAGCGAAAAACAGGGTAATACCAATATCAATAACCCAGTTTGAATAATGGTAAAATGACTTTGCTGCTGAAGACATTGATAGTGCAGACGGGCCCTGCCAAAGGGCCCATCGACCTAAATCCGAACTCACGGTGCCATCCACGTCAACCAGGACAGGAACAATGGACCAGTCCGTACCCTGGAACTGTAATTTTCCGTTGACAGACCAGCCCCCACCTTTCGGGCCATGCACCGCTAATTCACTCGCCTCCTTAAAATCCTTAGCTACAGGTATTGCAAGTTTTTCTCCAGTTGTGGAAACGGATTCCAAAGTACCCGCAACTATACCCTGAGCAACTACAACCAGTCTAGAATCCTTGGGCAAATAAGCAGCTCCATTGATATGCATCCAAGGATTAATTGCATCGAATTGTTCTAATAATTTATTTGGGACTACGCTATGAGGCAGGAACCAATCCATAGGAAACTGCTTTTTATCAGTCCAGGGAGCTTGCAGTATTCCCGAAGCATTTTCATTCCAACTGGTCGCATAAGTTTTAACCCATTCTCCAGATGTAATCGCCTCAAACATTCCTGGATGCCATCCGTTTTGCTTTACTTCATCTAATGTCATGCCAGGAAAAACCTTGACCAACCATCCACTGGCTGGAGCACCGACAAACATGACTAATTTCAAAACGAGTAGTACTGAAAGGAAAATTACTGGCCGCCGTAAAGAAAGAAACCGGCGACCCAAAATTATTAAAAAGGGCGAGAGAACAAAGGTTGCTAAAGTTTCAACAGGACCAACCCAGGGAAGACCATCAAACCACCCGGTGACTCGGGTAGGAATAGCCATTACCGCTACAAGAAAAATAGCACCCAAGACGGCGATCAAAAAAGTGTTGGAGGACTTGGGTTTATCAGAAAAACTTGAAAACAAACCTGAGTTCTGAAAAGTAATTTTAATTAACCTGGGTTTAATTGTTATTGGATCAAGTAATAAAATTTAAGAGTATGAGATTGAAGGATTCCTTACGAAGCATCATTTTTTTCCGGGATCACTGCGTAGTAGCAAAAGGTTTTTTCTCGCCAATTCATTTTCAGGGTCAATCACCACCGCCGCAGAGAATTCCGACTCAGCATTATCCAACAATCCCAACTGCAAATAAACTTCACCAAGGTGATTATGAGGCATCGCCCAGTGAGCATTGAACCGAATCGACTTCTTGTAAACTTCCACTGCCTCGCGCATTCGTCCTTGAGTCCGATACAGGTTTCCCAGATTTAAGTGAAGGCCGGAAAATTCAAAGTCGATATTCAAGCCTGCCATGTAATGAGCTTCTGCTTCCTTCAATCGTCCCTGCCGGTAATAAAGAAGACCCAGGTTGTTATGAACTTCTACACTATCCCGTTTCCGCGCCAAAGATTTTAAATATTGAGTCTCCGCTTCGACAAATCGCTCTAGAGAGTATAAAACTAAACCGAGATTAATTCTGGCTTCAGTAAATTGGGAATCCAGAGCCAGGGCCTTCTTAAAATTAATTTCTGCCGATTGCAAATGCCCATGTTTATATTCTACCAAGCCCAGGCCGTTATACGCTTCAGCAAATTCGAAATCCAAAGTCAGGGCTTTCTTAAAATTCTTATCTGCAGACAGCAATCGTCCTCGCCTGTATTCCACCACACCTAGCCCGCTATAGGCCTTAGCGTATAAGGGATGCATCTTAAGAGCCTCGTGAAATTCTAATTCGGAAGCTTCCAGCGCATTGCCTTCTAAATAGGCCCAACCCAGAAAGAGCCTTGCCCTTGGTAAACGGTCAGGGAAAACCTGCACCGTATGCCGCCAAAGGGTTTCATCGTCAACCCAAACCTTGACCTGCTTTTGTGTCAAACCTGTTAGCCCCACTATTAAAACGGTTCCGCACACCATCATCAGATATCGAGACTTATCCAAAACCCGAACCCAATAAACCAGACCCAAACCGGACAAAAAGAAAAAGCTTATCATTGGTAAATAGGTGTATCTATCTGCAGCGGCCTGTCCTCCCACCTGAACAATACCCAATACTGGAACGAGTGAAACCAGGTAATATAGCCAGGCCACCAACCAAAATGATTTTCCTTTGTTAAACTGAAAATAACAAAATAGGGTAACTCCCAAAATCAGCAACAACGATCCGGAAAACCAAATGCTTAAAGGGGTAAGTTTGCTGGGAAAGGGATACAACGCAGTGAGGTTTACTGGCCAAAGAGTTTTTAAAGGATAAAAAGCGATACTCCTAATTGCGTTTAGTCCCCGGTCAACGAGATCCAGCTTGTCCACAGACACCACTGCTCCCGCCTGCCCCTGTGCTTTCAAAGTCACTACAGAGATTCCCATGCTGATTATAAATAAGGGAATCTTTTCCAGTACTGCTGTACGGCTAAAGCGACGTAACGGATAAACATCCAACAACAAAAGAATAATAGGGACCGTCACGGCCATGGGCTTGGACGCCAGGGCACAAAGAAATAACAACAACACCCCAATGTACCAGCGCCGAGAAGATTTTTGTTCGGAAGCATTGGCGTAAGACAGATAGACCCAATAACAGGTCAAAACAAAAAAAGCACAAAGCAAATCTTTACGCTGTGATATCCATACCACCGATTCCACCCGAAGAGGATGAAGGCCGAATAAAAGTGCCGCCGCAACCCCTCCCCAAAAAATATTAGCGGAAGAAAAATCATTTTTAGCCAAGGACAACAAGCGCTGAAAAAGAAGAAACACCAAAAACGCATTCACACCATGTATCAAAATACTTGTTAGATGATGCCCAAAAGGATTGGAACCAAACAGTGCATAATCAACTGCGTGAGAAATCCATGTGAGGGGATACCAATTGCCCGTATGAAAACTTGTTGTCATTTGGAACAGGCGCTCGGTATCGATGGACTGGATCATCGGATTGTTATAAACAAAGTCCGCGTCATCCCAGCTCAAAAATTTATTATTTAAGGCGCCTCCAAAAGCGATGATCACAAACAAAAATATAATGAAGAATGCAGTCAGGAAAGAGAACGTGGGGGGCGATTGTAATAAGGGAACTCGTTTCATTTGGTTTAGGAGAGCCGCAGATCAAAGGGTGAGCACCAAGACGGACCCATTATCGGAATTCCCGTTTAGATTGTCTACGAGAATTTGGAAGAAAAACCCATGTAAGAAATATAAATAGTATCTGCCCTTAGTTCATTTGGCTTATGTTAAGATTGCTCCAAAAACATGCGAAAACATAACTATTAGACAAGCAGAGGAAATCCATGAAAGTCAAAGAGTTGATGTCAAAGGACGTGACCACCGTCAGTCCTAACGATAAGTTGGACCGGGTATTCTTTTTATACAATTTCGAGAATTTTCGTCACTTGCCAGTGGTGGAGAATAACAAGCTGGTCGGTATTCTTTCAGATCGGGATTTAAAGAAAGTTCTCGGACCCAAGAAAACTATCATAGAGAACCCAGACGGTACTACCGTTCAAATTTCAACTCGCATGGTTAAAAACATCATGCGGCGGGGAGTGATAACCGTAGAGCCCGAGCAGAGGGCAGCGGATGCGGCGGCGATTATGGCCAAGAGGAAAATTGGTGCTTTGCCCGTGATCCATAAAAACAAGCTGGTCGGAATTATTACAGCAACTGATATCCTTAAAGCTTTCGTAAAACTGAGAAACGATCTGGATAAAATCTGAAAACAAAAAACCCCGGCCGCTCAAGCGAACCGGGGTTTTTAATTTCAACTACAGTGCGAAAAGAAGGTCTAATACATACCGTGGTTTTCATCCACACCCATCTTTTTCAATTGTTCTTTGGTCAGTCCTTTAGAACTTCCAGAATCACTGGCTGTTTGAACTCCTGCACAACCCGTAACAACAAACATCAACAAAACCGCACACAAAAACATTTTCACTTTCATTTTTCCTCCAAGGCTCTAAGTCAACTGTTATTACTTCTATTAAACTCACTTATATTAAAATAAAACCAGGTTCTCTATGGCAAAATACGCGTCCCCTATTCCCACCCAGTTCTATAACTGTATAATTTTCAGTCATTATGCTATTCTAATTGCTCAATATTATAACAGAAAATTCCTGATTCGTCTTTAGCGTTCCATAATATAGGGTTAAATTCATGAAAAACTGGTTCATGCTTTCTTTAATAGGACTCGATCAGCCCAGCATCGTCGCTCGCCTGAGCGCAGGGCTCTGCAAAAATGGCTGCAACCTGGGCGACTCTTCCATGGTTCGCTTGGGGAAATATTTTACTATCATGCTAATGATCGAGCATGAAAGAGGAAAGGATTCACTGGAAACCATCATCGCCTCCATTTGCGAACCTCTAAAGCTCAATGCCCATTTGGTAGAATTGGAAGACGGGGCCCAGCACCATTGTGAGCCGGATGTAAGAATCAGCCTGTTCGCAGATGATCGCATGGGTGTAGTAGAAGACGCCACTACCCCACTGGCTCAGGCCGGACTTAATATTCTGCTGCTAGAATCTAATGTGGGGGAAGCGGAAGAATCAGGAACCTATTACATCCATCTCGAAGGCACCGTTTTGGGCGGATTGGATGCCATCTACAAAAGCCTGGAAAAATTGGAAAAGGAAAAGGGGATCAAATCCCACTTGATCCCCATCAATGCACAGGTAGCCTGATATCGGGTAGAAAAATAAATTCCCTCGAACACGTTAAACCAGCGTATCGGCACCACCACCGATAACAAGCTTTCCATCTTCTTCAAGTTTCTTACAAACCGCAATAACCTTCTGCTGAGCTTTTTCGACTTCACTGATTTTTGTTGGCCCGAGAGACTCAAGATCTTCCTTCATCATCAATGCGGCACGTTCCGACATATTCGTGAACAGTTTTTCTTTCAGTTCATCGGTAGCCGTTTTCAAACCAATCAACAGATCTTCCTGATTGATCTCTTTCATGATCATCTGGATGCCGTTATCATCAATTTTAAGAATATCTTCGAAGGTGAAGCGCAGGTTACGAATTTCATTGGCCAGATCAGGGTCCACCTCATCCATGGAGGTCAATATAGACGTTTCAGTCGTCCGATCCAGAGAACCCATCACTTCTGCCGCGACTTCCACACCACCCAGTTTATTACCCGAAACCGCACCCGAAGTCCGGAACTCAGACTGTAAAGCCTCATCAAGTTCACGGATAACACTGGGCGCAACACGTTCCAACGTTGCCAGACGATGAATAATTTCCATCCGATGCTCTTCCGGCAATTCGCGAATGGTTAAGCTGGCGACCGGAGGGTCGAGATGAGCTAATATAATCGCCGCAGTTTGCGGATGTTCGTTAACGATAAATGATGAAATAATTTTGGGGTCCAGCAAGCGAACAGTTTCCAGTCCACCGCCCATTTCCTCGCCCGGCGTGGTGATATTGTTCAAAATTTCTGTAGCCTTAGCGGGATCCAACGCCTGCATGAGAGCAGTTTTTAGAAAATCCATTCCGGCAATGCCCAAGCCACCCGTGCCCGACTCCACCATTTCATAAAACTCTTTATTGATGCCGTCCATAACACTCATGTCAACATCACCCAGGGCAGACATATAGTTACCAATATTCTGGATTTCCCGGTCATCGAGATTCGCCAGAACTTTGGCTGCAATTTCTTCACCCAAATTTATCAACAGCACTGCGGCCCTTTCGGGGCCGGATAGAGTTCTCGACATAACTTATTGATTTTTAAAGAGATTAATAAATAAAGTCCCTAATAATATGATCCTATAGGGCCCTCTTGTCAACCCCAAAATCCATTTTTTTGACGCTTGCAATAGTATGTGCACGGTTTGTGCCAAACCCATTAATTTCTTGGTCATTGCCTCTACAGGGGAGACTCATGTACTATCGTCCTATTTTTGAAACAAAATATTAAATATGAACTTAAAAGTTGCAGATTTTTTCATCGGTACTTTCGCCGGGGGAACCGTGGCCATGGTCGTGCACCTGACCCTCTCCTCCCAGTCCAATATGTTGCTCACCATGGTTCTGGGCGGATTGATAGGGATGGCTCTGCTTTTGCCACTAAAAATCCTTTTAATGCCCTTTTTCGGAGCGTTTGAAGTGATGATTCCACTAGGAATCATAGGAATGGGAGTAGGAATGACCGCAGGGATGCTCTCCACACTTCCCAACATCTCCGGCTATGCCGTGATCGCCTGGGGCGATCTGGCAGGATTTATCATCGCCGGGATCATTTATTTTTCCAACCAACGATATACCGAGCAATGAGCAATAACAAAAAATCTTATGATGGCGTAGCCAAAGTATTCGACTATTTTCGCGCCGGAGATATGCGCCGATGGGGTCCCGACCAACTTGCCCTGTTCAAAAATCTGCATGGAAAAGTTCTCTATATAGGTATAGGAACCGGACAAGAAATCGTCAATTTTCCACCGGGACTCGATATCACCGCCGTTGACATGAGCTATGAAATGCTCAAACGTTCCCAGACGCGTGCGCAAAACTATCATGGCAAAATCCATCGCTGCCAAATGGATGCCCAGACGACCGGATTTCGAGATAACACCTTCGATACCGTGGTAACCGTTTGCGTCCTGTGTAGCGTGAACGAACCTATAAATTGTCTGCAAGAATTAAAACGTGTGCTAAAACCCGATGGCGAACTGGTCATGTTCGAACATGTACTGAGCAAGAATCCGGTTTATGGGCTCATCCTGAAATCCATGTCACACATTACCGAATTTATGGAAGGAACTTATCTGGATAGAAACACCGTAGAAAATGCCGAGGCGGCAGGCTTCAATATCCACTCGCATAAAAACGTTTATCTCGATATTGTCAAGGCCCTGGTTGCAAAGCCGAATATTGGATAATCTGTCATTGCGAGAAGCACACAGCAACGAAGCCATCCAGAAGACTGGATAGCCGCGCTCCTTTTCGTCGCTCGCGATGACCCACAACTTTTAAAGCACAATGATACTCGGACTCGAAGACATACCCGGAGGGACCCCTATCGCCTCCTTCATAATTTGGCTGGTTTTATCGGGGCTGTTTTATCTGGTCTGCTTTGTGGCCGTGCTCAATGTGCTGGATGACCTGACCCGCAACAGCCTGCTAAAAATCCCTGCCATGCTTGGCGCGGCCATCCCGTCAGCCGGACTAATGGCCGTGTTCCAATACAAACCGTTTGTACTGGGAACATTAATACTCATCACGAATTTTTATCGTGTGCGAGAAAAAATTAAAAACACCCCTGAAAAATGGGGCGACCTCAAACTAAACCCCGCCCTCTTCTACTTTTCCAGCTACGCATATATTTTTCTGCTCGTGGCCTTGGCGATCTACTTTCCCACACTTGATTTTAGTCAGTAAGGAGAAAAAATTAATGGATACTAAAAGATTTGCACTTGCGGTTCTTGCCGTTTTTATTTTCGTTTTTTTGTTTGAGTTTGTCGTGCATGGCATTTTGCTAAAAGGAATGTATATAGAAACAGCACATTTATGGCGCGCCGAAGAGGATAGTAAGATGATATTCATAATGCTGGGGCAGATCTTGCTTTCATTGGTCGCCACATTTATGTTTACCAAACTACATGGAGTGGAATTTTTTAATGACAATGGAATGAAGTTTGGAATTCTAATTGGCCTTATTTTAGCCTCACCCACTATCGCGTCCTATTGCTATATGCCTGTTCCCTTTGCATTATGGATATCCTGGGTCGGTGCAGAATTAACTAAAGGCATTGGCGCAGGAATTACCATTTCCCTAGTCTACCCATCCGACGCTCAACGCCAAGCTCTCTAGAAATGTTCCTTTGTCATTCACCAGACCCTAAAATCGTGGGACCAACAGATTAATGCCCCTAAAAAGGGCATTAATGGGGCTATAAAGCCCCTCATTGCCAGAAATGATAAGGAGATTCATCGTTAACTAACTGTTTTTTAAATAGTTATTGACATTTTAGCAGGCCGGGATTATATTGATCTCCAGTCAAACTAATATAACTATTTGATTTATTAAGGGTTAAAGATGATTCTCCATATATTTGAATGCTCCAAATGCCAGCGTCAGCAAAAACATGTCACCTCTACCCCCAGTCCGTTGGGGCTTTCCTATATGTCCGAGTGCGCAACCTGCAATAAAATCCAGACTTTCAAATTTATTCGAGAGGGAAATAGAAAAGAGGACTGGTACACCAACACCCTACGGCAAATCAATAAGAAAAAGAGCGAGAACCAATCCGATAAAGCAAGAAGGAAGAATGATGACATCGATAGGGTAGCAATCTGATACTTTTCAAAATCCTCCACTTGCGGCAACACCAACACTAGCTTCATTAGCCCGCTTGTCACCCAGAGCCTTTGATGTCATCCTGAGGCCCTCGAAGGATCTCCGATTTAAACTTCACTGGCTGTTGGGCGTTTGGTTTTAGTCGGCCCTCCGCCGAGGAGAGATTTTCATTGGCTGTCGGGCCATCCCGACTAGTTTAGGTTTGCGCGACAGCGAGCGATATAAGAATGGTTGTTCACAGCGTAGGGTTGAATTTCGAGAGCTTTTTGAAAATAGGTAATCGCTTCTTCGTAGCGTCTGAGGTCAAACAGACAAAGTCCCATCCCGTTCAAAGCGCCGAAATGATACGGAACTCTTCGCAACACTTCTTCGCATTCTTTGATCGACTCTTCGAAACGGTCCATCATGAAAAGCAGGGTCGCAAGTTTGTTATGCGCTTCGGCGAAGTCGGGGTACCTCTCGACCAAGGATTGGAATATTTCCAGAGCCTGATCGGGTTGCTGACGATCCATCAACTCCGTACCGGTATTGAGTTCCTTTTCCAGCTCCGGCCCCAACTGCCCATGCCAGAGAACCCATAACGCCCGCGTGGCGTTGTCACGAACAGCGGGGTCATCACTCTTCAGGTCTTCTAAGTATTGATCGTTTTGGTCCATGATGGTGAAAATTATACCAGCACCCCTTCGGGGCATGAATAAAAATGATGAGACATCACACGTATGACGCTGGACTCGACAGACAATCTTGCTTAGCAGGCAGGGGCGACTATAGATTTTAGGTATTCGTTGCAACGTTTCCGGCGTGGGAGGCCACAATCGATCTTAAACGACCAGGTTGAGATTTCCACAAGCCATTTTGTTTAAAGTATTTAAAGCTTGCGGGCTCCAAACCCTCTTTGGAGAAAACTTAGACAAGTTTTTGTCATATTCATGCCCTTAATATCGAAACTCAAGCCCTGCTCCTGCACCAAAATCGGAATGGTATTGACCAGTAAGCGCCATATTTTTTGAGAAAATATATTTTCCGCCAAGCAACCACTCTTCCTTGGATTCGGTGTCATATTCGACATCGCCAAATACTTCAAAGCGACTGGTTAACTGCAACCCTTGAGATAGTTCCACGCGAAACTCCCCCTCACTATCAAACCGAAAAGTGCTATCAATATTAAAAGGAAGGAGGTATCGAATCCCTAAAATGCCACGCTCATAATCGTTTGTAAGGTTTATACCACCAAAAACATTTAAGAATCGGTTGAAATAACGGTCATAGGCCAGCTCTACGTCTTGCTCTGTTTTGTCAACGTTTTGCCAACCGACCTGCCAGGTTGCACTCAGTATGTTTTTGGAATTACTGAGAACTGCGACACCATCCGTCATGTGAGACTGGGCTGTTCCAATGATTGTAGGATTCCACGAGTCCTTATAGAGTCTATGGCGGATTTTCTTAAGGTCCACATCCAATTCCTTATCCTCATAGCTGACCACACGAGCCATCCCTGATTTAGCATGGTAGAGAATATGGCAATGAAAGAACCAGTCATTATATTCATTGGCCTCAAACTCGATGATTTGCGTAGCTAAAGGAGGAACGTCTACCGTGTGCTTGAGAGGCGAGTAATCGCCCTGTCCATTGATCACACGAAAGAAATGCCCATGTAAGTGCATTGGGTGATGCATCATGGTCTTGTTAATGAGTACAAATCGAACATTCTCACCATGGCGAATGCGAATCATATTATCGGCTGAAAGTATTTCCCCATTTATGGACCATATATAACGCTCCATATCTCCTGTTAAAGTGAGAACCACCTCTCGAGTGGGGTTTTTCTTAGGCAGTGAGGAATTTCCTACAGAGCGCAGTTTTTTGTATGGGGACAGAGGACGCTCATTGTCAGCCGTCATTGAATCTATTCCCATTTTTTTATCCATACCCATAGGCATCTTCATCTTTGATGACATGCCCTTCATTTTCATCCCACTGTTGCCCATGGACATTTTCATCTTGTAAAGATTTGGTTTAGGCACACTTGGAGCCAAAATGCGTTTTCCACTTCCAATAAAAATAGATGAGTGACTAGAACCATCCTGAGCTGTAGCTCGAAACTCATAGGAGCCATTCTCAGGTACCGTTACGATAAGGTCATAGGTTTCAGCAATGGCCATGAGAAAGCGATCGACATTTACCGGCTCAACATCTATTCCGTCCGCTGAAACAATTTGAACCGGGCCTCCTGCAAATTGAAGATGAAAATAAGTGGCTGTAGCAGAATTGATAAAACGCAGACGTACTTTTTCTCCGGGTTTGGCGGGTATAGTAGATTCCTTTTTCCCGTTAGCTAAAAAGGCGTCGTAGGCAACGTCAGAAACATCCATAGGAGGCATGCGCATCAGACTACGTTTGAACACATCTGTTAAGGCCCCATCTTTTACCGCACCCACCAAGCTTTGCAGGGAACCTTTTTTAAAGCTGTAATAGTCGCTTCCGCTTTTTAATGTTCGTAGAATTTCATCCGGGTTTTCATTAGTCCAGTCGGATAAAACAATTACTTTATCCTGGTCTGAGGGAACCCGCTCTCCATCTTTCGGGGTTATAACAATAGAACCGTAAACACCACGCTGTTCTTGTAAACCGGTGTGAGAATGAAACCAATAGGTACCAGCTTGTTTAATAGGAAACTCAAACTGTTGTGTTTCTCCCGGCTTAATCGGTGGATTGGTTACATAAGGGACTCCATCTTGGCGGTAAGGCAAAAGAATTCCATGCCAGTGAACAGATGTAGGCACGTCCATACTGTTTTTCAACCGGATTCGAGCTGTATCTCCTTCACGAAAACGTAATGTAGGACCAGGGATAGAATCATTTAAGGACATGGCTTTTACATCCTTACCCGTGACATTCAGAGTTTTATAGCTGATATTGAGTTCATATTCGACAATTGCAGCGAAACCAGAAGGTACTAGTATCCAGCTAAGTGTAAGTATGATGAATAAAAAATATGCTGATCTTTTCATAAGGTGAATTTTTTGAGGATATACTAAGTTCCCGAAAGCTGATGAAAAATACCAAGAGACTCTTGACCACAACCTTACAGGGTTATCGCAATAACAGGATTATAGCAAACTTCCCAAAGTGGTAGCCTCAAGGGGAATCGAACCCCTGCCTTACCTCTTCGAGGTATGAATAAAAATGATGAAACATCACGGACGCCTCAGCATGACAAGCCCACCATCCCTCCCCAGAGGTTTTGACCTGTGGCAGATAGGTATAATTAAAACAATGGGTTGAATGGCATCCTTCTTGCTCTATAAACCAGTATCTTAAACATTTACTGATTTTTAGGGGATTTGTCATGATTATAGCAGGAGTAATTCGATTAGTTTCAGCGCTGGCCATCGGTTCATCTATTTCCGCAACCGTATATTTTTTGGTAGCTTAGAGCCATCGCCTACGCCTCAAAAAGAGCGTTGCCGGGAAAAGACCGAGAAACTACCGGCGTCATTATTCTGGCATAACGAAGGTTTTTAAAGTTTGTAGGGCAACCACATCGGGGTTGCGTTACGATACTTCTCATACTCCCCGCCAAACTGCTCCGCCAACGCCAATTCTTCAAAATAAATTCTGAACTGAAACCCAAACCAAGCGGATAATATGCCGAGCACTCCCCATACCCAGGAATTTGTGGTGACGGCATAAGCCAGTATCACCAGCATCATCGCTGTATAAGTCGGGTGCCGCATAAGACCATGAAGGCCATCGGTTTTAAGGGTCTGCTTTTCGCGAAAGGCAATATTGAACTTAAATCGCAACACTCCCAACTGCGCCACAGCCCAAACACGCATTATTGATCCTGCAAAAAACAAGGCCACGATTATCGCGCCCTCCCCCAAGCCTACTGGAATCTCAGTAGCACGGGCGATAAACGACATGCCCACCAAAGCCAAAATAATGGGGGAAACATGGCCCAAAAGTTGTTTTAAATAAGGTCTGTCAAAGGTGATATCTTCCGGCCTTTCGGTCAGAACAAAAAAGGCCATTTCAATGATGCCAAATATCAGGTTGCAGTAAGATACGATAAGAAACCGTTCGATATTGGCGTCGGTCATGCCCAATGGAATGAGCGGAGCCATATAGGTGAGGCCAACCAGAATAATATTGAAATTGGTGTTCTTGACCAAACATGCTGTAAAAACCGCAAAATATACGGCAAAATTAAGTATTAACAGGAAATTGGCGTCCACTCCCACAACTCCTTCGATATAATAGCCCCTAATTATCGTTGCCGAATTCTTAACCAGAATCTGCTATACTACTGTTTTGCAGGGCAGTTTTATTATAAGATATTACATTATTGTATGCGTAACCCCTATTTGTGACCCATTCTGAGTATTCCACAAATTCGGATATATTTAACTTATTTTGAGCGGAGTGCCTCCGATGTGCATGAAAAATACAGGCACTTTGCTCTATAATTTATAGAAACTGAGGAAATTAATGGATACAAAAGCTCTAAACATTCCGGACGAGGTCCGGCAGGAAATTGAGGCCTTCGCCGCAGAGGTAGAACGCCTGAACCGAGGCGAAGTTGGCGATGACGACTTCAAACGCTTTCGTCTGCAACAGGGAATTTATGGTCAGCGTCAGGATGGGGAACAAATGGTGCGGACCAAGCTCCCTGCTGGAAAAATCTCCAGCGACCAAATGCGAACTCTGGCGGATTTTGCCGAAAAATATTCGCATGGAATCCTTCACATCACCACGCGTCAGGATATCCAATTACATTATGTAAAGATCAATGATGTTCCGCAGGGCATTGAAGATCTGGCCCAGGCGGGGATCACCACCCGCGAAGCCTGTGGCAACACGGTGCGGAATGTAACTGCCTGCCACAAGGCCGGCACTTGTGCTACGGAAGTGTTCGATGTCGCCCCCTATGCGTTGGCGGTTTCCCAATATCTCCTGCGTAAGGAGTTGACCCAGAACCTGCCGCGAAAATTCAAGATCACTTTCGGCGGTTGTAACGGATGTGGCCTGGCACCCATTCACGATATCGGACTCAAAGCGGTTATCAAAGATAATGTACGTGGCTTCCGCGTTCTCATTGGCGGTGGGTTAGGCTCCTTCCCCCATGCGGCAAAACATTTGATGGATTTTATTCCCGAACACAACTTTTTACAGATGTGTGAGGCCATTGTTTCTGTCTTCGACAAATATGGCGACAAAAGAAATCGCAATAAAGCCCGGCTGAAGTTTGTGGTCGATAAGTTGGGCATGGATAAAATCAAAGAACTCTATGAAGAAGAGTATGCGGCGCTGAATGGTAAGACCTACCCTGCTGTTGAACTCCCCGAAGCGGGTAATCCGGTTATTCCCAACTATCAGCCCAATAACCAGCATGACTCCGACCCTGAGTTTTTACTCTGGAAAGGCCGAAACATTGAAGCGCAAAAGCAGGATGGGTTCTACAACGTCCAGATCAAATTGATATTGGGGGATTTCACCATTCCGCAGGCCAAGGCACTCGCAAGCATCGCCGAAAAATATGCCGGCAGTAGCATCCTCGCCACGGTCAACCAGAACGTGATGATCCCCTGGGTGAAAGAAGATGCCTTCGGTGCAGTGTTTGCCGAGCTGAAAAGTATTGGGTTACATAAAGCCGGGACGGAAGAGATCCGCGACATCACCTGCTGTCCGGGATCGGAGACCTGTAACCTGGGTATCACCGCTTCGCGCGGACTGGTAGAGGAACTCAATAAGCAAGTGGACAATGGATTAGAAATTTCAAAGGACCTCGACCATGTTTCCATCAAGGCAAGCGGTTGCCCGAACTCTTGTGGACAGCATCATATTGCATCCATCGGTTTTCATGGCGGAGCCAAAAAATTAAATGGCATCCTAACCCCGCATTATGAAGTGTTGCTGGGTGGAAGGGTTTCGGAAGATGATGTGGTGTTTGGCACATCGGTGATAAAAATCCCGGCTAAAAATGCACCCGCAGCGACGAAACTTTCTCTGGAAGACTATAAAGCCGGAAAAGAAAATGGCGAAACCTTTGGCGAATATTTTGACCGTAAGGGAAAAGCTTATTTCCGCGACTTGCTGAGTCCGCTCAAAGATCTGCCGGAAATTGAGAAGTCCCCTGAATCTTATATTGACTACGGCTCTACAGAAAAGTTCAGCCTTGAAGATCGTGGTCAGGGTGAATGTGCCGGTGCGGTTACCGACATGATTACCGATCGCATTACCGAAGCCGAGCGCGCCCACTTCCAGGGCAAGCTCAGCCTGGAAAAAAATGAGTTCAAGGAAACTGGCGAACACGCGAAGCGTTCTGTCATTGCTTCGGCCAGAGCCTTATTGGTCACAGAGGGTATGGACTTCAACGATGATTGGGAATGTCTGAAAAAATTCCAGTCTCTGGTGATCGACATGGAAATTGTAGCGGCAAAACACGCCAAGCTCATCGACAGCTTTGAGGAGACTCCGGAAGCTAAAGATGAAAAAACTGCTGGGTGGTGGCTGACCGAAGCTGGGGAACTGGTAGAGGAAAGCAGAAAAATACAAAACACCATGCAATCAGAAAAAACGTTGCGCATACGTGTTGGCGGAGATGATCCCAAAGAGAAGGCAGCGAGTAGCAAACAAAGTATTGACCTTCTCGGGGTTAAATGTCCGTTCAATTACGTCAAAACAAAAATCAAGCTGGAAACCATGGCCCCAGGAAGCATACTGGAAGTATTACTGGATGCAGGTGAGCCTTCTGAAAATGTCCCTCGAAGCCTTAAAAATGATGGGCATGAGGTTGTTTCTCTGACTGAAGAAAACGGCCATTATAAACTGACGGTAGAAAAGGCATAAATGCTAATCAGCATGACCGGGTTTGGCCGGGCAGAGTTCCAAGATGGCGATTATTCTTATAAGGCGGAAGTCCGATCGGTTAACAACCGCTTCATAGAAATAAATACCCGGCTCCCAAAAGCCTTTATGGATCTGGAGCACCCCTTAAAGAAACTCGTCAAGTCATATTGCGTAAGGGGCTCCATTAACGTCACCATCACCCTGACCAACAGCAATGACAGCTCAGGGGAATGGGAAATTAAATCGAACCTTCCCCTTGCTACTCAATATGTAAATGCCCTTAAAGAAATTCAAACTTCGTTGGGGCTCGAAGGCAAAGTAAATATTGATTCTGTGATCGGACTTCGCGATGTTATAAAAGTGGAACCTGTTGCTATTGATCCGGCCAAAGAAAGCCTGCTCCTGGAAATTGCAGGGTCGGCCCTCGCTGCCCTTCAGAAAATGCGAGAGGAAGAAGGAGAACATTTACAAAAAGACTTTTCAGAGCGTATCGATACCATCGAGAAATGCGCAGCGCAGATAGAAAAACGACAACCGGAAGTCATTCAGGAATACAAGGCCCGGCTAAAAGAGAAAGTCAAACTGCTCAATAACGGCATTGAAATTGATGAAGGCCGTCTGGCACAGGAAATCGCTATTCTGGCAGACCGTTGTGACATCACCGAAGAAGTCACGCGGCTTACCAGTCACCTCAAGCAATTCAGGAAATTGCTTGATTCGACAGAACCCATGGGACGGAAACTGGAGTTCATCACCCAGGAGATCAACCGTGAAGTCAACACCATGGGTTCAAAGTCCAGCGATATTCAGATGGCTAACCTTGTCATTGAAATAAAAAGCACACTTGAAAAAATAAGGGAACAGTTGCAAAACATTGAGTGATTCGGTTTCGAATTTTTATCGCGAACTTTTTTAATTTTTAGGATGGGCACTATGAGTGAAGGAATGGCGATTGTACTTTCCGCCCCTTCCGGGACGGGAAAGACCACTACCTGCAAGCTATTGCGCGAGAAACTACCTAATTTAAAAATTGCAGTTTCTCACACCACTCGAACCATCCGGGATGGTGAAAAAGATGGAGTGGACTACACCTTCATATCGCAAAAAGAATTCGAAGGGAAAATAGAAAATAAGGAGTTCCTTGAGTGGGCCCGTGTTCATAATTTTTACTATGGCACCTCCTTCAAGTCTATCACCTCAAATTTGCAGGACGGACACGATGCTCTATTGGAGCTGGATGTTCAGGGTGTTGAATCGTTGCGGAAAATGAAGTACCAGGGAATTTATATTCTTATCCTTCCGCCATCCATTAAAGAAATGGAGACCCGGCTCAAAAAAAGAGGGACGGATTCAGAAGAAAGCATCCTGCAGCGAATCAAAACCGGAAAAGAGGAAGTCAAAAAATACAAAATGTACGATTACGTCATCACTAATTTTGAAGTCGACGTTACGGTGAATACTATTCTCTCCATTCTTCAGGCAGAAAAAGTCAGAGCCCCCCTTTACACTCCAACTTCACCAGACATTGAAGAATTATTAAAAGATGGAGTCGATTGATCATGTCCCAAATCGACCTTATGGGACTGGTTCGGGCCAATGTAAAAGAACTCAAAGCCTATCAGGTGGAGAATCTTGACGAAGGCACCAAATTACACGCTAACGAGAACCCTTATCCCCCCTCACAGGAACTGTTAGATAAAATATTTCAGAGGCTTGATAAATTAGAGTTGAATCGTTACCCCGACCCTGATTGCAGAAACCTGAAAAAAGCAATCGCCGCCAGGACGGGAGTTCTCACCGAACAAATTATTATTGGAAACGGCTCCGACGAATTAATTCAATATCTAATGCAAGTCCTGTGCAATGAAGGAGAGACCATTGCCTTCCCAGATCCCACATTTGCCATGTATGGCATTACAGCACAGGGCTTGGGGTTGAAGCCTGTAAGCTTTCCCCTCAACGATAATTGGGATTTCAAGGCCGGCCCAGCACTGGAAATTCTTACAGAACAAAAAGCCCGACTGGTTTTCATTAGTTACCCCAATAACCCAACGGGCAATTGCTTTTCTGATCAGGAGATTCAGCAGATCATTGAACAGTTTGAAGGCATCGTGGTTCTCGATGAAGCCTATCAGGATTTCTCAGGGAAAACTTTTCTCAAACAAATGGAAAAACATAACAACCTGGTTATTCTCAGGAGCTTGTCAAAAATTGGTCTGGCGGGACTCCGAGTAGGTTATGGAATTTTTCCTACACTACTGGCAGAACAAGTGAACAAAGTTCGTCTGCCTTATAACTCTAATACTGTTTCGCAATGGGTCGCCACCGAACTTCTAAATAATTTTACTTCGGTGCAAAATCAAATTCACTCCATTTTGGATGAACGGAATCGACTGATGGATGAGTTATCAAAATTTCCTTCCATTACTGTATACCCTTCGAATTCTAATTTTATTTTGTTCAGGGATTCTAAAGATGGCGTATTTAACAAGCTTAAGGAAAATGGGATCCTGTTGCGAAACCTGAGTTCGCATCCTCGATTAAAAAATTGTCTGCGCGTCACAATTGGAACCAAACAGGAGAATGATCAATTCCTGAACCAATTACGGAAAGTCACCTCATAAACCGAAATTGGGAAACGTATGAAGCGCTGGATAAAAAATATTCTTATCACCGGTTTCTGGGGATTAATGGTTTTGACTTGGATCGTGATAGGTCTTTTCTATTACCAAGGTTCCCAACCTGCCAGCAACGATAACCTATCCAAGGTTTTTGAGATTCAACCTGGAATGCCATTGAAACAAATAGCCCAGGAACTTTCTCGCCAGGGGTTGATACTCAGTCCCAGTGCATTTCAAGCCATCGCGTTTATTCAAAATAAGCAGAAACAAATCATGGTGGGGGAATATAGTTTGTCACCCTCCATGCTACCCTCTGAAATACTTACCCGAATCACCTCAGGAAAAACTGTCCTCCACCCTGTTACCATCCCTGAGGGTTACAGGCTAACGGAAATTGCCGCGCTTCTTCAAGCAGAAGGTCTTGCTGACCCGGAGAGCTTTTTGCATCACACTCGAGATAAGAGCTTGATCCAATCACTTGGTATTTCTGCTGAAAATCTGGAAGGCTATTTGTTCCCAGAGACCTACCATTTCAACAAACACAGTCCAGAATTAAAAATTGTTCAAAAAATGGTAGCCACTTTCAAGGAACAAATTTTAACACCGCCGTTATTAAAAAGTGCGGAAGAAAGTTCTCTTTCATGGCATGAAATCATTACTCTGGCCTCCCTAATAGAAAAAGAAACCGGGTTGAACTCTGAACGGAAAATTATCTCGTCCGTCTTTCATAACCGTTTAAGAAAAAATATGCGTCTGCAAACGGACCCTACCGTAATTTATGCAATTGAGAAGTTTGACGGCAACATTCGTAAACGGGATTTAAGAATCGACTCCCCTTACAACACTTACCGGTATAAAGGATTGCCACCCGGTCCTATCGCCAACCCTGGACTCAAGTCCATCGTGGCGGCGATGTCTCCCATTGAGTCCGACCACCTTTATTTTGTTTCCCGGAAGGATGGTAGCCATCACTTTTCTTCTACCCTGATCGAACATAATCAGGCAGTACAAAAATACCAGTTGAAGAAGGTTCGTACACGTCGTTAAACCACCCCGTTAATTATTCAGGCTCATACCTTACTGCTGTTTCTAGAGAACATATCCTACCTTCAAGGGATCTGGAAGAACTACGAGTCCTCGGCCACGTAGTGTAGGTAGGAAGCAAGGTTTAAAGGTAACCAGCACTATTTCCCCGTCCACATTTTTATAACTCTCCAGTTTAATTTCAGTAGCCAATTTCCTCGGTGCTTTGGATAATTTTACGCAGACGCTTGGCCAAGACTTTAATAATAACCAGTAGGGCTCCTGGGTTAGTGCGTACAATGGCTTCCATTTTCCCATCTTTAAATAACTCTGTTACGCTAGAATCTTGAACGGCAGTGATGGATGCGGCGCGGGGTCGATTGTCGATCAAACCAAGTTCGCCAAAAATCTCATTGGGGCCAATTACCGCTTATTTTTTTATCTTACCGTCTGAAAGAGGTTTCGTGACCTCAAACCTTCCCGTATCCACCAGGTAGCAGGAAGTATTGATGTCCCCTTCTCTAATGACTACATCGCCCGTTTTGAAGTAATTTTTATTCAAGGTTTCCCCTTAATTTACTTTGCCATTTATATGATTTCATTTTTGATTGCCACTCTCCCATATTCTGTTGGCTTCGTTTCAATCATCAGGATCAGTTAGGAAGCTGGCCCTTCAATTCATCCCAAGTTTTTGACTGCCAGTTTCTTGCCATTTCCTGCGCTTTATTTAATTGTGCGGAAGACATATTATCTTCTACTGCTTTTATATTATCCATAGCATCTTTATTCCCATGCAAACTAGAGTGCACGTACCACATATGTGCTAACACATAATCTTGTAAAACCCCTTGTCCGTTGTAATACATGAACCCAGACATATATTGTGCTCTGGCATATCCCTGCTCTGCGGCCAGCCGGTACCATTTGATTGCTTCCTCATGACTTTTCGGAACTCCTTGACCATAATAATAACTACGCCCCATGTTATTTTGCGCAATAACATTTCCCCGCTCTGCGGCCAGCTGGTACCACTTGACGGCTTCTTTGTAATCTTGCGGAACTCCTTCTCCAGCATAATAGCTATCTCCCAAGTTGCTTTGCGCAAAAGCACCTCCCTGTTCTGCTGCTAGCTTCCACCATTTTATTGCTTCTTGGTAATTTTGCGGAACCCCTTGCCCATTGAAATATCTAGTTGCCAAACCGGTTTGCGCATCAACATTTCCCTGCACTGCGGCAAGACGAAACCATTTGACCGCCTCTTTATAATCTTGCGCAATTCCCTGTTCCGCCGCAAGTCGGCACCATTTAATCGCTTCTTTGTTGTTTTTTAGAACTCCCTGGCCCGTGTAATACATCAACCCCAAATTACTTTGTGCTTTCGCAAATCCCTGCTCCGCTGCAAGTCGGTACCATTTGACAGCTTCTTTGTAGTCTTGTGGCACTCCTTGCGCGTGAGAATAAACATACCCCACATAGAATTGTGCTGATGCATTCCCGCTTGTTGCTAACGGCAACCAAACCTTGTAAGCCTTTTCAAAGTCTTTTGCTTTATAAGCATCTATGCCAACTTGCAAATCATCAGCATAAACAGGTGAAGATATAAGAATCAGCATCAAAAATAAGTGAATCAATCGCTTCATAGATCCTCCTTATTCGCACCAATAAATGGACCAAGATAAGTTAACTCGGCCTATCATGCAGAAATATAATCTGGTCGCGGACAGTTTCGTTACAAGAAACATCTATATTCAACTTTCTCCCCTCTTCCACTATCACCCCATTGAGTGCTTCGATCTCAGTTTTTCTCCCTTCGCGGATGTCCTGGAACATGGAAGATTCGTGTCCATAAGTACTGGGTAACAACTGTCCATAAAAATCCTGTAGATAATCTTTTGCACTTAACCAATGACTGGAATACCCCATCCCCTGCATGACCTGAAATACTTCAGCAACAATACGTTCCATGAGGGCACGAGAATTTTCATTCTCTCCTAAATGCCCGTAAGGAACCTGCAATATAGCCCCCAGAGCATTGAGTGGACAGTTATAAAGCATCTTTGCCCACAAATCTTTTCCAATATCATCCGTGACAGCACTGGGAATGCCCGCCTGATTTAAGCCATCAGCCAATTCCTCTAGACGGGACAAGCCTCCTCCAAACAGGCTACCAAAATGAATAGGTTGAGCGTGAACCGTCACATCTACAATATGAGGTTCTGGTCGGATGAATCCAGTTATAACCCGTGCATTAAAAATCTGTTCTTCAGGAAAAAACCGGGCAAAAAATTCGGCATTGCCCCAGCCGTTCTGGCAAAGAACAATGGGACTTTTTTGATGCCCCAGAGTCGATCCTTCTTTCAATTGTTGCGCGGAGCTTTCCGTATCGAACGACTTGGTACAGACCATGTAAAAATCAAAGGTCTCCCTACCCGTTTCGGACAAGTTTGACGAGACCGTAAAATCTTGTGGGGAAAAACAGGCTGAACCAAAAATACCCTGCCGTTGCAAGCCATTTTGCCTCAACTTGAGAACAGTTTCCTCTTTTCCAACTAGATGGACACGATAGCCTCCCTGCAGTAAAAAGCTGGAAAGCCCTAATCCTACAGCACCTGCCCCAAAAACCAATACCTTCACAATCACCTATCCATCAAAGTTCTTAATAAGCCAATAACGTAGCACAGGCCGGGTAAACTGCCAACCTGTCCGCTATCGACCATTGATAAATGGGTCAAAGAGCGATAAAATATATAAAATGTATTAGCTCATCCCTCCAGATAATTATCACCGAGTACCCGAAAGGAGGAACTGTTATGAATATGGAAAACCATCAAGCTAAATTTAATCACGAAGACTGGCTCGAACAAATTTACCAGTTTATAGATACAGCTCGTCAGTTTTGTAATGAATTCTTAAGAGGCTTAAAAAACCTCTCACAAAAAGGTTTGTTAGAAGCCTGGAAAGATATTCGTTCTGCCATATCCCGGCTCACTCCCCAGGACTTTATTGTTACCGGACTGTTGACCTTTACCGGCATGTTTGGCGTGATGATATTTATGATTGGGTTCAGCCTTTTTGGCTATCAGGCCATACTCTGGTTGCAGGATGGAGTCTGGACTGAATTTCCGCTTTTCGTAGTTTTTGACTTTCTGTTTGAAAGCACGATTCTCCAGCAATGGATGACTCACCCGGAGTCGTGGGTGGGCCTGCAAAAAATGTTCTCATGGTTTTTGGAGTCTGTCCCACTTTCAATTGCGTTAATGGTCCCTGGGCTTTCCATTGCATTGCTAATGGCGGGAACCCTGGCGATGGCTCTACTCTTTCGATTTTATCAGTTGAAAAACAGGAATGACTGAAAATACTCCATCACTCAAGGAAAAACTGGAGCGTTCGAAAAGGTACCTTCAAAACGCCGACCTTAAAGGAGCTGACCTGGAGGGAGCCGACTTGGAAAGGGCATTGCTTGTCGGCGCTGATTTGCGTGGAGCAAACTTAAAAAAAATATATCTCAGTGAAGCCCAAATCTCTAAAGCTAATCTTTCTGGCGCAGAACTATCCGAAGCTAATTTTAGTGGGGCGGATTTAAATAAGTCCAATTTTGGAGGGGCTAATCTTCAAAACGCCTACATGCGGCGTGCCGATCTGCGTGGTGCGAATTTGAGCGATACCAACCTGACCAAAGCCAATCTTAGAGAATGTGCCCTTTACAAAGCATGGGTGAAGAAGTCAGATTGCAGTGGAGCCAATCTACAAAACATTAAAGGCTCGCAATCACAATGGCAAGATGCGATGCTAAAAGGAGCCAAACTGGAAGGGGCCGACCTTTCTGGAGCCCGACTTGAAGGCGCTAACTTTGAAGATGCCAGTTTGCAAACGGCAAACCTTAACCGATCAGTATTAAAGGGTGCAAACCTTAATCGGGCCGATTTGCGTGGGGCCAATTTGCGCTATGTAGTGGGGTTGACCTGTGACCAGATTGAAACGGCTCAAATCGATAGAAAAACTCTTTTGCCTAGCTACATAAAAATCAATTGGACCTCCGAAACGGCGTTTGAATTAATCGACGACAAAAACTAACTCTCATCACCTTTTGTTTCTTTGATCGATTTCTCCCAGCAGTTCCCCCACGGTTTTAATATTGACCAGGTCTCGGTAACCCGAGATCATACCAATGATCCCGATACTGAGAGGAAACGGTTCATCCCGATCACGTAATATAATCGTTCCCGTTACATCCTTCTCGTTGAACGTGGGAATCTGCTCTACTTTCAATGGAAGCTTTGCCTCTTCTACCTCAACCGAAAAGGAATATTGTTTTTCAAGATATAGTTTCAGTTCTTCCACTTCCTGGCCGGATAGGAAGTAATTAGCCCGACGCAGAATCCATAGTTTTTCCTTACCCGTTTGCGGCAAGTCCTGAAATTTTTCAATCAACTGGTCATAGGGAACCAAAGGCTCATCACGCAAATAGCAAACCCAGTCCACCTTCACAAAAGTTTCAGGGTTCTGTCCCGATAATAACCTGGAAGAATCTATTAAAGAAAAGGCATGATACAGTTTCACCTTTATTATCTCCTACTTCTACAACCTGCTATTCCTGGATTCATAAAATCGTACAACATGAAACTTTATATGTCCTCCCCCTCACACAAAGGGTATGATGGGAACTGTTTAATTTTAACCGACACCCGTTAATTTTCCATGGACAAAAAATGGATACTGATAGAAAACTAATCAAATTCTCCGCCTCAACAGGATTTTCAGTGGTTTTAGAGTTTGGAAATATTGAGGAAATGAAAGAATACGAAGAGAAAATCAAAGGCTCTGGGCTGCAATGCGAAATTATTCCAAACTTTAATCTTAATTTTGATCAGGCCGATTTGTTCATGGATATGAGAAGCCCTGAATGCCGATCTCAGTTTGATATTGAAGACTGGATTTAACCAGGTCGAGAGAACTCTTTGCTCAATCGAACTTGTTGCTAATTCGCACCGACCACCGGTCGACGCAATGTCTGCAGTCTATCTGCCAAGGTCTGGGGTTTATCTTTGCGATTCTGCAAAAGGCGGGTAAACCAGTCTAACCCCTCTCCAAGTTTAGGGTCCATTTTTATAGCCCGGTCATAATCTAAAATAGCCTCAGGGTAATGCCCCATCCGATCATGTAAGATACCTCGGTTGGCAAAAGAAACAGCGGAGCCTGGATCGCGTTCCAGCACTTCATTAAATGCTAGCAAAGCTTCTCTGTCTCGCCCTAGCTGCATCAAGGTTCGAGCTCTTCCCCTTTTGGCATGGATGAAGTCCGGGTTTTCACTAATACTGATTTGATATTCACGCAGAGCCTCTTCAAATTTTTGGTCTGTATATAATCCTACCGCACGACTGAAGGCAGGCCCGCCGGGATGAGATTCTGATCCGTCTCCTTTATAAAAGGCCCACGCCAAGGAAACAAAAATCAACCCTATCCCCAAATAACGGATTCCTCTATAAATCGTATTGGTGTCCATAGCGCAATCGTTTCCTGAGCTTCCTGTTAACCTAAAGAAGCGCGCAACTCAAAATGAGCGGAGAAGACCTAATTTTGAAGTTTCCAATGGGCAAGGCGAATATCATCTTTTTGGGATTTGCGAATGAATCTTTCCACTGCTGCCACTTCCATATTTCCATCGCTGTAAACTGCGTTGACAAATTTAGAAACAAGCTCCGGTTGGGTATGACCAAAGGCGGGAATTTTTTTACCGACCCAATCAAATGTAGGTTCATCGGCCGTATAAAACTTTAAAAAAGTTGATAGATGCAATATCAAACTATTTCGCCCCACATTTTGAGGCTTACGTTTAGGGTGAACTTTGTTAGTAGAAACAGATAATTGAAGACCGCCGATTCTTCTGCGTGAATCTATTTGGTCTTTTTCTACAAGGTACTTTGAAGCCAGGAAACAAGTGGACAGGACACTGCTTTCCAGGTTTCCATAGGGAAACTCATTGTCTCCTTGTTTTAATGTCTTCATTTGATCTATCGCCGATTTTCCCTTGGGAGAATAACAGAAATGGGCACGCCAGACTTTGAATTCTTTAACCGTTTTAATCATGGGGAAACTGCCTTATGTTAATTATGGCTGGCGGGGTCTGATTCCAAATTTTGTTCTGCCACATAGGTTTGGCTACCCCGCTGATGGACCAAAACATGATACCAGGGTTTATCTTTGGGAGGTTTGCTGCGAGCCATTTGATCATACCATTCATCCGTCTGTTTGAACTCCAGATCCACCCCGAGAATAATCCCTCGGTAGTCAAACAACTTATGATGAATCAATTGCCCAATACAAAATTTTGCTTTAGTTGTGCTCATCTCTTATTCCACAGACTGGAAATTAAAATTATCCACTGACCTGCACCTCACAAAGACAGAAATCATTACGGCCTCATTCTGCACTCATAGGTGTCTTCTGAGGTCCAATTCACTACAATATAGTCAGGAATTTGGGTTTTGCTGTCAATAAACGCCAACTCCAATTCTTCAGAGGAAATATTCTTAACCTTTCGCAGGTCCACTCCCTGGAACTTTGCTTCGATAAGCTCTGCTCCAGAAAAATTTGAATCCGTGAGATCGGCTCCTCTAAAATCGGCATCCCCTAATTTAGCCTTTACAAAACTAGCAGACCTCAGGCAGGCATTTTTAAAACTGGTTTCGCTCAAATTTGCATTCGAAAAGTCAACATCGGTGCAATCAGTTTCTGCCATTTCTGCCCCTGAAACATCGGCATTGTTAAACTTTGCACCTGCAAGTTTGGCATTATTTAAATTTGCTCCTCGACTAAAATAACCTTCACGCTGGTATCTGCCGGTCAATATAGCTTCGCTTAAATCAGCACCCTCCAGGTTCACTCCAGTTAGACAGGCTTCAACTAGTTTGGCTCGAATCAAGTAAGCTTTTCTCAAATTTGCTTCTAATAGATTGGCCCCCATCAAATCGGCATCATTGAGATTAGATTCATTAAAATTTGCCCTGGAAAAATTTGCCTTAAGAAGACTAGCACCCGATAAATTGGTATTGCTTAAATTTGCGCGCATACCTTTAGCTGTGAAAATTTTTGCCCCCGACAAGTCCGACCCGCTCAAATTGGCCGATACTAGATTTGCTGAAATCAGATTGGCGTTTTTTAAATCAACACCAGCCAAGTCCAATCCTTTCAGTTCTGCTCCTTCAAGTTTTTTGTTTGCTTGTACAATATTATCTTTATTCCAAGTCTCCATAATGGAGTTTTTCCTCAAGAAAAAATTAAGTTATATATAAAAAATAAGATTTTAATCTATTCATCTCCCAGTTCAAAGCCAAATAGTTCCTTTAAAACCTTAAAACCCAGGAAAATTGAGTTACACTGGGAGAAATAGTACGGGATAGATAAAATGAAAACAAGGATTAATGATCAGAACGGTTTCACTTTAATAGAGCTTTTAATCGTTGTTGGTATCATAGGTATTCTTGCGGGGCTCAACTTTTCCTCTCATCGACAATTTAAGACCCGTGCCTACGACACAGATGCCAAGTCAAATCTTCAGAGCCTTTTCCTCACCTGCAAACTATATTGGAATGATAATGGGTCAGCCGCCGACTGCAATGTTAACAATGTCTCGGGGACATCTTATGGTTTTGCTACTTCTGCAGATATCACCATTTCTGGGCAAGGTGCAGAATCCGGTTTTAGCGGAACAGCAACCCACAACTCCAGCACCACCACATTTGCTATAAACTCCATAGGTACGGTATCCCAATCAAACTAAATCGAATCACGAAGCCAAGGTCTTCCCCAAAAAGTAATGCCTCTTTCTATCTAATTATTCAATAATGTGCGAATTAAAATATTTGATCATCAAAAATGGAGGGGTGGTTTTCCTGACATAACTCATTTGGCAGAAAACTCAATCATGAATGCAGTTAATCACGTTGAATCACCTTTATCTAACTGTGCGTCGATAATTGTTTACTAGAGCCATTGAATCGTTGATCAGTTTTGAGATCTATTTCAGAGGAAAATAGTAATCCTAATAGACTGGAATCATACATAATATTGAGAGCCACTGAGCATTCATGAGTACAAAAACATTTTGAAGAAGCTTCAAAGAAATCCCGACAAACCTTTGAGGATAATAATTCAGGCAAATTCCAGTTAAAATCTTTCAAATTTGCAAATCCTTTAAGCATTTCACATTTTGCAACTTCGCCATTGGGCATAATTATTAATTCACTACGACCAGACCGACAGCTGGTTGCAGGCTTACCAGTTTTTACCATTTCCTTAATCGAATAAAGAGTCAATCGGTTTACCGCATAAATCAATTTATTTGGATATTCAAGCCAAAGGTTTTGGTTTATTTTTTCTAATGCCATCTCCATATCCTCAACTGTTAAAAACTCATTAAAACTGACCGGATTATAATCAGAAATTAATGATTGATCATCCAAGTTGAATATATGCTCTTTGGGAGAACGCACAAAACCGAAAGTCTGGGTGAATCCAAAACTCTTAACATCATCCACAATCTGTTCAACGTTATTAATATTTAGCTGGGAAAGTGTGGTATTAACATGAAGTGCTCCAATCCTCCCCGGAAACTTTGTAGCCAAATTTTTCATCAACGCTAAACTCTCAAACACTTTTCGATAGGACCCTTTACCACCTCTGTTCTGATCATGTATATCCTCAGATCCATCAATTGATGTCTGTATCCGAAATACGATGGAAGTAGTTTTGAGCAACTCTTCCATTTTTTTATTCAAATTTTCCGGCAATACCCCGTTTGTACAAAGAAGAATACTTTTAACGCCGCCCTTTTTCTCAGCCAACTGAATAATGTTAACAAAGTCTTCTTTTAATAATGGCTCTCCACCTGAAACAACAAGTTGTCCAATTTGTCCCATTGAACTTTTAAAAAATTTTTCATACTCAGAGAGTCCCATTTCCCAGTTTCTCGGATGCTCTTCATTGGAAATAAAGCAATGCGGACATTCAAGATTACATTGATCCGTCAGAAGAACTGTTACGCGATCTGGAATCAGTTGCTTCTTCTGTCTCCTTTCCATAAATGATGCAATACCCCCCTCTAATAGAGAGCGGATAGGCAAAGGAAGGGATTGTATAAAGGGATACACCTTTTCCAGTTCACTTCTTTTTGATAAAAATAAGTTTTTCATCGAGATCTAAACTTCAGTGGCAATAACAATCCATAAAAGTAATAGTAAGCGGATAGTAAAGCCAAGTTGAAATAATAGACAAACTTATTTTCCTTCTTGACCATGCTAAACCGAACAAGTTTAAAATTATATTTTTTAGATCCTAAAATTATTTCAATTAAAGTCAACATATCAAGTATTGGAAGAATAACCAGCTTCCACCAGCTATGTTTGTACAGAAGTATAGACCTTGTCTTCAAAAGATCCGCAAAATACTTTTTACTATCTTGAAAATGAGCAAATGCCCCGGAATCCCGTCCAGCTCTACTTAATTTATGACGAACTAAGGTTTTTTCTGACTGCATACTTTTGTACTCAAGTTTTTTTAGGGCCATACATAGATCCCCATCCTCATTCCTAGGAAGTCTTTCATCAAAGCTATTGGTCAACTCAAAAACATTTTTCAAAATCAATAAATTTGCTGTAGGTATTACACTAACAAAGGTTAATGGGTATGCTCTTCTTCGAAGATATTGTGGAATTCCTAATGTATTTAGAAAGGATATGGGTTCAAAAACCATCCACTCACCTTCTACGGGTTCTACTACACCGCCCACTGCACCAATTTCATGATTGGTTCTTAATACTTCGACCATGTTATTCAGAACCTGGGGGTTATCAATCTCAGAATCGCTGTCCAAAAACCAAAAAATATCAGCATCAGATTTTTTAAGTGCAAGGTTTCTAGCTCGGGAGGGACCAATATTCACATCACAATGAATTAAACTAAGGTTCAGGTCAGAGAATTCCAATTCGATAGATTTAGGTACGGGTTCTTGGCTGGCATCATCCACAATAGTTATTGATAGATCCAAACCATCAAGGTTTAAAGTACGTAATGATGAAAGGAGCTCTTTTACTTCGGAGAGACGATTATGAACAGGAACCACTAATAAAATTTTTTCCATTACAAACCCCTACTGCCTTACATTTAAACCGTAGGCATTCGCCATCGTTTCTGAAATGCTGTATGAGTGGGTGCTACTTACGGTCCTCTCTGGCTCTAGAGATTTTTACTTGAGAATCTATTGAGTTGGCACTAATTTGATTCATGGATAAACACAACCCTATTGGAATTTGATACTTATTAATTACTTCTTATAAAGCTTTTAATAACTCGCATTCCAACAGGCAACATGGTTCGGAGGGTGAACAATCCTAGATAACCAAAAAAATTCATAAATGTAACATTTATGGGAGTTATATATTTATAACTTACTTGCCTAAAAGTTTTAAATTTCGAAAGATACTTTATAAGCCGTATTGCTGGTCTCACATAATTTAGAAGAAAGGTGTAGTTCTGCATCGTGACCATTCTCTGCATTTCCTCACCCTTTATTGAAGCAGTGTTTATATATAAATCGCCCTCATCCGTCGTATTATAATCCTCTACCAAGAGGTCATTTTCGAGGCAGTAGTTGTACATTGCAGTTCCTTTATAGGGAACCAGAACATTAGTACACATTACCACCTTATGAGTATTGGCAAAATTAAAAACTTCTTCGCAATCTTCAAGAGTTTGAGTAGGAATGGCAAACATATTCAGCATAACAACTTTAATATCATGTTTTTTCAAATTTGCGATAACCTCAGCAAACTCATCATTGGTGTACTTAGGACGCAACAGAATATCTTTTCTGATTGTCTCGTTTGTCGTTTCCATGGCGATTCTAGCTATTCGGGCTTTTGCCTCGCCAAGTTTCTTTACTATTTCCTCGCCAAGAGTATTAACCGTTGCGCTGTATAAAAATGGCAAATTCACTTTTTCGATATAAAGATCAATAAAGGTAAGAAACCAATTTTTACTGATGGTGAGATTATCATCTGAGAAAGATATGGCATCAGCGGGGTATTTTTCCAAAGTAGAGATGATTTCCTCAATAGCATTCTCCGGACTTCTAAACATAAGTTTTACGGAACCTTGGGCCTCAAACTTATCATTAAAATTCGAATTATGACAATAGGTACATTTATATGGGCAACCCACCGACAATAAAAATCGCCTTACCCGCATGTTCTTTAAAAAAGGATATTTATCATAATAAATAGCTCTATTAGGCTTGGGGCTTAAGTTGAAATCGTCTACAAATTTGGTTTCAAAAGGTTGATTTATGTCAAACACAATATTTTGAAAATTTTCTTTCTTTTTATAATGCCCTTGACCAATCCATTCTGAGAAATAAAATTCCCCTGAACCGATACAGATAAAATCAACGGCCGTCAAATCAATGTCTTCATAGTTCAAGGTCGGGAAAGGTCCCCCAAGAATAATAATTTTTTCCGGTGCTATTTCCTTAATTCTTCTAACTAGGCCAATGACTCTTTGATAGTCGGTATTGCAGCAATAAAATCCGATAATGGGGAAATCCTTAAAATCCTTATCAATTTGATGAATGAAGCGATCATCATTATCAACAATTTCAACTTCATGAGGAACCTCTTGTTCATTTAGCTGCGTGGACAAAAGCATATAGGAATAGTATTCCAGCGCATCAAATTGGCACAATAAAACAGGAGGTTTTTGAACCGGGTCATGTTCACCTCTAGTTTTTGATTGATATGGACTCAGATCAATATCAACCATCTTACCCATGTTTTGGCTTCTTACCGGTCTTCCCAAAGAAGGAAGCATATCCACATTAGTATTTTCGTTCATATCATTCCTACTCTTATTCTGATAGAAAATTAAGTTTTAGGTGTCGGGTTTTATGATAAGCAAACATTACCCAAGTAGGGAAATTGCTATAATCACCAAACCGGACAGAATCTATAGCTCTTCGAATTAGCATAGCTCTATATAGAAAGGTTTTCAACTTGGGGTATTTCTTCTCTTCCTTTCCAGAAATGATTCTTTTCAAAAATTTAAGAACCATTGGAGATGGTTTAACGACCGCAAAAATACTGAGCAAATTGTTCAACGCATTGGGTTTATATGAAAACATATATTCCTTGTCGAACTGTTCAGCAATAAATTTATCGTCCCCCTCCTCTCTCGAAAGTGCCGTACCAGGCATAAAGTGCATAGAAAACAGACTCAATGTAAAAGGCCCATCCAAGCTATGCAGAAAATCAATGGTCTTGTATAATTGATCTTGGGATTCAAGGGGATTATCAATGATCATTTCAAATGCAGGGGCAACCATTTTATTCTTGAACTTTGACAGGATTTGCGTGGTTTTCCGAAGCTCTTTGGTTTTTGCTGGACGTTTGAAAAATTCCAGCATTTCATCGTTTCCGGACTCCATTCCCATCTTGATTCGGACAAGCCCCGCATCTGTGAGCACCCGCATTTTTTCTTCACGGATGGTGGCTGGGTTGGTCCCGCTAAGAATAAATTTCAACCCCGTTTCAGGAAACAGCCTGCCAAATTCTTTTAGCTCTGCCAAGCTTCTTCCCATGAAGTCACTGTCATAGAAAATCACATAATCAATGGCAAACTTTTTTTGCACTTCTTTGATTTCATTAACCAAATAAGCAGGAGACGGGCCTCGAAATTGCGCATATTCAGGATTCATGTCGTTCAGTAGATCCTGAGAACAGAAGGAGCACCGATAGGGACATCCTACGGACCATATTGTGTTGTAAACCGTGCCAATCTGCTTGTAAAAAATCTTATCCGTTAAGGGAGTGACTTTTTCATCCGCAACGCTGTATATGTAATTATTTTCCAGGGCATAGTCCATCAGAGCCCGGTCTTCCATCTGCTCCTTGGTCATCAACTCCCTATCCGGGTTTTTTGTAATTTCACCTTCGATATTGGTCCAAGTACCTTCTAGCCCTTCCAAACTCTCACCGTTTTTAACCCTATTCAGAAAATCCACAAAAATCAGTTCCCCTTCCCCAATGGCAATGGCATCTGAAAACTCAATCGCATCTTCCGGAAAGATGGTTGGATGGTAACTACCCAGTATGATCTTGATATCGGGGTTCAATTCCTTCACTTTTTCACACAGTGCCTTGCAGAGGTTGCGCTGGACACTCATTAATGAAAATGCAATGACATCACCATCGGATAAATATTTTGCCAGAGAATCTAATCGATCTTCTTCTGACAAAAAATTAACTCCAAAATCCTCACCCGTTTTTTGTCTCCACCAACTACCCGCATGAGTAGCTTCTTTAATATCGTCTAAAAAATAAATTGACTGGACATCAAACCCATTGCTTTTTGCAGCGGCCACAACACGCCTGAAACCAATGGCTAAAAGGTTTCTATCCATACTGACAGCATATATTTTCATAAAACCATCAACCTTTAATTCCGATGTTAGCAGTACTAATTATTTGATAAGATACTTCGCCCATTTTTTCTACCTAAGAATTTCAATCCATTCAAAACTGATTCCAACTTAAAACTAAAAAGATTATTGAACTCACTTGAGCAACTACAAAAGTGACAAGGCAACTCTTGCAATCTTTCCCAAGCCCCATCTACACCATACTCTTTTATGGAGTGAGAAAAACCTTCTTGACCATATTGAACAGCACATGGATGCATCAACCCGGTGGAATCCAACCAACAAACAAGGTCACCCATAACGCATTTTGGGAACTCCATTTTCCTGACGGTATCGTTGGATGGGATGTAACTGCTGTACGGGAAGGATTGGCACCATTGAATTATAGCATCAATAGCTCCATACGAGTTATTGGTAGGCATTCCATTCCTTTTTCTCTTACGTATTTCTGTGTACATTTTGATAAGTTTTTCGTTTTCTCCCAGAGTTTTACCTTTTGCGGCACCAGTGGGTCCAGGAATACAAAAATTTAAATATGTATTATATTTATTGGCCAATTCAGTCAAGGGTATCAGAGAGTTTTCTGCGGTAGCTTCATTGGTCACAACGGAGTGCAAATGAAATGGAATTTTATTTTCATCACACAGTTTTGCGGCCAACACAGCCTGATCATAGGCCCCTTCCCCTCTATAATTATCCATTATTTCGCGATTGCCATCGACACTTAATTGAACCTGATCCAATTTCTTTAAGGCATCAAGATGTTTGGAAAATGTATAGCTATTAGTAGTAATGGAGCAGTATATATTTTTTGATTTCACATATTCAATAATGTCATCAATCCTTGTATGCAAAAGTGGCTCGCCCCCCTGGAGCATAATCACTCGAGTTCCCATTGCATGAAGTTGATCAATAATCTTAGTCAAATCTTCAAAAGGCCAGTCCTTCCCATTCAAATTATCAACCTCAGCATAGCAATATTCACATTTGAGGTTGCATTTACTTGTCACACCTATGGAAGCAACAATAGGGGTTCTAGTTCCGAAAACCCTGTACTTCAAAACACTCAATGAAATTCCAATTAGATTCTTCAGCATTTTTCAATTCAGGATTGTATTTTCCTGTATTTCAACTTTCAAAAAATTCATTTTCAGCCTAAGTCTATAATTCACCAGAAGCATCTTCCCTATGACCGCAAAGACCATGAAGGAATTTTTCGATACTTGAGCTTCTTCAAAAAATCCGTCGCAAAATAAAATGAGTCTTTCAAATAAATATCTAAAGGAAACCCGGTGAAATGATGTTTGAACCTATATTTTGCCAAAACCTTGTAAACAAGAACCAGAGGATAAACCAAACGATTAAAAAGGTTCTCCCTCATGATAAAGTTCTCGTATTTCCGATCCACAAAATAAACCGTGAAATAAATCATATCCAAAAGATTCTTCCTCTTTTTATCAATCCACGGAAGGTTTTCAGCATTGGACTCCAACCTGAATCTGGCCCAGGTTTCTAAATTAGTAGGAGGATCAAACCCATGCTCCACTGCCGTATCAAAGAGGGGGTTTCCGGGATAAGGGGTAAACTGGTGAAACCCAGAAATCTGAGCTTGCGGATTTTCCTTTAATAGTTTCCCTATCAACTCCGTCGAACATTTCAGGTCTTCTTCAGTTTCAGTCGGCAGACCGGAGAAAAAATTGTATAATGGCTCCAATTTTTTATAGTCGGTCAGCTTTCTGTTGGCTTCCAAGACTTCCTCTATATTGATTGCTTTGTCTATCATCTCCAGCATTCTTGGCGATCCAGATTCAACACCGATGTTCATATGCTCCATTCCCACACGTTCCAGCAGCCTTAACAAATCATCATCCATTCTCAAAATCTCATCAATCCGAACTCCACGAAGGCCCCACTTTATTTTAATCTTGCGTCTTTCAACTTCTTCAAAAAAAGACCTCCCACGTTTGACATTCACAAAGAAGTCATCATCGATAATAGAAATATAATCCGGCGAATAAAGTTTCATCACATGTTCCAAGTGATCAACGGTCTTAGACACTTCCTCCGCCTGCCATCGTCGTTCCTTATTGGAAAGCGACGTAATGTAACAAAAGGTACAATTATGCGGGCATCCCCTACTGGTAATAAATGACATCACCTGAAAATCAAAGCCAGACCTTTTGTAGTTGCCAATATCCACCAAATCATAAGGGGGAATTGGGATAGAGTCGGCATCAAAAGCATGACTGTCTTCGTTGTGGAGTATTTCATTTTCTGGGGTTTTATAGCTAAGCCCTTTTACCTGGCTCAAGTCTCCATCGACATCGAGCGTTTCAACCAATTCTTTAAAAATAAACTCACCTTTTCCTCGAACTACTATATCGACTAAATCGTGTTCGAGAGTTTGATTAGCAAGAATGGTGGGGTGAATTCCTCCCCACACAGTAGGGACATTGGCGGTTTCCTTTACCAAACGGCAAGTTTTAAGAGCAAAGTTAATAGGCTCCCCGGTCATCACAGTTAAGGCAACGCAGAGGACTTGACCGGTTTTTAATTCAGCTATCAATTTTTCTTCAAAATCAGGTTCAACCCGTTGGTCAAACAAAATCAGCTCATATTTAGATCGATCGACCAAGCAGCCCGCATAGAGAAGGCTAAGAGGAAGGTCTCGTATAAACATGTCATACTTCCCCAAATGGGGCTGAACCAGAATTACTTTATTCTTCATCGAGGTAGGGTTCTTTCAGCTAAAGACAATTGTCATTCAGATTCAGATCTTGCAAACATTCTTTCCTTCAGAGATGGCGTTTTCTCATCCTTCGCTTTTAACCGATCAGGGTCCAGCTTCCCGGTGTACACCGGATGCTCATCCACCAAAACCGGAAACTCTTTGTAATTGGCAATGGGTGCCATAAAATCCTTTATATATTTATGGTCGGAACCTATGAGGCAATTTGGCGAACGCTGCGCAATCTCTGGGGAGAGCATCATTTTCTCACGAATATCCTTGAGACTATTTTTCCTAAGGTTTCCATAGGAAACGGGGTTCATTGGACAGGTTGCAATATCCCCATATGCACTAACCCCCAACTTCTCCCTGCCTCCAGGACATTCATTTTTTAGAGACATATTTATATTCCAGTCAGACCGCATGAAAGGATTTTCGCCCATCATATGGTTATACATATTCCATTCTTCTGTAGTCACATTGTTATCTAATTGCCCAGCCCATTCACCCATCGCGCTGGCTAGGGAAAGAACCAAAGCTACTTTTCTTTCCCTGCAGAACTCAATCATTTTCTCTATTTTCTTTTTATCACCATGTCCCGCAACTGTACTGATGGCAATATTGTAGCCAAGGTCCTTAGACCATTGAATACAACGAATAACCTGCGCGTAGTGCCCCTGATAACCGCGAATCTTATCATTCTCGTCGGGGTCTAAAGAGTCCAGGCTGTAGTGAATAGTGCTTAGCCCCGCCTCTTTAAGCCTTGCCAGCCTACTTTCATTCAATGCAATGGCATTAGTAGTCATGCACACAATATGCTTTGTAGCTTCGACAGCCTCTAAGACCTCAACCAGATCCTTGCGCAAGGTAGGCTCGCCCCCTGAGATTACTGATGAGAAGGCTCCTAGACTTTTAGCCTCTTGCCAAATTTTACTTATTTCTTCCAGAGAAAGTTCATCCTCAGAATTGCTGACATTTTGCGTGGAATAACAAAACTCACATTCCGACTGACAATCAGTATTGACAGAAAATTCAATGGTTCTAAGCGTGGGCCGCTTCAACACAAGGGTACTGAAATAACCCCATCCCACTCTAAAAATCAAATGAGGTTTTTTCATTAATAGGGTGCTATGCCCTAACATGCGTTTAAATATGCTAAATAAGTCTTTAATCATGCTTTTAGGATACCTTATGGTTGGCCGCTCTATATGCAGATTCAAATGTAGTTTGACAAGGTGCTACTTTTGTTAAACCCTTATAATTAAATAGCGTCTTACTTTCAAATTTCTTTACCTTAAACCAACTTTCGCAAAATATACCTAGCCTCCCCCAATGGTAATGGAAACAGAAATTCTTCCATTTTTTGAGGAAGTATGCGGGAAAGCATTGAAAGCCCAAAAGCTAATGATTTCGGCCCAAACTGTTTAGTTTGCGCCGAAAAATAGGCTATATCAGTATACTTTACAACATGTGAAAACTCGATGAAATTTAGTCCAAAGTTCTGACAGACCCAGTTCACAGTATTTTTGGGAAAAAACACCAAGTGTTCCTCCTTAAAATGAACCCAGGAACTACCCATTAACATACAGGACCAATGTCCGGGATCAGGAGTGATCATGCAAATTATACCATTATTTTTCAATAGTTTACATATTTCTTCCCAGAACAGGAAAGGTTCAGGAATATGCTCAATCAAGTCCGACATAAATATCACATCAAAACTTTCTGGCTCAAACCTTACAGTCTCAAGTGTGCCCTGAAAGACCTTTGCGGCTGGGTTCTCTTTTTTAGCAATTTCACAAGCCTGAACTGATAGATCTACTCCGGTCACATCAAAACCTTCCTCATGAGCAACCTTAAGGAAAGAGCCCAGCGCACAACCCACCTCAAGCACATCCCCTTTCGAAATAAATTTCGCGATATGCTTAACATGCTTCCGCATATTTTTTTCTTTAAGGAGTTTTACATGCTCCGGCAAAACATCATTTATCATTCCCCATGAACGGTAATAATTTTGATCGTAAAACTCTTGAGCTATGGGAGGAAATGGAGATATAAAATGAAGGTCGCATTGAGGGCAAATGAGAAGACGCAATCCGTAATTCAAAGTTCTTTTATAAAGATTTACTGTTGCACCGCACAAAGGGCAAGCAATATTTTTGTCATTCATATAAAGAAGATTGGTCAGGAAGGTTCAGGTTTCTATTTTCTGAAAACAGAAAAAAAATAAGAGGCCGAGTACCTGCGGATTTTCTCTAACCTCTTTTCAGATTTACCAAAAACCAAATTAGCTATGGGAAGCAAGAAAAACCGATCTAAAAAATAAAGAAATTTTACAGCAAAATAATAAAATCCTCCAAACTTAAGCTTCTCAATAAATTTCCAGCTGTACGGAGGCTGAATAAAGCGAGTATAAACTTCTTTCATTCCAAGGCCTTCCAAACTATTTCTGACTCCCATATAATTAACAGGCTTTTCTTCATCGTCAAAATATACATGCTTTCTCAAGAACGTATTTAAAATGATGTGTCGAGGCAAGAAAAAGGAGTTAGGCTCAAAAAATGCCAATATTCCGTTTGGCTTTAAAGAATTCACTGCCACCGCCACTGCCTTTTTTTGATCGGACTCAGTCAAATGATGAAAACTTACCCAAAAAACTGCTAGGTCCAATTTGTTTTTCTCAAAATAAGGATATCGAGCATCACAACAAACCTTACGAACCTTATCAGGTGCCAACTTAAGAAACTTCTCTGCAATATCTGCAACAAATATCCTTGACTGGTCAAACCTCAAGAAATGCCTCGCAAATTGGCCATCTCCCCCACCAATTTCAATCATATTGAAATTGCTATCACACGATTTTTGATCTAATTCATGCAACTCCTGAGAAATAAAATGTAAAAATTCCTGATTAAAATAACTAACACCATAAACCGGCAAACCCTCCATCGCATTTAATTCATTTACAAGGGTTTCATCAGTCAACTCAGGCGACAGCAACCTCGCAACCCTATTGTTAACCTCAAAACGTTCATCGGTATTTGCTGCAACTAAAGAGTTACCCGACAAATGAAGATTATCGGAGGTTCTAGGGCTAACAAGACCCTCAAACCAATCGGAAGGAAGGTGTCCTAAGGAGTTATCATCCTGATTCAATGGTTTACCTAATTAAAGCAGACTCGTTATTAAAAAATTTTTCTTCAATTTCGCTCAAGACCCGATCTGGAAGGATTTGTTTGAGACAGATATTGTCTTTACAGTCAATCTCAGCCTTATTATCAAACACAATAAGACAGGGGCTACATGGTATATTTTCAAAGAAACACAATGAATTTTCACTCAATGTTCCATAAAACCTAGGACTTTCCGGGCCGAAAAAGGACACGATATTTGTCTTAAAAACTGAGGCAAGATGAACTGGAAGACTATCGTTGGTGATCAACAATTTCGCCTCCTTCAACAATCCACAGAATTCATTAATACTCAACAAGCCTGCAGCATTAATAGCCTTGGTGGGAAATTCGCACACAACTTTATCAACAATATTTTGAACATACTGATTCTCTTTTTCAACTCCTACAAAGACATAAACATAATCAGGGTGCCTCTCTGCCAATTGAGTCACCAGGGTAACAAAATAATTCGCAGGCCAACGACGCAAAAAAGATAGGTGACTGGTGTTAGGGTTTATCACAATAACCGAATGACTTTCATCAATCCCTAATTTTTTATACGCCGAATTTAATTCACTCTGGGGGGGCAACTTTAAAGTCAGTTCATTCAAGTTTTCATCTTCAAATCTAGCACCCAAAGCTGCAACTAAATGATAAAAAACATAGGTAGCATGATGGTGAGTATTAAGAGATACCTTATGCGTCAAGTGCCCTCCACGAGCAACCTGACGCAAATGAAAACCAACTCTTGAAGAAGCACATGTCAATAATGCAAACAGGCTAGTAAAGTTTGAAAAAAATTCGACATCAACAGTGATCTCGGGACGGTTTTTCCAAATTGCAATCAAACATTTAAAATTATCCCTCAAAAAAGTAGCCATACTATATGGATCTATTGTAAGAACCTTATCAATTGTATCGATTTGCTCACATATTCCAAGGTTTTCGGGAAAGGTTAACAGCGAAATCCTTGCATTAGGATACATCGATCGAAGGCTTCGAAACATTGGTGTCATTAAAATGATGCTTCCCATTCCAAAAAACTTAATGACTAGAATATTTTTTACATTCTCATTGGTGGGGGTATAGGAGGAGGTTCTAGAAAGAATGCCAGCAAATAAATTCAGGAACTGATTTAAGAATCCTCCCAAACAAATATCGACTTCCCGCATGAACTTTACTTTCATTTGACAACTCGATAGTTTGAAAGGTTCATATCTTGACTGGAAATCCCGGCTACCAACCCTATGTTGTAGCCTAAGTAATAGTGCAAAACCAGAGAATACTGAGCTGCCCTAAAGTTGATTGAAATCTCAATGCGATCAAGCCCAGGTTCAATATTTTCTTACTGCGGAAACCAAGGAGGAATCAATACCATGGCAAAGATATTATAAATGAGCAAAAAAATCAAAAGAAAGAATACGCTGGGTTTTCTAAAGAGATTTAGACAAAGGTAAAAAGAGGCAACGTTTGACAATGCAAAAATTCATCCATATTGAGATTTCAAAACAATCATTTCTCACCTGCTCAGGAAGGCCGCACAAAGTATTTTTCAGATCTATAAAAGAGACTTGGGTCCTAAGCGAGCCGAGCAGTCATTGGGAGAGTAAATTTTAAAAGTCGTTTATGGTGAAATAAAAATGGTCTACCCAAATAATAGGATTGGGTGAAACACAAAGAACGCAAGCTCGTCTAAGAATATTATAGCCTTACCACCCGAAGTCATGCCCTTACTTTTCTCTGGGATTCCTTTGACCACTCTGGAGCAATGTAGACAGACCGCTTTTTTTCAGGAACCCGCTTTTGCAACTCAGGATATAGAAATTCCATTATTGGCTCAGTTAACCACAAAGGCAACAATGCAAAAGACAAGTTTGAAACAAGAATTAGTCCTATTTTTATAAGGTGATAATACTCCATAGGGTATAGATACCAACGCGGCTTCATTCTCGCCCACCAATGTTTGCTCTTGGAGGAAACCACACCAACTATCTTGTTGAGCTGCAGTATATTGAGAAAATTATATTTAATTATATCGCGGGTGATTTCCCATTCTGACGCATCCTCAGGAACGTAGGGCAGAGGGGCAGGTTTTTTTAGAGGAAAACCCAGGGTCCTGAGTGGGTGATCAAAACTTTCCCAAGTTCCCACAATATTTAGCCGAGGACTATTTTTCAGGCTATCGTCGTACAAAGGGGTACCAGGAAATGGTATCAAGTTTGCCACTTTAGCCATAACTGGTTTGATTTTTTTAACGATTTGATAGGCTTGCTCTCTATCCTCAGAGGTTTCCCCAGGCACGCCGAACATCAAATAAAGCGCGACCCCCAGGCCGTACCTGTTTGCCAGTTCAGCGGACTTGAAATATGTCTCAACCTTAATATCCTTCTTTAAGGTCTCCATCAGCCTATCCGTCCCTACCTCAAGACCAAACCCAACTGTGGTGAACCTGGCTTTTTGCAAATAAGGCATGAGTTTTTCATTAAAATCGTCTGCCCTTGTCTGCAAACTAAATTCACATTTTTCCCATAAACCAGATTCATAAATTCCGTCGCAAAGTTCTTTTACTCTGGTTTTTTGAGTAAGAAAATTATCATCCATTAAATAAATATTAGTCGCCCCCAACTCATTGACCAAAACGTTAAGATTTTTAAGTACATTTTCAACGCTTTGGTAACGGTAAGTTATCCCTGTCATCATTCTCTGTGCACAAAAATTGCACTCGTACGGGCAACCTCTAGACGTGATAGTAAATCCCCAATCATATTTAACATCAGAGGGACAGTTTTTTAGCAACTCCACATACTTATAATACGGGAAAAGGGGTAAAGTATTTAAGTCGGCAATGAGAGCAGCATCCGGCGTGGAGATCACTTGGTCTCCATCCTTAAAGCAGATTCCCTTAATCTCGGAGAAGTCTTTTCTATCACCACGAATAGCTTCATAAAGCTCTAAAAGGACACGCTCTCCTTCTCCCCTGACAACAAAATCAATAGCTCCTGTATTTAGGGACTCCTCAGGCAATGCCGTGGCATGGAAACCGCCAACAATGACAATGCAATCTGGATAGGTCGTTTTTAAAAATTTAGCCAGGTTATAGGCTCTTGCCGCCTGAGACGTTAATATGGAAATCCCAAATATATAAGGCTTGGGAAGTCCTTCAATAATTCGCTCTATGTTTTGAGCATCAATTAACTCTAATTCCTCATCATAAACCTTACTGGGATACCCATTAGCGTCCATATAGGCCGACAAAGTTCCAATTGTCATCGGAAGAGGAAGAGGAACATAATGGCTGAAAGAGCCACCAAATTTATACTTACTGGGATTGATAAGTAACACGAGAAAAACCTCTATTGTGGCAATAGAAGCAATGGAGCTTCTAATTTTTAGTAAAATCTTTTAATAAACTCTTAAAGGCATGCTTTGATAAACGTAGCGCTATACAATACCGTTACGGCAGTACTTTAAAAAAATCCATAACTTGTACTAGGAGAGTTAAGTAATTTCTTTCAAAACCTCACATTCAAACCTCTAGACCTTCACCATGACCCGGGTTCGTCAAAATCTGGAACTAGCTAAGAACATCAGAGCTCAAACACTCAGAAACTTGTTTCGCAATAAAGCCTTTATCTCTTTGAAATTAAAATACTTTAAACGATAAACTGCACAAACAATGCTAGCATACTTAGTATCGGGCAAAAATCAAATAATTAAAGGCCAAAGCAATCAGTAATCCACCAAAAGGTATTTTCGCAAAAGAACATCAGGCACATAACTTTATAAAAAATCCGGCTTTTCCCAAAAACCATACGAGATAAATTCCGAGCACGGCCTACTATATAAAGGATGCCAAATCAGAAATATAGATTCATAAGGTTTCTTAGAACGGCAAACCTGAGCAATTGAAACGTAATATTCCGGGCATGTCTGATAATCTTTATTTTGACCTTGATCCACTTTTCTCGAAGAGTGATAAGAATCCATTGTTTGATTCTTCATGGAAAACAGTTGTAGTCTGACTTCATTACCCCGAAAAGCATGGTAGCCCCCATACCCTGACTACCCACCCCTGTTGACAGATTTACTGCCAGGAACTATTATTCTCAGCAAGCTGTGTAGGCCTCCTTATCAAATAAGGGTTCCAACTTATTTGAGTTTCATGTCTTTTCTACCTGAGAGATCCCCATGAGATCCATCGTACTCAACTGGAAACAAAGCATTTCAGAAGGAGGGATAGGAGCCTTAATGGTATTCACCTTGGTTGGGCTTTTATTATTAGGGGTTTTATTCCAAACCGTTCACAACCGGACAGACTATGAATTCAAAAACAGAATAAATCCACGATGGGAAAATGCCATTATGGTTTGGATTCAACATGGTTATTTTAAGCATGGAGGACTATTTTTTTCAAAACCAGGAGATGCTGACCCTGCACCGGAGGCCTCGGGGAATTCAACCATGACCTTTGTTCAAGTGAACCATCTACTTCAACGTATTCACGTCTGGTTAACCGGAGAGCCCAGTTCCCGCTTGACCGCAATTCATAACCAATTTTTCACCATGATCGCATCGCTTATATTAGGCCTTTTAGCAATGCGACTGACACTGAGCCTAGGCGTTCCCCCCTGGCAATCTTTGTTGTTGGGCATTGGAACTCAAACAGTCTTTCAAACTTTCCCCATAAATTTGGGTGTTATATGGGATATATCCTCTCCAAATACAGCTACTGCTTTCATGTTACTTTTTCTTTTACTAGAAGAAAGGGTTTATACAAAAGGGGATAGTCCCAAACTTCAATTTTTTCGTGGTCTCGTTATTTTTCTCCTTTTTTACACAGATGTCATAACAAGTTGGTTTTTTATCCTGTCCTACATCATGATCAGAATATTGACTGCTCCAAAAGGATTTAATTTTTCAATCGTATTCCGGGTATATGTCATACCTATACTGATTGCCTATGGGTTTTATACCTGCCAAATCCTTTTGGTTAAATTCAATTTCCCCGAAATGGTCTTTGAAAAAAGTGTCGGACAAGTTCTAAGCAGGACCGGGTTTGATGGGGAAACTATTTACTACCTCAACCACATGGATTTACTACATGATAGGTGGTTATTACACCTTCCCAGCTGGCGCACTCTTTTTTATCTGGGTTCTTTGGCATTAATCGTAGCAATTGTATTTGCACAATTAAACAAGAAGTATCAAATCCAACAAACGATCCTGCTTGCAGGGCTAGGAATGTATATCCCACTCACTTTTTTTCTTTCCGAAGCTGTTGTGATTCATCCATACAATTTCGACCAACAGATAGCCTGGGCAATGATATTGGCTCTGTTTGCTTTACTTCCGGCTTGGCTGGAAAAATACAACCATTTTTCGGGAATTTTTATATTATTTGCCAGCCTTGCTGCCTTTGCCATGTCAGGACTCCAGCTTCTTTCTTACTGGCTTCATATTCCACCCTGGCTGGTTATTTAACTACCAAGTTGAATCAAGGTGAAAACTAGCACAGCCAATTTTAAATAGTTTTTTCTAAGAATTATGGAGGACTGATCATGGAAACTGATTCAAACAGCCCAACTACAAAGAAAAGTCTCACCTCTCATCTCGCATTATTCACAGCTAAAGTTACAATTGTATTATTTTTATTTTTAGGTTTTGGAAGCATAGCAATAATTTTATCGGGGAATATTTTCGCCAGCCTTTCAGCTAGAGTTATTAATAAAATAGAGAGCATTTCTCCAGAAGACGTGGAAACCTATAAATTAAAAATCCGACGCGCTGGGCAAAAATACCAACCATTACTCAAAGAAATAATTTCAGCGTGGGATTCTGCAAAAAAAGACAGAAAATTCATATCTGAGCTAGAAGATGAAGAATCCCAATAGATGAGAAATTTAAAGTTTCACAGGGGATAATAGAGGGAATAATTTCGAAGTTGAATGCAAGACCAACAAAATGACAGAACAAAAAATGTAAGCACAAAAATTCCGGAGTTGTTATTGAAAGTTTCCAGCCACCCTGGCAATAGAGCAAATAGAGCCAAAATTAAAGTGAACGCCAGATATACTCCATAAGCTTCAGGCAAAATAAAAGACTTAGGATTAAAAAGTAAAAACAACGAATAGAACCCTATTCCCGTTGCCAATATAATAAAGTGAGAAAAATTTTTCTTTTCCCTCCAAATCATAGCCATGACAACAAATGTCGCCAGGAAACCTGTGGCAAACAGAACATTCCAATCCGGCAACAGAGAGTCATACCTCTTTTTCAACACTCTAGTTAATTCTTTATCCTGTAAAAAAGACTTATCCAATCCTATCTGAGACCCAACTCCTTCTCCTATCAATTGAGCATCCGGGTAGCTGACTTTAACCCAAAGCAATTGTCCAGCCATCACAATAAATGCCAGAAAAACTGGTAAGGCAATTTTTGCCATCTCCATTTTTATTATTTTATTCCCTAGAGAAGGCAATCTACTAACAAGACAGTATGCTGACAAAAAACCTAAGGCTCCAACCCACTCAACAAATACCATACAAAAAATTGAAAAACTGCGCATGAGCGGAAAAGATTTATTTTCAGATTTCAGTTCATCTTTTGAAACCTCGCAGACCAGAAACAAGGCCATAAAAAATATAAACATAGTGGTGGGGTAAATCTCCCAAAAAAACCATAAGTTACTTGGAAAAGTCTGGTACATGGTCTGCGAACTTAATCCCAGAACGTAGGCATGAACGGGTCGAATGCCCAGGGGCAGAGTTAAGCGCATAGCAAGAAACCCTAATAAGGCCGAGGAAAACATAGGGATTAATTGGTTATGAATAGCTAAAAGACTAAGGCTAAAAGATCCATCCAGCCAAATTTTAAACCGCTCTAAAAGGTGTGCCCCTTGTAGAAACCCCATAGTGTATGGGGAGATCATAGTTTGTGCAGGATCTTCAATAAGAGATTTGCTGAACCATAATCCACCCTGAGCAAAATAGCCTTCATTCTCCCAAAGATGAATTACATTAGACCAACGCCCCTGAAGTTCCTGCTGGGGTTCGATAATATCTCGCGAATGTACGGATAAAAACAATCCAACTAAAACCAGGCTCCCCCATAAAAGAAATACCAATAGTCCGATATTACCGCCTGAAGCCAAATTTTGTTCTAATCTCTTCATCATGACCCGTCACATCCCAATCTATAATGGAAACGATCATCTCTCCCAGAATTTTACATGGTAGATAGAAAAAAACTAGCCCGCCAACGGGCTAGCGCCTAATTTAATGGTGCCCCCGAGGCGATTCGAACGCCTGACCTACGGATTAGGAATGTGAAACTAACGTTTTTAGGAAGTTATTGATTTCAGGCTGGTTTCTCTTATCTGCTTTATTTACATACAGTTTTAGGCTCTCTA